>Ga0207705_10000853_pt1 | contig 24997 bp, 26 predicted proteins | sample KBSC13metaG_FD_184314 | JGI IMG/M metagenome (GOLD analysis project Ga0207705, IMG submission 184314) | Corn rhizosphere microbial communities from Kellogg Biological Station, Michigan, USA - KBS C1-3 metaG (SPAdes) (version 2) | ecosystem: Host-associated > Plants > Roots > Rhizosphere > Soil ... | reverse complement strand
CAAATACGCGACCAGCTGCGCCAATTTCTCGCGCAGGTCGCCGCGCGAGACGACCATGTCGATCATGCCGTGCTCGAGCAGATATTCGGCGCGCTGGAAGCCTTCGGGCAATTTCTCGCGGATGGTCTGCTCGATCACGCGCTGTCCGGCGAAGCCGATCAGCGCGCCAGGCTCCGCGATCTGCACGTCGCCGAGCATCGCGTAAGAGGCGGTGACCCCGCCCGTCGTCGGATCGGTCAGCACGACGATGTACGGCAGGCCCGCTTCCTTGAGCTCGGCCAGCGCGACCGTTGTGCGCGGCATCTGCATCAGGCTCAAGATGCCTTCCTGCATGCGCGCCCCGCCGGCGGCTGTGAAGAGGACATACGGCGCGCGGTCCTCGATCGCGGCGCGGACGCCGGCGACGAACGCCGCACCGACGGCAATCCCCATGGAGCCGCCCATGAACGCGAAATCCTGGACGCCGACGACGACGTTGTGGCCTTCGAGCTTCCCCCGGGCATTGATCAGCGCGTCACGCTCGCCGTTAACGGCCCGCGCGGTTTTCAGCCGCTCGGTGTAGCGCTTGCTGTCCTTGAAGCGCAGCGGGTCCTCGCGGACCACGGGCACTGGGAGCACCTCATATTGGGCCGCATCGAACAACTGCTCGAAGCGCTTGGTCGGCCCAATGCGGTCGTGGTGGTTGCAGCGGGGGCAGACGTTGTAATTTTCTTCCCATTCCTTGGCGAACACCATCGTCCCGCATTTGGCGCACTTGTGCCACAAATTCTCGGCGCTCTGGCGCTTGGGAAGGAAGGGAATGCCGTTGCGAACTCGGCTCAGCCAGCTCATCTAAAAATCCTCAGCTAGGCGGCGATGTGGGGAAGGCTCGCCGCGATGTCCATGATCGCGCGCCCGGGGTCCGGCGCGCCCGTGATCGGACGCCCCACGACCAGCACCGAGGCGCCGGCGTCGAGCGCCTGGGCGGGGGTCACTACCCGCTTCTGGTCGCCGATGGCCGCTCCGGCCGGACGCACGCCGGGTACCACGAGGAACCCGCCGGGCCATGCCGCGCGCGCGGCGGCGACTTCCGCACCCGAGCAGACGATGCCGTCGACGGTCGATCCGCGCGCGAGCGTCGCCAGGCGCTGGACCTGTTCGGCCGGGGACCCGATGACTCCGGCCGCGGCGAGGTCGGTCTCGTCGAGGCTGGTCAGCACGGTCACCGCGACGATTCGCGTCGACGATGGCGCCGCGGCCCTTGCCGCCTCCATCATCGCGCGGCCGCCCGCGGCATGGACCGTCAGGATCGCCGGTTCGAGCGGCCTTAGCGCCTCGACGGCTTTGGCCACCGTGTTCGGAATGTCGTGAAGCTTCAGGTCGAGGAAGATCGGCAGCCCCAATTCGGCGATGCGGCGCACTCCATCGGGGCCGTTGGCGGAGAAGAATTCGAGCCCGAGCTTCAGCCCGCCAGCAGCGCCGTGTACCGCCTCGGCGATGGCGCGCGCCCGCGCGAGATCGGGCGTGTCGACCGCGACGAAGATCGGGTTCACAGCGCCGGTTCCGCTTCGCTCTCGGCCGGCGCGGTTTCGGGCGGCAGCGCGGCGAGACGGTTGCGCTCCATCGCCTCGATCCGCCGCCGGTGCGACCAGACGCGCGCGCGCATCACCAGCCAGGTCGGCAGGAAGCCGATCAGAAATACGATCAGCAGCAGAACCGGCAGCTTGATGTCCGCCTGGATGTCGCCCCACAGGTTGATCGTCACCTCGAACCAGTTGCGGCCCGCGAACAGCACGACGACGACCGCGACCAGAACCCAAAAGACAGTCTTCAGAAAGTGCATGGCCGCAGCCGTGTAGGACGCTCTTTCGCCCAAGGCTAGGAAATCGCGTTCCGTCGCGCTGCAGAGTCGCTTCGTCGCAAGCGCGTTAAGCATAATGTTGAGGCGATGAAGCCCCGCGCGCACAGCGGTGTTGGGGTGGGGAGAAGAACAATTTTGGAAACAGCGCACAAGGTTGGCCTCGGCGCGTTTGCGCTGCTGATGGGCGCATCGCTGCTGGCGATGCGGCCGCACCAGGAATCGCAGGCCGCCGATCCGAAGGTCGCCGCGGCGCACCTGAAGCTCGCGTCGCTTTCGACGGAATCGCGGCGCGACATCGATTATGCGCTGATCGACCGCCGGCTCCAACAGCTGATGACGAAGCCGGCGATGGTCGGACTCGCGGTCGGGATCGTCGAGAACGGCCGCATCACCTTCCTGAAGGGCTATGGCGAGACGCTCGAGGGCTCGGGCGATCCGGTTACGCCGGAGACGGTGTTCCGCTGGGCCTCGACCTCGAAGGGCGTCGCGGCGACGATGGTCGCCAAGCTCGCCGAACAGGGAAAGCTCGACCTCAACGCGCCGGTCGCCAATTACGCGCCCGACCTCAAGCTTCCCGCCGGCAATGAATATAAAGCGACCGTCGGCGACCTGCTGTCGCACCGCCTCGGTCTCTACCGTAACGCCTACGACAACAAGCTCGAGGAGGGGCAGGACCCCAGCCTGCTCCGGCAGCAGCTCGGCCAGCTGAGCGCCGTCTGTGCGCCGGGCACCTGCTGGGACTATCAGAACATCGCCTACGACGCGTCGAGCGAGATGGTCTCGCGCCTGACCCACATGCAGTACGAGCAGGCGGTCAAGCGGACGCTGTTCAACCCGATTGGGATGACCAGCGGCAGCGTGTCGATGGCCGGGCTGCAGGCGAGCGCAAGCTGGGCCAAGCCGCACAGTGCCGGCCGCCGGCCCGAGCCGATCGTCGACACTTATTACAAGGTCCCCGGTGCGGCCGGCATCAACAGCAACATCAAGGACATGGCGCTGTGGATGGAAGCGCAGATGGGCGAGATGCCCGACGTGCTCGATAAGAAGCTGCTCGACACCATTCACGCGCCTTACGTCGTCACGCCGACCGAGCGCGGCCGGCTGCGCAAGTTCCTCGAGCGGCTCGGCACGGCCTGGTACGGCTATGGCTGGCGCAGCTATGAATACGCCGGGCACCGGATCATCGGTCACCGCGGCGGCATCAAAGGCTACCGCTCGCTGATCCTGTTCGACCCGCAAAAGAAGAGCGGCGTCGTGGCGCTATGGAACAGCGACACCTGGCAGCCCGGCGGCCTCGAGTTCGAGGTGATGGACCAGATCTACCATCTGCCGTTCCGCGACTGGATGGAGCTCAGCAAGGGCGCCGACAGCAAGACCATCGCCGCGGTCGAGCCCGAGCCCGACAGCGGCGGCCCGTCCTAAGCCTTCCGCGCTTCGGCTTTCGCGTCACGAATCTGCCGCTTCTGGTGGAGGTGGGCGACGTAGCGGCAGCCCATGCCGACGATCGAGGTCGCCATGCCGATGACCAGCACCGGATAATACCAGCCGGGCGGGTTCTCCTTGGTCCAGGCGACCGCGCCGAGGAAGAACACGCTGACGATCGAGATCAGATAGCCGAGCGCCTTCCAGTCGAGCCCGGTCGGCGCGGCGATGGTGATGGTTTGATGACGCATACAGCCAGCAGGAACATCCAAGCTCGCCGGATGGTTTCGCACTTCACACATCGAGGGAGTCCGAGCCGTGGCCGGAAGCAAGCCGAAGGACGCGATCGCGTTGCTGAAAGAGGACCACGACGCGGTCCAGAAGCTTTTCAAGGAGTTCGAGAGCGCCAAGGGCGACGGCCGCAAGGAGAAGCTCGCCCGCAAGATCTGCCTTGGCCTCACCGTGCACGCCAAAATCGAGGAGGAGATTTTCTATCCCGCCTGCAAGGGCAAGGTGAAAGAGGACCTCCTGAAAGAGGCCTACGTCGAGCATGACGCGGCCAAGCTGCTCATCGCCGAGATCGAGGCCGGCAGCGGCCAGAGCGACGACTTCTTCGACGCCAAGGTGAAGGTGCTCTCCGAAGAGGTCGATCACCACATCAAGGAAGAGGAAGGCGAGCTATTCCCGCAAGTGAGGAAGGCCGATCTCGACCTCGACGCGCTCAGCGAGCAACTGGCGGAGCGCAAGCGCGAGCTGACCAGCGAATTCAAGGATTCGGGCACGCCCGAGCCCGAGCTCACGACCATGGACGAAGTCTCGGTCTGACGAGTCGATTTGGCGCTGTATCGACGCAAGGGCTCCGGCAACGGCTGATTTGCGCCGGATTCGCTGAAGTCGCCCTGACAATGGTATGTTCCGCGGCGGGAGCGCCTCGGTTCACACAGGCGTTGCGCTCCTGACAGACCCCAAAGGGCCCCGCTCGGACCGGGTCCCGCGAGAAGCTGCCGCTTGTACGAGCCAGGGGCTGAAACGATGGGCAATGACGATCCCGGCTATCACCGCGAACGGGAGCAGCAGTGCCGCACACTCGCGGCTGGCGCCACCGACCCGGACATTCGCCGCCGCCACGAGGAGTTGGCTGAACTCCACGCCAGCCGCGCGGCACAGCAGGAATTCCTCGCCGTGAGCCGGGCCAGCGCCGGCTAGGCGCTACTTCAGCGCCGCGACCTCGGTGTCGCGGCCATAGACATCATCGAGATAGCTGAGCTGACCGTCGTTCACCTGCGCCGTCAGGTAGGTCAGATAGATCGGCACGGGCGAAGGGAGCAGCACATGCTGTTCGGGGGCGTCGTTCGCCGCCGATTGCGGATCGCGGCCCATCAGCCACTCGCCGAGACGCTCGGCGTCCTGCAGACGGATACAGCCGTGGCTGAGCGAGCGGTCGTCGTCCGCGAACAGCGCCTTGTTGGGCGTGTCGTGGAGATAGATGTCCGAATTGTTGGGAAAGCCGATCTTGATCCGTCCCATCGAGTTGCGCGGTCCCGGCAGCTGGCGCACCCGCACCGTCTCCTGCCCGTCGGCGACGGCGCGCCAATCGACCTTTGCCGGGTCGAGCGTTGCGCCCGAGCCGTCGCCGGCGAGTACCTGGTAGCCCTGTCGCGAGAGATAGCCGAGCCCCTGGTCGAGCACGTTGCGGGCGATCAGCGACCGGACCAGCCCCGGCTCGACGTGCCAGTAAGGATTGAGCGTCGCATAATAGATGGTGCTGGCGAGCATCGGCGTCTGCGTCGACGGGTCGGCCTTGCCGACGATCACCTTCATCGAATCGGCGATCCGCCCGTCCTCGATCATGTACAGTCGCGCCCCCGCCGTATCGACGATCACGTAGCGGCCCTGCGGCGGGATGTCGCGCACGCGCTCGAGGCTGGCGAGCACCCGCGGGTCGAGCGGGCCGCCACCCGACTGCATCGCGCTCCAGGCGGCATCCCGCAGCCGGCTGTAGAGCGGATTGACAGCGGCCGTCTCGCGCACGTGCGCGGCGAGGGACGGCGCGATCGCCGCCCGGTCGAGGATGGTCGCGGGCGCCTCGCGGCGCGGCACGACCCAGCGATCGGCGTAGGCCATGCCCGCGGGCGGCGTCTGCAGCGCTTCGACATAACGCACCCACGCGAGCGACAGCATACGGTCGGCGCTGGCGAGCGCTGTCGCATCGCCGCTTTCGGCGCGCGCGAGCAGCGCTTGCGCCTGGTTGGCAAAGGCCGGTCCGCTGTCGAGTCCGTCGAGAGGAGCGCGCTCGAGCACGCCGATCAGCTCACGCGCGGCGGAGCTGTCGGCGCCGCTTTTCAGCCATAGCGGCGCGCCGCCGCGGCGGGCGTAGAATGCGTTGACGGATTGCTCGGCGGCCGCGGCGCCGAAGCTCGGAGCGGCGGGAAGGTCGGGGCTGGTCGCCGCGGTCGCGGGCACGCCTGCGGCCATCAGCGCCGCGCAGGCAACGCTGGTCAGGATTCGGATTTTCACAGTCAAAACCTTTGTTGATCAGTCTCTTGCCGTTGCAAACGCCGGAGGGGGCGCGAGGTTCAAAAATGGGCGCTTCGACTAGGCCAAACCTGTCCCGCGCGCGGACGATTCTGCGGCACGGCGACGGCCCCGGCGCGTTGGTTGCTCATCAGGCGCATGGAGACGTGAAATGACGATCGGCGGCCCGCCCCAGGGTGGTGGAATCAGCGGCTTTGACGTGGCCGAGGAAGAAGAGACGCCGTTATCCGGTACCGGCGGCGCGGCGGGCGGTGGGACCCGCGCGGGAGAGGGCGACCCGTCGGGCGAGGGGACCGCCCGGGATACCTCGCTCAAGGATGGCGACGCGCTGGGCACGCGCGACAACGTCAATTCCGCCGGCGAGCTCGCCGGGCGAAGCGGCAGCGAGGCGGCCGAGGAAGCCGCGGCGCTCGGCAGCGACGGCGAGGATCACGACAAGATTCCGGCGCTTGAATATGGCGAGGGCGACCGGCCGCGCGGACCCACCATCGGCGAGGCGCTGGGCAGCGGCGCGGGAACCCACGTTGGCTCAGGCACGCCCGACGACGATTCGATCGGCGGCGGCACCGTCGGCGGCGAGGCCGGCGAGGACTAGGCGCCGATCATCACCGGCGTGCCGATGTCGGTGACCGCGAACAGTTTCTTGGCGAACTGCAGCGGCAGCCGGATGCAGCCGTGGGAGGCTGGGTAGCCCGGATTATAACCACCGTGCAGCGCGATCCCATACTGGTCGATGCGCTGCATGAACGGCATCGGCGCATTGTCGTACTTCTTGGATCGGTAGAATGTTTTCTTGTCGAGCACCGAGAAGATCCCTGTCGGCGTCGGCTTTTCGTCCTTGCCGGTCGAGATCGTCGCCACCGCCATCAGGCTGTCGCCGCGATAGAGAAAGGCGAGCTGGTCGCCGAGGCTGATCACGACGCGCTCGGGGCCGGCGCTTTCGGGCACGCTGCGCCACAGATATTGGCCGGGCTTCAGATGCTTGAACCCGAATGTCTCGAACATGTCGAAGGATGCCTGCGAGGCGGCGTCCGTCGCTTCCATCTTCGCTTCATAAGTTTCGAGAGCATGGGCCGGCGGCGCAAATGCCGTTGCCGAAAGGACGAACGCACAGGCCGCTGGAATCACTGCCAGCTGCTTCATTTTCCACCTTATTCTTCAATTCTTGACTTGCCGCACAAATGCTTCGTCGCCGAGTCGAGTTCCTTTATCGGCGGTTCAGCTTGGGGTGATCGGCGTGTCGTCGTACGGTTCAGGCGAGACCGATAGCCTTGCGATAAGCGGGATCGAGCAGGTCCTGCACTTCTTCGTGGCGCTGGATGTAGGCGGCGAAGAACGGGCAGATCGGGATTACCTGCATGCCCTGTTGGCGGGCGTAGGCGAGACCATGGCGGATCAGCGCCGATCCGATGCCCTGGCCTTCGTGCGCCTTCGGCACCTCGGTGTGGGTGAACATGATCTTGCCGTCGAGCAAATTATATTCGGCGATCGCGAGAGTGCCGTCGCCGAGGTCGATCTCGAAGCGGTGCTTCACGGGATTATCGCGAACCGCGAGCTCGGCGGGCTGAGGCATGCGCGCTTCTTAGGCGGCCCCGGCGGAGCTTGCCAAGCGGCGTGGCGGATGCGGGGTGGCGGCTCGCCGGGGAAGGCGAGCCGCCGCCGTCACTAGCGCGCCGCGACGCGCACCAGCGGCGCTCGGCCGCGATAGATACGGTCATATTTCAGGCGCACGCTCCGGATGTCCCGATATTGTCCGCGCAGGTCGATGTTCCGGGTGCAGCTGTTGGGCGCGATATACTGGCGAACGGCGAGGTCCTGCCGCCGGCCATTGCCGAATACCACGTCGACGTCGCGAATGTGGACCGGCGCGTTGAAGGCGCAGAGGCGGATCTGGCGGAAGGCCTGGCGTCCAGGGACGCGGATCGTGTCGTTGTCGCGCTGGCCGTTGACGACCTTCGTGCCGATGACGCGCCAGCCGCGCGGCAGCCATTGCGCCGACGCTTCGGTGGCAATGCCGGTGATGCCGAGTGCTGCAACGCCGGCGGCAAGCGCGAGCCTGTTGATCCTGATCATGGCGATTCGTCTCCTTTCAATGGTGACCCCCTGGTCGCCGGACCAATGCGCGAGCGAGTGGCAACGGCGCGCGATTTGACGCACGGTAAGGGCAAACAGCCGTATCTGTCGCCGAGGTGAACGGCGCTTCAGGCGCTCACTTGAGGCGCACGGAGGCGAGCGCGAGCAGGAAGGCGGCGACCGCTGCGGCAGCGAGGGTTTGGTTCGGGGGAGGGCCGTAAGCGAGCGCTCCGGCGATGGTTCCCGAAACGAAAAAGGCCCAGAGCAGCAAGTAAGCAGGCCATTCGCGATCAGTCTGGCCAAGGATGTTGGAGGCGATTCCTGTCCCGGCGCGGACCAGGCCCCCGGTCACGTAGGTGATTCCGAAGCGCACTTCGCCGCCCCGCTCAAAAACCGTGTTCACCGCGCCCATGCCGAGCGCGAGCACCCCGAGCACGCCGAGCATACAGTTGTGACTGTCGAGGTAAGCCGCCAAGGCGAGCAGTGCCGCGATCCACGTCAGCACGACGACGCCCCGGTGGCGGCCGCCGGCATTGCCGATTAGCGAGCCGAGGATCACGCCGATGACGAAGCTAATGACGAGCCCGGCGGCAAGCAGCGCATCGTGCAGCCGCTGGACGATTCCGACGCCGAGCCGCGTCGAGTTACCGCTCATGAACGAGACGAAGAACCCGCCCGACCGGATGAACCCGACCGCATCGACAAACCCCGCCAGCGCCGCCAGCAGGCAGGCGAAGATGCGCGAGCGGAATTCCAGGCGGGTCATGAGCCCGCTCGCTACCGATTCAAACATCGCTCCGAAAGGGTTCGGCTGTTGACAAGCGTAACTTGACAGTTTGCAGGACAGTCATTAAATTAGTACGCTGAATGCAGATCGACAGTATCCGGCACCGGACGCTTCGCCGCTTCGCCGAGACCGGATTGACGAAAGGTCTGCCAAGCGGATCAGTCGACCGGTTGCGCCGAATGCTGGCCTACATCGATGCCATCGACGCCGCCGAAGAACTGCGGGTGCCGCCGAACTATGGCGCGCACCAATTGACCGGCGACCGCAAGGGCGAATGGGCTCTGACGGTCACTCGGAATTGGAGAATGACGTTCCGCATTAATGCGGTCGGCGCCGTCAAGGACATGGATCTGGAGGATTACCACTGATGGCCATTAAGCTTCACCACAGCATCTCCGTTCATCCAGGAGAGTGGCTTCGGCATGAGATCGTCGAGCCGGCTCGACTGAGTGTGACCGATGCAGCCGCGCGACTGCATGTCACCCGCCAAGCAATGAGCAACCTGCTTAATGGCAATGCGGGTCTTTCGGCGGAGATGGCGATCCGGTTCGAAAAGGCGTTCGGCCTTAGCGCCGAGACACTGATGCGCATGCAGGCCGCGCATGAGCTCGCCGAAGCGCGAGTGCATGAGGATGCGATCAAGGTGGAGAAGGTCGCGGCCTGATCAACTCGCGCTGACGAAGCTGTCGAGCACTTTCTTGCGCCCGGCATGCTCGAAATCGATCTCGAGCTTGTTGCCTTCGATGGCGGCGATGGTGCCGTAGCCGAACTTGCCGTGGAAGACGCGCTGGCCGAGCGCGAGATCGGTGCGGCCCTGGTTGCCGAGAGACACGGCCGACGCGCGGGCTTCGATGACGCGCTGCGGCTCGGAGTTGAAATTGCCGCGGCTGGCGCGCTGCCATCCCGGTCCGCGGGTGCTGGCGCGCATCGCTTGCGCCGGGCCGAGATGCGCGAACGGATCGGCGCGCTCCGACCATTGCGCGCGCCACAGGCTCTCGCCGCCGGTCATGGTGGTTTCCTGGTTGATGTGCGCGTCGGGCAGCTCGGCGAGGAAGCGGCTCGGGATCGAGCTGGTCCACTGGCCATAGATGCGGCGGTTGGCGGCATGGAAGATCGTCGCGCGGCGCCGGGCGCGGGTGATCGCGACATAAGCGAGGCGTCGTTCCTCCTCGAGGCTCGCAAGGCCACCTTCGTCGAGCGAGCGCTGCGAGGGGAACACGCCTTCTTCCCAGCCGGCGAGATAGACGGTGTCGAACTCGAGCCCCTTGGCGGCGTGGATGGTCATGATCGTGACCCGTTCGCCCTGCCGCGCCTCGTCATTGTCCATCACCAGGCTGACGTGCTCGAGGAAGGCGCCGAGCGTTTCATATTCTTCCATCGCGCGCGTCAATTCAGCGAGGTTCTCGAGCCGGCCGGCGCTCTCGGCCGAGCGGTCGGCCTGGAGCATTGCCGTATAGCCGCTCTCGTCGAGCATGATCCGCGCGAGCTCGGGAGCGGGGAGGGTGGCCGCCATCTCGCGCCAGCGTGCCACGTCGGCGACGAAATTGCCGAGGCTGCGCCGCGCCCGCGGAGTCAATTCGTCGCTGTCGAGCAGGGTGGCGGCGGCGAGCAGCAGCGGCTGCTGCGCGGCGCGCGCCTGGCGGTGGATGGTGGCCACGGCCTTGTCGCCGAGCCCGCGTTTGGGCGTGTTGACGATGCGCTCGAACGCGAGGTCGTCGGCCGGCTGCGCGACCAGCCGGAGGTAGGCGACCGCGTCGCGGATCTCGGCGCGCTCGTAGAAGCGGAAGCCGCCGATGATCTGGTACGGCAGGCCGATCGCGATGAACCGCTCTTCGAACTCGCGGGTCTGGAACTGGGCGCGCACGAGGATCGCGATGTCGTCGAGCGAGCCGCCACGGCGCATGTGCGATTCGGCTTCCTCGCCGACGCGACGCGCTTCCTCGGGGCCGTCCCAGACGCCGATCACCCGGACTTTCTCGCCGTCACCGGCATCGGTCCACAAGGTCTTGCCGAGCCGGCCGGCGTTATGCGCAATGAGCCCGTCGGCGGCGGCGAGGATGTGGCTGGTCGAGCGGTAATTCTGCTCGAGCCGGATGATCTTCGCGCCCGGGAAGTCCTTTTCGAAGCGCAGGATGTTGGCGACCTCGGCGCCCCGCCAGGAATAGATCGACTGATCGTCGTCGCCGACGCAGCAGAGGTTGCGGCGTGGCTCTGCGAGTAGCTTCAGCCATTCGTACTGCGCCTGGTTGGTGTCCTGATATTCGTCGACCAGCAGGTAGCGGAACCGCTCGCGATAGCTTTCGAGCACGTCCGAATGGTTCCGGAAAATGACGAGCATGTGCAGCAGCAGGTCGCCGAAATCGCAGGCGTTCAGCGTCCTCAGCCGTTCCTGGTACTGGGCGTAAAGCTCGGCGCCGCGGCCGGCGGCAAAGCCCTCGGATTCGCCGGCGTCGACTTGCTTCGGGGTCCAGCCGCGGTTCTTCCAGCGGTCGATCAGCGCGGCCAGCTGGCGCGCCGGCCAGCGTTTTTCGTCGAGGCTCGCGGCCTGGATCAGCTGTTTGAGGACACGCAGCTGATCGTCGGTGTCGAGGATCGTGAAATTGGACTGCAGGCCAACGAGTTCGGCGTGGCTTCTGAGCATCCGCGCGGCGACCGAGTGGAAGGTGCCGAGCCATGGCATGCCCTCGATCGCGCCACCGCTGATCGCCGAGACGCGTTCCTTCATCTCGCGCGCGGCCTTGTTGGTGAAGGTCACGGCGAGAATCTGGCTCGGCCACGCCAGCCTCGTCGCGATCAGGTGGGCAAGCCGCGCGGTCAGCGCTGCGGTCTTGCCGGTGCCGGCGCCAGCCAGGACCAGCACTGGTCCCTCGGTCGAGAGAACGGCGTCGCGCTGCGGCGTGTTGAGCCCCTGCAAATAGGCAGGTTCGGTCGGCATTGCTGGCGATTCAGGCACTTGCGGGAGGTAGGGCAGAGGGAACGGAACGGCAACCAAGCGGCGCCGCCGGAAAGGTTCCAATTGTTGTTCCCGATATCCACATTATCCACAGGCTTGTTACCAAAAATTTTGCTTCCCCGACTCGGAAGCGAGGCGCATGTTGCTCAGGTGATCGGGACGGAAGTCCCAGCCTCCCCGGAGGGCCGGAAACGGCAAGAAGGTGCGGCAGGCGACCGAAGGACCGATCTCCGCCGGCAGGCATTGGGAAGAGCTTTCGGGTTCTTGTCGGAGCCAGTCGGGAAGAGGCGCCGGAAGAGTCGATCTTCCTCCAGCGCGACGCGGTCCGGAAGCATCTCGGTGCGGAAGGGCAAAGCGGGACGCAAGAGTGGTCGACCCAAGAAGGGCCGCGGAACATCGGGCGGTTTTGGCCCGGACTTCCGGTCTTCGGATCGGGGTTCAGGCGCCAGGCCGGGCAGGTCGAAAGACCAGCGAGCCTTCGGGCGGCGCAGTCGAGTAGATGGGCCGGGCTCCTCGCAAGAGGGAGCTGCAGGATGGAAAGCGACGCCTGAGCTGGTGAGCCAGGATCGAGAAGCGGGGTCGAACCCTTCACGGGGGGAAACCAGGGCTAGCGAACACCGGCAGATCCTTCGCTCGGCGCAGTGGGGGCTGGCAGCAATGCCGGCCCCCATTTCTTATGGGCGGCCTCATTCCTGGGTGCGGCCGACGCGCTCCGGCGGCTCCGGTCCGCCCCTCAGCCCTCATTAAATTTCGGTTAGGCCTGCTTCGGCGGCCTTCGATCTGCTATGGCCGCGGCCGAGTTTGCGTTCCCCGCGGGCCAGCGAGGGGGAGGGCCATGGCCGCGAAGCACGACGTCACTGGTGAGCGCTCGGGCGGCTGCGAGCTGCTGCGCATCCTCGGCGTCATCTTCGGTCTTGCCGTAGTGGTCGGCGGAATCGTCGGGCAGGGGATCATGCGTACGCCGGGGATCGTCGCCGGCGCTCTGCCGAGCCCGCTGCTGATCATGGGCATCTGGACGCTCGGCGGTTTGATGATCCTGATCGACGCTTGCGCCACGGTCGAGCTCGGCGCGTCCATGCCGCGCTCCGGCGGCCCCTATGTCTTTGCCGAGCGCGCTTTCGGCGCCAGCTGGGGGACGATGCTCGGTTGGGCCGACTGGCTCAACTGGACGCTCGCGATCGCCTACATCTCGGTGGTCTTCGCCGAATATGCGCAGCGGCTCGGCCTTGGCGCCTCCTTGCCCGAGGGAGTCCTTGCCGTGCTGCTGATCGGCTGCGTTGGGCTCATCAACTGGAGCGGGACCCGCAACTCGGGAATGAGCCAGGTGATCGGCAGCGCCATCAAGGGCTTCGGCCTGCTCGCGCTGATCGCCGTGCTGTGGATTGCACCCGCCGCCTCTCATCATGCGGCCGAGCACGCCTCGCGGCTCGCCAGCGGCACCGGGCCACTGCTGAGCATCGCCGCCTTTGCAATCGCGATCCGCGCGGTCGCGATCACCTACGGCGGTTGGGCAAGCTGCGTCTATTTCTGCGAGGAATTGCATCGGCCCGAGCGCAACGTGGTGCGCGCGACCTTCGGGGGCATTCTGCTGGTGATCATGCTCTACCTCGGCGTCAACGCCGCCTTGCTGCATGTCCTTTCGCCCGTTGAGATCGCCGCTTCAAAGCTGCCCGTGGCGGACGCCGCGGCGGCGGTGCTCGGGCCAGCCAGCGGAACCGTCATCACCTTGCTCGCGATCTTTTCGGTGGTCGCCATTTGTAACCTGTTCGTGATGAGCGCGAGCCGGATCGGCTTTGCCATGGCGAGGAATCGCGTGCTTCCGGCGATGCTCAGCCAGGTTTCGCCCTCGGGCACGCCGCGAGTGGCGCTGCTGTTCACTGCCGGCGCGGCTGCCGTGCTGGCGTCCAGCGGCGGCTATGAGCGGCTGATTGCGATCGGCGCGCCGTTCACATTGGGAATCACGGCGGTATGCAACCTCGCCGCCATCAGGATGCGATTCAAGGAGCCGCAATTGCCCCGGCCCTTCAAGATGCCCTTGTTCCCGCTCCCGGCTATTTTCGGGTTCACGGTCAATGCATTGCTCGTCGGAGCGGTGTTTTACGAGGACCCGTTTCACAGCTCGCTTGGAGTCGGCCTGGTGCTGGCGATTGGCGCCATGATGAAGCTGCGTGAATTCATGACCGAGCGCCGCGTCGCCGTTTAGCAACACCCTACTCGGAACAGTGGATGGCACACTGCTTACTCGATGACGAAAGAGGTGACTACAAACCGCGCTTGGCCAGTCGCATAGACACCGTGTCCGTACCCATCCCCGCCGCCAAACGTAAATCCTACGCGATCTGCATACATTTTCGCTGTCATGAATTGCTGAGGATTTTTGGCTGCTGACATCGAGAACACGGAAGTCCATGGCCCGTCCAATGGAATGTCCAGCTCGTATTCACCCGGCTTGATCGGCATCGTCGTCTTGAACGTCGCCCACCAGCGCTTACCGTCCGTGTTCCAGTCATCGCCCCTTTGCTGAAAGTACATCGTGGGGCCAATCGACAAGAACCCGGGGCAACACGGAGGGGCAAACTGAGTGTTGGCGTCCGCTTCGATGCGGTATCGCATCACGATATGCGACTTTCCGGCAAGAGAGCCATATCGCGATGTGACGTAGTGAACCGAGCCCGGCGTCAGCGGGAAGTCGAACGCCCATCCGTCTGCTGTCTGCATCGGACGGAGAGGCATTCCTATGGAGTAATTCTTGCCATTTATGATCGGACCTATTTCCCAGTTCGATGCCACCATCAACGAAGAGACCATTGGGTCTCCCGGTGCTGGCAAAGGTGCGGGTGAGGGATCGGGGTTCGGCGGGGGAGAAGGCGCCGGGCTAGGAGAGGGAGTCGAAGGCACCGATGTACTTGGGGAACTCGTCCCGCCGCCACCATTGCCGCAGCTAACGAGAGTAGTTGGCAGCGCGATTAATAAAAGCGCACGTGCTGCGAAGCCGGATCGCAAACATGTTCGTCCATGACAGTGCATGGGAGGAACACTATTGCTTGACAGCGTGTGTTCATAACTAAGATATCTTCAGTGTGAATGTTTATCTTTGCGTAACTGCCGCTAATCGCTTAAATTTTATTAATTATAATCCAATTCGGCATGGACTCCACCGAACTTGTCTACGCAGAAATCGTTTCGAAAAGACCGACAATTGACCGCCTGCTGGCGGACTCTGCCGTGGAGAACAATTGTTGCATTGCTTCTCGCGCAGTGTCGGTCAGGGTCACAAAAATGCGCCGGGCATCATGCGGATCCCGCTTCCGCGAGAGCAAACCTTTCTCTTCGAGTGTACCGATCCAACGTAAAGCAGTTGTGCTCGGTACACCGGAAGCAATGCACAAGCTCGAAACCGATTCCGCGCGTCCGCGGAATTCTGCACCGTAGAGTTCAAGAAGTATGTCCCATGCCGGCTCACCGAAGAGATTCGGATCAAAAAACTGACGTCTGCTCGTCCTGAATTTCAGTATGTTCCGCACGAGCGCAGCTCGGTCTGGCTTTGATTCCTGGGGGGGCAACGCGTTTGGCGGTCGAAATGTCTCCGCTAGCACCTCGAGCTTGTTCTGAAGTGCACGAATCTCGTTGAAAATCTCTCCTTTGTGAATTTCGCCGCTAGCGAGTTTCAAATTCCTGTTCATTCCCGACCCGATTTCGATTCGTCCAATTCGGCTGACACTTAGACCGCTTTAATCGGGTAGTAGTTCCACATCTTGTCCGATGTGGATTTACTTTCCATTATATTAGATTTGGCTCGGGCTGCAGCTTCGCGCCGCCGCGCAACCCCGAACATATGAGGACGGCTTTAACATATGCACAGGAGGAGGCGCCTCGCTCAGGCGAAAAATTCGTCGCCAGCCATAAGCCGAACTCGTAAGCCAGCCTGGCAGCGGAGGCGGCGCTTGTGTCTTACAGGCAGGCTTCGAGGTACGGCTGGTCGAAGCCGAACTGCTTGGCCTTTTCGAGTGTGTAGGGCCTCAGGCCCATCGAGCGATATTCGCCGATGATCTTCCCGTCGGCGGTCTCGTCGAGATACTCGAACTTGAACAATTCCTGGGTGACGATGACGTCGCCTTCCATGCCGATCACTTCGGTGATGTTGGTCGTGCGCCGTGAGCCGTCGCGCAGGCGCTTGACCTGGACGATGAGGTCGACCGAATCGGCGATCTGACGCGAGATGGCTTCCTTCGGCACCTTGATGTCGCTCATCATCACCATGTTCTCCATACGCGCGAGGCACTCGCGCGGGGAGTTGGAGTGGAGCGTCGCCATCGAGCCGTCGTGGCCGGTGTTCATCGCGGCGAGGAGATCGAAGCACTCCGGTCCGCGAATTTCGCCGAGGATGATGCGGTCGGGGCGCATACGCAGCGCGTTGATGACGAGGTCGCGGATGGTGATCGCGCCCTGGCCCTCGAGGTTCGGGGGCCGGGTTTCAAGCGGCAGCCAGTGCGGCTGCTGAAGCCGAAGCTCGGCGGCGTCTTCGATGGTGATCACGCGCTCGCCGGGGTCGATCATCTTCGACAGTGCGTTGAGCATGGTCGTCTTACCCGAACCGGTACCGCCGGAGATGACGACGTTCATGCGCGAAGCGCCGGCGATCTTGAGCACCGTCGCCATTTTCTCCGACATCGAGCCGAAGCCGCGCATCATGTCGAGCGTGATCGGCTTCTCGGAGAACTTGCGGATCGAGATGGCGGTGCCGCGAAGCGACAACGGCGGGATGATGACGTTGACGCGGCTGCCGTCCTGGAGGCGCGCGTCGCACAAGGGGCTGGTCTGGTCGATGCGGCGGCCGACCTTGTTGACGATGCGCTGCGCGATCTGGAACAGATGCTCCTCGTCGCGAAACTGGATGGTCGCGATCTCGAGCTTGCCCTTCCGTTCGACGTAGGTCTGCTCGGGGCCGTTGACCATGATGTCGCTGACCGCCGGGTCGGCGAGCAATTCTTCGAGTGGGCCGAGCCCCAGAAGTTCGTCGACGAGCACTTTCTCGAGCGCGAACTGCTCGCGCCGGTTGAGCGTGATCTTGAGCTCGGCCAGCACTTCCGAGATGATCGGACGGAATTCTTCGGCGAGCTCGTCCTTGTTGAGCGTCGCCGCCGCTTCGGGGTCGACCCGCTCGAGGAGGCGCGGGAGCACCTGCTCCTTGATGCGGTGGACCGAAGCCTCGAACCCTTCGGTTCTGCTGCTCGCGGCTTCGCCGCTCGCGTTCTGGCGCGCCGTCAGGCGGTCCATCGCGCCAATCGGGGCGCCGCCGGGTTCGTGGACAGTGGCTTCGACCGGCGGAGTCAGCTCGTCGATCGGCGGAAATTGCTCCCCGCCCATCGCCGATCCGGCCGGACCGCCCTTCATCGGCTTGGCGACACCGAAGTTGGGGCGGGCCCCGCCCATGCCTCCACGCTTGCCGAATGCGCTCATACCCGTTGTCACTCGCTTAACTGGAATTGAGCCCGCACCATTAACGGCAGATGCCTAAGGAAAGACTAACCTTTGGCGCCGAATATCAAAACCGCAGTGGCGGCGCGTCCGCGGCGGGGCGGCGGCGAAAGAGCGCGCGAGGCTCACGGGGCCGGCACCAGCGAGCTCTCCGCGGCGGCAGTCGGATCATGGACGGTCGCGTTGCCAGCAGCCGTGTCTAGACACGTCCTTATCCGGACGAACTCTTCCAGAATCGGTGAGATTAAGGGGCGATCAGCCCGCACTCTCCGCGAGCACGGTGAGCCCCTTGTCGCTGACCTCGGCGAAGCCGCCGGTCACCGGGATCCGCTCGGGGTGGCCGCCGTGGGTCTTGTAAACGGCGATCTCGCCGTTTTTGAGCGTTGTCATGTACGGCGCATGGCCGGCCATGATGCCAGATTCGCCCTCGGTGCCCGGAACCACCACCATGTAGACGTCGTCGGACATCACCAAACGTTCGGGGGTGACGAGCTCGAAATGCAAATCGGCCATTATTCCTTGCCTTGTATGTTCGCGTCGAACGCCCGGATCGCCGCTTCGAACTTGTCGCGGCAGCCTGGATTGCAGAAGCCGACGACCTTGCCCTTGTAGAGCGTCAGGCTGTCCGCGCTGACCGGCTTTCCGGACCATGGGCAGCTGGCATTGACGCAGTCCTCAAGCTTCAGACTCATGCTTCCTCCTGCTCCCCCTCCCTCGAAAGGGAGGGGAAGTAGTTACGCCTCGTGCGCCAGCTTCTCGGCCTTGGCGACCGCCTCTTCGATGCCGCCGACCATGTAGAATGCAGCTTCGGGGAGGTGGTCGTATTCACCGTTCACCACCGCCTTGAACGAGCGGACGGTGTCCTCGACCTGCACGAACTTGCCGGGGATGCCGGTGAAGACTTCGGCGACGTGGAACGGCTGCGACAGGAAGCGCTGGATCTTGCGGGCGCGGCTGACGGTCAGCTTATCTTCTTCGCTGAGCTCGTCCATGCCGAGAATCGCAATGATGTCCTGCAGGCTCTTGTAGCGCTGCAGCGTCTCCTGCACCGCGCGGGCGACCTCGTAATGCTCCTGTCCGACGACCGCCGGAGTGAGAACGCGGCTGGTGGAGTCGAGCGGGTCGACCGCCGGATAGATGCCGAGCTCGGAGATCGCGCGGCTCAGCGTCGTGGTCGCGTCGAGGTGGGCGAACGAGGTGGCCGGCGCGGGGTCGGTCAAGTCGTCGGCCGGCACGTAAATCGCCTGCACCGACGTGATCGACCCCTTGTTGGTCGACGTAATCCGCTCCTGCAGCGTGCCCATGTCGGTGGCCAGCGTCGGCTGGTAGCCGACGGCCGACGGGATACGGCCGAGCAGCGCCGACACTTCCGAGCCCGCCTGCGTGAAGCGGAAGATGTTGTCGACGAAGAACAGGACGTCCTGGCCTTCCTGGTCGCGGAAATATTCGGCCTGGGTCAACCCGGAGAGGGCGACGCGCGCGCGCGCTCCCGGCGGCTCGTTCATCTGCCCGAACACCAGCGCGACCTTCGAACCCTCGGGCGTCGGGTTGCCGTCGGCGTCCTTGGCGATGACGCCGGCGTCGAGAAATTCGTGATAGAGGTCGTTGCCCTCGCGGGTCCGCTCGCCGACGCCGGCGAACACCGACACGCCGCCGTGGCCCTTGGCGATATTGTTGATGAGCTCCTGGATCAGCACGGTCTTGCCGACGCCGGCGCCGCCGAACAGGCCGATCTTGCCGCCCTTGGCGTAGGGCGCGAGGAGGTCGATGACCTTGATGCCGGTGACCAGGATCGAGGATTCGGTCGACTGGTCGACGAAGGCCGGAGCCGCGGCGTGAATTGGCGCCGTGATGTCGCTGCCGATCGGACCGCGGTCGTCGATCGGGTCGCCGATCACGTTCATGATTCTGCCGAGCGTCATCGGACCAACGGGGACGCGGATCTCGGAGCCCGTCGAACGGACTTCCTGGCCGCGGGTGAGGCCGTCGGTCGAGTCCATGGCGATCGTGCGCACGACATTCTCGCCGAGGTGCTGCGCGACTTCGAGGACGAGGCGGTTGCCGCCGTTGTCGGTCTCGAGCGCGGTCAGGATCGGCGGCAGGTCGCCTTCAAACGCGACGTCGACGACGGCGCCAATCACCTGGCTCACGCGGCCGACGAGATTGCTGGGGCTGGTGACGTCCGAGGGGCCGCCCGCGCCGGTCGCGGTCGTGGCGGTCATCTTCTTCGCGCGGGCGCGGGGCTTGGTGTCGGCGGCGGTGGCCATGTCAGTCTTCCTTGCCTTCAGTGTCGTTAGAGCGCTTCGGCGCCCGAAATGATTTCGATGAGCTCGGTGGTGATCACCGCCTGGCGGGTGCGGTTGTACTGGATCGACAGGCGATTGATCATATCGCCCGCATTGCGGGTCGCGTTGTCCATCGCGGTCATCTGCGAGCCGTAGAAGCCGGCCTGGTTCTCGAGCAGCGCGCGATAGACCTGGATCGCGATGTTGCGCGGCAGCAGGTCGGCCAGGATTTCCTCTTCGTCCGGCTCATATTCGACCGCCGCGGGTGCGGCGGCCTTGGTGGACGATGCCGTTTCTTCGACTGCGCGCGGAGCGACCGGGATGATTTGCTCGATTGTCGGCTCCTGCACCAACGTCGAGCGGAAGTTCGCGTAGGCGAGATGGACGACATCGATGCCGTTGGTCGTGTAGCGATCGATGATGTCCTTGGCGATCGCCTGCGCGTCCGCGTAGGTCGGGTTCTTCATCCCGCTCGTGTCGTACTGCGCGATGATGCCCTTGGGGTAGAGCCGCTGGATCACCGGCCGGCCCTTGCGTCCGACGATGTAGAACAGCACCGTCTTGCCCTGCGCGATCAGTTCGTCGGCCTTGCGCCGCGCCGCGCGGACGATGTTGCTGCTGAACGCGCCGGCGAGGCCGCGGTCGGCGGTCGCCACGATGATCAGGTGCGTGTCGTCCTTGCCCGTGCCGGCCAGCAGCTTGGGGCTTTGCGGTCCCGGCGTGATGCGCGACGCCAGCGATGCGACGACGTCGGTCATGCGCGTCGAATAGGGCCGCGCCGCCGTCGCATTCTGCTGGGCGCGGCGAAGCTTCGACGCCGCGACCATGTTCAGCGCCTTGGTGATCTTCTGCGTCGACTTGACCGAGCCGATGCGGATCTTGAGGGCCTTGAGCGAAGCCATTTAGCCGAACTGCTTCCCGAACTCCGTCAGCGCGTCGCGCAGCGCGGCGCCGGTGTCGTCGTCGAGCTGCTTGGTGTCGCGGATCTTGGCCAGGATCTCCGGCTTGTCCGAGCGCAGGAAGCTCAGCATCGCCGCCTCGTAGCGAACCACGTCCTTCACATCGACGCTGTCGAGGAAACCCTGGGTGCCGGCGAAGATCGAGGCGACCTGCTCCTCGACCGGCATCGGGTTGAACTGCGGCTGCTTCAGCAATTCGGTGAGGCGGGCGCCGCGGGCGAGCAGCTTCTGGGTCGACGCGTCGAGGTCCGAGCCGAACTGCGCGAAGGCAGCCATCTCGCGATATTGGGCGAGCTCGAGCTTGATCGAGCCGGCGACCTTCTTCATCGCCTTGGTCTGCGCGGCCGAGCCGACGCGGCTGACCGACAGGCCGACGTTAATCGCCGGACGGACGCCCTGGTAGAAGAGGTCGGTCTCGAGGAAGATCTGGCCGTCGGTGATCGAGATGACGTTGGTCGGGATGTAGGCCGAGACGTCGCCGGCCTGGGTCTCGATGACTGGCAGCGCGGTGAGTGAGCCCGAGCCATGCTCGTCGTTCATCTTGGCCGCGCGCTCGAGCAGGCGGCTGTGGAGATAGAAGACGTCACCGGGATAGGCTTCGCGGCCCGGCGGACGGCGCAGCAACAGCGACATCTGGCGGTACGCGACGGCCTGCTTCGACAGGTCGTCATAGACGATCACCGCGTGCATGCCGTTGTCGCGGAAATATTCGCCCATCGCGCAGCCGGTATAGGGCGCGAGGAACTGCAGCGGTGCCGGCTCCGACGCGGTCGCCGCGACGACGATCGAATATTCCATCGCGCCATTCTCTTCGAGCGCGCGGACGATCTGCGCGACGGTCGAGCGCTTCTGGCCGACGGCGACGTAGATGCAGTAGAGCTTCTGGCTCTCGTCGCCGCTCTTGTTGACGTCCTTCTGGTTGATGAAGGCGTCGAGCGCGACGGCGGTCTTGCCGGTCTGGCGGTCGCCGATGATCAGCTCGCGCTGACCGCGGCCGATCGGAACCAGCGCGTCCAGTGCTTTGAGGCCGGTCTGCACCGGCTCGTGCACCGACTTGCGCGGGATGATGCCGGGCGCCTTCACTTCGACGCGGCGGCGCTCGCTATACTCGATCGGGCCCTTGCCATCGATGGGGTTGCCGAGGGCGTCGACGACGCGACCAAGCAAGCCCTTGCCGATCGGCACGTCGACGATCGTACCGGTGCGCTTGACGGTCGAACCCTCCGCGATCTCGGCGTCGGAGCCGAAGATCACGACGCCGACGTTGTCGGCTTCGAGGTTGAGCGCCATGCCCTTGGTGCCGTTGTCGAACTCGACCATCTCGCCGGCCTGGACATTGTCGAGGCCGTAGATGCGGGCGATGCCGTCGCCGACCGACAGCACGGTGCCGACTTCCGAGACCTCGGCTTCAGCGTCGAAATTCGCGATCTGGTCGCGGATGACGCGGGAGATTTCAGCGGCGCGGATATCCATGGGTCTGTCTTAGCCTTTCATCGCCTGAGCGAGTCGGTTGAGTTTGGTGCGGATGGAAGCGTCGATACGCTGGCTGCCCAGCTTGACGACGATTCCGCCGAGGATGTTGGGGTTGACCGTCGCGTCGATAGTGACGTCGCGGCCGGCGCGGGTGCGGAGCTGCTGCTTGAGCGCCGCGAGCTGGTCGTCGTTGAGCGGCCGCGCCGTGACGATTTCCGCGGTCGTTTCGCCGCGATGCTCGGCGGCGAGGCGGCGGAACGCGCGAATGACGTTGCGCAGCTCGTTCTTGCGGCCGTTGCGGGCCAGGACGCCAAGGAAATTGGCAGTGATCGGATCGAGCTTCAGCTCGGTCGCCAGCGCCGCGAACGCCTTGCGCGCTTCGTCGCGCGACACCAGCGGACTGGCGATGAGCTCGGCGAAATCCTTCGAATCGAGCAGAGCCTGGCTGAGCGCGTCGAGGCTCTTGCCGACGGATTCGATCTGTCGTTGGTCGCGGGCGAGGTCAAACAGAGCGGACGCGTAGCGCCCTGCTAAGCTGGCCCGAATGCCGCCGGATGTCTCCACGCGCGAAAAGCTCCAGAACTGGAATTGCCCCGATGCGAAAAACGGGGCGTGAAAACGGCTTGCGCCGCACGCCCCCATCGGTTGCGCGCGCCCCTAGCAAGCACCTCGCGGGGATGCAACCGCCTCCTTCCGTCATTGCGAGGAGCCGAAGGCGACGCGGCAACCCATCCCGGCAGGTGGATTGCTTCGCTCCGCTCGCAATGACGTAAATTGTTTGACCGCAAGCTCGCGGAAGCGGGGTCGTTCGCCGCCGCTTAAACCGGGTTTCGAAAGGAGCCAACGGCATGTCTTACGTCGTCGAAGGACTGGACCCCGCACCTTACCGTCCGCTGTTCGCGCTATCCGACGAGCAGCTCGCCGAACGCGGGATCGTCCGGATGACGGTCACGGGCGAGGGCTTCCCGTGCCGCGTCAGCCTGACCGACCGAGCAATCGGCGAAACAATGCTGCTGCTCAACCATGTCAGCCACGACGTCGCCAATCCCTATCGCGCGGCGCACGCGATTTTCGTCGCCGAGGCGGAGCAGGACGCGGCCCGCTACGTCGACCAGGCTCCGCCGGTGTTCCGGACGCGGGTGCTGTCGCTGCGCGGATTTGGCAGGGATGGAATGATGGTCGATGCGATTCTGACGCAGCCCGGCGAGGCGGAGGCCGGCATCCGCAAGCTCTTCGCCAACCCCGAGATCGAGACCATTCACGCGCACAATGCGACGCGCGGATGCTTCTTGGCCAGGATCGAGAGGAACTGAGCCATGTCCGCGCTTGCGCAGCCCACCGAACGGCATACATCGGCGCCCATGAGCAACGTCGCGCGCCTTGACGCGGACACCGCCTGGGCGGCGTTCATGCGCCGCGACCGCGGCTGGGATGGCCGCGTCATCGGCGCGGTCAAGACCACCGGCATTTATTGCAAGCCGAGCTGTCCGGCGAAACGGCCCAAGCGCGAGAATGTCGAGTTCTTCGCGACCGCCGAGGAAGCGCGGGCGGCGGGGTTCCGGCAGTGCCTTCGCTGCAAGCCCGACGAGGTCGGCCGCGACCGCGCGGCGATCGCCGAGGCCGTGAAATTGATCGACGCGGCCGAAGAAGCCCCGACGCTGGCCGAAATCGCATCGGCGGTCGGTTATGCGCCGCATCATTTCCAGCGGCTTTTCAAGCGCGACCTCGGCGTTTCTCCCGCGGACTATGCGCGGGCGTTGCGCAATCGCCGGACCGAGACCGCGCTCAAGACCAATGATCGGGTGACGGACGCCGTCTACGACGCCGGCTATGGCGCGCCGAGCAGCTTCTACAGCGATGCAAAGGAAAGGCTCGGCATGACTCCATCCGCCTGGCGCGACGGCGGCCGCGGCGCCACGATCCGCTGGACCCATTTCGACAGCCCGCTCGGCCAGATGCTGATTGCGGCGACAAGCAAGGGCATCTGCCGGCTGACCTTCGACGACAGCGAAGCCTCGCTTCACCGCCTCTTTCCCAACGCGACCATCGTCGAGGACGCGGGCAGCCTGAGGGAGCTGATCGAGGGCGCGCTCGCCGCGATCGAGCGGCCGCTCGCGGCACGCGAGCTGCCGATCGACGTCGCCGGCACCGCCTTCCAGGAAGCGGTCTGGCGCGAGCTGCGCAAGATCCCGCCGGGCGAGACGCGCAGCTACGCCGAGATCGCCGCCGCCATTGGACAACCGAAGGCCGTCCGGGCGGTCGGCACGGCGAACGGCGACAATCATGTCGCGGTGCTCATCCCCTGCCACCGGGTGATCCGCAGCGACGGCTCGCTCGGCGGCTACGCTGGCGGTCTCGAGCGCAAGCGCAAACTGCTCGACGCCGAGGGCCACCCCGATCCCGCGCCCGAACTGCCGCTCGTCTAAATCACTATTGCCGTTCGCGCCGACTTGGGCTCTGTCGAGCAAGGGGAGGGGACGATGGCTGATTCCGGCTTGACGCGCGACGAACGGCCGCTGTGGCAGCAGTTTGTCGACTTTCCGCTCGTCGCGATGCTCATCGCGATCGCCTTGTTCGTCCTCGCGGTCGCCGGCGCAAGCCTGGTCGGCAAGCTCCTTCCGCCGATGCCGCCGCTCTCGAAATCCGCGATCACCGCGGCGGTGAGCATCGGCCTTGCGCTCGCCGCCTATAAGCTGGTGATTGTCCGGCTCGGCGAGCGGCCGCGCGACGACCTCCCCGCGGCCGGTGCCGTAAAGAGCCTGATGGCGGGGCTGCTGACCGGATTCCTGCTGTTCTGCGCGCTGGTCGGGATCGCCGCCTTGTTCGACGTCTACAATATCATCGGGCCCGGCGACACGCGCGAGCTGGTCAAGGACCTCATCGGCATGACCATTCTCGCCGCTTTCATGGAGGAGTTGCTGTTCCGCGGAATCCTGTTCCGCTGGATCGAGGCGTTCGCCGGCAGCTGGGCCGCGCTGGTGGTCACCTCCGCGTTGTTCGGCCTCGCCCACATCTTCAATCCCAATGCGACCTGGACGTCGTCGCTCGCGATCACGGTCGAGGCCGGCATGCTGCTGGGCGGCGCCTACATGCTGGCGCGCAACCTGTGGGTGCCGATCGGCCTTCACGGTGCCTGGAACTTCACCCAGGGGTTCATTTTCGACGTGCCGGTTTCCGGCACCGACGTGCACG
>Ga0207705_10000851_pt1 | contig 25007 bp, 25 predicted proteins | sample KBSC13metaG_FD_184314 | JGI IMG/M metagenome (GOLD analysis project Ga0207705, IMG submission 184314) | Corn rhizosphere microbial communities from Kellogg Biological Station, Michigan, USA - KBS C1-3 metaG (SPAdes) (version 2) | ecosystem: Host-associated > Plants > Roots > Rhizosphere > Soil ... | reverse complement strand
CCGCAAACACGGCTCGCCCGAGCGCGAGCGCTATCTCGATCGCTGGGCCTCGCATGGGTGTCTTTTCGACGAGCGTCAATTTAAGCGCTTAAATTTTTATCGCCCAAGCCGCCTATCTCCTCGTACCATATCGTCTGCGCTCGCATGCGCAGCGCTCGTCGTGGGATGAAACGTAGCGCAAGCAATTACGACTGTGCAACTTTTGGACACGCATCCCACGATTTGGACAAACGCTTGGGGCGAACATCAACGAGCGCATTGCGGCGCTCATGCTATTGGAAGCCGGGGGAATGACGTTGGTAACGCTTGCCGAAGTCGCGCGGCGCGCGAAGGTAACCGGCGCGACGGTGTCGAACGTCTTGCGCAATCCGCAAAAAGTGAAACCCGAAACGGTCGAACGCGTGATGGCGGCCATCCGCGAACTCGGCTATCGGCCGAACTTGACGGCGCGCGCACTGGCGCGAGGGCGCACGTCGACGCTCGCGCTGATGCTCTCGAACATCTCGAACCCGTTCTATCCCGAGTTCGTGCTTGCCGCCGAACGGGAGGCGCGCAAGCGCGGATACTTCTTGCTCGTCTGCAATACCGACGACGATCCCGCCATCACGCGAGCGTATCTGGATGAGATTGCCGGCTCGCTTGCATCGGGCGTCATCGTCATGAACACCGACCTTGGCGAAAGCGAATTAACCGAAATCGCCGGCAAAGGCGTCGCGCTCGTCCTTTGTATGTGGGAGCATGTGCAAGCCTCGCTTGCTCTACCCTGCGTCACAATCGATTTCGCCGCAGCGGGCGCGCTTGCGGCGACCCATCTATCAGGGCTCGGCCATCGTGCGTTCGGCGCGCTTGTCGGGGCAGGCTCGGGCGGCCCGCAAACAATCCGGCTCGGCGGCTTCGCGACCGCCCTCGCGCAGCGCGGTCATGCGGACACGTCGCTCGTCGTCGTAGAGGCGCACGACTCGATTGAAAGCGGATACGAAGCGGCCATCGGCCTACTGCGCGGCGCGCCTGCGCTCACTTCGATCTTCGCGACGAACGACCTCATGGCGATCGGCGCGATTCAGGCGGCCGCCGATCTCGGGCGGCGCGTGCCCGAGGATTTGTCGGTGATCGGCGTGACCGACATCGCGCTAGCCCATCAGTTCCGGCCCGCATTGACGACCGTAAGACTGCCTACGGCCGAGATCGCGGCACGCTCGATCGCGCTCACGGTAGAAATGATCGAGGGCGGCGCACCCGTACAGGAGCGCTATATCGTACCGGGGCCGGAACTGGTCGTACGCGAATCGACCGGACGCGCACCATTGCGCCGAAGCTGAGTTCCCCATGCGCCGATACTTGTCAGTTCCGCCGCTCTGGCTATACTGCGAATATTCGGACAAATAGCTTGCACGATGTAAAGTGGATTCGACGAAATGCAGTCAGTGAGCCACCGTCATTGCCGCGATAAAACGAAAGTGAATCTAGCAACGCCATAGCGGTTCCGCATCGGTGGGGCCGAGAAAAACGACCGACACGCGGACCTTCGCGGGACTGCCGTGTCGTATTCGCGAATCCGATGCCCGGCGTGGCCGCAGTTCGACCGGGCAGTAACCGAGGGGGCGTGCATGGCAGAGCAGCTCGAACAACGCGAATCACTTGCGTTAATGCATCAGATGGGGCTCAACAGCGGAGCCATCGATCGACGTAAGCAGATCGTCGGCCTCACGCCGGCTGACTTGACACGAATCGCGACGATCAAGGACGTCGTCCTGCCGCGAGTCGACAGCATTGCTGCCGCTTTCTTCAATCACTTGGCACGTCTCGACGAAGCCCGTTCCCTGCTTGAGAATCGCGCGCTCTTCGAGAAGGCCAAGCGCCTGAAAGTCGACCATCTCCATGGCCTCGTGTCGGGCGATTACGGCGCCGATTACGTCGAGCAACGCATCGAACTGGGGTTGCTCTACGCCGCGGCGGGGCTCGACACGCGTGTGTTCCTCGGCGCGTTTCTCGAGCTGCTCAAACACATGGGCACTCAGATCATGGCGCAAGCCGACAGCGCGCCGCTCGACGCATTCGAGGCGTTCATGTCGTTGAAGAAGGTGGCCTTCTTCGATCTCGGGTTGATCGTCGACGTACTCGTCTTCGAGCGCGAGCGCATCATTCGCCAGCAGCAAGAAGCCATTCGCGAGCTGTCCACGCCGGTGCTCCAATTGCGCAACCGCCTCCTGCTGCTGCCCATCATCGGGGTGATCGACACGCATCGCGCACGCCTTATCACCGAAAGCCTGCTGGAAGCGATTCGAACCAACCGCGCGAAGGTGGTGGTGATGGATATCACAGGCGTTGCGACCATCGACTCGCGCGTGGCGAACCATATTCTGCAAACGGTGACGGCAGCCCGCCTCATGGGCGCGCGAGTGATCGTGACGGGAATTTCCGCACCGGTGGCTCAGTCGCTCGTCTCGCTCGGCATCGAACTGGGCGGCCTCGACACCGTAGGCGATTTGCGAGGCGGTATCGAGCAGGCCGAGCGCAATCTCGGTTATCGCGTGGTGCAAAGCGCGGCCGCCGACACCCGCGACGACGCGGCGAGTTGACACCGTGTCCGTTCCTATCCTCAAGCAAGGCGATGTGCTGATCGCCTCGATCCAATCAGCGCTGTCCGATCAAGACCTCATTCAACTGCGTGAGGATTTCGCCGCGAAGATCGGTCAATTCCGCACGCGCGGCGTGCTCATCGACGTCACGGCGCTCGACGTGCTCGATTCGTTCGCCACGCGCACGCTGCGCGGCATCGCCTATGTCGCGAAGCTACGCGGGGCCACAGCGGTCGTGGTCGGTATTCAGCCCGAGGTAGCGTTCGCCATGGTGCAGCTCGGGCTTGCCCTCGACGGCGTGGCCACAGCGCTCGATCTCGAAGAAGGTCTCGACTATCTGAAGAAGGCAGTCAATCGGAGTCCAGGCCATGGCGGCTGAAATCCGCGTGCCGATCGTGCGCGAGGAGGACGTCGTCATCGCTCGCCAAAAAGGACGTGAGCTGGCTGCCGAGACGGGCTTTTCGAATACGGATCGCACGATCATCGCGCTCGCCATCTCGGAGATCGCCCGCAACATCATCAGCTATGCGGACCATGGCGAAGTCACGCTCTCCCGCATCAACGATGGGGTGCGCACCGGGATTCTCATCGTTGCGCAGGACGAGGGGCCCGGCATTCCCGACATCGAGCTCGCGATGCGCGACGGCTATTCGACGGCCAAGAGCCTCGGGGTTGGCCTGCCCGGTACAAAACGCATCATGGACGAGTTCGAGCTCAACTCGACGGTCGGTAAGGGCACCACGATCAAAATGAAAAGGTGGCTGCGATGAGCGAGTCCGTCCCGCCTGCGACATCCGTCATCGAGTGGGGCTGGGCCGGCAGTGCGCTCGAAGATCCGTCCGGCGATCTGCATGTCGTCGTCGAGCGCGAGCACGGAGCGCTGGTCGCGCTGCTCGATGGCCTCGGGCACGGGCTCGAAGCCGCCCAAAGTGTCCAGATGGCCGTGCCGGTGATCGAAGCGCACGCCGGTGCGTCGGTGGCCCTGCTCGTGCGTCAGTGCCATGAAGCGCTGTACAGAACGCGGGGCGCGGTCATGAGCGTGGCGTGGTTCGACGCCCACGATGCGTCGATGACATGGACGGGCGTCGGCAACGTCGACTGCATATTGATCCGTTCCGGCGCAAACCCGGCACCGCGCAAGGAAGCCATCGCTACGCGCGGAGGCGTAGTCGGCTACCGCCTGCCGCCGCTGCGCGAACAACGCTATGCGGTGTCGCGCGGCGATGTCCTCGTGATGGCGACCGACGGCATTCAAAACGCATTCAGCGCGGGCATCATCACGCAATTTAGTGCGCAGGAAATCGCCGAGTCGATCTTGATTAGATATGCGAAAGGAACGGACGATGCGCACGTCCTCGTTGCCCGCTATCTTGGAGCGCATCCATGACGACGCGGCTCGACGCGCTGCGCGCCGAATACTTCTCAGGTCTTCGCGCTTACCTAGACGAGCAGGGCGAGGCGGGCCTTTCCTACGCTTACGAGCTTGGGCGACGCGCCATGATCGATGGGCTCGGGCTACTCGACATGGCCGCCTTGCATCGAGCCGCGCTCGATACGCTGGTGCTGCCGGCCGCATCCGTCGATCAGTCGCGATTGATCGAGGCATCGACCGCATTTTTCAACGAACTGCTCGCGCCGTTCGAGTTGTCCATCGAAGGCTACCGCGCTGCGCTGACCGCCAGCGAGGAGCGCTTTCAGCTTGCCGTCAGCGGCTCCCTCGCGGGGCTGTGGGATTGGAATCCGCAGACCGACGAGATCTATTTCTCGCCGCAGTTCAAGCGGATCATGGGCTACGAGGACAATGAACTGCCGAACGAACGCCACGCGCACTTCGGCGCCATTTACCTCGAAGACTTCGCACGGGTCACCCAATCGCTGAAGTCGCACCTCGAGCACCGCCAACGCTATGACGTCGAATATCGCGTCCTGGCGAAATCGGGGGAGCTGCGCTGGGTGCATTCGCGCGGGCAAGCGCTGTGGAACGAGACGGGGGTGCCCTATCGGATGGTCGGATGGATCTTGGACATCACTGATCGAAAGCGCGACGAAGAAGCGCTTCGGACCTCTCGCGAAGAGATGCGGCGCTTGTCGGCGCACATACAGCAAGTCAGAGAAGAGGAAAAAGCGCGCATCGCTCGCGAGCTGCACGACGACCTAGGACAGCAACTGACCGCGCTGAAGATGGCGACCTCCATGCTCGAACCTGCCCCCGGGGCCGGTGCTTGGCCGAAGCAAGATGCATTGGCCGGCCTCTATTCGATGATCGACGATCTCGTCCAATCCGTGCGGCATATTGCGGCCGATTTGCATCCGGTCATGCTCGACGATCTGGGATTGATTCCGGCGCTCGACGCGCTCATCGACGAATTTTCCGCGCGCTATCGCATTCGCGTTATTTGCCACCTCGATCCGGACGCCATCGCGTTCAATCATGCGTGCAGGATCGACATGTTCCGGATCGTCCAAGAAGCGTTGACGAACGTAGCGCGGCATTCCGGCGCAAGCGAAGTGGTATTGGATATCGTGCGCGCCGATCCACATTGCATCGTGCGCATCGTCGATAACGGCCGCGGAGCGGCGCACGCCGGTCCAAAGGGGCGTCAGTCGTTCGGGCTGCTGGGCATGCGCGAGCGAGCCGCGCTGCTAGGCGGGGAGATCCGTATCAGCACCGAGCCCGGCGCAGGCTTCGCACTTACAGCGATTTTGCCACTGGCGTGTGTTGAAACGAAGGACGCCGAATGACAGGCCGAGGCCAAGACCGGCGCCGACGCAAATCGCATCAAGCACCCGCGTCCAACGTCCTCGAGCGTGCCCCGCCGCACCCACGTATGGGCTTCATTTACAGCTTGGATCGCTTTCATCCCATTGCGTCAGCGTCACTGTCACGCCCGCGCCGAGCGTCGATTCGATCTCGAATTCGTCAACCAAGCATTGGGCTCCCGACAGCCCTAGGCCCAGACTGCCTTTAGTAGAGTAGCCGTCCTCCATGGCACGCGCGATGTCGCGAATGCCCGGCCCGGTGTCGCGCGCCACCACGACGATGCCGCGACGCCGTCCGTCCGTGACGCGTGCGACCGACATGTCTCCCCTGGCCGCATGGACGACGATATTTCGTGCGATCTCCGTGACCGCCGTCGCGAGCGCCACGGCTCTCGCTTCGCTGAAGCCCTCCCGTGCGCTTAATTCGCGAACCGTCCTGCGAGCCCAATCGACATCCGACGCGCTGCTGATGAACACGTGAATGCCTTTGTCGACCGTGCGGCGGCGCCTCATTTCGTTAGGCGCCGGCGGCACAGCAGCGCGCGATGTAGGGCATGTCGTCGTCTCCGCTGTAGTTGACGTCAGAGCATCGTACCACCGCAGCGATGCAGTGACGGTGGCGCGGCAATCCACGCAATCCGCATCGAGCGAGTGCCGGTAAGTGAGCGAAAGCCAAGCGGCGCTCGCGTTCGATTTAAACGGATTGGACGCCGACGGTGCTGCGTTGCTAATCCGCCGATAACGCCTGCATTGCTCGATGCTGTGCGGCGGCGAACATCTCGCGGAGCCGTTGCCGTTCGTCGCCGGTCAAATGCGCAGCAGCAGCGGGCATAGCCAGTGCGAGACGCAGCGCAAGGTCGCCCTTCGAACCGTTGCAGTCGGACAGGCCGTGGCCCTTCAAACGAACCGTGCTGCCGGGTTGAGAGTCGGGCTGGATCGTCACCGGCATGGGTCTGCCGAGCACTTGCACTTCGATGCGGCCACCGAGTATGGCGGTGATGAAATCGACCTCGATGTCGCACGCGAGGTTCAAGCCGTCCCGGCGAAACGCGGAACTGCAAACGATCGCGACCGAAAAAATGGCATCGCCCGATGCACCGCCGCCGGTCCCCGGATGTCCGGCGCCTTCGACGACAATGCGTTGACCGTCCCAGGCCCCTGCGGAAAGCGTCACCGTCTCACGCTTGCGATAGGCCGCGATGCGCGTACCGCGGCACGTCGTACAGCGATGGCTCGCGTGCCCGTGACAGTATGGGCACGGGCCTTTCACCATGTAGCTGACTTCGACGTCGCCGCCGTGTATGGCAGCGTCGAGCGGGACGAAAAGTTCGGCCGTGCAGTTCGCCCCGCGCAACGGCGGCCGGCTGCGATGGTCATGCCGCGGGGCTTCGTTTTCGCGGCCCCGTTCCCTTTCGGTTTCTTTTTCACGGCCGTGTGTTGGCGCGGCCGCCGCGTTCGCTATCGGCGCCTGGCGCTCGCCGATCAGGATCTCGAAGGCCTCTTGGACACGCTTGAATGCCGGCTCGACTGTCGCTTCGCGCCCTTTGTTACGATCCGGGTGGTACTTTGCCCTAAGCCGCCGGTATGCGCGCTTGATTTCAGCCGGCGACGCCGTGCTCGATAATTCCAGCCGCCTGTAGTATTCGTCGAGGCTCACGCGCTCTCCCCGATGTGTTTCCAGATGCGCAAGTCTAGCAAGAAGCGGAGATCACGCCCGGCCGCCGCCGCCGGCTCACGGCAACGGGCAGAGTAGACGAGTGTTGCAGCGATGCATCGGCATGCGTCAGCCGCAGTCACCCATGAGAAGCTGCCGTCCAGGCAAAGCGCCGTGGCAACGACGCGCGTGGGAAGTCCGATGCTCATGTTTCCCACGGTGTTTGCTCACCCGCACTACTGTTGCTTCAAGCTTTTGTCCCGTCGACAAGCCGCCACCGGCTTGAGCTTGCCGGCGAGCACCTTGGTGATTAGCATCGATGCCTTGTCGGTCTCGACCGACAAGCAACCGCATGAGTCGCCCTTGTTCGTGTCCGGCATATGATCGTCGAAACCATCGGCTTGTTTATCGATGGAAACGATCGTCCATGTGCCTTCGCGATCCGACAGCGTCAGGCTGGAGGGCATGTCGTTTTCAATCCATCCGCAACGCAGCTGCGCCGCCGACGCTGCCTGCGATACATATAGGCCCATCAATAGCAACGCAGCGTAAGGCACGACCAACGGAAAACGAAAGATTTGCATCGACGTACGTCTCCAATCGATTGGATGCATGGATTTTCATGAGCGAATCATAAAGTAGATCGTCGCGCCCGCCCACCTCGGGCGCCACTTTATCGACGCCGCGTTGATCGCGATATTGCAAGGCGTAGTATGTCGTTCAGGATGAGACGCCGGCGCCATAAGCGCGGGCTGAAAATCCGATCGAGTCCGTATCAAGGAGGAGGTGCATCATGCTGATCGGCGTTCCGAAAGAAATCAAAGACCAGGAATACCGCGTGGGCCTAACGCCCGCCGGGACCCGTGAGTTCGTGAGCCGCGGGCACCAGGTGATCGTTCAAAAGGACGCGGGCTCGGCCGTCGGCTTGCCCGACGACGCCTACACGGCGGCAGGCGCGACGCTTTGCGGCGACGCACAAGAGCTCTACGCCCGCGCCGATATGGTCATCAAGGTGAAAGAACCGCAAGCCGTCGAACGCGCGATGCTGCGCAAGGGCCAAATTCTCTATGCCTATCTCCATCTTGCCCCCGACCGCGAGCAGGCCACCGACTTGATCGCGTCCGGTGCCGTGTGCGTCGCCTACGAGACGATTACCGGCCCGGGCGGCGGCCTTCCCTTGCTCGCACCGATGAGCGAAGTGGCCGGCCGGATGTCGATTCAAGTTGCCGCCGCCCACCTTGAAAAGCCGCACGGCGGCATGGGTTTGCTGCTGGCCGGCGTGCCCGGGGTCGCGCCGGGGCATGTGGTCGTCATCGGCGGCGGAATGGTCGGCACGAATGCTTTGCAAATGGCCGTCGGCATGGGGGCACGTGTCACGATTCTCGACACGAACGTCGAGCGCCTGCGTCAGCTCGATCTGATTTTCGGCAATCGCATCACCACGCAGTTTTCCAGCGCGCATGCGCTCGAACGATGCGTAGCGAGCGCCGATGCCGTCATTGGCGCGGTACTCATACCGGGCGCGACGGCGCCCAAGCTCGTCACGCGCGGCATGATCTCGACCATGAAGAAAGGAGCCGTCGTCGTCGATGTCGCGATCGATCAAGGCGGATGCTTCGAGACGTCGCACGCTACCACTCATGCGGAGCCGACGTTTGTCGTCGATGGCGTGATCCACTATTGCGTCGCGAACATGCCGGGCGCCGTCGCTCGGACGTCGACGTTCGCATTGACCAACGCCACCGTCGGGCATGCGATTGCATTGGCGAGCAAGGGATGGAAGCGGGCCATGGCCGACGATGCTCACTTGCGCGCGGGCCTCAACGTGTGCGAAGGACAGGTCGCGCATGAGGCGGTTGCCAGAGCGCTGGGGCTACCGTACATGCGGGCAGCGGATTTGGTTGCTTAGCGTTTACCGAATGGCCGGCGGGCGGCGGGCTCGGTTCCGACGTCGCCGGCCATTCGAAGCGGCTCGGGATCGTCTTGCGGCCGGCAGCGGGCGGGTAGCCGCCAAGCGCGGTGTAGATCGCCCATATCGCGCCGTTCGTCGAGACGAGCGGTCCCTCTCGTCACGCATCGCCATCGCCATCAGCATCGAGTTGCGCAAAGCGGCGCCTGTAGTACGATCACGGGTTATTCGGGCAACGTAACTGAAGGTTCGCCTGCCCCATTTGGACCCATTCGAATGCCTTCCACCGTCCGTAACTCGCTCGCCTGGGTCTTGGATCCGCTCGAGCGCGATCCGACCTACGCTCGCAAGCGGATGTTCGGCTCCGACGCTGCCTATATCGACGGGCGCCTGTGTCTGACCGCGGGTGACCGCGGCGAACCGTGGAATGGTTTGCTCGTATGTACGACGCAAGACCATCATGAAACGCTGATCGATCAGATGCCCGCTTTGCGGCCGCATCCGGTGCTCGGTAAATGGCTATACGTTTCGCAAAGCGACCCGGCGTTCGAATCCATCGTGGCGAAAGCCACTGCGCTTGTGCTTGCGCGCGACCCGCGCATCGGCGTGGAACCGAAACCCAAACGTAGCCGTAAGAAAGTGTTGCCGCAAGCATGAGTCGCTTCGAGACAGCGTACGGCGGGCAGCCGCAGCTTCGTGCCGCATTGCATCTCGTGACTCCGATCGGGGGCATGAGCCTGACCATCCAGACCACCCAGACCGTCCTGCGGTGCTGGCTGGCCTGGCACGGGCCCATCGAGCGCTGTCAGCGCTGTCTCGTCGTCCTGCCGATCATCGGCGATTCGATCTACGGTGCTTTGATGCCCTGGACTTTTTGGCTCCGGCGGCGCTTGCAACACCCTGAGGCTTCAAGGAACACATTATGAGCGAGCACACCATCGTGCACTGCACGTTCGAGCGCCACGCCGCTGCCATACTCGAGATTTTCAACGAAGCGATTCTGAATTCGACAGCGCTTTATGTCTATGAAGCGCGGACCTTGCAGAACATGGTCGACTGGTTCGAGGCGAAGCGCACCGGCGGTTTTCCGGTGATCGGCATCGAGAGCAGCAGCGGAACGCTGATGGGCTTCGGCAGCTATGGTCCGTTTCGGGCGTATCCGGCTTACAAGTACACGGTCGAGCACTCGGTGTACGTACACAAGGACTATCGCGGCAGCGGGCTGGGCCGCATGCTGATGCAAGCCCTCATAGCAGCCGCCCGGCAAAGCGACCTACACGCGATGATCGGCGCAATCGATGCGGCCAATTCGGGCAGTATTGCCCTGCATGAGCGGCTCGGCTTCAAGCCCGTCGGTACACTGCCGCAAGTCGGGTTCAAGTTCGGCCGGTGGCTCGACTTGGCCTTCTATCAGTTGCTGTTCGATACGCCCGCTCGGCCGGTCGATGGGTAGTGTGTTAGTTTGCGCCGGATAGCCGGGCCATCGACGGCGCCCGCTTTTCCCATCCCGACAGAATCCGCTGCTCGAGCGCATCGTACCCGCCGCCGAAATGATGCCCGCCCGAAGTGCGAATCACCTCGACGCCGCGTGTCCCAGCAAGTGCCGGGCATAGCGTGTCGTCTTCGTCTTCACCATAGAAGCATTGCACGAGCCCGGCAGGCAGCCGCTCCACTTCCGGCTTCGCCTGCAACGCTTTATCGCTCGGCGGCAAACCCAGCCATCCGGTGACGCGCACTTGAAAATCCGCCGCGCGTGCAAAGCCAAGCAACGAAACGATCGAGACCTTCTCACGCAAAGCCGCCGGCAGCCGGTTATACGCAAACGGCAACACATCCGCCCCGAACGAGTAGCCGATCAACGCGAATGAATTCGCATGCCAACGCTCACCATATACCCGCAATACACGAGCGAGATCGCGACTGACCTGCTCCGGCGTCTTCTCGCTCCAGAAATATCGCAGGCTGTCCCAACCGATGACCGATACGCCATCCTTTCGCAATTGCTCGCCGATCGTTTTATCGAGATCGCGCCAGCCGCCGTCGCCCGAGATGACGATCGCGAGCATTCCACGTGGATGCACTGCGGGCAATTCGACGAGCGGCAAATCCGATACGTCTTGATCGCTTACGGTGCTGGCCTGCAAATGCGGTTGAATCAATGCGGCTAGCTGATCGGCCCTTGTGGTCGTCGCTGCGAACATTCGCGGCTGCTTTCGCAACAAGGGCGCTGCCAACCCGTTCACATCCTTATCGAAATGAAACCCCGGCGAATTGGCGCCTTCCGTCACGGCCGAGCGCTCCGCTTCCTGTGTGGCCGCGACCGCGCGAGGCTGGGTCACGCCCACTTCGACGAATCCGGGCAGCGCGCTGTCTCGGCTGACAGTCGGATCCGGAGGGCATTGACGAAACGTGCGGTCGAGCTTCCCTTGCGCATCGACGGCCACTGCGCCCGCGATCGTATTGGCCGGCGCTTGGGCCAGCACATGTAAAGCAAGCGTCGCGCCTTGCCCGGTGCCCGCCATGATCGGTGCGAAATAGCGGTCCGACTTCAGTTGACGCTCGAGTTGATGACTGACGGCTTCGGCATCGCCGTCAAGGTGCCGGCACGCCTGCCCCGTCGCCGCGAGGTTCGCCGAGTAACGCTGGGTGTCTACCCCCACGGTCAACGCGCCCTCTCGAGCCAATGCGCGAGCCGCTTGGGTATCGGCATCGGTCCAGCCTTTACCGCCCGAGAACAGCACAACGAAGCCGCGGATTTCTCCCGTCGGCCATTCGACGGCCACGTCGCCATACCGCCCGCCTGATACGCGCGATTCGGCCGCCTGTGCCGTTAGGCACAAAAACAGCCCGCTCAGCACGGCGAGCCATTTGAATCGACTTGATACTGTACGAAGTTTCATGAGCGACGCCCGCCCGCCAGAATTGAAAGATCCACCAACGTCACGAGCGCACTAGCCCACCCGGATACCGCGAGATAACGCGGCTCCCAGCGCGGCTGAAATTTGCTCTTGAATGCACGCAGACCCTGAAAGTTATAAAAACGCCCACCGAATTTCCAGACCATCGATCCGAGTCGGTGAAGCGGCGAGCTGAGCGGCATAGGCTGCACGCCCGAGAACGGCGCCACGCCCAGGCTCAAATGACGATACCCCGCGCGCTTCAAATGCAGCGCGAGCTGCACGAAGAGGTAGTCCATCACGTAGGGCGAAGCCTCGGCCACATGACGCATGACGCCCACCGTCGCCTCGACGTTCAGGTCCGTGGTCATGAACGTCGTGAACGCGACAGGTACACCGTGCTCGCGGACGAGCATGACCGATTGCGCGGCCAGATAGGCCTCGCTGAACGCGGCGACCGAAAAACTCTTCTCGCGCGCGGCGCGGCTCTTGAGCCAGCTATCGGATATGCCGCGCAAGATGTCGAGATGCCTGCAGGCCTCAGCGGCATCGATCACTTCGGTCGTGCAGCCATCGCGTTCGGCCCGGCGCAGCGAGTAACGCAAAGCGGCCCGCTTGGGTCCGTTCATGTCGAACTCATCGAGCGCAAGCCTCGCTTCTTCGCCGAGTTTCATCAGCGTCAATCCCGAATCGAGATAGAGCGGCAGCGAATCGGCGCGGACCTGATAGAACGCGGCACGACCTCCATGCGTATGCGCGAGCATGACAAACTTGCGGATCAGTTCGTCCCACTCGCAGCGAGGCCCAACGGGATCGTGCAGCGCAGCCCACGTGCGGCCATGCTTCGCATACATGAGGAAGGCCTGGCGCGAGTCGGAAAATAAAAAGCTTTTGTCGCCCATCATCGCGAGCCCGGCGTCGCTACGCTCTTGTGCGCGAATGATCTGCACCGCGTGCGTCAAATCCTGCAAGCTCGGGTGCACGAAGCGTCCCGCCGCCGGGCGCAGCAGTTGCCATAGCGAGAACACCATCGCAAAGAGACCGGAAGCGAGCATTGCCCGCAGCGAACGGGACGCGCGCTCATCGAACGCAAACTGCCACCAGAGATCGCTTCGGTAAGGCACGTTGCGATAGGCGAAGAACATCACCCACACTGCGCACAGCATGACGATGGCGACCGAGATCAACCATCCGCCCGTGAAGGGCTCGGCAAACAGTGCGGTGCGCCGGCTGAAGTGGCGGCGCGTGCTGAGCAGCAAAATCAGCAAGGTCGCCAAGACGCCGGCTTCGACGAATGCAAGGCCTTTGATGACCGAGAGCACGAGACTCAGCGCTGTCAGCGCAACGGTCAGCCACCAGGCGGCATCGAGCCTGCGCAGCAGCCCGCGCGCCACGAACAGCAGCAACACGCCAAGCACACCGCTCACCAACTGCGAGCTTTCCAGTGCCCAGAGCGGCACGAGCTGGCGCAAGACAGCCAACCGATGGGCCAACGCCGGTGTCGCGCTCGACACGATCAGCATCGTGCCCGTAACGAAGGTGATCAGGCAGAGAAAGAGCGGTGCGATGGCGCCGATGCGTCGGGCGCGCCCGAACGCAAAGCGAGCACGCAATGCCCGCCCCTCGTAGCAGGCCAGCACGCCGGTGGACAACACGAGCGGCAATCCGAAGTAGACAGCGCGATAGGCGAGCAGCGCGGCAACGAGCGCAGGTGTCGTCACGTCTGCGCTCAAGGCGAACACCATGACGGATTCGAACACGCCCACGCCGCCGGGGGTATGGCCCAATATGCCGAGCAGCAGCGATGCGGAATACACCGCGAGAAAACTGACGAAGCCGATTTGGGTACCGGGCAAGAACGCCCAGAGCGCAGCGCCGGCACCGACTACATCGACGATGCCGAAAAGCATCTGCGCGATCAAGTCCGCCCGCGACGGAACGTCAAACGCGATTCGACGCCACCGTGTCTCGACCCGCTTCGTCCGCGCGCCGCAGGCTGCAACAGCCAAGGCGGTCGCACCAAGCACGATCGCGCTGCCCAGGCGCACGGTGCTCGGCGAGGCATGCGTCATCGCTGCCAGCGCTCCGGTATCCCAGAGACCGCCCGCAGCGCTGACGAGCAGCAATGCCAACACGAGCGACACGCTCGTAAATACCGTGAGCCGCCCGACTTGCGAAGGCGTCACGCCGGCCGCGCGATAGACCCGACAGCGCACCGCGCCACCTGTCAACGCACCGAAACCCGCGATATTGCCCAGCGCCGAGGCGGCCGTCGCACCGATCCAGAGCAGCGCGCGGGGCACCTTCGCATCGACGTGACGCAGCCCGATCTCGTCGCGCACGACGAGCGCCACGAAGCTCAACGCCGTAGCGGCAAGCGCGGCCGCCCACCTTGCCGGCGCAATGCGGAACAGCTGGTGGGAGACGGCGTGGTAGTTGATCCCGAGTGAAATGCGCTGCAACGCGAACAGCAGCAAGAGGCAGATGGCCAGCGCGAATGCCGGCGATACCATGCGCTTGTAGTTGACGTGCCGCATCTTCGCGCACAGCGCGGTCGCGGCCTTCAAACTGCGGTCCCCTATACGTCCTGGCATCTTTCCTGGAGTCGATCGAGCAAGCCGGCGGCGGGCCGATGAAAGCACCGGTGCGCCGTTGGTCAAGGCGCCACCGAAACACCGCGGCTGTCGATCGATCAATGTAGCAACTTGTGACCTATTACAACGCGGGAGGAAAGATTCGGTTGACGACGAGCCGTTCGAAAAATAGGGGCATGAGTGCAATCCGTGCGCCGTTACGACCCGGGGGGACATGCGCCTTAGACGATCGGTTTTCCTTCGATCTGCTTATAGAGGACCGCACCGCCCTTCGCTTCGACCTGCTCGACATAATTGCGTGCGCCGCACATCGGGCAGCGAAACAGCAAGCCTTGTCCTTCGTTCTTGATAACGACGTCCGACAGCGCCCATCGCGCGTGGCAGCTTTGATTTCTACATGTAAACACTGAGATTCTCCCGATCTATGACGCTGCCGATTTACTGCCCATTACCGCTTTCCGCCACGGCCTTGCGCGAACGGCCGGCACGCGCCGCTGACTTGCGCGGTGCCCGCGCGCGTTTCGATGCCTCCGTCGTCGCCTGTTCCGCGGGCTCGGCGGGCGCCGCCTCGAGCTGCCCGGCTTTCTGGGCGCTCGCGGCCGTGGCCTTCTTCGGCGACGCCTTGCGTGTGCGACGCGGCTTGGGGGTGGCTTCAGGCGCCGACACCTCGCTCGACACGGGCTGTTCGAACGCCGGCTCTTCGATCGCGATAAACGGCTCCGCGGGCACTTCGTCCGTCACGCTCGGCGCTTGCGCCCGCGCAGGCTTGCGAACGCCCCTGCTCTTCCTGCGGCCTTGGCTGCCGGCTGCCTCGGTAGAGGCACCGTGGTCCTGCGCGACCGTTGGAGCGGCCGCGCTGTGCCTCGCTATGTCGGTCGGGGCCGAAGCAGTTCGATAGACGAAGGCGCCGGATTTGTCGTCGCGGCCCACCTCCAACAGCCCGCGCGCTTGCGCTTCATCGAGCAAATTGCCGAATGCGCGAAATCCGTAGTACGACTCGCTGAAGTCCGGCTTGCGGCGCTTGATCGCACTCTTGAGCACCGACGCCCAAATCTTCCCGCTCTCGCCGCGCTCCGATGCCAGTGCATCGAACGTCTCGACGGCAATCGCGATCGCCTTGGCCTTGCGCGATTCCATCTCCGCCTTCGGTTGCTTATCTTCGTCGGACGTGCGTTTCGCGGCTACGTTGGTTTCGCGCGATTCGCGCTTCGCTGCAGCACGCTGCTGCTCGCGCACGAGATCGTCGTAGAAGATGAATTCATCGCAATTGGCGACGAGAAGATCGGACGTCGAGTTCTTCACCCCTACGCCGATGACCTTCTTCGCGTTCTCGCGCAGTTTCGATACAAGCGGGGAAAAATCGGAATCGCCACTGATGATGACGAAGGTATCGACATGCGACTTCGTATAGCAAAGATCGAGTGCATCGACCACGAGCCGAATGTCCGCCGAATTCTTGCCCGACTGGCGCACATGCGGAATTTCGATGAGCTCGAAGCTGGCCTCGTGCATCGATGCCTTGAATCCCTTATAGCGGTCCCAATCGCAGTAGGCCTTCTTGACGACGATGCTTCCTTTCAGCAACAGCCGCTCGAGCACAGGTTTGATGTCGAACTTCTCGAAGTTCGCGTCGCGCACGCCAAGCGCGACGTTTTCGAAATCGCAGAACACCGCCATGCTGACGCTCTCTTGAGGGAAAGCCATACATTTCTCCGGCCGATCAGGCGCAATGGGTTCGTGGGTTTCCACATTGCGCACATGATAGCCGGTCGGCCGAGCGACCGGTTAGTGGGCGTCGTGCCCGCGCTGCAACCGCGGCCACCCGCAACACCGCAACCCAATACGTACGGCGTTATTTCGCGCCGGACAGGACTGGGAGCAGCATGTCTCCCGCCACAGGCCAGCGCACGCGTTCCACCGTGATATGCCTTCGCGGCGCTTCGTGCACGAACGCATCGATCGTCTCGCGAATATCCGCATCGATCACATCGGCACGTTCGGCGTCGATCAGCACGGTGGAGCGCTCAGGGATCTGCGCAAACGCGCGCACAAGCATCGGCTTGGCGAAGAACGTCAGGTCCTTACGTATGGACAGCAGGAAATAGTCGTCATGCCGGGTGAGCGTGAACGGGCGCGAAAGGCTGGCCCGCATTGCGAACAGCACGCTCGTCGCGATGCCGATTCCGATGCCGATCAAGAGATCCGTCGCCAGTACGCCGACGATCGTGGCGACAAACGGCACGAAGCGATCGATGCCTTCGCGCGCCAATTCCACGAACAGCCGCGGCTTGGCGAGCTTGTAGCCCGTTTGGATCAGAATCGCGGCAAGACTTGCAAGCGGAATTAGATTCAGCACCGCGGTCAGCACGAAAATGCTCGCGAGCAGCAGCATCCCGTGAATGACGGCTGACACCCGCGTCTGTGCGCCTGCGTGCACGTTCGCCGAACTGCGCACGATCACCGCGGTCAACGGCAACCCGCCGAGCAGCGCCGCAACGACATTGCCCGCGCCCTGCGCCTTCAACTCGCGATCGGCGGACACACGTCGCCGCTTCGGGTCGATCCGCTCGAGCGCTTCGAGGCTCAAGAGCGTTTCGAGGCTCGCGACGATGGCAAGCGTCATCGCGACGCGCCAGACATCCGGATCGACGAGTTGCGTGAAGTCCGGCATCGAAATGGCATCGACGAGCGCGCTGAAGGAAGTCAGCGACACGAGCGACACGCGATGCTCGACCGGGGTCGCAAGCGAAGGCGCGAGCCGATCGAGCAGGAGTGTCGCACCGATACCGAGCGCGACGGCGGCCAACGGCCCGGGTATGGAACGAACGAACGCGTAGCGTTTGGCGCGCGGCGTCTCCCACCAGAACAGCATTGCGACGGACACCGCGCAGAGCACGAGCGAGATCGGCAAAACTGTGCCGAACGGTGTCGATACCGACGCGGCGTGCACAGCTTGAGCATGGCTGCCGGCGAGCAGTCCCACGCTCAGCGGAATCTGCTTGAGGATCAATATGATGCCGATCGACGCGAGCATGCCCTTGATCACGGCCGCGGGCACGAAGCTGGCCATACGTCCGGCCCGCAGTAGGCCGAACCCCACCTGCAGGGCACCAGCAATTAGGACGGCAGCGAGAAACGCCGAGAAGCTACCGAGCGAAGCGATAGCCGACACGACGATCACGACGAGCCCGGCTGCGGGACCGCTCACGCTCAAATGCGAGCCGCTCAATAAGGCCACGACGAGGCCGCCCACGATGCCGGAGACGAGGCCGGCGAACGGATCGACGCCCGATGCGGTGGCGATGCCCAAACACAGCGGCAGTGCGACTAGAAATACCACGATGCCGGCAAAAACATCGCTGCGCAACGTGGAAAAACGGGTATCGGAAGGGATGTCCATAATCTTGCGAGACGAGTTGAGCCGCATCGCTCGATGCGAGCGACGGCGGCGGTAACGTGCAAACCACGATTGGGAACGACGGGCGGCGCTTAACGATGCTTGCGGCGCTCCGACATCGGCGAGTGAGCCCTAAGCTGCGTCGAGCATCCGGTTAGGCGAGTGTTCGCCTCGTTCGCAGTCGGTCAGCGATGTCAACAATCCTTCCCGCAAACCGAACACCCATCCGTGCACGGTGGGCCGGTGCGGCGCACTGCACACGATCGGCGACTCGCGCAGCCGACGAACTTGCTCGATGACGTTCAATTCCACTAAGCGATCGACACGCGCCTCGATGTCGTCGATGGCGTTCAGCGTGTCGCGGTGCCGCTCGGCAAGCTCGCGCACGCCTGCAATGCGTCGATTGACGGCCGGGAGTGCACTGGAGGGTGCGGAGAGTGCGGCGCGCACTCCGCCGCAATGATGATGACCACAAATGACGACGTGCTCCACCTGCAGCACATGTAATGCGTATTCGATGACGCTCGAGGCGTTGCCATCGTCGGATGTGTAGAGGTTTGCGATATTGCGGTGAACGAACAACTCGCCCGGCTGTGCATTCGTGATGCGCTCGGCGGGCACTCGGCTGTCGGAGCAGCCGATCCAAAGAATGCGCGGCTGCTGCCCGGACGCAAGCCGTTCGAAGAAGCCGGGGTCTCGTGCAGAGACTTCCTGCGACCAAGCGCGATTGGCAAGCAATAGGCGCTTCGCGTGGTTCATCAACGTCCTCCTGAAGTCTGTAGGAACGTTTCGTCGATCACCCTTTCGAATGATTTCGACTGACGTTACGAAAAGCTTACAGTCAGACGATTCCGAAAAAAATTCGAAAAAATTCCCCTCGCCGCGTGAGCCATGAACCGGATCGATGCGCGCGCATACGCTCAGCCTCACTGTTTCGACAGCCACGTATGTGCATTGCCGGTCTGTACTTTGCCTCTGAGCGGGAATTTCGTTCGATTGAAGTTCTCGATCCGCCTCAAAAGCGAGTCTTCGTGCTCCGCCGATCGCTCTTTCCCCTCATGCAGGATCATTTGATCGGCATAATAGCCTCGAAATTTTTTCTTCCTTTCGTTGATGATTTGCGTAAATAGTAGGTTTCCACTCGTCTCGAGGATTTCGTTAATATAACCATTAGCGTTCCGATCGCGTTCATCGTAAAGAGGCACGCCTTTTCTGAATTCGTAACGCATAGCCATCGTCGATAAAACATCTGCCAGAATGAAGGAATCTTTCAGCACGGCAAAATGCGATAACGAGTACCCCATTTTTCTCGATCCGCCAACGAGGGCAGGCATCTCATAGAGACCGCTCAGCGCGATCCCGGTCTTCTTTGTCAGCATGACGTCGCCGAATGGCTGCCGCACCTGCTCATCGTGATCGAGGTATATCCCACCGTATCGATGAAGCCAAAAGTAGCGGAGAAGGTCGGCGCCTGCCGCAAAGTTCGGATATTTGGAATCCCGGCCTACCGCCGCGCAGTACTGTGCATAATTCTTTGACGCCGATAAACTCATTCCAGCCGAATCATCGTTGATGTCCATGATTTGTATTTTGCTATACTTCGCGAATGTCGACGCCAATCTCTGCTTAACGTCGTCCTCGCCTCGCCAGGTATTCCTATCCGTCAATACAACCGTGATGTAATCGTGATTTATTTCTGAGTTGCTGGCCATCGACTCCACATACCGCTGCGGTATCTCGGCCGAACCGAGCCAGACGTGCCAGATGACCTTTGGAACCCTCCGTTTCGTTCCGAGCCGCCGCATCCAGCGCTGAACGGTAGCGAGTTCTTCATCCGCGGGCGCCGCCTTTTGCCGCTTCACAAGAGAAGCGGCGGGCGAATGCCTGATGGTCATTCCCGCGCGTTCCGTCATGCCCGCCCCCCGCCCCGAAATGGGGTCATGCAATCACTCAGCGACGCCCCGCCTACTGAAACGCCACCTCGGCGAAGCTGCGCAGCTTCCGGCTATGCAACCGATCGAGCCCGTTCATCCGCAGGAGCTCCATCGCCTTTACGCCGATCTGCAGATGCTGATCGACCTGTGCGCGATAAAACTGATCGGCCATCCCCGGCAATTTGAGCTCGCCGTGCAAAGGTTTGTCCGACACGCACAGCAGCGTCCCGTACGGCACGCGGAAACGAAAGCCGTTCGCAGCGATCGTCGCGCTTTCCATGTCGAGCGCAATGGCGCGGCTCTGCGACAGCCGCTGCACCGGTTCACGATGGTCGCGCAGTTCCCAGTTGCGGTTATCGACGCTTGCCACCGTACCCGTGCGCATCACGCGCTTGAGTTCCGCACCTTCGAGCCGGGTAACGTGCGCGACCGCGCGCTCGAGCGCGACCTGTACTTCAGCTAGCGCGGGGATCGGCACCCAGAGCGGCAAATCGGCATCGAGTACGTGGTCTTCGCGCACGTAACCATGCGCCAGCACGTAATCGCCGAGGCGCTGCGTATTGCGCAGTCCCGCGCAGTGGCCGAGCATCACCCAAGCATGGGGCCGCAGTACGGCAATGTGATCGGTGATCGTTTTGGCATTCGACGGACCCACCCCGATATTGATCATCGTGATGCCACTGCCGTCGGCACGCTTCAAATGGTACGCAGGCATCTGTGGCAGCCGGGCCGTTGCCACGCCCTCATCGGGCTGCTCGCCGAGATTGGCGTTGTAGGTGATGGCGTCCCCGGGCTCGACGAACGACGTGTATTCGCTGCGATACGCGCGCAACTCCTCATCGTCCGTATGCGCCATCAATTGACGTCCGAGCTTCGTAAACTCGTCGATGTAGAACTGATAGTTCGTGTAGAGAACATAGTTCTGAAAATGGGTGGGGGACGTCGCGGTGTAGTGCTTCAGGCGATGCAGCGAAAAATCGACGCGCGCTGCTGTAAACAGCGCCAACGGAAGCGGCTCGCCGGGAAGCGGTTCATACGTACCGTTGACGATGCGATCGTCGAGGGTCGCAAGATCGGGCGTGTCGAACACATCGCGCATCGCCATCAGGCGATCGCGCCCGAGATCGCCTTCCAGATGAATGCCTTCCGCAAACGCGAAGTGGATCGGGATCGGCTGCTGCGATACCCCGACTTCGATCTGGACATGATGATTTCTCGCGAGCAAGCGCAATTGCTCACGGTAGTAATGGCCGAACAGATCGGGACGCGTCACCGTCGTCTCGAATACACCTGGCCCGGCAACGAATCCATAGGAGCGGCGTGAATCGACGTGCGTGTTGACTTCGGTACGGACGCGCACGAACGGATAGCACGCTCGCACGCGCTCGCCGAACGGCTCGTTGCGTCGATAGCGCGCAAAAGCGTCGCGCAGGAACGCAGCGTTGGATTCGTAAATCTCGGATAAGCGCATGACCGCATCGGCTGCGTCCGCAAACGCCTCGGTCGGAAAATCGGTTGGATGCATGGCTCGCGCATGCTGCGTCAGATCGTTTTTCATCGTTCGTTTCGCCTCGTTCATGGCAACGACATTACCATGAAGCGCCGCCATCGGGCCCCCTCGAATCGGCCGCGGCATGCGTGCGCGCGGGGCGATTTTGCACGGGCGCGACGGGATCGAGGGGCGCATTTGCTAGAATTAAGGGATCTTCCGGAGACCGATCATGAAGCCGTACCTTTCCGCCGCCATTTGCGCGGCGCTAGCCGCCGCGAGTCTCGCCGGCGCGCCGCGTCTCGCGCTTGCGGCCCCGCCCGCGGACGATGCGCAAGCGCGCGAAGCGCAACGCGCCGCCAACGAGGCGGCCGGCTTGCCCGATTTGGCGAAAATCAATCGTCCCGCGGCCGAGGTTTCGTCGAAGGTCGACATCAACGACGTGCCGCGTAAGCCAAGCTTCTATGAGAAAAGCGCCAACGGCACGGAAATCACCGAATATCGCGATCGCGGCAAGCCTGTCGAGATCGACGTCCGCTCGAACTTCGGGACGCGCTATCAAATGAGCGCATCGCCCGATACGTCGCCGAAGGTCCACGACGCCGGCCAACCCAGCACACGTCTGCCGTCGATCAACCTGCACTACTGATTACCGACTCGCACCGCCGGCTCCACCGCTCGCACTCGCCCCAAGAAGCGCCAGCGCGGCGGTGAAGCGCGCAAGCGCTGCCGTCGCGCTCCGATTTCCCTTTCCATCGCATTGGAAGCCTCTCGCATGGCCGTCTTTACCGTCGTCAACGAAACCGATCTCGCCGATTGGCTGCGCCACTACGATCTTGGCGACGTCGTTGATTTCCGCGGAATTCCTTCCGGTATCGAAAACAGCAACTTCTTCCTGACCACGACGCGCGGCGCCTATGTGCTCACGATCTTCGAAAATCTGACGGCCGCGCAGTTGCCGTTCTACCTCGAGCTCATGCGCCATCTGGCTCAACATCGCGTGCCGGTGCCCGACCCGGTGCCGCGCGGCGACGGCACGCTGTTCGGGATGCTGCAAGGCAAGGCCGCGGCCATCGTCACGAAACTGCCGGGTGCGGCCGAACTTGTGCCCGGCGTCGAACATTGTTTCGAGGTCGGTCAAATGCTCGCCCGCATGCACCTGGCCGGGCGCGATTTTGTGCCGTATCAGCCCAATCTGCGAAGTTTGCCTTGGTGGCAAGAAACGGCACCGCACGTGTTGCCGTTCCTGACCGAGACGCAACGCGAGCTACTGACGTCCGAACTCGCGCATCAAGCCGCCTTCTTCGCGTCGGAGGACTATGCCGCGTTACCGAGCGGGCCCTGCCATTGCGATCTGTTTCGCGACAACGTACTCTTTGCGGCTGCCGAGCCCGTAACCGGCCACACGGTACGCCTGGGTGGCTTCTTCGATTTCTATTTTGCCGGCTGCGATAAGTGGCTGTTCGACGTGGCTGTCACGGTCAACGACTGGTGTGTGGATCTGTCCACGGGCAAACTCGACGCGCCTCGGACAGGTGCGCTGCTGCGCGCTTATCAGACCGTGCGCCCGTTCACGCCCGAAGAGCAGCGCCATTGGGGCGACATGCTGCGGGCGGGCGCCTATCGTTTCTGGATGTCGCGCCTCTACGATTTTTACTTGCCTCGCGAGGCTGAAATGCTCAAGCCGCACGACCCCGCTCACTTCGAACGCATCCTGCGCGAGCGCCTAACCAGCGTTGCGCTTCTCAATGCGTCAAATTCATGCAACTGACCGAAGTTTCCGCAAAGACCGGCTATGTCTGGTATCGCCAAGGCATTTGGCTATTTCGTCGTAATCCCCTCGGATTCTTGACGATTTTTTTCACGTACTTGCTGGCAATGTGGGCTGTGTCGATGATTCCATTCGTCGGCGCCGTCCTGCCGCTCGTGCTGATCCCCGGCGTGGCGGCCGGCTTCATGGCGGCGTGTCGCGATACCGTGGCCGGCAAGATGGTGTTTCCGACGGTACTGGCCGATGGCTTTCGGTCGTACGGATCGACCGCGGCGCTGCGTCTGCTCGAGCTCGGCGGCCTCTATGTCGCCGCCGTCGCACTGGTTTTCGCCGGCTCGGCGCTAGCCGACGGCGGCGCACTGTTCAAGCTGATGATGGGTACGGACGCCGTCGCACCCGAAACGCTGGCCGCGACGCCGCTGCTCAAGGCCGGGTTCGTTGCGTTCGTGTGCTATCTACCCGTCGCGATGCTGTTTTGGTTCGCGCCCGTGCTGACGGCGTGGCATGACGTGCCGCCGTTCAAAGCGATGTTTTTCAGCCTCGTCACATGCTGGCGCAACCGCGGCGCGTTCATTGTCTACGGCGTGCTGTGGCTCGCCACGGCAATCGTCGTTTCAATGGGACTGTCGCTGCTGATGGATGCGATCGGCGCGCGCAATTACGCGTTTACCGTGCTATTTCCAGCGTCGATCACGCTAACGACGATGCTCTACTGCTCGTTCTATGCGACCTATCGCGGCTGTTACGGCGTGCAGGAGCCGGGTCCCGCGAACGCGCCCGGAGCGCCCGGCGCTTAAGCGACGCCGCGCGTTCGGACACAGCCGCGAAGCTGGCTTAGCGCGCGGCTTGCCAAGCGGGGTGAGCCACCGCAACGTCGCGGTCGAGCTTGCGCATGCGGAATTCGAGATCGTAGAGATCGGTGGCTTCGGCCAAATACGCGTCGTTGCGCGCCTTTTGGCGTTCGTCGGCGGTTTGGGTCAGGAAAAGGAACAAACGGGTAAGCAGGAACATGATGGCCTCGTGCGGTTTAAGTGTTAACACCTAAGCGATAACCCTGATTATAGGGAAAACCCTAGGCGCACGCCAGCTTTGTTTTCCACTGTGGTTTTTCCGCACCGAATACGGCCGCCGCGGCGCCGACGCCTATCTCGCCGCCAACCTGCGCGCCGCGGCAGGTAGCCGGCGGCGATGCTCGCGCAGGAACGCCCAAATCATGGCGCTCGCGTCGGGCCCCGTCCGCGAATGGAATGGAACCGCCTCATCCCCGCCTGCCCACGCGTGACCGAGGCCGGCGATACGGCAGACCGTCACCACACGCCGGCTGCCCACCAGGTAATCGTGAATCTCAGCGCCCGCTTCGCGTGCCTCGCGCGTCGAACCCGTCATCCATGCCCCTTCAGCGTCGACAAAACCGTTCAAGCGCAAGAAGGCAAGGCCTACCTGCTCGGCATTTTTCGGGGCGACGACGCGGTCCGCCTCGCCATGGACGATGATGGCCGGCATGCCCGGGTAAGTCCCGGTCTCGACCATTGCGTCGACGAGCCCGATTGGATCGCGTCGCGCGCCGCGCCGCATGACATCCATCGCCGTCATGCCCGAATGGGCTTCGCCCAGTGCCGGCGCCGAATGCAGTGCCACCGCCGCGAACCGCTCGGGATAATGAAGCGCCAGCAGCGACGCGAGGCCGGCACCGGCCGATATGCCGGCCAAATAAACGCGCTCGGGGTCGATGCGGTGATGAGCGACGAGCGCATCGACGAGCGACACGATCGCGCGTGCTTCGCCAAGCCCCGCCGTCTCCCGATCATCGTACCAATGCCAACATCGGTGAGCATGGGCATGCTTCGACTGCTCGGGATAAACGACCGCAAACCCGTTCTTATCGGCCAGGAGGTTCATGCGGGTGCCCATCGCCAACTCGTCGATCGTCTGCTTGCAGCCGTGCAGCATGACCACGAGCGGCAGGGGCCCGCGCGCAGACGCGGCTCGGGGCGGGATGTACAAACCGTACGACAAATGATTG
>Ga0207705_10000849_pt1 | contig 25053 bp, 27 predicted proteins | sample KBSC13metaG_FD_184314 | JGI IMG/M metagenome (GOLD analysis project Ga0207705, IMG submission 184314) | Corn rhizosphere microbial communities from Kellogg Biological Station, Michigan, USA - KBS C1-3 metaG (SPAdes) (version 2) | ecosystem: Host-associated > Plants > Roots > Rhizosphere > Soil ... | reverse complement strand
AGCTTGGGCCATGCCACGTTTACCCTAGCACCCGGGTCTCGATCGGTTCCTGACGTGCTCCATGCCAAGATGGCTGTTTCGACGAGGATGAGGCTTGCGTTGTCTTAATTAGTCGTTAGGCTAAAGGCTAATGAACCAGCTGTTCGAAGCCTTGGCCCATCCCACGCGGCGCGAGATCCTGGAGATGCTCAAGAAGGGCAGTATGAGCGCCGGCGAGATCGCTGGGCATTTCGAGGTCTCGAAGCCGACACTTTCGGGGCACTTTGCGAAGCTCAAGGGTGCGGGACTGATCCAAGCCGACAGGAACGGCGCGAGCATCACTTACAGTCTCAATCTCTCGGTGCTCGAGGAAGTGCTCCTCGGGTTTATCGACCGCATGGGCATCGCCCGCGAAACGACGGAGGATTCGGAATGACTCGAAATGGCCTGGCAATTGTCTCGATTGCGATGATCCTCCTCATGATCGCTATTGCCGCCTTCGTTGCGACGAGCCTTGCCGGCAATGCGCAGCTGCCCACCCACTGGGGCATCGATGGGAAACCGGACAGCTTTTCGGGCAAGTGGACGGCGCTTCTGCTCCCCGCGGTGATCGCGGGAGGCGTGTCGCTACTCTTTTATGTGTTGCCGGCAATTGAACCGCGCAGGCAGGGCCTCGAGCGCAGCCAGGGCCTCTACCTGTGGGGCTGGGTCGCGCTGCTCGTGATGAGCCTGTTGATCCAGCTGGCAGTCGTCTCGGTCGCTCTCGAATGGGCGATTGCGGGGACCCGCTTCATGCTGGCCGGAATCGGCATCGTCTTCCTCATGATCGGCAATCAGCTGGGCAAGTCACGGAGCATGTACATGATGGGGTTCCGGACACCGTGGACGCTGGCGAGCGAGGAGGTCTGGATCAAAACCCATCGGCTGGCGGGAAAGCTGATGGCATCGGGCGGTGGGTTGCTGCTGCTTGCGACATTCGTGCCGCTTCCCGGCGATGCCGTCGCGGTCCTGCTTCTCGCCGTGATTGCAGTCGGCGTGGGGCTGCCAGTCTTGTACAGTTATGTGCTCTGGCGCCGAGAGCAGGCTGCGGGTCAAGCCAAGGGGTAAGCGGCGACTTCCTCATAATGCGCGCCATGTCGTGACAGGTGGCTCTCGAACAGAATGAAGCGGGTTACCGGGAACGGCTCGGACGACAGGTCCGCGCGCTTGCGCTCGAAATCGCCTGCTTGTTCGGCGCTGCGCCGGCTGTAGCGCGCCAGCGTGATATGCGGGTGAAAGGCCCGGCGCTCGGGCTCCAGGCCTGCCTGAACGCAGGCGCGATCGACCTTCGCGGCGAGCTGGCTCACCGGCTTCCTCGGCTCGACTCCGGCCCATAGCGCGCCGCCGCTGCGCCGGTCGAAGCGGCCGACGCCGGCAATCCGGAGATCGAACGCAGGAAAGCGGATCGTCGAAAGCGCGTCGGCGATATCGTTCGCCAGCGGCCGCTCGACCTCGCCGATGAACCGAAGCGTCAGGTGCAGCTGCTCGTCGCCGACCCAACGCAGATCGGGGCTGTCGTCCATCGCGTCGATCAGGAGATCGCGAACGGGCTCGGGCGGGCGCATTGCGACGAACAGCCGATGCATTGCAGGAGATTGCCGTTCTCGCGGCGAGATGTCACATACGTCGATCAGGGGACGGGGAATGAGCGAGGTCAAGAAGCTCAGCTACCTGGAATATGAGCAGCTCGCGAAGCCGCTGCTCAAGGAACTCGCGCGCATGGCGCGGTGGCTCTCCGAGACCGGCCAGCGGATCGTCGTCGTTTTCGAAGGCCGCGATACGGCGGGAAAGGGCGGGTCGATCGACGCCATCGCCCGCGTCCTCAACCCGCGCCAGTGTCGGGTAGCGGCCTTGCCGAGCCCCAGCGACCGCGAGCGCGGCCAATGGTACTTCCAGCGTTACATTCCCTATTTGCCGGCCAAGGGCGAAATGACTCTGTTCGACCGCAGCTGGTACAACCGGGCGGGCGTGGAGCCGGTGATGGGCTTTTGCGCGCCCCAGGAGACGGACGCCTTCCTCAAAGGCGTGCCGGAGTTCGAGCGGCACCTGGTCGACGACGGAATCCTGCTGTTCAAATATTGGCTGTGCTGCGACCAGGACCGGCAGGAGGAAAGGTTCGAGAACCGGCTCCTCAACCCGCTCAAGCGCTGGAAATTGTCGCCGATCGATGTCCAGGCGCGGACGCGGTACGAGGCGTACACCGAAGCGCGCGAGCGGATGCTCGCGGCGACCCACACCGATTTCGCACCCTGGACGCTGGTCGATTTCAACGACCAGTCGCTCGGCCGGCTGACCCTGCTTCGCGATTTTCTCGACCGCGTTCCCGACACCGATCTGCCGGTCAAGGAGATGGAGTGGCCGGCGCTTCCCGGCGAGCCGCTCAAGGAGCGATACGGAGTGCTGCACCCGATCGCGCCCTATGCGATTGACACTGCGCCCAAGGAAGAACCCGGAGGAATTTACCAATAAGGTCCGGCGGCCAACTGATCGCCGTCGAACAGGGGGAGGGAAGACATGGGGACGAAGCTGCTCGGGAGGCTGACGCTTTACTATCTCGCAATCGCTCTAGTCGTGTTCATCGCCGTCCAGATCTGGCCGGAATTCCGGAATTATCTACCCATCGGCGGCGTCGAGCAGCTGATCTCGCAGCCGGCCAAAAATCCGCTTCACGGGGACTCGATCCATGCGCAGCATGTGGCCAATCTCGGCCAGAGCCTGTTCTGGCTGATCGTCGCGATCATCGGCGCCTTCCTGTGCTCGCTTCCGGTGACCTGGGTTTACATGGCGGTTCGTAGCGGCGAGGAATATGACCAGTCGCTTGTCCACACGATCCTGATCCTGCCGATGGTCGTGACGGGCATCGTCATCATCGTCCAGAACTCGCTGGCGCTGGCCTTTTCGCTGGCGGGCATTGCTGGCGCGGTCCGATTCAGGAACTCGCTCAAGAGCTCGGGCGACGCCCTGTTCATCCTGCTTGCGGTGGCAATGGGCCTCTCGGCGGGCATCGGCGCGGTCGAGCTTGCGGCGGTGATGAGCATCATGCTCAGCTATTGCTTCGCCCTACTGTGGATGAGCGAATATGGCGAGCGCGAGGGAATGAAACGCTATCTCGCCGATTTCGACGGAACCGACAACGCAGCGCCGCCCGAGCCGGAAAAGAAGAAGAAATAGGGGCGGCTAAGGCAAATCCGCACCAGCTTCGGGCGCGGGGGCGGTCAGCGCAGCTCCCGCGGGAAGCTCGATTGGCTGGAGCCTCGCCGCAGCAAGGCGGCCGTTGAGCTGCGCGAGGTCGACCGACTTTACCTGCTGCCACGCTGCCCAATCCGCATTCACCTGCGCGATGGTCGCGAGGGCGGTTTGCCGTAGAGCGGAGGTCGGGGCGGAATCGCTCCCCTCCGCCGACGTTTCCAGCGATGCGAAGGTTCCGCTTTCACCCTCGAAGCCGGTGTTCGGCGCCTTGGGCGGCTCCAGCTTCGCCGCGAGTGCCTTGACCTCGGCGAGGAGCGATGGATCGTGGATCTGGCCGATGCGCTTGGCGAGGGCGTCGCGCACCGTCTCCGTCTCCGCATAGCCGCGCCAGGCGATTTCCATTGGAGCGTAGAGGCTTTCGGAAAACTGCCTGGCAGCGCCGTAATCGGGGTTGATCACGCGCGGATCGGCCACCACGTCGATCGGCACTTGCCGGCTTTGGCCATCAACCGTCAGCACGGCCGTGTAGCGGCCAGGCTCGACCAGCTGCCCGCGCGGGTCGAGCGGCGTGTCGAGGCCCCAGACGGCAGCGATGTCGTAATTGTACGAGACCGCCCTTGGCCGCGGCCGGCGCAGGTCCCACGTCCAGCGGTGCGCTCCGGCAGCGGCCGAAAGCACCGGTTCCGGCTTCACCCATCCGGCCTGGAAATAACGGTCGGCGGGGAGCTTCTCCGGAACCTCCGCGCTGGAGAAGCGGCGGATGACGGCGCCGGTCGAATCCCGGATCTCGAGCGTCACCGGTCCGTTCGCCGGGCTTGCAAGCCAATAATCGATGATGGCGCCTTCCGGCGGATTCTGCCCGACCGGCGTTTCCGGAGTCAGCGGTGTGTCGTGATTGTTGTCGAACCGCACCCTGACTGCGGGAGCCGGAGCGAAGAGATGCATTGTCTCGGCCGCCGTCTTGGGCTGCAGCTGGCGCAGCAGCGCGAGATCGCCGAGGACCCAGATTGCATGCCCCTGCGTCGCAGCAATCAGGTCGTCTCCATGGACGAGAAGGTCGCGCGCCCAGGCTGTCGGAAGGTTTTGCTGCAGCGGTTGCCAGTTGTCGCCGTCGTCGAAGCTTACGAACACGCCCGATTCATTGCCGGCATAGAGGAGGCCCGGCCGCACGGGGTCCGCGCGAACGGCGGTGACCACTTGATCCTTCGGCAGGCCGCGCGTGATCTCGGTCCAGCTCTTGCCGCCGTCATGCGTGCGGAAGACGTGGGGTTGGAAATCGTCGATGCGGTGCCCGTCAACCGCGACAAAGGCGGTGGCCGGGTCCAGCGGGGACAGGTCGATTCCGGCAATTTTGCTCCACGGGCGACCGCCTGGCAGCCGCGTCTGAGTCCAACTCCGGCCGCCATCGCGGGTGATTCCGATGATCCCGGTGTCGCTGCCCGTCCAGATTTCGGCGGGTGAATGCGGCGACGGCTCGATCGAGATGATCGTTCCGTAACCGCAGGGTATCGCCGCTTCCGGAGTGACGTCTCCGTCGCAATTCTGCGCGCCCGCGACCTTGCCGGTAAGATCCGGGCTGATGATCGACCAGCTGTTGCCCTGGTCGGTCGTTTTGAACAGCACGTCGCCGCCTAGATAGAGCGCCGGCGGCCCAGCGCGCGAAGCAACCACCGGATTGACCCAGTTGAAGTGGTGGGCGACCGTCGTCGGCCTTAGTCCGTAATTGCTGAGCGGGTAGGGCGACACGTCGGTGACTTGGCCGGTTCGCGCGTCCCAGCGGCTGACTCTGCCACCGAGGCCGGAGCCATAGACGATGTTCGGGTCGACCGGATCGGGAATGTCGAAATCGCGCTCGTCGCCGCCCACCGGGTGCCAGTCGCGCCAGGTGATCTGACCGTAATCGGTGCGGCTGGCGATTGCGACCGTGCCGCTGTCCTGCTGCCCCGCATAGACCCAATAAGGAAAGCGATTGTCCGCGGCGAGGTGGTACATTTGCCCCGTCGGCTGGTTGTACCAGCTGCTCCAGGTCTTACCACCGTTCACCGTCACCGACGCGCCCTGGTCCGAGCCCTCGGCAATGTGACCGGGGTTCTTCGGGTCAATCCAGATGGAATGATAGTCGTCGCCGCCAGGGCTGCCGCGGAAGATGTCGCAATTGGCTCCGCCCTGGTCGCAGCGGCGGATCGACTGGCCGGTCAGGAAGACGACTTCGGGGTCGCGCGGATCGACCGTAACTCGGTTGAAATAATAATTGGAGAAGGCCTTGCCGGGATTGACGCGCTTCCAGTGCGCGCCGCCGTCATCGGATCGCCACAGGCCGCCGTGGTCCTTCGAATCCACCGTTGCGTAGACACGGAGGTTCCCGCCCTTGCGCGTCGTCGCGAGGCTGATTCGGCCGAGTGCGCCGGCCGGCCAGCCGCCGCCCGACAGCTTTCGCCAGTGGGCGCCCCCATCGTCCGAGCGCCAGACGCCGCTTCCCGGCCCGGAAATCTCCGTGAAATAGCTCTGCCAGGGATATTGCCGTGCTTCCCAAGTCGAAGCGAAAAGGGTGCGCGGATTCTTCGGATCGCTGGCGATATCGTTGACGCCGGTGAAGCCGCCAAGGGAAAGCGGGTGCGACCAGGTTTTCCCGCCGTCCGTAGAGCGATAGATGCCGCGCGCGTCGCTCGGTCCGAAGAAGTGGCCGACGGCGCCTACGACTACCGTGTTCGGGTCGGTCGGGCTGACCCAGATCCGGCCGATATATTTCGTTTCGTGGAGGCCGAGGTCGGCCCAGGTCTTGCCGCCGTCGGTGGACTTGTAGACGCCGCGGCCCGCCTGAACGTCGTAGCGCGGCTCAGGCTGGCCGCCGCCGATGTAGATCACGTCCGGGTTCGAGGGAGCGATCTCGATTGCTCCGATCGCTGAACTCGCGCCTTTGTCGAACAGCGACGTCCAGGTCCGGCCTGCGTCGTCGGTCTTCCAGACGCCGCCGCCCGAAGCGCCGAAATAGAAGGTGTTAGGCTTGCTCGGAACGCCTTCGATCATTTCGGCCCAGCCGGCACGAAACGGGCCAAGGAGACGCCAGTGCAGCGAGGAATAGAGCGAAGGGTCGACCGGGGCGGCGGCGGCCGGGACTGCCGCGGTGCACAGCAGGCCGGCAAGGCAAAGGGTCAGTCGCGACACGTGCGTTGCACCTCTCAAGAAGTGGAGCTTCGGCACTTCACGCTAAGCTGGAGCGCCTGCCGTCGCAACGCCAGCGGCAGCAGCCACTTGCGAAATTCGACCAGTGGCTGTCCGGTTTTGCTTGAAAGCCACCGTCGCATCCCCGATATCTTTCACTCAGCGACCGGGCCAAATCGCCCGCGCTCTGAAGGAGTGGAAATGCAGAACCAGTTTGACCCGCGCACGACTGGCGTGAATGCCGCCACGGTTGGCGTTCCGCGCGCCGCCCGCGATGCGGGCCTCCGGTCCTACATGCTATCGGTTTACAACTACATGGCGTCGGGCGTGCTTCTGACGGGAATCGTCGCGCTGTTGTTCGCGAGCTCGGGTCTCGCCGCGCAGGTGCTGATGACGCCGCTTCGTTGGCTCATCATCCTGGCCCCGCTGGGCTTCGTCATGGCGATGAGCTTCGGCCTCAACCGGATGAAGACGAGCACGCTTCAGGCGTTGTTCTGGGCTTTCGCGGTGACGATGGGTCTGTCGATGTCGTCGATCTTCCTCGTCTACACGGGGGTATCGATCGCCCAGACCTTCTTCGCGGTCGCGGCCGGTTTCGCGGGCCTCAGCCTCTACGGCTACACCACGAAGCGCGATCTCAGCGGCTTTGGAACGTTCCTGATCATGGGTGTCGTCGGCCTGCTCGTCGCGATGCTGATCAATATTTTCCTGCAGTCGCCGGCAATGATGCTGGCGATCAGTGCCATCGGCGTGCTGCTGTTCGCTGGGCTCACCGCCTATGACACGCAGCGGATCAAGAGCATGTACGCCTATGTCGCGGGAAGCGACATGATGGGCAAGGTCGTGATCATGGGCGCGCTCAGCCTCTATCTCGACTTCATCAACATGTTCATGTTCCTGCTGCAGTTCATGGGTCAGCGCCGCTAGCCCCGCTGCAAAGCAAAATGAGGGGCCGGGAGGAAACTTCCGGCCCCTTTTTCGTGCGTGCGGAAGCAATGGGTTGTTTGCGGCGCCCATATACCCTTGTCGCCATGATGCGCATTTGGCCGGAGCGACGGAAAGCGGCAAGGGCTGACGACCCCGAGCTAAGAGGCCGCAGGTCGGAGCCTCGCGCTTACCTGGTCCTTCCCGCCTCGACCGAGGCGCTGAGCGGCCACGGCGAAGTGACCCTGCTCGACGTTTCGCGTACCGGCGCCCGGCTGGAAGGCCGGAACCTCCCCTGGGGCGGCAAGGAGGTCATCCTCAAGTGCGGCCGGATCGAAGCCTTCGGACGTGTCATCTGGGCCGCGTCGGGGCGCTGCGGGCTTGATTTCGACGAACAGCTCGGTGGGCGCGACCTGGTCGCCCTGCGGGCGCTCGCGTCGCAAAGGGATGAGTCCAAGATGACGTACGCGGAGCGTCAGGCCGCGGCCGACTGGGCCAGCGGCCTTGCGCTAGCCTTCGTTAATTCGCAGCCAAGGCGGTATCGATCTCGGCCAGCTTCGCCTGCTTGAGGAGTCCGCAGTCGCGGATCCTCTCGACCGTACGGCGAAACTCGAGAGTCCCGACCTGCGCCTTCGCGATCTGGGGGCCGAGAGCAACAGCGCAACACTCAGGGAAAGCGTACGCACGAACATCTCCGTCGGATAAGTTAAGGTGTAGTATCCAGATAAGACACTGCGCACAAGATGCAGCACAGCCCGCGGGGATCAGCGCAAATAGCGGCCGAAGAAATCGAGCGTTCGGCTCCACGCGAGGTCGGACGCCGCCTTGTCGTAACGCTCTTTCGACGTGTCGTTGTTGAAGGCGTGGTTGACGTCCGGATATTCGAATACCTCGACCGCCTTGCCCGCCTCGCCGAGCGCGGTGGCGAACGGCCAGGCGGTGGCGCCCACGCGAGTGTCCAATCCGGCGAGATGAAGAAGCATCGGCGCCTGCACCTTCGCGGCTTCGGACGGGCCTGGAGCGGGGCCGTAATAAGCGACTCCGGCGGCGAGCTTGCCGCCTGCGGCAACCGCCAGGCGGTCGACATAGCCGCCGCCCCAGCAGAAGCCGATGGCGCCGACCTTGCCGCCGAGGCTCGACCCCGCCAGCTCGGTCAGCATAGTCACTCCGTCGGCGACCGTTTTTGCAAGGTCGAGCTTGCCGATTGCCTCGCGCGCGGCGTCCTCGTCGGCTGGCGTCCCTCCCGATAGCGAAAGGAGGTCGGGCGCGACGGCGCGATAGCCGGCGATCGCGACCCGGCGGGCGACATCGCGGATATGGTCGTTGAGACCGCGATTCTCATGGATCACCAGCACCGCCGGCTTCAGCGAGCGAGTCCGCGGCTCCGCGACATAGGCGCTATAGCCGTTGCCCAGCTTTTGGGTGCGGGTGGTGAGGCGGCTGTCGTTTGCGGGAACGATTGCAGCGGCCGCCGGCGAAGCCGCGATGCCGGCGATCAACGCTTCGGCTGCGGCCACGCTTCCGGCAATGATCGCCATTCGAGCAATGAAGGCGCGCCGGCCCATGCCGCCATGAGTGAAGCGGTCGTAGAGATCGATCGCCTGCTGCCGGCTGCCCCCGTCCATCGGATCAGGCCGGCTGTGGAGCGGCGGGCTGGCTTACCGCCTGCGCCTGGTTGTCGATTTCGGTCGCGCGCTTGTGCGCATTGCGCGCCCTCAGGCGGTCGCTGTAGCGGTCGAAGCTGGCCCTCTCCGGCAACAGGTCGAACTGCCTCGCGAACATGATGTGCGAGCCGACATAGACGTCGGCGGCGGTGAATCGGTCGCCGCAGACATAGTCGCGAAACGAGAACAGCTCGTCGAGGACGGCGACGACCTTGTCGAAATTGCCATAGCCGAACATCCGCTCGCGCTCCGGGGTCGGCTCCCAGCCCATTGCCTTGTTGGAGACAGCGGCCTCGACGGGCCCGGCCGCATAGAACAGCCAGCGGTAATAATCCGCTTTCTCGTCGTCGCGTGGGGCGAGCCCCGCTTGCGGGAAGACGTCCGCGAGATAGGCGCAGATGGCAGCGCATTCGGTGACAACATGGCCGCGGTGCTTGATCGCGGGCACTTTGCCCATCGGGTTTACCGCCAGATATTCCGGACTCTTGAGGCGGTCATAGGCGATGATTTCGGTCTCGTACGGCTGGCCGACCTCCTCGAGCATCCAGCGGACGATGCGTCCGCGCGACTGGGGATTGGTGTAGAAGATCAGGTCAGCCATTTCGTCCTCCATCGCTTCCGGGGAGATCAACTTGCGAGCGACTCCTCGACCATTTCGAGCATACAGCGAAGCGCCTTGATCCGCACGGGGCCGCGGCCCTCGGGGCCGAAATGTTCGACCCGATGGCGTGTCGGCTGGCCGCGCCGGGCGAGCGCCATGTGCACGAGCCCTTCTTCGCTATGCTTGTCGGCAGGACCCGCGAACCCCGTCACTCCAAGCGCGACAATGGCCCTCGAGCGCTCGAGCGCCCCTTCGGCCATGGCTCGCGCCACCGCCTCCGACACTGCGTCATTCCTGTCGAGGAGGCCGCGGTCGATTCCGAGAAGCTCGGCTTTCGATTCCTTCGAATAAGTGACGAAGCCGCGTTCGAAACCATGGCTTGCGCCCTCGATGTCGGTGAGGAGCGCCGCCAGCATCCCGCCGGTGCAGCTTTCCGCCGTCGCGACCGTCCAGTGCCGGTCGCAGATGGCCTGCATGAGCCGCTCGGCCCGCCTATCCAGATCGTCCGGAAGAGCAGGCTCGAGCGTTTCGCTCATCCGCGGTCGCCTTTCGGCTCAGGGGTCGGTGCAGGAGCGGACGCCGCCGGCGCTTCGCCGCGCTCGGCAGCGGTCTTGTCGCGGGTCGCCCGGAACTCGCTGTCAGGGCTCCAGTCCGGCCACTCGCGCGAATTGGCGAGCTTGAGCCCGACCTGGTGCAACAGGTTCCCGTCGGCGGCCATTCCAGTGAAGTCCCAGGTCGGCTGCCACTCGTCGCTCGGCTGGTGATAATGCTTGGCCGTATATTCGGCGCCAAGCGCCTCGCCGCGTGCCTTCCCCCCGTTCACCAGGTCACTTCCGGATTCATAGCTGATCGCCGGAACTCCCACTTTTGCGAAGGAGAAATGGTCGGACCGGAAGAAGTGTCCCGCTTCCGGGTGCGGGTCGGGCGAGAAATATTTCCCTTCCCGCTTCGCCTCGGCGACCAGCTCGTCGAGCAGGCCGAGCTTGGCGTTGCCCGAAATGCTGAAGTTCTTCGCGGGTCCGTAAACCCCCATTGCATCGGTGTTGAGCACCGCGACGGTCTTGCCAGGCGGGTAGAGCGGATGGCTTGCGTAATAAGCCGAGCCGAGGAGCCCCTTCTCCTCGCCGGTCACGGCAAGGAACACGATAGAGCGATCGGGCCTCGGCCCCGCGGCGAAGATCCGCGCCTGCTCGATCAGCATCGACACTCCGGTCGCATTGTCGACGGCGCCGTTGTAGATCCTGTCGCCGGTCGAATCCGGCGTTCCGATGCCGAGATGGTCCCAGTGCGCCGAATAAATGATCGTTTCGTCCGGACGTGTCTTTCCCGGCAGGATTCCGACCACATTGTGGCTGGTGATCACTTTCGGGTCCGCTTTGTAGTGCGCCGTCAGCGTCGCCTTGAGCGGGATCGGCCGGAAGTCGCGCTTCTTCGCCGCTGCCTTCGCAGCCTCGAAATCGAGCCCGGCGCGCTGGAACAGCTGGACCGCGAGCGGGCGCTGGATCCAGCTTTCGAACTGGCTGTGCTCGGCCGCCGGATTGTCACGGACGATGTCGAACTGAGCGTTGGTGTTGGAATTCTGGACCACGTTCCAGGGATAGGATGCGGGCGCGGTTTCATGGACGATGATGATCCCGGCGGCTCCCTGGCGAGCGGCTTCCTCGAACTTGTAGGTCCAGCGACCGTAATAGGTCATCGCCTTGCCGCCGAAGTCGCCTTCGCCACCCTCGAAATCGGGGTCGTTGATCAGCACGACCATGATCTTGCCGTGCATGTCCTGGCCCTTGAAATCGTCCCACTTCCGCTCCGGCGCCTTGACTCCGTAGCCGACGAAGACGAGCGGCGCGTTGTCGATGTCGACCTGTTTGGCGCCGTTCAGGGGAGCGAGGACCGCAATCTCCGGCCCCTGCTTCAAGGCGACAATCGTGCCGTTCTCGTTGAGGCTGATCTGCGGCGTCCCGACGATCTGGGAGCTCAGCAGCGGCACCGCCTGGAACCAGGTCCGCTGGCCGTTGACGATATCCCCGCCCGCCTGCACTCCGGCCGCCTTCAGCTGGTCGGCGATATAGTTGATCACCGTCGGCTCGATCGCGCTCGCGGTTCCGCGGCCCTCAAAGGCATCGGACGACAGCTGCTTGTCGACCGCGGACAAGCGCGCCGGGTCGAACTGGCCCATCTGCTGGGCGGATGCGGGAACGGCGGCGAGCGCAAACGCGGTTGCCGCGAGCAAGCGGAAGCTGGTCAGTCTCATTCTATCTCCCCAGGGTCAAAGGGCGCTAGCCCGCGGGCTGGCGCACCTCTACCGTTAGTTAGTGTGCGGCCTGCGGGGAAGCCCCGCCGCCCGTCGAAGCGGTCGTCGCCGCACCGTCCTTCAGCCGGTACTGGTCGAACCAGGCAAGGATCGCGCTGGCCTTGGCGGCAGACTGGCTCGGCCGGTCGGCGAGGCCCCCGTGGCTCGCGCCCGGTACCTTCACGAACCTGGTCGGGACGCCGCGAAGCTGGAGCGCGGTATAATATTGCTCCGCCTCGCTATCCGGGGTCCGGTAATCCTCCGATCCGACGACGACGATGGTCGGGGTCTTCACATTGCCGACCAGGCTCAATGGTGAGCGCTGCCAATAGCCCATCGGGTCTTCCCACGGCTTCTTCGCGAACCAGTAAGGCGAATAATAAGCCGCGCCGTCGGAGGTGAGGGCGAAGCTCGCCCAGTCGATCACCGGCTTCTGGGTGGCCGCGGCGCGGAATCGGTCGGTCTTGCCGACGATCCAGGCGGTGAGCACTCCGCCGCCCGATCCGCCGGTGACGAACAAATTGTTCGGGTCGACATGGCCGGTGCCGATCGCCGCGTCGACGACGCTCATCAGGTCGTCATAATCGTGGCCGGGATAGGCCTTCTCGATCTGGTTGGCGAAATCCTCGCCGTAGGACGTCGACCCGCGCGGGTTGGAATAGACGACGACATAGCCGTGGGCCGCATAGAGCTGGTCGTCGGTCGAAAATTGCGGGCCGTAAGCCGCATAGGGACCGCCGTGGATCTCCAAGATCATCGGATATTTCTTCGCCGGATCGTAATCGGGCGGGGTGACCATCCAGGCGTCGATCGGCCGCTTGTCGAAGCTCGACGTTACCGGCAGTTTCTGCACATTGCCGAGGACCTTCGATTCCAGCAGGCTGGAGCTGAGCTGCGTGAGGCGGCGGACGTTGCTCCCCGACGCCACTGCGACCTGGTTCGGGTGCAGCGCGTCTCCGGCGGTCAGCGCGACCACGCCATTGCGGGAAACGCTGAAGTCGCCGCCGGTGTAGGGCCGGTCAAGCTCGCCGCCGCCCATTCCGCTGGCGATTTCGCGAATGGAGCCGTCGAGACCGACGCGCATGACCTTGCTGACGCCGCCGTCCTCGACCTGGACGTAGATCGAGCGGCTGTCGCCGCCCCACGACGGGCTTCCCACCGAGCGATCGAGCGAACCGGTCAGCATCCTTTTGTCCGACCCGTCGACGTTCATCACGTAAAGCCGCGTGTTCTGATAGCCGAGCTGCTTGTCGTCGAAGCCGACGTAGGCGATGTGGCGCCCGTCGGGCGAAACCACCGGCGACGCGTCGGGACCATTGCGGTCGGTGAGCGTGGCCGGAGCGCCGCCGTCGATTGAGATGCGGTAGATTTCGCTGTTGACCGGCTCGCGCTCCCAGTTCTTCGACAGGTTGGCGCTGAACAGGATCGAGCGGCCGTCCGGAGTCCACGACACCGGCCCCCCCGCGTTGGTCGCACCGAAGGTCAGCTGGGTCGGCGCTCCGCCGTCGGCCGGGACCCAGAAAATCTGTTCATAGCCAGTCGGCAAATATCCCGCTCCGTCGGCGCGGTAGGTCACTGCGTCGATCACCTGCAGCGGGTCCGCCCACTTGGCGCCTTCGGGCTTGTCCGGCGCCTTGCCGAGCTTGGCGGCGTCATCAGGAACGAACATCGAATAAGCGATCCGCCGTCCGTCCGGCGACCAGGCGAGGCTTCCCGGGCTCTGCGGAAGCTGCGTGATCCGGGCGCTCTCCCCGCTTGCCATCCAGCGCACGAATAATTGCGGGCTTCCTCCCTCGGCCGCGACGTAAGCGAGGCGGCTCCCGTCCGGCGACCAGCGCGGCGAGAAATAGGAGCCGCTTCCGGCGAGCAGCGGCCGCTGCTGGCCGCTGGCGACATCCACCAGCCAGATGGTCGAGCGCGCCTTGTCGGTCATGATGTCGTTCGACTTGCGGACGTAAGCGATCGTCTTGCCGTCGGGGCTGATCTCGGGATCGCTCGCCCATTCGAGACTGAACAGGTCCTGGCCCGACAGATAACGGCTCGGCGCTGTCGCGGGGGCAGCAAGCACGGGCGTGGGAATTGCGGTTGCGGCGAACAGGATCGCCAGCGGCGACAGCGAGCGAATGGCTTTCACGAAACTTCCCCTCCGGATGCAGCCGCCGACGATTCAACTTTCCAGGACACGGGGCAAGCGGCTCATCGACGAACGGCGGCAAGAGTCATTCGGGAAATTCAACCGACCGGTTGACAATTTCGGGACAGAAGCTCACATTAAACCATATGGTTGAAAGTGATTTGCCCCGGCTCGACACGATTTTTCAGGCGCTGGCCGATCCGACGCGGCGCGGGATGCTCGCCAACCTCGCCCTCGGCGAGAAATCGGTCGGAGAGCTTGGCGAGCCGTTCGCCATCAGCTTCGCCGGAGCCGCCAAGCATGTGAAGGTGCTGGAGAACGCAGGCCTGATCGACCGTCGCAAGGCGGGGCGAAGGCAGATGTGCTCGCTTCGCGCGCAGCCTTTGGGCGAGGCCGACAAATGGCTTCGACAGTGGGAGAAATTCTGGACCGTCCGCCTCGACCGGCTCCAGGCGCTAGTCGAATCCGACAGGGAGAGAAAAGATGACTGAAGCTGCAGCGCAAATCCGCTTGCCCGTCCAGAAGATCGCGCCGGACGCGATCCGCTTGGAGCGCCTGCTCGACGCGCCGGTCGAAACCGTGTGGCGGTACCTCACCGAGGCTGAGCTTCGCCGGCAGTGGTTCATGGGCGGCACCGACGCGCGTCCGGACAGCGAGTTCGAGCTTGTGGTCGACCACGACAACCTGTCTGACGAAGAGGTTTCGTATCCTGAAAGCTACGCCGCATCGAAGGGGATCAGGTTCAGTGAAAAGGTTCTTCGCTTCAATCCGCCGCGGCTTCTGGAGACCACGTTCCAGGGCGGCAAGAACGGAACGGTCACCTACGAGCTGTTCCCGGAGGCTGGGAAAACGCGGCTGGTCCTAACCCACCGCGGCATCGTCAGCCCCGTCGGAGCGCAAGACTTCGGAAGCGGCTGGACCTCGCACCTGGCGGTGCTCGAGGAGCGGCTGGCGGGGCGCAGCGTCCCCAATTTCTGGGCGCTCCACGCGCGGTCGAAGGAGGAGGTCGCAAAGGCGCTGGAGGCGCAGCAATGACGGCTCACCGGACCGGCACCCGCGAGGAATGGTTGCGCGATCGGCTCGACCTCCTGGAGGCTGAGAAAGCGCACACAAGGACCGGGGACGAGCTGGCCCGCCGCCGGCAAAAGCTTCCGTGGGTCCGCATCGAAAAGGATTATCGGTTCGAAACTGACGATGGCGAGGCCTCGCTCGCCGACCTGTTCCGCGGCCGCTCGCAGCTGCTTGTTTATCACTTCATGTTCGGGCCCGATTACAAGGCGGGCTGCCCGTCCTGCTCGGCGATCGCCGATGGCTTCAACGGCTTCGCGCCACACCTTGCGAACCACGACGTAATGCTCTGGGCGGTCTCGCGAGCGCCGCTGGAAAAGCTTCAGGCCTACAAGAAGAGACTGGGCTGGACCTTTCCCTGGGCGTCGAGCTTCGGGAGCGATTTCAACTTCGACTACAGCGTCGGCCTCACGGACGAGCAGCAGGACGAGGGCTACGATTATAATTTCCAGGAGAAGCCGCCGATCCCGCGCGATGCGAAGGGGGTGGTCGGCGGCCATGCGGAAATGTGCGGCGTCAGCCTGAGGACCTATCTGCATGAGCTTCCGGGCATGAGCGCGTTCGCTCTCGACGACGGCGAGGTGTTTCATACTTATTCGACTTACGCCCGCGGCCTGGATGCTCTGTGGGGTATGTACCCGTGGCTCGACCGAGCGCCGCTCGGCCGGAATGAGGCGGGCGGGCCCTGGTGGAAGCGCCGCGACGAATATGGCGCGCTCTGATCTGCGTTGACGATCGACGGACCTCCTGTATTATAAGTCTAATACAGAAGGTCCGGATGAACCGTTCAGCTCTACTCTTGCTCCTGCCCTTGCTGGCCGGATGCAACGTGCATTCCAAGAACCCGGCGAGCGGCGACGAGAATGTCAGCATCAAGGCCGACGAGAACGGCCAGATCGCGTTCAACCTGCCGATCGTCCAGGGCCAGGTGAAGGTGCCAGAGGCGATGATGCACAACGGCAATATCGACATCGACGGGGTGAAGCTGATGCCGGGGAGCTCGGTGACCGGCTTCAACGTCAATGCCCGCGACAAGGGCGCAACGGTCGACATGAGCTTCACCGCGCCGGCCTCGCCGGACGAGGTCCGGAGCTATTACGCGGACCAGTTCAGGAAGCAGGGAGTCGAAGTCGCGCTCGCCGGCGATGCCGTCTCCGGCAAGTCCAGGGACGGCAATCCGTTCGTCATCCATGTGACTCCCGGGCCAAACGGCTCGCAGGGTAAGATCGAGGTCCAGGACAAGGACTGAGCCAGGGACCGAAGCCTGGCCAGGGCGGTCGTCTGTCCGCTTCGCTCAGGCGGGGCCATCGAGCGCGAGCTTGATCGCGAAGGTGTAGCGCGGCGCGTAGCAGAGGCGAGAGGGTGGGCGGCCGACGTGCGCTATCGCGCCGTCGAACAGCACCAGCCTCCCCGGCTTTGGACTCGCGCAGAACATCGCGTCGCCCGAGGAGTCGAAGAACATCGTTTCGCCGCCCCACTCGGACTCCCAGTGCATCGAGAAGAACCAAAGCGCTGTAAGTTCGCGCCCGTCGGGATGACAATCGGTGTGAGTGCAGAGCATGTCGCCATATGCGGCATAATTTGTGTACGCTCGGTACGGCCGATAGCTTTCCCCTGGCCGCGCATAGGCGATGGCGCGCTCAGTTGCGCCCCAGAGCGGCAGTTGAGTCAGGTTCGCGAGGGGCGCCTCGCTGACCCAATGCTTGTACTCGGCCGTCTCATGCTTGGCTGATTCCGTGCGCGTAAACGGCGCGCTCTCGACCGCCTCGACATATTGGGCGAGATCCGAATCGGGCACGAGGCCGTCGAACACGAAAACATCGCGCCCCTCCACGAGGCCGTGCCGCGCGGGCAAGAGCTCAGTGATCATGGGGCGCAGACCGCGGCCTTAGTCTCATTCCGCCGCAGGCGCGTCGCCGCTGGCCTTCTTCTTTGCCGGCGCCCTCTTCCTTGGCTTCGCCTTCACCTTCGGCGCTGCCGGAGTGATCTCGAACGCCGGGGCATTGTCCTTGATTCGGACATTGACCTCGCCGCCGTTCACGAGCTTGCCGAACAGCAATTCCTCCGCGAGCGGCTGCTTGATCTTCTCCTGGACGAGCCGGCCCATCGGGCGAGCGCCGTAGAGCCTGTCATAGCCCTTATCGACCAGCCATTTGCGGGCCTCGTCGTCGAGGTCGATGTGGACGTTGCGGTCGGCCAGCTGCAGCTCCAGCTGGAGGATGAACTTGTCGACCACCCGGGAAACGACTGCAGGCGGCAAATAAGCGAACGGGACGATCGCATCCAGCCGGTTGCGGAATTCCGGAGTGAACATCTTCTTGACCGCGTCCTCCTGCGCATCCTCGCGGGTCGCGGCGCCGAAACCGATCGACTCGCGCGCCATGTCGGCCGCGCCGGCATTGGTCGTCATGATCAGGATGGTGTTCCTGAAATCGACGGTCTTGCCGTGGTGATCGGTCAGCTTGCCGTGGTCCATCACCTGCAACAGGATGTTGAACAGGTCCGGGTGCGCCTTCTCGATCTCGTCGAGCAGGAGCACGCTGTGCGGGTGCTGGTCGACCGCGTCGGTCAACAGCCCGCCCTGGTCGTAGCCGACATAGCCCGGAGGAGCGCCGATCAGGCGGCTGACCGCGTGGCGTTCCATATATTCGGACATGTCGAACCGCTGCAGCGGGATTCCCATGATCGACGCCAGCTGGCGAGCGACCTCGGTCTTGCCGACGCCGGTAGGGCCGCTGAACAGATAATTGCCGATCGGCTTGTCGGCATCGCGAAGCCCGGCGCGCGACAGCTTCATCGCCGACGCCAGCTTCTCGATCGCCAGGTCCTGGCCGAATACCACCCGCTTCAGGTCCGAATCGAGATTTTCGAGGACTCTCTTGTCGTCGCTCGACACCGACTTTGGGGGGATACGCGCCATGGTCGCGACCACCGCCTCGATTTCCTTGGTCGTGATCACTTTCTTCCGGCGGCTCGGCGGAACGAGCATCTGCATCGCTCCGACCTCGTCGATCACGTCGATCGCCTTGTCCGGAAGCTTGCGGTCGTGGATGTAGCGGGCGCTGAGCTCGACGGCGCTCTTGATCGCGTCGGGCGTGTAGCGGACATGGTGGTGGCCTTCGAACGACGAGCGAAGCCCGGCGAGGATCTTGATCGTGTCCTCCACCGTCGGCTCGTTGACGTCGATCTTCTGGAAGCGCCGGAGAAGCGCCCGGTCCTTCTCGAAGTGGTTGCGGAACTCCTTGTACGTCGTCGACCCGATGCAGCGGATCGCGCCGGAGGACAAAGCCGGCTTGAGCAGGTTTGATGCGTCCATCGCTCCGCCCGAAGTCGCTCCGGCGCCGATTACCGTGTGGATCTCGTCGATGAACAGGATTGCGTCGGGGAGTTTCTCGAGCTCGTTGACGACGCTCTTCAGCCGCTCCTCGAAGTCGCCGCGATAGCGGGTGCCGGCGAGCAAAGCGCCCATGTCGAGCGCGTAGATGGTTGCCTTCTTGAGCACGTCGGGAACGTCGCCTTCGATGATCTTGCGCGCCAGGCCCTCCGCGATCGCGGTTTTGCCGACGCCGGGGTCGCCGACGTAAAGCGGGTTGTTCTTCGACCGGCGGCACAGGATCTGAACCGTTCGGTCGACCTCCGGCATTCGGCCGATCAACGGATCGACCTTGCCGGCCTTCGCCTTTTCATTGAGATCGACGGTGAACTGCTTGAGGGCGCTTTCCTTCTTGCCCTCCTTCTCCGCTTTCTCCTCGGATCCTTCCGGCGGTCGCGCCTCGGCAGCGGTGTCGCCCTTGCCGACTCCGTGGCTGATGTAGGTCACGGCATCGAGCCGGCTCATGTCCTGCTGCTGCAGGAAATAGACGGCGTAGCTCTCGCGTTCGGAGAAGAGGGCGACCAGCACGTTGGCGCCGGTGACTTCGTCGCGGCCGGACGACTGGACGTGCAGGATCGCGCGCTGGACCACGCGCTGGAATCCGCTGGTCGGAGTCGGATCGGTGCTGGTGTCGGCGACCAGCGCGCCGAGCTCGTTGTCGAGATAATGCTTCACCGATGCCCGAAGCTCGTCGCGACTGACTCCGCATGCGGTCATCACCTTCGACGCATGCTCGTCGTCGATCAGCGCGATCAGAAGATGTTCGAGGGTCGCATACTCGTGCCTGCGGCGGCTGGCTTCGCCGAGCGCATTGTGCAGGGTTTCTTCGAGTTCGCGAGCGAAACTAGGCATTTAGGTTGGTACTCCCACCGCTCCCCGGGGCGAGCCCCGGGCTCTTGCAGATCAATGTCATATGCGCCGAACGTCCAATCAAGGGCTGCGTGCCCGATTATCCCCAGTTTATAGGGGGGAACGGCTGTGCCGGCGCTGAACGCTACGGGAAAACGTGCTCGCCGTGCGTGGCTGCAGTCAGCTTTTCTTGAACAGCTCTTCGGCCGCCGATCGCTGGGTCTGCGCGCGGCTCATGTGTGCCTCGACTCGCGCGATCTCCTCCTTCAGCGCCTCGATTCGCACGTTGAGCTCCTCGATCGACAATGGATCCAGGTCCTGCCTCTTGAGCTCCGTCAGCGGATCCTTGGGCTTGTCGGGGAAGAGTTCGTCGAGGTCCATGGCCCCAAATCGTTGACCCGAGGGGGAGCGAAGTCAATAAGCCGCCCGCCGTGAGCAGCTCCATTCCAGCGATCATGAAAGCCGTCGTCGCCCCGCAGCCGGACGGCGCCGAGGAGCTGGCGGTGGTCGAGCGGCCGGTGCCGAGGCCGGGCAAAGGCGAAGTGCTGGTCAGGGTCGCCGCGGCGGGCGTGAACCGCCCCGACATCCTGCAGCGGCGCGGCCTCTATCCGCCGCCTCCCGGCGCGCCCGACATCCTCGGGCTCGAGATTGCCGGCCAAGTCGTCGAGGCTGGCGAGGGGGCCGAGCAGCTCGCCGGACAAGAGGTCTGCGCATTGGTGGCCGGCGGCGGCTATGCCCAATATTGCGTCGCTCCGGCCGGCACCTGCCTTCCGGTGCCGCAGGCGCTGTCGCCGATCGAGGCCGCGGCAATCCCGGAGACGCTCTTTACCGTCTGGTCGAACCTGTTCGAGCGCGGGTTCGCTGCCGACGGCGACACGGTTCTCGTCCACGGCGGCACCAGCGGCATCGGGACCATGGCGATTGCGCTCGGGCGGCTGTTCGGGCTGACGACGATCGTCACCTGCGGCACTGACTCGAAATGCCGCCGCGCCGAAGAGATCGGTGCCGATAGCGCAATCAATTATCGAAGCCAGGATTTCGTCGAGGCGGTGAAGGCGCTGACTAAGGGCCGAGGAGTCCAGGTCGTGCTCGACATGGTCGGCGGCGATTATCTCCCGCGCAACATCGCCTGCCTCGCCGACGACGGCCGGCACGTCTCAATCGCGTTCCAGCGCGGCGCCAGCGCCGAAATCGCCATTCCCGACTTGATGCGGCGGCGGCTGACTCTCACCGGCTCGACACTTCGCCCGCGTTCCGTCGAATTCAAGACGATGGTGGCGGACGAGATTGCCCGGACCGTCTGGCCCTATGCCGAAGGAGGCCGGTTGAAGCCGGTGATCGATTCCACATTTCCTCTGGCGGAGGCAGCCAAGGCCCACGCCCGAATGGAATCGGGAGGCCATGTGGGCAAGATCGTACTCGCACTCGCCTCATGACCTTGCCGATCAGCCGCGGCGAGAGTACATCGGCGCCGACCGGCCGCTCCGCGAGGGGCGGCCCTATTCATTTGTAGAATTACCGGAGAATCCCAGTGGCACAGCAAGCCCAGCCCCTGATGCCCCATGCGACCGCTGCCTGGTTGGTCGAAAACACGTCCCTGACCTTCGAGCAGATCGCGGAATTCTGCGGCCTTCATAGCCTCGAAGTGCAGGCGATCGCCGACGACACGGCCGCGACCAAGCTCACCGGCCGCGACCCGATCCGATCGGGCGAGCTGAGCCACGAGGAAATCGCGAAGGGGCAGAAAGACCCCGATTACAAGCTGCAGATCCAGAAGGCGCCCGACCAGGTGCGCCGGACGAAAGGGCCGCGCTACACGCCGCTTTCGAAGCGGCAGGACAAGCCGGACGGGATCGCCTGGCTGGTCCGCAACCACCCCGAGCTCAGCGACGGCCAGATCGGCAAGCTGATCGGAACCACGCGCACGACAATTTCGGCGATCCGCGACCGCAGCCACTGGAACATGGCGAACATCACGGCCAAGGACCCGGTGACCCTGGGCCTGACTTCGCAGCGCGAGCTCGATGCCGCTGTCGCCAAGGCTCAGAAAGCCGCCGGCGCCGCCGCTCCGGCCGACGAAAATTTCGAGCAGGACCGCCAGGCGCTCATCGAAGAGCTGCGCGCCGAGCGCGAGCAGCACGCGCGCGACGCCGAAGCCGCACTGGTGGCCGCCGAGGCGGGCGAATTGCCGCCTTCCGACGAAATCGTCCCGGGCATCCGCGACCCGTTCAAGCGTTGATTTGCGGCTGCTAGAGGCTCATCCTTCTCGTGATGGATACGCCCGCGCCTTCGGCCGAGCTCAGCTTCGAGGACGCTCTCAGGCGCCTGGAGGAAATCGTCAGGACTCTCGAGAAGGGCGAGGCGCCGCTCGACCAGTCGATCGAGCTTTACCAGGAAGGCGACAAGCTCAAGCGCCATTGCGAGGCCCGGCTCAAGGCAGCGCAGGCGCGCATCGAGCAGATCGCTTTCGGAAGCGACGGGAAGCCCGCGGGGGCGACGCCCTTCGATGTCGGTTGAGATTGTCGAGGACGTCCGGCTCGACCTCGAGGCCGAAGCCGACCGGGTCTCGGTCAAGCTCGATCAGTTCTTCACGCTTCTCCTGAAGCCGCCGAACGACAGCCGCGACCGGCTCTATTCGGCGATGCGCCACGCCGCGATCGGCGGCGGCAAGCGTCTTCGCCCGCTCCTGACCATCGCCGCCTCGCGGTTGTTCGGGATCGAGGAGGACAAGGCGCTCCGGGTCGCCGCCGCGATCGAGGCGATCCACGTTTACTCGCTGATCCACGACGATTTGCCGTCGATGGACGACGATGACCTGCGCCGCGGCAAGGCTACGGTGCACAAGGCGTTCGACGAAGCGACCGCGATCCTCGCCGGCGACAGCCTTCACGCGCTGGCGTTCGAGATCCTGGCGCACGAGGCCACCGATCGCGATCCGCTCGTCCGGTCGGAACTGGTGCTCGAGCTCTCGCGCGCATCGGGTCCCAACGGAATGGCGGGCGGGCAGATGATGGACCTCGCGGCCGAAGGCAAGTCGCTCGACCTTGCCGCCGTCACCCGTCTCCAGCAGCTCAAGACCGGTGCGCTGATCGAATATGCCGTCGAGGCGCCGTGCATCGTCACCCGGCTCGCGAAGGAAGCACGGACGCCCTACCGCGGCTACGCGCGCAACATCGGCCTCGCGTTCCAGATCACCGACGATCTCATCGACCATAGCGGCAATGAAGCCGCTGCCGGAAAGCGCACCGGCAAGGACGCTCAGAAGGGCAAGGCGACCTTCGTGTCGCTGCTCGGACCGGAGCGGGCGGCGCAGCAGGCGCGCGTGCTCGTCGAGCAAGGCATTGACCATCTCTCCGACCACGGCGAAGAGGCCGACATGCTGCGCGCAATCGCGCGCTTCGCAATCGAGCGGGACCGCTAGCGATGAGTGACAGGATCGGAGTCTATCCCGGCACGTTCGACCCGATCACGCTCGGGCACCTCGACATCATCCGCCGAGCCACGCACCTGGTCGACCGGCTGGTCCTTGGAGTGACCACCAACCCTTCGAAGCAGCCGCTCTTTACCGTTGCCGAGCGGCTCGAGATGGTCCGCCGCGAGACCGCCGGGATCAACGGCGGCAAGGTTGAGGTGGTCGAGTTCGATTCGCTGCTGATGGATTTCGCTCAGGAACAGGGCGCGTCGATGATCGTGCGCGGGCTGCGCGCCGTCGGCGACTTCGAATATGAATTCCAGATGGCCGGAATGAACCAGCAGCTCAACAACAGCATCGAAACGGTGTTCCTGATGGCCGACGTCTCGCTCCAGCCGATCGCCTCGCGGCTGGTCAAGGAAATCGCCCGCTATGGCGGCTCGATCGACAAGTTCGTCACCCCCGCGGTCGCCGTCGACGTTGCCCGTCAGCTTGGCCGAAGCTGAAAGACATGAGATGAAACTGCTCGCACTTCCCTTCCTCGCCGTCATGCTCGTTGCCGCCAGGCCCGCGCCGGATCCGGTTGCGCCGCCGCTCCCTGTCGCAGCGCCCGCCGAAGTCGCCGCCGACCCGGCAAACAGACTGATCCTGCAACTTTCAAACGGCGGAACGGTCGTCATTCAGCTTAGGCCCGATGCCGCGCCCAACCACGTCCAGCGGGTCCAGACGCTTGTCCGCCAGCATTTCTATGACGGCACGATTTTCCACCGAGTGATCCCCGGCTTCATGGCTCAGGGCGGCGATCCGACGGGCACCGGCGAGGGTGGCTCGAAGCTTCCCGACCTCAAGGCGGAATTCAACTCGCTGTCGCATCTTCGCGGCACCGTCGCCGCGGCCCGGACCGCCGACAGCACCGACACGGCGAACAGCCAATTCTATATCATGCTCGCTCCCAATTCCTCGCTGGACGGGCAATATACGGTCTTCGGGCGGGTGATTTCCGGGATGGAAGCCGTCGACCTGATCGCGCCGGGCCAGCCGCCGGCGAACCCGACGAAAATTCTTCGCGCCAGCCTCGGCGACGGCACCCCCGCGGCAGCGCCGGCCCCGCAGCTACAACCCGAGTCGCTACAGCAAGAGAACACGCCCGGCGGCTGATGCGAGTCGACCTTTTCGATTTCGACCTGCCGTCAGACCGGATTGCACTGAGGCCTGCCCGGCCGAGGGATTCGGCGCGGCTGATGCTTGTCGAAGGGGAGGATATTTCCGACCGGCAGGTGCTCGACTTGCCGAAGCTGCTCAATCCGGGCGACGTCCTGCTGTTCAACGATACCAAGGTCATTCCCGCCCAGCTCGAAGGCCGGCGCGGACAGGCGCGCGTGGGCGTCACCCTGCACAAGCGCGCGGGGCCGAGGAGTTGGTGGGCGTTCGTTCGCAACGCCCGGCGGCTCCGTTGCGGAGACCGTATCGACTTCGAAGCCGGCGTGAGTGCGCTCGCGACAGAGCGCTCGGATGACGGCAGCTTTCTCGTCGCGTTCGAGGGCGACGAGCCCATCGAGCTGCTGATCGAGCGGGGAGGGCGAATGCCGCTTCCGCCCTACATTGCCTCCCGGCGCCCGGCCGACGAAGCCGATCGCAAGGATTACCAGACGGTCTTCGCTCGCGAAGAAGGCGCGGTCGCGGCTCCGACTGCGGCGCTTCACTTCACCGATCGCCTGCTTCGGGCGCTCGATGAGCGCGGAGTGCTCCGCGAAACCCTGACCTTGCACGTCGGAGCCGGGACATTCCTTCCGGTCAAGGCCGAGGACACGGCCGGCCACCGGATGCATTCGGAATGGGGCAGGATCGACGCGGCGACTGCCGGCCGCCTGAACGCCGCACGGCGAGCAGGGGGGCGGCTGATCGCGGTCGGGACAACCTCGCTTCGCCTCGTGGAAACCGCGGCCGACGAAGAGGGGGTGATCCGTCCCTTCGAGGGCGACACTGCAATCTTCATCACGCCCGGCTACCGGTTCAGGACCGTCGACGGACTGATGACGAATTTCCACCTTCCGCGCTCGACGCTGTTCATGCTGGTCAGCGCCCTGATGGGTCTGGAAACGATGAAGCGGGCTTATGCCCATGCGATCGAGAACGGCTACCGCTTCTACAGCTACGGGGATTCGAGCCTGCTTTTGCCGGATCGGGACTGATCCGTTTCGATAGGGCAGTTTATTCCGCGCTAAAACAGATCAATAAATAACGGTTACAACGTGGACGAATAAACCCGGAGTAACCCCGAAATGACCAGTCATGCCGCCGCGTCGCCGCGCGCGCCGCCGCGCATCTACATTCCGGTGCGCGCCAAGTTCGGAATCGCCGCCTTCGCA
>Ga0207705_10000843_pt1 | contig 25107 bp, 19 predicted proteins | sample KBSC13metaG_FD_184314 | JGI IMG/M metagenome (GOLD analysis project Ga0207705, IMG submission 184314) | Corn rhizosphere microbial communities from Kellogg Biological Station, Michigan, USA - KBS C1-3 metaG (SPAdes) (version 2) | ecosystem: Host-associated > Plants > Roots > Rhizosphere > Soil ... | reverse complement strand
GCGGCCGATGCGGCGGCGATGCTGCGCGTGTTGTCCAGCCGCACGCATGAGGTGATTTCCGTGGTGTGCTGCGCGAGTGCACGGGGCGAACGCAGCGCGACGTGCACGTCGATCGTGACCTTCGCGGCCCTGGATGACGCGGCCATCGAACGCTACGTCGCCACCGGCGAGCCGTTCGGCAAGGCCGGCGGTTACGCGATCCAGGGCCGGGCCGCCGGCTTCATCGCGCACCTGTCCGGCAGCTACTCGGGCGTGATGGGGCTGCCGCTGTTCGAGACCATGGGCTTGTTGCGCGAGGCGGGTGTCTGTGCGACAGGGCCTGAATGGACTGGTTTGGTGCATCGACAGGTATAGAGGCACCCGGATATAAGGGTGAGTCGGTGCTGGCTGCTGCTTTGCAGGTGGTGCCGACGAACGCACGCACATGGATGCGCGGGTGGATACCGCTTCACGGATGATTGCCTGCAGCAAGCCCACTTCGAGCGCCCAACATGACCGAGGAAATCCTGATCAACGTCACGCCCCGCGAGGCGCGTGTCGGCGTGGTCGAGAACGGCATGCTGCAGGAAGTGCACATCGAACGCAGCGGGCGCCGCGGCTACGTCGGCAACATCTATTGCGGTCGCGTCAAGCGCGTGATGCCAGGCATGCAGGCCGCGTTCGTCGACATCGGTCTCGAGCGCAGCGCGTTCCTGCATGCGGCGGACACGGCGCATCCGGTCCTGAATTCCGAACCCATCGACGGCGTGGCGCCCGCGCCCGCGAGTGCGCCGCCGATCACCGAACTGGTGCACGAAGGCCAGCGCGTCATCGTGCAGGTGATCAAGGATCCGATCGGCAGCAAGGGGGCGCGGCTGTCCACGCACCTTTCCATTCCGTCGCGCTACCTGGTGTTGCTGACGGACAGTGCGACGCGTGGCGTATCGGTGCGCATCGAGGACGAAGTCGAGCGCGAACGCCTGCGCGGCATCATGGCCGGGTTGGCGGGCGACGGGTTTGGCCTGATCGCGCGCACCAACGCGGAAGGGTTGGACGCCGCGGCGCTCGGCGAAGACGTCGCCTACGTGACCCGTGTGTGGCAGACGGTGTCCGAGGCGATCGCGCACGCAGAACCCGGTCAGCGCGTGTACGAGGAACCGCCGCTGCCGTTGCGCGTGCTGCGCGACCTCATGCACGACGAGATCGAGAAGGTGCGCGTGGATTCGCACGAGACGTTCGAGCGCACGCTGGAATTCGCGCGGCAGTTCATGCCCGGCCTGACCGATCGTGTCGAGCACTATCCCGGCGAGCGGCCGATCTTCGATCTTTATGGCGTCGAGGACGAGATCCAGAAAGCCTTGCGCAAGGAAGTGCCGCTGAAATCGGGCGGCTATCTCGTGATCGACCAGACCGAGGCGATGACCACCATCGACGTCAACACCGGCGCGTATCTCGGTTCGCGCAATCTGGAAGAAACCGCGTTCCGCACCAACCTCGAAGCCGCGCAAGCCGCGGCGCGGCAACTGCGGCTGCGTAACCTCGGTGGCATCGTCATCATCGACTTCATCGACATGCACGACGACGAGCACAAGCGTCAGGTGTTGCGCACGCTCGAAAAGGCACTGGCGCGCGACCACGCCAAGACAACCGTGTATGAGATGAGTCCACTGGGCCTGGTCGAGATGACCCGCAAGCGCACCACCGAAAGCCTGGCGCGGCAGCTGTGCGAACCGTGCACCACGTGCGCGGGCCGCGGCATCCTGAAAACCGCCGAAACCGTCGGCTACGAAATCTTCCGCGAAATCACCCGCGCGGTGCGCCAGTTCGAAGCGGAAAAATTGCTGGTGCTGGCGTCGCCGAAAGTCGTCGGGCGCATGCTGGAGGAAGAATCGTCCGCAGTGGCCGAGCTGGAGGCCTTCATCGGGAAGTCGATCCGCTTCCAGCCCGAGGAGCAGTACGGGCAGGAGCAGTTCGATGTCGTGTTGCTTTGACGCTTCTCGTGCGTACCGGCAAATGGTGCACGGCACAAGCATCCATGCCCCCTTCGGTACGATGGGGGTCGCGACGAAGTCGCGGGGGGATGGCATCAACGTCTTGATTCCCGGGGATTCGACATCCGTGTCTTTTCCAGCGCCGTCCAACGGTGCGGGCTACTTTCTGTTTCTGCAGAAAGTAGCCAAAGACATTGCATCCGCTCGTGCCTGCCATCTCCTTTTGTTTGACAAATCCGTCGGGTCAGGCGAGAAGAATCGAGACGGGCGCGTCATCCCCCCGCCGCCGCGCGGCGCCCCCGCTTCTTGGGAAGGGGGTAACCATGTCGATGTTCGCGGGGACATCGCGATCGACGGGGACGGAACCTCGCAATGACTCCATGGCGCCACCACCTGCGCCGCGCGCGCTTTGCGCTCACCGCGCTGATCGCGGGCCTGCTGATCGCGGCCGCGGTCCTGATGGGCGTTGTGCAGATCCTGCTGCCGGTGGCCACGCGCTATCCCGATTTCGTCGCACGCCAGCTTTCGTCGCGCTTGCACCGTCCGGTGAGCTTCGCGGCGATTTCCAGCCAGTGGCAGCCGTCGGGTCCGTTGCTGACGGTACGGAACCTGACGTTGGGGCCGGCGCAGCCGGGCGGCAAATCCATCACGCTCCCGCACGCTTCGCTGAAATTCGATTTCGGTGCGTGGCTGCGTCCCGCGCATCGCTGGATCACCCTGCGCCTGCGCGGCGTGGAATTGCGCGTCGAGCACGCGGCGTCCGGCTGGCAGGTGGTCGGGTTCGGCAATTCGTCCGGGGAAGCGCACGCGTCGCTGCAATCGCTGCCGATCGATCTGGATTTGAGCGATCTGCACGTGGACATCGTGGATGACGTGACGCAGCGTTCGTGGCGCCTGCTCGCGCCGCGCTTGAGGGTGGTGAACGTCGGGGACGTGATCCGGTTTGGCGGCAGCGTGCAGCAAATGGGCACGCGGCAGGCGGTCACCATCGGCGGGAGCATGCGTGCGGACGCGCGCGATTACGCGCTGCACGTGGTGACCCACGATCTGGATTTCGCCGCGGCCGCGCGTGGAGTGGATTTGCACGGTTACGCCGTCCAGAGTGGCCGTGGCGACATCGAGCTTTGGGGCCGTTGGCGGGACGGCAAGCTCGCGTCCGCGGCGGCGCGCTACAGCATCAGCAACCTCGCCGCGACCGGGCCGAATGGCCGCGCGGTCGAACTGGCATCACTGGCTGGGGTGTTGAAAGCGGCACGAGCCGGTGATGGCTGGGACATCGCGTGGCGCGGGCCGGGCAAACCGCGCGCGAATATCGATCAGGCGGGCGGCGCCGTCGCGCGTGTACGCGGTCACGCAGGTGCGTGGCGCGTAACGGCGGCCGCGCACGCGATCGATGTCGCGCCATGGCTTTCGTTGTTGGCGATGGCCCCGCAGGCACCGCCGGCGTTCGCGCAGTGGGTGAACCATGCGCGCCCCTATGCGAAGATCGACGACGCGGCGGCCGCGTGGCGGCAAGGCGGTCGTTACGACGCGACCGTACGATTCTCGAACCTCGGCGCGGCGGCGACGGGCGGGGTGCCCGGCGTCGTGCTGGCGCAAGGCATCGTGCGCGCGGATGACCAGGCGGTTTCACTGGAACTGCCGTCGCAGCCCGCGACGCTTGCGCTCACCGACGTGTTCCGCAAGCCGTTCGTGTTCACCCACCTGGGCGGCATGTTCGTGGCATGGCGCGAAGATGGATTGTGGAACGTCGCCGCTGATGAATTGCGCTTCGACAGCGGCGGACTCGCTGGCAGCGCGGATGCGCGACTGGTCTGGCTGGGCGGTGGCCACCGACCGTTCGTCTCGGCGCACGCGGTGCTGGAGCATGCCAAGGTCACGGACGCGGATTTGTTCTGGCCCTATCGCAGCATGCCGCCCTCGCTGGTCGCGTGGCTGGATCATGCGCTGGTCGGCGGCGACCTGACGTCGGGGCGCGTGGTGATCCGTGGCGATCTCGATCACTGGCCGTTCCTCGACCACGCAGGCCGCTTCGAGGCGACCGGCGTGGTGCACAACGCCACCTTCGATTTCGCCGACAACTGGCCGCGCGCGACCGGCGTGGATGCGGCGGTGGATTTCGTCGACAACCGCATGGGCATCGTCGCCACGCATGCGACGGTGCAGGGCGTCACCGCCACGCACGCGGTGGCGTCGATACCCGACCTCCACAACGGCGTGCTCGGGCTGGATATCCAGGGCGGTGGCACCGGCGCGCAATTGCTGGACTTCGTGCGCCACAGCCCGGTCGGCGCGGGCGCGCTCGACGCGCTGCAGGGGTTGCAGGTCGGCGGCACCGGCAAGTTCGACATCAAGCTGTCCATTCCGCTCGGCCATGCGGAGAACTTCACGCTCGGCGGCAAGGTCGACCTGGCCAAGGCCGACGTGACCGCCGCCAAATGGAATCTCGCGCTGAAAAACCTCAATGGCCTGCTGCAGATCGACGGCAAGGGATTTCGCGCCAATGATCTGTCGACAATGTTCCGCGGCGCGCCCGCGAAACTTTCCATCGCGGTCGGCGGTGGCGTCGCCGATCCGAAGGACATCGTCGAGGCGTCGCTGGACACCCGCGTGTCGGCGCAGACGTTGGTACAGGGCTACCCCGATCTCGCGGGGCTGGTTGCGCACGCCAGCGGCGTCGCGCCGTTCCACATCGGGGTCAACGTGGTGGCGGGGCAGGGCGGTGCACCCGCAACGCCGATCCTGGATTTGAAGTCGAATCTCGCGGGCATCGCGCTGGATTTTCCGGCGCCGCTGGACAAACCGGCGAATACGGAATTGCCGCTGCACCTGAGCCTGCAGCTGCCGTCGGCCGGTGCGCTGCTGACGGTTTCGCTCGGCGACGTGTTGCAGGTGCGCGGCCGCCTGGCCGATCCTGCACGCAGGCTGCCCACCGCCTTGGCGATGAACTTCGGCAACACCTTGCCGACGGAAATTCCGGCGCAGGGCCTGACGGTGGGTGGTCACGCGCCGCGCATGGACGTGAGCGGCTGGATCGAGCAGGCGCTGACGGGATCATCCGGCGGAGCCTTCCCGCAACTTTCGCGGGCGGAGGTTTCCACGGACGCGGCGCAAGTGTTCGGCACCGACCTCGGCGCGTTGCGGTTTTCGTTCGCAGCCGGCGCGCAAAGCGATGCGATCTCGTTCGATGGCGCCGTCGTGAAGGGCACGATCGACCTGCCGACCAGTGGCCTGGTCACCCGCGGCATCACCGCGAATTTCCAGCATTTGTATTGGCCCGAGCCGCCTCCACCGAAACAACCCGGTCCGCCGCCGCCACCGCAGGTGACATCGCCCGTCGCACCTTTCGCGATTCCGCCGTTGCACGTCGGCATTGGCGAACTCCGGCTCGGTAAGGCGCAACTCGGCGCGACGACGTTCGAAAGCGCGCCGACGTTGCAGGGCATGTACATCAGCAAGTTCGATTCAAAAGGCACGGACTTCACCATCCGGTCGCACGGCAACTGGAACGGCAGCACCCGCATGAGCACGTCGCAGATGGTGATCGACATCAGTTCGCATGATTTCGGCAAAACGCTCGCGGCATTCGGCTTCAGCGGCCTGCTCGCGGGGGGCAAGGATGCGCACGTGCACATCGATGGCACCTGGCCCGGTGCGCCATCCGGATTCTCGCTGGCCTGGATGAGCGGCAAGCTGGACATCAAGGTGGGCGAGGGCCGCATCCTCGCGGTGAAGCCGGGCCTCGGCCGATTGCTGGGACTGCTTTCGTTGCGCGAGTTGCCGAGCCGCCTGATGCTGCACTTCGGCGACGTGTTCAAGTCGGGTTTCGGTTTCGACAATGCCTCCGCCAACTTCACGCTGAAGGACGGCAACGCCTTCACGCAAGACATGGTGATCACCGCGCCCGCGGCGCGCATCGCGATGCAGGGACGCACCGGATTCCGCGCTCGCGATTACGACCTCACTGTCGATGTCACGCCGCACGTCGGCGGCACCTTGCCCGTCGTCGGGGCGGTGATCGGCGGTCCGGTCGGCGCAGCGGCCGGATTGGTGGTGCAGGGCCTGATCGGCAAGGGCATCAACAAGGCGGCGGGCAGCATTTATCGGGTCACCGGCAGTTGGGACAAACCGAAGATCGTGACCGTGGCTTCCGTACCGGCGCCCGCAACGTCCGCCGCGACACCCGTGATCACCGCACCATCGCCCGCGGTGTCGAACGTTTTGCCGCCGGCCGCAGCGGTCAGCGCCGCGCCCGTGCCGAGTGCTTCGTCTTCCGCGCCACCGGCGTCCACGCAGTAAGATCGCGCCGCCCACCTCGGAGGCGCCGTCATGCTGACGTTCTTTTGCAAGCTGGTTCCACCGCGCCCCACCTTTGCCATGGACCTGTCGCCCGCCGAGGCCGAGGTGATGAAGCGGCACGCGCTGTATTGGCAGGACCTGATCGCTCGCGGCGTGGTTCGCGTGTTCGCGCTGGGATTGGTGTTGGACCCGGCGGGGGCATTCGGAATCGGTGTCATGGAAAGGGAAGACGAGTCCGCCGTGCGCGCATTGACCGCGGAGGACCCGGCGATCAAGGCCGGCATCGGCATGCATTACGAAATCCACCCGCTGCCGCGCGGCGTGATGCACAGCTGAGCGACTCCTGCGCGAACCTTCCGCTTGCGATCGGGCAGTGCCGCCCTTACGTTGTCATGATCCCCCGCAAGGCTTCGACACGCATGGATTCTCCGCTGGCACTCGCCGAACGCAACCTGCTCGCGCCCGGTGGCCTGTCCACGCAGGACCTGGAACGCGTCTTCGCGCGCGTGATGGCGCCGTCCGTCGACGCGGCGGATCTGTACTTCCAGCATTCGCGAAGCGAATCGTGGCTGCTGGAAGACGGCATCGTGCGCGACGGCAGCCATAGCATCGAGCAGGGCGTCGGCGTGCGCGCAGTGTCCGGCGAAAAAACCGGCTTCGCCTATTCCGACGACATCGTGTTGCCGCAACTGCTGGAAGCGGCCGGCGCGGCACGTGCGATCGCGAACGATGGCAACGGTTCCGGCAAGCCATTGGCACTGCGCGGTGCGCGCGCGTTGTATCCGGCGGACGATCCCATCGATGGCCTGGACAATGCCGCGAAGATTTCGCTGCTGCGCGAATTGGATGCGCTGGCGCGCAGCCTCGATCCGCGCATCAGGCAGGTCATCGTCAGCATGAACGCGACGCACGATTCGGTGTTGATCGCCGCGGCCGACGGCACGCTGGCCGCCGATGTGCGACCGCTGACACGCGTGAACGTGCAGGTGATCGCGGAGTCCAATGGCCGCCGCGAATCGGGTTATTCCGGCGGGGGCGGACGTTGCGCGTACCGCGAACTGATCGACTCGGGCCGCGCGCATGCGTGGGCGCGCGAAGCCGTGCGCCAGGCGCTGGTGAATCTCGATGCCGTCGACGCGCCGGCCGGCACGATGGACGTGGTGCTCGGCCCGGGTTGGCCGGGCATCTTGCTGCACGAAGCCATCGGGCACGGCCTCGAAGGCGATTTCAACCGCAAGGGCACCTCGGCGTTCGCGGGCCGCATGGGCGACAAGGTCGCCGCCGAAGGCGTGACCGTGGTCGATGACGGCACGTTGCAGGGGTTGCGCGGTTCGCTGTCGATCGACGACGAAGGCACGCCGACGCACTGCTCGACGTTGATCGAAAACGGCCGCCTCGTCGGCTATATGCAGGACAAGCACAATGCGCGGCTGATGGGCATGGCGCCGACCGGCAACGGCCGCCGCGAATCGTTCGCGCACCTGCCGATGCCGCGCATGACGAACACGTACATGCTGGCGGGCGAGCGCGATCCGCAGGAGATCATCGCTTCGGTCGAACGCGGCCTGTACGCGGTCAACTTCGGCGGGGGGCAGGTGGACATCACCAACGGCAAGTTCGTGTTCAGCGCCAACGAGGCGTACCTGATCGAGCACGGGAAAGTCACGCGGCCGGTGAAGGGCGCGACCTTGATCGGTTCCGGGCCGGACGTGCTGGCGCGCGTGGCCATGCTCGGCAACGACCTCAAGCTCGACGAAGGCGTCGGCGTGTGCGGCAAGGAAGGCCAGAGCGTGCCGGTGGGCGTCGGCATGCCGACCACCAAAATCACCGCGATGACGGTGGGCGGAACCTCCGCGTGATCAGCTTGCGTCGAGATCGCGCAGCAGCCGGAACAACTCCCGTTGCGCGCGCGGCGGTTTGTTCGCCTCCCGTTCGCGGCGGGATTGCCGGATCAGTGCACGCAGGTGCTGGTGATCGATGTCGGGATGCGCGGTGATGAACGCCGTGAGCGCGGCATCGGCGTTCTCGCCCAGCAGGTTTTCGCGCAGCGCTTCGATATGGTGCAGCGCCGCGGTTTCGCGGGCAGTCTTGCCGCGGTCGTTGGCCAGCGTCGCGCGTGCGGACGCGAAGACTTCCTCGTCGTGCGCGCGCATCAGTTTCGCCAGATGCGCAAGCTGCCGCTTGTGCGCGATGTGCGAAGGCGTGCGTTGCACCTCGGCGAGTTCGTCGCGCACGTCTTCGGGAAGGTCGAGTTTGGCCAGGCGTGACGGCGGCAGTTCCGACAATTGTTTCGCGAACGTCAGCACGTCCAGCGCTTCGCGCCGGCGCGCACTGCGGCTGGGACGTTCGTCCTGGACTTCTTCCCGGTCTTGCATGGCGGCGCGAATCAATCTGTCTTGAATGGAAAACCAAGTGAACACCGACATTGTGACAGCTGACGACAGCGTTGCGGAACTGGAGCGTCTCGCCGACCTGGCCGATGACGTGGTGCGGCGCGCGCGCGCGGCCGGTGCCTCGCAGGCCGAGGTGTCCGCCAGCGTGAGCACCGGGCTTTCCGTCAACGTTCGTTTGGGCGAAGTCGAAACGGTCGAGCGCAACCGCGACCGTGGTTTCGGGCTCACGGTGTTTTTCGGGCAGCGCAAGGGCAGCGCTTCCACCGCCGACCTGAAACCCGCATCCATCGACGCGACGATCGCGCAGGCGTGCGCGATCGCGCGCTACACCGAACCCGATCCCTGCGCGGGGCTGGCCGATGCGGCGCTGATGCAGACTGCGTTTCCCGACCTGGACCTGTGGCACCCTTGGCAGCTGGATGTCGATCGCGCGATCGACATCGGCCGCGAGGTCGAGGCCGCGGGCCGCGGTCACGCTGCAATCACGAATTCGGAAGGGGCCAGCGTGCAATGCGGCGATGCGATCGGCGTGTACGCGAATTCGCACGGCTTCATCGGCCGCGAACGCGGCACACACCATTCGATTTCCTGCTCGTTGATTGCGGGCACGGGCGAGGCGATGCAACGCGACGGCTGGTACGAATACGTGCGCGACGCGAAAGCCTTTCCGGCATTTGCCTCGATCGGCGGCAAGGCGGCCGGGCGCGCGGCGGCGCGACTCGGGGCGCGCAAACTTTCGACGCGCGAATGCGCGGTGCTGTTCGCACCGGAAGTGGCGCGTTCGCTGCTCGGACACCTGGTGTCGGCGGTCAGTGGCGGCTCGTTGTACCGGCGCGCGAGTTTCCTGCTCGATCACGCCGGCAAGCCGGTGTTGCCGGCGTTCGTCGGCGTGGTCGAGAAACCTTTCCTGCCGCGTGGGCACGCGTCCAGCGCATTCGACGCCGAAGGCGTGGCAACGCGCGAATCCGCGCTGGTCGAACGCGGCATGCTGCAACGCTATGTGCTGGGCAGTTATTCGGCGCGAAAGCTCGGATTGCAGACAACAGGCAACGCGGGCGGCGTGCACAACCTCGTGGCGACGCCTGGTTCGGTGGACGGCGAGGTCGCTGGCTTCCGTGGCCTGTTGCAAAGGATGGGCACGGGCCTGCTCGTTACCGAGCTGATCGGACAGGGCATATCGATCATCACCGGCGATTACTCACGCGGCGCTGCGGGTTTCTGGATCGAGAACGGCGAGATCGCGTATCCGGTGCAGGAAATCACCATCGCAAGCAACCTGCGCGGCATGTTCATGGACGTGCAGGCGGTCGGAACGGACGTCGATCCGCGCTCGTCGATCCTCACCGGTTCGATCCTGATAGGGAAGATGACCGTCGCGGGCGAGTGAAGCCCCGAAGGTGAACGCGCACGGGTTTCAGTCAACCGGAGCCGCGCGCGCCGCGTTATCGCGTCTATCGGCACGGCGCGAGACGGTTCCATGAAGGCATCCGGCAACGATGTCACTGCGGCGGTCAATCGTTTCGGATTGGGTGCGAAGCCTGGCGAACTGGTGAGCATCCATGATCCGCGCGATTGGTTGATCGGACAGCTTGCGCGCTGTGCGGACGGTGGCAGAGCGTTCGCAGGTTTGCCCGGCAGCCTCGATTACCTTCGTGAAGAAGCACGGTTGCAGACGACGCGGCGCGAATTCAAGCAGGGCGGTCGTGGGCGGCGCGCGTTCCTGATGGGTGACATGCATTCGGCATCACAGGAAGGCCAGACCAATGCCGCGGCCCTGAAGCAGGCGCTGAAACCGTACCGGCAGGATGAACGCAAGCAATTGCTGGCGGAAGCGGCGGCGCGTTATCGGGTCGCCACCATCACCGACACGCCCTTCGTCGAACGGCTGGTGCGTTTCTGGTCCAACCACTTCGCGGTGTCGGTGGACAAGCGGCCGGCGCGCTTGTTCGCGGCGCCGATGGAGCGCGAGGCGATCCGCCCGCACGTCACCGGCCGCTTCGCCGACATGCTGCTCGCGGTCGAAACGCATCCGGCGATGTTGCTGTACCTCGACAACGTGCGCTCGGTGGGACCGAACTCGATGCTGGGCCGGCGCATCGCGACGCGGCTTGCGCGCAACGGCGACATGGACAAGGGCAAGGCGGGCGGCCTCAACGAAAACCTCGGCCGCGAAGCGATCGAATTGCACACCGTCGGCGTGAACGGTGGTTACACGCAGGCCGACGTCACCGAATTCTCGCGTGCGCTCACGGGCTGGAGCGTTCCCTACCCGCGCGATTTCGCGAACGGCAGGCAACCGCAATCGGCCTTCATGTTCCGCGCCAACGCGCACGAACCCGGTGCGCGCCGCGTGATGGGCAGATCGTTTCCCGAAGGCGGCTTCGAGCAGGGCAAGTCGGTCCTGGAATTCCTTGCACGCCAACCGGCGACTGCGAAACATCTCTCCCTGCAACTCGCGCAGCATTTCGTGTCCGACACTCCGCCGCAATCGCTGGTGGATCGGATGGCAAAAAGTTATCTCGAACACGACACCGATCTCGCCGCGGTCTATCGCACGCTGATCGCCAGCCCCGAGGCGTGGGACGCCGATGCGCGCAAGTTCAAGACGCCGCAGGATTTCGTGATTTCGTCCTTGCGTGCGGGGCAGATCGACCTTGGCGACAAGCCACAGCCGGTGCTGGCGTTGCTGAAGAACCTTGGTGAGCCCATGTTCGATCCGCGTTCGCCGGCGGGCTTCACCGACAACTCCGCCAACTGGATCGACGCGGATGGCTTGTGGAAACGCGTGCAGGCGGCGGAAGCGTTGTCGGCGCGCGTCGCGCAAACCAGTGCGCAGCCGCTGGCGTTCGCGCAGGACATCCTCGGGCCGCTGCTGGACGAGGACACCGCGCAGGCGATCCGGCGCGCCGAATCGGCGCGGCAGGCGCATGCGACATTGTTCGCCAGCCCTGCGTTCCAGTGGAGGGTTTGATCATGCTTACCCGCCGCCAATTTCTTGCGAACGGTGCGATCGGCGCGGCCACGCTGATGATCTGGCCGAAGCTGACGTTCGCCGCCACCGGTTCCGGCACGCGCTTCCTGTTCGTGTTGCTGCGCGGCGGGCTGGACGGCCTGGAATCGGTGCCGCCGTATGGCGATCCCGGTTATCAGGCGATTCGCGGCGCGCTGGCGTTGTCGCCGTCGGCGCAGAAACCCGCGCACAAGCTCGACAACGTGTTCGCGCTGCATCCATCGTTCGATTACGCCGCGCAGTTGTACGCGCAGGGCCAGTTCATGCCGGTGGTCGCAGCGGCGCCGCCGTATTGGGGCCGCTCGCATTTCCAGGCGCAAAACTGCGTCGAGAATGGCACGGAAAAACCCGACGGGGCGCAGACCGGCTGGTTGAACCGCTGCATCACCTGCATGCCGGGCGTGGACGGGTTGGCGTGCGCCGCGGTGATGCCATTGACGATGCGCGGCAACGCGAAGGTGGAAACCTGGTCGCCGCCGTTGCCGACCGAAGTGAACCCGATCCTTCTACAACGCCTGCAACCGTTGTATGCAGCGGATACACGATTGGCCGCATCGTTTGTGCGCGCGGTCGCGCAGCAGACCGATTCGCCCGCTCCGGAGGATGCTCTCAAACCGGGCTCCGGGATGATGGCGGGTGACAAGCCTGGCAAGAAACAAGCCGGTGGCCTGCCGGTAATGATGGCCGCGGCAGGAAACTTCATGGGCAGGGCCGATGGTCCGCGTGTCGCTTTCGTCGAGGATGACGGCTGGGACACACACGCGAACGAGGCAGCGATCGTTACGCGCAAGATTGGCGAACTCGACGCGGGACTGAAGGCGTTCCATCAATCGATCGGCCCGATGTGGAGCCGCACGATCGTGGTCGTTGCGACGGAGTTCGGTCGCACCGCGCACATCAATGGCACCGGTGGGACCGACCATGGCACGGGCGGTTCGATGTTCCTGGCGGGTGGTGCGTTGCGCGGCGGTCGCGTCGCGGGCAATTGGCCCGGCATCGGTTCGGGCGAGCTGTACCAGGATCGCGACGTGCACGCCACGACCGACTTCCGCTCCGTGTTCAAGGGCGTGCTGGCCGCGCATTTGGGTATTGCCGAATCGTTGCTGGAATCGCGGATTTTCCCCGGCAGCGTGGCGGCGGAACCGTTGGGCCATCTGGTCGCTTCGGCACGCGCGGCAGCCTGATTTTGCGCCTTGATGAATGGCGCTTGACAGGGGCCCCGGACAGGGCGAGAGTCACTGCGCGGTCCGTCCCGTCCACCACTGTTTTGAGGGAGAAACAGCCATGAGTGTTCCACCGGAATCCGTGACACCTCCGACGTCTTCGTCGCCTGCCGGCGCACCGCCGCCGCCCGCGGGCGCACCCACCGCGGAAGAACGCCAGTGGGCGATGTTCGCGCACTTGTCGGCGCTGCTGGGAGGCCTGATCACCGGCTGGGTGGGTGGCTGGGGCTGGTTCCTGGGACCCCTGATCATCTGGCTGGTGAAAAAGGACACCATGCCGTTCGTGAACGATCAGGCCAAGGAGGCGCTGAACTTCAACATCACGATCACGATCATTTTCGTGATCCTCGCGATCCTTGGATTCGCCACGCTGGGCATCGGTTTCCTGATTGCCGGGCCGTTGATGGTCATCATCGGCATCGCGGCGCTGGTATTCATCATCATCGCGGCGATCAAGTCCAACGAAGGCGTGGCCTATCGCTATCCGTTCGCGTTGCGGCTGGTCAAGTGAGCGCAGGATGCGCTCATCCCGTGCCGCCCATGGATGGGCGTTGACGCGGGATGGATGGTCGGGCGCGTCCGGGACCCGGGCGCGCCCGTTGCGTGTTATGGTTCGTCGTCGGGCGCAAACGGTTGCGCCGATTCCGGGTGCTCAGGGTCGAGCAGCAGCTTGACGCGCGCGTCCGCCTGTTCCAGCGCTGCCTGGCATTTTCGGTAGAGCGCGATGCCGCGCTCGAACGCGCGCAGCGATTCGTCCAGGTTTTGTTCCCCGCTCTCCATCTTCGCCACCAGCGCCTCGAGTTCGGCCAAGGATTGCTCGAACTCCGCGACGGGAGAAGCGGCTTCGGTGTTGCCGGTGGTTTTCGCGGGTGACTTGGGCATCCGCGCAAACTAGCGCAGGTGCGAAGGTGAATCAATCAGCCTGCTGTGCGCCGTGCTTGCAAGTTTCGGGCGGGTCGATGAAAATTGCCGGCTCGCTGGACGTTTCGATGGTGGTTGTAGCCCAGCTGGTCGAATGCCGAGCGCTTGCGACAGTCAAGTGGACTGTCGCGCGAGGCATGAGTTGGACCGGTGAGCCAGGGATGGCGAGCGGAAGCCGCACCAAGGATGGTTGCTGGACGATTTCAGTGGTGGATGTAGCTCAGCTGGTTAGAGTCCCGGATTGTGATTCCGGTTGTCGTGGGTTCGAGTCCCATCATCCACCCCAATTTTGTACAATGGAGTGCTTGTGTGTAGGCCATTTCTAAGAATGTGGCCCTCACCCCTTTCCCTCTTCCGTGAACGGGAGAGGGAGAGTGATCTCCCCCTCGCGGGGGACAACGTTTTTGAATGAAGCGGGGCCGTTAGCTCAGTTGGTAGAGCAGGAGACTCTTAATCTCTTGGTCGTAGGTTCGAGTCCTACACGGCCCACCATTTTATGCTGCGCATTCCAGGGACCGGCGGCATTGCGAGAGTGGCGGAACTGGCAGACGCGCTGGATTTAGGTTCCAGTGGGGCAACCCGTGCGGGTTCGAGTCCCGCCTTTCGCACCACGGAGTTCCCGCGACCGGTCCTAAGGATTCCACCGGCTGGCCGCCGAGGCGGCAGCCGCTTCGTACAACCGCGTGGATGCGCCGGGCGCGCATCGACCGTCAGGAGCAACCATGCAAGTTTCCCTGGAAAATGTCGGCAAGCTCGAGCGCAAGCTGACCGTCAAGTTTCCCGCCGAACAGTTCGAGTCGCGGGTGCGACAGCGCATCTCCGAACTCGGCCGCAACGTGCGCCTGAAGGGTTTTCGACCCGGCAAGGTACCGGTCAAGGTCATCGAGCAGCGCTATGGCGACCAGGTGCGCGGCGAAGCGCTTTCCGATTTGATCGGCAGCACCTTCCGCGAAGCCGTGCAGCAGCAGAACCTGCAGCCGGTAGCCAACCCCAATATCGACACCGACGGCAAGCCGCAGGACGGCGAGATCGCCTACACGGCTACCTTCGAAGTGATGCCGGAGCTGCCGACCGTCGAGGTCGGCATCCTCAGGATCGATCGCCCCAAGGCCGAAGTCGGCGAGGCCGACGTCGACAGGATGATCGAAACCCTGCGCGCGCAGCGCCGCACCTTCCAGAAGGTCGAGCGCGCCGCGGCCGACGGCGACATGGTGATCGTGGATTACCATGCGCAGTCGGGTGATTTCCGGCATCCGGCCGAAGGACGTGAGCGCGCGGCCACCGTGATCGGTGGCAACACCGCGCTTGCTGCGTTCGACGATGCCCTGAAGGGGCGCCAGGCGGGTGAAGAGCTATCGTTCGACGTGGAGTTCCCGCCGACGTTCCCGATCCCGCAACTGGCCGCGAAACCGGCGAAGGTCGAACTGCGCATTGGCGAGGTGCAGGCCTCGCACGTGCCGGAAGTCGACGCGGACTTCATCCGCAATTTCGGCATCGCCGACGGCTCGCCCGAGACCTTCCGCAAGGAAGTCCGCGCGAACCTGGAGCGCGAACTCGAGAACGCGCTGCGCGCCCGCCTGCGCAACGAGGTCGGCAGCAAGCTGGCCGCCACCTACGCCGATGTGGATGTGCCGAAGGTGCTGGAACACGCCGAAGCCGAATCGCTGGTGCGTGCAGCGATGCCGGGCCTGTCCGGTGAGCAGTCGATTCCGGCTGCGGCAATGGAAGCGGCGCAGCCGATCGCGCACCAGCGCGTGATCGCGGGCCTGCTGCTGCGCCAGATCGCGCAGAGCAACAACTTGCGCGTGGACAACCGCAAGGTGACCGAGCGGATTGCCAAGATCGCCTCGACCTACGAAGAACCCGAACAGGTCGTTGAACTCTATCGCAACAACCCCCAGATGATGGACAACGTGCGGACGGCCGTACTCGAGGACCAGGTTTCCGAATGGGTGGCGGATCATGCCGACGCCACCGACGTCGCACTGAGCTTCGACGAAGTGATGCATCCGCAGAACACCGCGACTTGACGCCGGGCGGCCCGTGGCCGCTTTCATCTGGAGAACACCATGCAGCGCTCTGAAACGCAGGAAATCCGCAGCCTCAACCTGGTTCCGATCGTCGTCGAGCAGACCGCGCGCGGTGAGCGTTCGTTCGACATCTATTCGCGCCTGCTGAAGGAACGCATCATCTTCCTGGTCGGCCCGATCGACGACAACGTCGCCAACGTGGTGATGGCGCAAATGTTGTTCCTGGAATCGGAGAACCCGGACAAGGACATCCAGTTCTACATCAACAGCCCTGGCGGCGTGGTGTCTGCCGGCCTGGCCGTCTACGACACCATGCAGTTCATCAAGCCGGATGTCAGCACCATGTGCGTCGGGCAGGCCTGCAGCGCAGCCTCGCTGTTGCTGATGGCCGGCGCCAAGGGCAAGCGTTTCGCGCTGCCGAATTCGCGCGTCATGATCCACCAGCCGTCGGGCGGGGCGCAGGGCCAGGCGACGGACATCGAGATCCATGCCAAGGAAATCCTGTACCTGCGCGGGCGCCTCAACGAGATCTATGCCAAACACACGGGCAAGACCGTCGAGCAGATCGCGCGCGACATGGAGCGTGACCGCTTCATGAGCGCCGAGGAAGCCAGGGACTACGGCCTGATCGATACGGTGTACGACCGGCGCGCCGACGACTCGGTAAAGTCGGCTTGAGGCATTGATCGCAAGTTCGCGATTTTCCGATTCTTTTTCAGGACGATTTCCGCTGCGACAGGCCAGCCGGCCAGTTCGGCTGTGTTATGCTGCGGCCGAGTCGGGCCTTCCCGAATGACACACAGCACCACTGATCGACGGAGCACGAGATGAGCGAGGACCGGCCGGGCCGCGGCAACGAAGGCGGCAAGATCCTTTACTGCTCGTTCTGCGGCAAGAGCCAGCACGAAGTCCGCAAGCTGATCGCGGGCCCCAGCGTGTTCATCTGCGATGAATGCGTGGAGCTGTGCAACGACATCATCCGCGAGGAACTGGAAGAGAAGGCCGCGTCCGGCCGCACCCAGTTGCCCAAGCCGCGTGAAATCATGGAGACGCTCGACCAGTACGTGATCGGGCAGCCACGCGCCAAGAAGGCGCTTGCGGTGGCCGTGTACAACCACTACAAGCGGATGGAATCGCGCGCCAAGAAGGACGACATCGAGCTTGCAAAATCCAACATCCTGCTGATCGGGCCGACCGGCTGCGGCAAGACGCTGCTGGCCGAAACGTTGGCGCGCATGTTGAACGTGCCATTCACCATCGCTGATGCCACCACGCTGACCGAGGCGGGCTACGTCGGCGAGGATGTCGAGAACATCATCCAGAAGCTGCTGCAGAAGTGCGACTACGACGTCGAGAAGGCGCAGACCGGCATCGTCTACATCGACGAGATCGACAAGATTTCGCGCAAGAGTGAAAACCCGTCGATCACGCGCGACGTGTCCGGCGAAGGCGTGCAGCAGGCGCTGCTGAAACTGATCGAAGGCACCGTGGCGTCGGTGCCGCCGCAAGGCGGGCGCAAGCATCCGCAGCAGGAATTCCTGCAGGTCGACACCAAGAACATCCTGTTCATCTGCGGCGGCGCGTTCTCGGGCCTCGACAAGGTGATCCAGCAACGTTCGGAAACCACCGGCATCGGCTTCGGCGCCGAGATCCGCAGCAAGCAGCGCAGGCAGAACGTGGGCGCGCTGCTGGCCAATGTCGAACCGGAAGACTTGGTGAAGTACGGCCTGATCCCGGAATTCGTCGGCCGCCTGCCCGTCGTCGCCACGCTGGATGAACTTGACGAGGACGCACTGGTGAAAATCCTCACCGAGCCCAGGAACGCGATCACCAAGCAGTTCAAGAAACTGTTCGACATGGAAAGCGTCGAGATCGAGTTCCGCCCGGATGCGCTCAACGCCATCGCCAAGCGCGCGATCAAGCGCAAGACGGGTGCGCGCGGCCTGCGCACCATCCTCGAAAGCGTGCTGCTCGACACCATGTACGAGCTGCCCTCGCTGGAACACGTCAGCAAGGTCGTGGTGGACGAAGCCGTCATCAACGGCCAGGCCGAACCGTACCTGATCTACCGCGGCAACCTGCAACAGCAGCGCGCGGCGGGCGAAGGCGACGCAGCCTGATCCTTTGCGAACGCACCACGTGCCGCAGTGATGCGGCACAATGCGCGCGGGAACGTGGACGGCAGGAGCCGCCAGTGCTCCCAGGCGCGGGTGGCGGAACCGGTAGACGCAGGGGACTTAAAATCCCCCGGATTCAATCCGTGCGGGTTCGATTCCCGCCCCGCGCACCAGCTACTTCGCAGGCGGCTGGTCGAGGTGTCCGCACGCCCGGCAGGTGCGTGCTTCCAGTGAGCCGTAATAGCGCTCGAACACCGGAGGAAAATCCTTCTCGATGCTGTCGAGGATGAAGTATTCCTCGTAGAGCTTGTGGTTGCACTTTTCGCAGAACCACAACAGGCCGTCCTTTTCGTGCGGCAGGCGGCGGCGCTCGATCACCAATCCAATTGAATCCTTCATCCGCTGCGGCGAATGCGGCGTGCGCGGCGGCAGGTAGAAGATTTCGCCGGCGCGGATCGGCAGGTCGCGCCGTTGCCCGTCATCCTGCACGCGCAACACCATCTCGCCTTCGAGCTGATGGAAGAACTCGGGGCCTTCGTCCCAGTGATAGTCGCTGCGCGCGTTCGGGCCGCCCACGATCATGATGATGAAATCGCCATCGACGATGCACTTGTTGCCGACCGGCGGCTTCAGCAGGTGGCGGTGCTCGTCGATCCAGCGTTGCAGGTTGAACGGCGGTGTGAGCGACATGGGCGTTTCCTTCCGTATGACGCTACCTTAGCGCCACCGCGGCTCGCGCGGAATGATATGCGGCAGGGCGGCGCCTTGCGGTCACACTTCCAGTGACGCCAGGTCGCCTTTTTCTTCCAGCCAGTTGCGGCGGTCGGAGGCGCGCTTCTTCGCCAGCAGCATGTCCATCAATTTCGACGTCGCTTCGCCGTCGTCGATCGTCAGTTGCACCAGACGTCGCGTATCCGGGTGAATGGTCGATTCACGCAGTTGCGCGGGATTCATTTCGCCCAGGCCCTTGAAGCGCGTGACGCTGATGGCACCCTTGATCTTCTCGCGCTCGATGCGTTTCAGCAGCGCGTCGCGTTCGGATTCGTCGAGGCAATAGAACACCTGCTTGCCCACGTCCACGCGAAACAGCGGCGGCATCGCCACGCAGACGTGGCCTTCGCGCACCAGCGCCGGGAAGTGGCGCAGGAACAAGGCCGACAACAAGGTCGCGATGTGCAGGCCGTCGGAATCGGCATCGGCGAGGATGATGATCTTGCCGTAGCGTAGGCCCGAGATGTCGTCCTTGCCGGGGTCGCAGCCGATCGCGATCGCCAAGTTGTGCACTTCTTCCGAAGCGAGCACTGCGCCGGATTCCACTTCCCACGTGTTCAAGATCTTGCCGCGCAGCGGCAGGATCGCCTGGTAATCCTTGTCGCGCGCCTGCTTGGCCGAGCCGCCCGCCGAGTCGCCCTCGACCAGGAACAGCTCGGTGCGATCGGGATCGGTGGATGCGCAATCGGCGAGCTTGCCTGGCAGCGCGGGGCCTTGCGTGATCTTCTTGCGGACGACTTGCTTGGCCGCCTTCATGCGCGCGGCAGCGTGTTCGATCGCGAGTTGCGCGATGGCTTCGCCCGCCGCGACATTCTGGTTCAGCCACAGCGAGAACGCGTCGTGGAGGGCGTTCTCGGTGGAACTGGCCGCGTCGCGCGACGACAAGCGTTCCTTGGTCTGACCCGCGAACTGCGGATCGCGCATTTTCACCGACAGTACGAATGCGACGCGTTCCCATACGTCTTCGGGTGCGAGCTTCACGCCGCGCGGCAGCAGGTTGCGCAGGTCGCAGAACTCGCGCACGGCGTTGGTCAGGCCCGATCGCAGGCCGTTGACGTGTGTACCACCCTGGATGGTTGGGATCAGGTTGACGTAGCTCTCCTGCACCAGTTCGCCTTCAGGCACCCAGGCGAACGCCGCGTCGATGCCGCCATCCTCGCGCTGCACGTGATGCATGAACAATTCGGGTGGCAGGCACGCCGTGCCGCCCAGTTCGGATTTCAGGTATTCGGCAAGACCGTCTTCGTAGCGCCATTCCTCGTGTTCGCCGGACGCTTCGTCCAGCAGCGTCACGGTCAATCCCGCGCACAGCACGGCTTTCGCGCGCAGCAGATGCTTCAGTTTCGGCAACGAGATTTTCGGTGAATCGAAATACTTCGGGTCGGGCAGAAACCGCAACGTGGTGCCGGTGCGGCGCTTGGGCACTTCGCCCAGCGTTTCCAGCTTGCCGGTCGCTTCGCCGCCCTTGAAGCGCATCCGGTACTCGCTGCCTTCGCGGCGGATCAGCACTTCAAGGAACGACGACAACGCATTCACCACCGACACGCCGACGCCGTGCAGGCCACCCGAAAACGTGTAGTTGCGGTCGGAAAACTTTGCGCCCGCATGCAGGCGGGTCAGGATCAACTCCACGCCAGGCACACCTTCCTCGGGATGGATGTCGACCGGCATGCCGCGGCCGTCGTCGATCACCGTCACCGAACCGTCCTTGTGAACGGTGACGTCGATCTGCTTCGCGTGCCCAGCCAGCGCCTCGTCCACCGAGTTGTCCACGACTTCCTGAATCAGGTGGTTGGGCCGCGAGGTGTCGGTGTACATGCCGGGACGGCGGCGCACGGGTTCGAGGCCCGACAGCACTTCGATGTCGGCGGCGTTGTAGCGGGTGGAGGCGGCCATTTATCGCGTTTCCAGGCAAGGTGAAAGACACAGCCGATCAGGATGGCGAACCGGGGCGCGGTGGTCAATCCTTCCTCGCGCTGAATTGCAAGATGGAGGATTAAAAAAATACCCGTTTGCGTTCAGCGTCCAGACTGCCGATCGGGCAGAATATGCGCAGCGCCGGGCCATCGTGGCCCGCGCTATTCCAGGAGACCATTGCAATGCGTAAGCTGATCCTTGCCGCCATCGTCGCGGCCGCTTTCTCGATCCCGGCGTTTGCCGCCCAGACCACCCCGGCCAGCTCGGCGCCGGCCGCCGATCAGGCTGCCCCGGCCCAGACCTCGGCTCCGATGACGTCCGAGCACAAGACCGCGAAGTCCGAGCATCACGCCAGGAAGCATTCGAAGAAGCATCACCACCACGCGAAGAAGGCCGAGTCCGCGGCTCCGGCTTCCAGCGCCAAGTAAGAAGGCAGCCGCAAGGCTTGCTGATTTGAACGCCCCGGCTCGCCGGGGCGTTTTTTCGTGGGAAAGGGAATCCGGCCGCTTTTGCGCGGCGCGCCCTTGTTGCCAACCGCTTGTTGCGGCTAGAATATCCGGCTCACCTGCCCGCCCGACGCGGGTTCCACCCATCCCGGCGGCGGCTTGTGCAACGGCATCGTGGTGTCGTTGCACAAGCCACGTGCCGGAACCGGCTCCATTCAACACGTTCATTCATCGAGAAGGCTCCCATGCCGCTTTCCACCGAAGAAACCAGCAAGATCATCGCCGATTACCGCCGCGCGCCGTCCGACACCGGTTCGCCGGAGGTGCAGGTCGCGCTGCTGTCCGCGCGCATCCAGCAATTGTCCGGCCACTTTGAATCGCACAAGAAGGATCATCATTCACGTCGTGGCCTTCTGAAGATGGTCAACCATCGCCGTCGCCTGCTCGGTTATCTGAAGGGCAAGGACGCCGAGCGCTATCAGGCGCTGATCGGCCGTCTCGGCCTGCGTCGCTGAGCAGCGCGCACACATCGATCCCTACGCCGGCAGTCGTCGTATTCGAACGCTCGCCGGCTTTCGGCGTTTGCATGAACGCGAACGCATAAACCAAGGACAACTCTCGTGGCAAAAGTAACCAAAACGTTCCAGTACGGCGAGCATGCCGTCACCATCGAAACTGGCGAGATCGCGCGCCAGGCCTCCGGCTCCGTGATGGTCAGCATGGGCGGCACCGTGGTGCTGGTCGCGGCGGTCGCCGCGCAAAAAGCGCGCGAAGGGCAGGATTTCTTCCCGCTCACCGTCGATTATCAGGAAAAGTTCTACTCCGCCGGCCGCATTCCCGGCGGCTTCTTCAAGCGTGAAGGCCGCCCGACCGAAAAGGAAACGCTCACTTCGCGCTTGATCGATCGCCCGATCCGTCCGCTGTTCCCCGAAGCGTTCAAGAACGAAGTGCAGATCGTCGCCACCGTCGTTTCCTTGAATCCGGAAGTGGACGGCGACATCCCGGCGCTGCTGGGCGCGTCCGCCGCGCTCACGCTGGCTGGCATTCCGTTCAAGGGTCCGATCGGCGCCGCGCGCGTCGGTTACGTGGGCGGCAAGTACGTGCTGAACCCCTCCCGCACGCAGTTGAATGATTCCGCGCTCGACCTCGTGGTCGCTGGCACCGGCAACGCCGTGCTGATGGTGGAATCCGAAGCCAAGCTGCTTTCCGAAGACGTGATGCTGGGCGCCGTGACGTTTGGCCACAAGGAAATGCAGGCCGCGATCCACGCGATTGCCGAACTCGCCACCGAAGTCGGCAAGCCGTCGTGGAACTGGCAGGCGCCGGAACGCGACGCGCAGTTGGTTGCCGCCGTGCGCGGCGAAGTGGGCGACAAGCTGGCCGCGGCATTCCAGATCAAGGACAAGTTGCAGCGCCGCGACGCGGTCGCCGCGCTGAAGTCCGACGTCAAGGAAGCGCTGAAGGCGCAAGCCGAAGAGAAGGGCTGGCCGGCAGACGACATTGCCGGTGAATTCGAGGATCTCGAATACCGCACCGTGCGCGACAGTGTGCTCAAGACCAAGCAGCGCATCGATGGCCGCGGCCTCGAAGACATCCGTCCGATCAGCGTGCGCGTCGGCGTGTTGCCGCGCACTCACGGTTCGGCGTTGTTCACCCGCGGCGAAACGCAGGCGCTGGTCACGGTCACGTTGGGCACCGGTCGCGATTCGCAGATCATCGATGCGCCGGAAGGCGAGTCGAAGGATCCCTTCCTGTTCCACTACAACTTCCCGCCGTATTCGGTGGGCGAGTGCGGCCGCATGGGTGGCCCGAAGCGTCGCGAGATCGGCCATGGCCGCCTTGCCAAGCGGGGCGTGCAGGCGGTCAAGCCGTCGATGGAAGCCTTCCCCTACGTGATCCGCGTGGTTTCGGAAATCACCGAATCCAACGGTTCCTCGTCGATGGCCTCGGTGTGCGGTTCGTCGCTGGCGATGATGGACGCGGGCGTGCCGTTGTCGGCACCGGTCGCGGGCATCGCGATGGGCCTGGTGAAGGAAGGCGACGACTTCGTCGTGCTTTCCGATATCCTCGGCGACGAAGATCATCTCGGCGACATGGATTTCAAGGTGGCCGGTACCGCCGAAGGCGTGTCCGCGCTGCAGATGGACATCAAGATCGACGGCATCACCGAGGAAATCATGCGCACCGCGCTTCAGCAGGCGCACCGTGGCCGCATGCACATCCTCGGCGAAATGGCCAAGGCGATCAGCACGCCGCGTGGCGAGATGAGCGAGTACGCGCCGCGCCTGCTCACCATCAAGATCCATCCGGACAAGATCCGCGAAGTGATCGGCAAGGGTGGCGCGACGATCCGCTCGATCACCGAGGAGACCGGCACCACCATCGACATCAACGACGACGGCACCGTGGTGATCGCCTCGGTCAACCGCGAGGCAGCCGATGCCGCGAAGCATCGCATCGAGCAGATCGTGGCCGACGTCGAACCCGGCCGCATCTACGAAGGCAAGGTCGTCAAGCTGATGGACTTCGGCGCATTCGTCACCATCCTGCCCGGCAAGGATGGGTTGGTGCACGTCTCGCAGATTTCCAACGAGCGCGTCGAGAAGGTTTCCGACAAGCTCAAGGAAGGCGACGTGGTCAAGGTCAAGGTTCTGGAAGTCGACAAGCAGGGCCGCATCCGTTTGTCGATGAAGGCGGTGACCGAAGAAGAAGCTGCAAGCGCGTAATCGACGCTGTCGCTTTCGAAATCAAAAAAGCGGGCCACTCGGCCCGTTTTTTTGTGCCACCCATAGGCCAGGAACTCCGTATGCAAGCCCTGTTTGGAGGCGCCGGTATTTTTTGATGTCGCATCATCGACCCTGCTCTGATGGGAACGATTCACGCAACTGAATCCCCGTCTTGCGCCTCTTTCGCTTTTTCGGGAAACGGTTAGACTCGCCCCGACGGGCGACGCCGGCAGGTCCGACGCCCCCGCGGACGGCAGGAGCATGGCGTGCAACCGACCGACATCCGCAATCCGCAGTATTTCCACAAGGTGGTGGACTGCCAGTGGGCGTGTCCCGCGCACACCCGGGTGCCCGAATACATTCGTTTGATCGCGGCCGGCCGCTACGACGACGCCTATCTTCTGAACTGGGATTCCAATGTGTTTCCCGGCATCCTCGGCCGCACCTGCGATCGCCCGTGCGAACCCGCCTGCCGACGCGGACGTGTCGAGGAATCGAATGGCGAGAAGCCGGAACCGGTCGCGATCTGCCGCCTGAAACGGGTCGCCGCCGACAACCGCAGCGATGGCATCGAAGCGCGCATGCGCTCGCGCTTGCCCGAACGCATTCCAGGCGCAGAAAATTTTCGGATTGCATGCGTGGGCGCAGGGCCGGCAGCCCTGGCGCTGGCACGCGACCTTGCGCCGCTGGGTTACAAGGTCACGATTTTCGAAGCCGACGCCAAGGGCGGCGGTTTCATGCGCACGCAGGTGCCGCGGTTTCGCTTGCCCGAACACGTGATCGACGAGGAAGTCGGCTACATCCTCGGCCTCGGCGTGGAACTGGTCGGCAACCGCCGCATCGATTCGCTGCGCAAGCTGCTGGATGAAAACTTTGACGCGGTGTTCATTGGCTGCGGCGCGCCGCGCGGTCGTGACCTGCATGTTCCGGGCCGCGACGAGGACACCGACAAGATCCACGTCGGCATCGAGTGGCTGGCCTCGGTTTATTTCGGACATATCAAGCAGGTCGGCAAACGTGTGATCGTTTTGGGTGGTGGCAACACCGCGATGGATTGCTGCCGCAGTGCGCGGCGCCTCGGTGGCGACGACGTCAAGGTGATCGTGCGTTCCGGTTACGACGAAATGAAAGCCAGTCCATGGGAGAAGGAAGACGCCGAGCACGAAGGCGTCGAAATCCTCAACTGGCTCAACCCGAAATCGTTCGTGCACGAGGGCGGCAAACTGACCGGCATGTGGTTCACGCCAATGCGCGCCGAGCACGACGTCAATGGCAAGCGCAAGC
>Ga0207705_10000842_pt1 | contig 25109 bp, 20 predicted proteins | sample KBSC13metaG_FD_184314 | JGI IMG/M metagenome (GOLD analysis project Ga0207705, IMG submission 184314) | Corn rhizosphere microbial communities from Kellogg Biological Station, Michigan, USA - KBS C1-3 metaG (SPAdes) (version 2) | ecosystem: Host-associated > Plants > Roots > Rhizosphere > Soil ... | reverse complement strand
TGGTGATACATGACGCGCTACCTAAATAGCTTTCGCAGAGAACCAGCTATCTGCAAGTTTGATTGGCCTTTCACCCCTAGCCACAACTCATCCCCGACTTTTTCAACAGGCGTGGGTTCGGTCCTCCAGTGCGTGTTACCGCACCTTCAACCTGGTCATGGCTAGATCACTTGCTTTCGGGTCTCATCCGTCTAACTCAGTCGCCCTATTCAGACTCGCTTTCGCTACGCCTCCGCCGTGTGGCTTAAGCTTGCTAGACAGACGAACTCGCTGACCCATTATACAAAAGGTACGAAGTCACAGGCTCGCCAAAAGCGAACCATCTTCATCACCTTACTCTTCAACGAAGAACGTCTTTTCGCGCGCGGCAGCGCATTCCTGCGCCATCGCACGTTACGTTCGACACTCTGCGTTTAAAGCAAGGTAGACGAAGCTGCTCACCTTTGGTGAGCCTGCTCCTTCTGTTTGTAGGCATCCGGTTTCAGGTCTCTTTCACTCCCCTCGCCGGGGTGCTTTTCACCTTTCCCTCACGGTACTAGTTCGCTATCGGTCACACACGAGTACTTAGGCTTGGAACGTGGTCGTCCCATGTTCAGACAGGATTTCACGTGTCCCGTCCTACTCGAGGACCTTCGAAATTTTTACCCGTACGGGGCTATCACCCGCTATGGCCACTCTTTCCAGAGTGTTCCGGTTATTAATCGAAGGCCACTGGCCTGATCCGCTTTCGCTCGCCACTACTAACGGAGTCTCTGTTGATGTCCTTTCCTACAGGTACTGAGATGTTTCAGTTCCCTGCGTTCGCTCTCCTCACCTATGAATTCAGTGAGAAGTAATCCTTGCGGATTGGGTTTCCCCATTCGGAGATCTGCGGGTCAAAGAGTGCTCGCCTCTAACCGCAGCTTATCGCAGCGTGCTACGTCCTTCGTCGCCTGTGTGCGCCAAGGCATCCCCCAGATGCCCTTGCTTTAACGCTTGATCGCTCAGCATTCGTTCCATGCCCAGAAATAAAGCCAGCATGCGGACGACTCCGCGTGAAGCTGTTACTTCCAGAAATGGTATTTTTGCGATCAGTATTTGGTGTCTTTCGAATTCACCGGATGTGCAACCCGGCAAATTCCGCCTTCACAATGTCAAATATCCGAACACAAGCAGCGTGGGTTAGACGCCGGCATGTGCTCGAAACTGTTTTGTTTCCGTCGTTCGGATTGTCGCTGCTCTGGTTGAGAGCTGGTGGAGCCGATCGGGATCGAACCGACGACCTGAAGCTTGCAAAGCTACCGCTCTCCCAACTGAGCTACGGCCCCTTGTTCATTTGGGTCAATCGTCAGAAGGCCGCTCGCTTTGCTCGCAGCGCGCCAGCTTTTCTAACTCGCTTCGCTCCTAAGAAAAGCTAGGCGTGGTGGGCCCGGAACGAGTTGAACGTTCGACCTCACGCTTATCAGGCGTGCGCTCTAACCACCTGAGCTACGAGCCCTAAAGAGGTCTTGATCAAGGGCTCGATGCCCATGACGCGACACCCGCGATATGGATCGCGGGCGCGACGGAAAGGAAGGGAAACGAAGGCGGCGGCAAGTCCGCTTATGTGTCTAGATAACCGAATGTCAGGGACGGTCTCGTGAGAGTGGGACGGTGTCCCGTGTCCGATGACTTCGATCCTTAGAAAGGAGGTGATCCAGCCGCAGGTTCCCCTACGGCTACCTTGTTACGACTTCACCCCAGTCGCTGACCCTACCGTGGCCGGCTGCCTCCTTGCGGTTAGCGCACCGTCTTCAGGTAGAACCAACTCCCATGGTGTGACGGGCGGTGTGTACAAGGCCCGGGAACGTATTCACCGCAGCCTGCTGTTCTGCGATTACTAGCGATTCCACCTTCATGCACTCGAGTTGCAGAGTGCAATCTGAACTGGGACGGTTTTTAGAGATTAGCACGTTCTCGCGAACTAGCTGCTCACTGTCACCGCCATTGTAGCACGTGTGTAGCCCAGGGTGTAAGGGCCATGAGGACTTGACGTCATCCCCACCTTCCTCCGGCTTGTCGCCGGCGGTCCCTCTAGAGTGCCCAACTTAATGATGGCAACTAAAGGCGAGGGTTGCGCTCGTTGCGGGACTTAACCCAACATCTCACGACACGAGCTGACGACAGCCATGCAGCACCTGTCTCTGAGTCCCTTGCGGGAAAACCGGCTTTCACCGGCGGTCTCAGGATGTCAAACCCTGGTAAGGTTCTGCGCGTTGCGTCGAATTAAACCACATGCTCCACCGCTTGTGCGGGCCCCCGTCAATTCCTTTGAGTTTCAACCTTGCGGCCGTACTCCCCAGGCGGAACGCTTAATGCGTTAGCTGCGCCACTGAGCAGCAAGCTGCCCAACGGCTAGCGTTCATAGTTTACGGCGTGGACTACCAGGGTATCTAATCCTGTTTGATCCCCACGCTGTCGCGCCTGAGCGTCAGTAATGAGCCAGTGAGCCGCCTTCGCCACCGGTGTTCTTCCCAATATCTACGAATTTCACCTCTACACTGGGAATTCCACTCACCTCTCTCATACTCAAGCCATACAGTTTCAAGGGCAGTTCCAGAGTTGAGCTCTGGGCTTTCACCCCTGACTTGAATGGCCGCCTGCGCGCGCTTTACGCCCAGTAATTCCGAACAACGCTAGCCCCCTTCGTATTACCGCGGCTGCTGGCACGAAGTTAGCCGGAGCTTATTCTCCCGGTACAGTCATTATCTTCCCGGGTAAAAGAGTTTTACAACCCGAAGGCCTTCATCACTCACGCGGCATCGCTGGATCAGGGTTTCCCCCATTGTCCAAGATTCCCCACTGCTGCCTCCCGTAGGAGTTTGGGCCGTGTCTCAGTCCCAACGTGGCTGGTCGTTCTCTCAAACCAGCTAAAGATCGTTGCCTTGGTGAGCCATTACCTCACCAACTAGCTAATCTTACGCGGGCCAATCTTTCGGCGATAAATCTTTCCCCTTACGGGCGCATCCGGAATTAGCTCAAGTTTCCCTGAGTTGTGCCGAACCGAAAGGCATGTTCCCACGTGTTACTCACTCGTCCGCCGCTCCCATTGCTGGGCGCTCGACTTGCATGTGTTAGGCGTGCCGCCAGCGTTCGTTCTGAGCCAGGATCAAACTCTCAAGTTATGATCCTGAGCTGGTCGCGAAACGCTTCACGTTCGTTGTTCGCAAAACTGTTTGACATGACGGAGTTTGGAAAACCGAAACCGTTGCCGGCTCCGGCGTACAAACAACATGTCTATTGCTTTGCTTTTAAAGAACGCGAGCGTTCGGATGCTCGATTTAGTCACCCGTGGATTTGCATCCACGAGCAAGCGATCAAGCCGCCGCCCACGTTCCCCTTCCTGTAATCACAATGTCAAAGAGCCCCGTCTTTGGGACGAAAAACCATTCATCTTCAAGACGGAACGCCGTTCGCAAGAAACACCCGCAATCGGCGTGGGCGCGGGTTATAGGGGGGTGGTCATACCCCGTCAACCGGAAAAAACGCGGAAAATGCGGAATTTTCTGAGCCGTTGGGGGTGGAAAAATCCCGCCGGATTTGCTGGCGCCACCACCTTTTCGGATTCTTGCGCGAACCACTAGGTATAGACGCTTCGCATGCGCAAAACGCTAGAAAACCAGGCGTTTTCGGAAAGCCGCCGGAGCATCGCCGCGCGTGGCAGATTCAAAAAACGCCAAAATAGATGGGCCGGGCGGCGCCATCGAGGCGCGAGTCTCGCTTTCCAGCACACGCGCCGCCTGTCGGCGGCATTTGAAGTTCGGCGATTCCACAGCCGCAGAAGCTCAGAAAGATCTCGCGAGCAGGCAAAAAAAGGCCGGCGATGTTCGCCGGCCCGTCAGTTTGCTGGAACGCCAATTTGTCAGTGCGGCTGCTGGCTGTTGTCCTGCGGCGGCGTCGTGCTTGTGTTGTCTGGCGTCGTGGACGGTGTGGAGGTGTTCGGCGTGCCGGTTGCCGGCGTTTCGCCAGAACTCATGCCGCTGCTGTTGCTCATCGAACCATTGGACATCGAACCGCTCGACGTTGCGCCGGCTGCGCCGCTTGTCGCGCCAGGATTCGACAGCTGCTGCTGATTGAGCTGCGCGGTTGTCTGCTCTTCGGCAGAATTTTCCGAAGACGAGGCCGACGCGGCCTTGTGCTTGCGGTGATGCACTTTGTGTTTGGGCTTCGCCGCGGTTGTGTCCGCCGCAGGCGCCGCCGTTGTGTCGGTCTGCGCGGCCGGAGCTGCCGAAGTGGAAGTGTTCGGCATCGTGGTACTCGGCGTCGCCGCGGGCGCTGTTTGCGCGAGCGCCGGGGCTGAGGCCAGGAGAGCGGCAACAGCAACGCTGCCAAGAATTTTTGCGTGCATGCTCATCGTCAATTCCTTTCCAATGGACGCACGTTAATTCGCGCGGCCAATGCCCCCTGCCACCGGTGAAACGCGCGAGGAAGTTGTACGTTCCGCCCAATGCAAAAGGCCGGTGTAGAACACCGGCCTTCGCATCTGCGAAAAGAACGCGATTAGCTTCCGTATGTAGCCCCCGGCATGTTCCAGAAATCGGAGCGCGACAGGTTCGTGTAGAGAACCTTGTTGGCGCTATCGAAACGGAAATCGTCCGGGCTGGCCCACACGGACACGCGGCGGTTCAACGCAATCTCGACACGGTGCGGACGGCCGTCCGGACCGGTTTCGACGTTGCGCACGCGGCCAATCCACTTTCCATCCGGTCCTTCAACCGGCGCATTCGCGAGCTGCTGCGAAGCTTCTGGCACCAGATAGAGGCGCACCAGATGCGCGTCTTCATAGCGATACGGATAGGCGTGCGGGTAATCGGTGAAATAGTAGCGCGCCTCATCATAGCGGTGAATGTTGCGCTCATAGTGACGGCGCTGCGCTTCGTAACGGGCACGGTCGGCCTGATATTGCGCCTGTTGATCCTGATACTGCGCCTGACGCGCCTGGTTCTCGGCCGACGGCGCGTTCGCATCGCCGCCCTGACCGTTCAGCGCCGCGGGCGATGCGGTGGTGCCGTCCTGCGCCTGCGCGTTCAATTGCTGCGTCTGCGCCTTTTCCTGCGGCGTGGAAACTTGCGGAGGATTTCCCGAATATTGTGCGAAGCCGGGCGCCGCGAAGCTGCCGGCAAGCGCAAGAACGGCAACGCCGCCCATAATAAGATTTCTGGTCTTCATATCTCGCTCTCCTGCATGCCGATGGGAAACCCCCGCGGCGATCGGCAAGAAAACGCGCGCTTATAGAGTCGGTTCCGGACAGCGTAACCAAGAGTTATCGCGCCCGCGCGGAACTTATTGCGGACTCGCAACACGGCGCGGAAAGCGCGCTATCCGGCGGCGATGTATTCGCGCAGGGATTGCGCTTCCTGCACCGTTTCGGCGATGCGCGTCTTCACCACGTCGCCGATCGAAACGATGCCGGTGAGACGATCCTCCTCCACCACGGGCATGTGGCGGAAGCGGCCGCGCGTCATCATCTCCATCAGATCATCGACGGAATCGTCTTCGCAGCAGGTGGCGATCGAGCGGGTCATGTGACGCGCCACCGATTGCGGAAGCGCATTGACGCTGGCCTGCGCGATCGCGCGAACGATATCGCGCTCGGACAGGATGCCGGCGAGCGAGCCATCGCGCTCGCGAACGACCACCGCGCCGATGCGCCTGCTGGCAAGCACGCACGCAGCTTCCGACAATGTTGCATCGCTGAGGATGGTGACGACTTCGCGGCCTTTGTCGCGAAGGATATGTCTGACTTGCATGCGCGCCTCCAAAGACTGAAACATCGTTCCAGCGGAGCCTTCGGCGCACCGCACATTCCCCGAACTGACCGAGCCCTGCTTGCCCCGCGGTCTCTTCCTACAGTTCTGCGGTGAGCCTTGCGGCCCCGCGGACTTGGCGATGCTGCGCCCGGCGGATGACCTTTTCAAGACAATCCCGAGCAAGGTGACTCTGGAGTCAGGCTGCTGTTTTGGCCCGCAAAGCCGCGGCCTTCCTAGGTTTTCCGCGTCGCGCGATTGGAACTTTTTCCATCGACCAGCGTTCTGTGGCTGGCGGGCGTTCCACATGCGGCGAATGCCCCGAACGCAGATTCATCGCGATCCGAGGAGCATCCACCATGGCCGACAAGCCCGATCCCAATAAGCCGTTTTTGTCCGATGTGAAGACGCTGCGCGAACGCGCGCGCAAGCATCTGGAGAAAGGCGCCGTCACATCCACTTATGTCGGCGACGTCAACAAGACGATTGAGATTCTGCAGAGCGTTCTGGCGACCGAGATCGTCTGCACGTTGCGCTACCAGATGCACGCTGTCGCCGCTGCCGGCATCTCCAGCGACGGTGTGAAGGAAGAATTCGCCACCCACGCAAAAGAGGAATGGGGTCATGCCACGGAAGTGGCCGAACGGATCAACCAGCTCGGCGGCAAACCCAATTTCAGCCCGGAAGGCATCCTTTCGCGTTCGGCGTCCGAATACGGCAAACAGGATCTCAATCTGGTCGAGATGATCAAGGAGAACTTGGTCGCGGAGCGCATCGCGGTGGATCACTATCGCGAGCTGATCCGCTATTTCGGAAATGACGATCCCACGACCGCGCACATGATCAAGGGGATTTTGGCGGTCGAGGAAGAGCACGCCAATGACATGCACGATCTTCTGGTGGCCCATGAAGGCCGCCCGATGCTGAAGGAATAGTCAGTCCAGCATTTTCTCGAGCGTGGAAAGCTCATCCGCTTCGCGGGCGGGCTTGTCCCACCTTATGCGGTTGATGCGCGGAAAGCGCATGGCGACGCCGGATTTGTGGCGTGTCGAGCGTTGCAACCCCTCGAACGCCACCTCCAGCACCAGCCCGAAATCCTTGTTCGCCTTGATCGAACGCACCGGGCCGAAACGCTCGATGGTGTTGTCGCGCACGAATTTGTCGATCTGTTTCAGCTCTTCGTCGGTGAAGCCGAAATAGGCTTTGCCCACGGGCGTGAGCGCGCGATCGCCATTTGAGTCCTCGCGCCACACGCCGAAGGTGTAGTCCGAATAGAAGCCGCTGCGCTTGCCGTGGCCGCGCTGGGCATACATCAGCACCGCATCGATCAGATGCGGATCGCGTTTCCATTTGAACCACGGGCCTTTGGGGCGGCCCGCTTCATAGACGGAGTCCCAGCGCTTGAGCATCAGCCCTTCGGCGATCTGCGGATCGCCTTCCGGGGGATGCGCGCGCAGATGCGCAAGCTCGCCCCAACTTTCGAACGGCTGTAGCGGAGACAGATCGATGCGTTCGGTCTTCTCGCGCGAGACGAATTTCTCCAGCGCCGCACGGCGTTCCCGGAACGACAGCCCGCGCATGTCCTTCTCGCCGTCGAGCAGGATGTCATAGGCGCGGACGCCGGCCGGATATTTCGCCAACAATTCGAAATCGACTTTCTTGCGATTCAGGCGTTGCTGCAGATCGCCGAAGCTGTCGACCTTGCCGTTCTTCATCACCAGCAATTCGCCGTCGATCACGCCTTCCTGGCTCAAGGCTTCCAGCACATCGGGGAAGCTTGCGCCGATATCGTCGCCGGTGCGGCTGAAGAGACGGCGCTGGCCGCGCTCGTTCACCGCCTGCACGCGGATGCCATCCCATTTCCATTCGGCGGCGTAATCAGACGCGGCGTAATTGGCGAAGTCCTTATTTTCATCAATCGCCTGCGCCAGCATCACAGGGCGAAAACGGCCCGGATGATCCGCGCTCGGCTTTTCACTGCGCTTCTCCAGCCATGCGAAAAGATCATCATAAGGCGGCTCCAGCCCATGCCAAATCTCTTCGATCTCGCTCACCTCGACGCCGCCCATATCGGCGCAGGCCTGCTTGGCGAGACGCGCGGAGACGCCGACGCGCAATCCGCCGGTGAGAAGTTTCAGCAATGCCCAGCGCCCATCCGCATCCAATGCGTCGAGCCAGCCTTCGAGAAGCTTCTGCACCTGCGGCCGCGTCGCCCCGCGCAAGGCATCCACCACTTCCGACAAATCCGGCTCGCGGTTCGCGCCGGGTTTTGCGGGCCATACCAGCGATACGGTCTCGGCAAGATCGCCGACATAATCGTAGGACAACGCGAAGAGCTGCGGGTCCATCCGCGCTTCCACCGCTTTCCGTATAAAGCCCGGTTTTGCTGCATCAAACGACAGCGCGCCGGTGAGGGAGGCCAGCACCCAGCCGCGTTCGGGATCGGGCTGCTCGCGCAGAAAATCGCGCACCAGCGTCAGCTTGCCATTGCGCTGTGGCGTGAAAGCCAGGCGATCCAGAAGATTGGCGAAGGCTTTCATGCCACGCCCTCGTCCGCGTCGTAACCGACCAGCGACAATGCCCGCGCCTTCTGGCCTTTCAACTCACACCAGCGCAGCAACGCATCTTCGCCGCCATGGGTGATCCACACTTCGCCCGGCGCAATCTCGCGGATGGTTTCGGTGAGTTCGCTCCAGTCCGCGTGATCGGAAATCACCAGCGGCAATTCCACCTGCCGTTGTCGTGCGCGGGCGCGCACGCGCATCCAGCCACTCGCAAAGGCCGGCAACGGATCGGCGAAACGGCGCGACCACTTGTCGTCGATGGACGATGGCGGCGCGATCACGATGGCGCCCGCAAAATCTTTCTTGGCGCCCTTCTCTACCGTAGCGGGCGCCAGCGGGCCCAGATCGACGCCGAAACGCGCATACAGCGTGTTCAACGTCTGCATCGCGCCGTGCATATAGATCGGCGCGTCATAACCGGCCTCGCGCAGCAAGCGCACGATGCGCTGCGCCTTGCCCAGCGCATAAGCGCCGACCAGATGCGTGCGCTCGGGAAACTGCTTCACCGATTTCAACAGCCGCGCCGTTTCATCCGATGCATTGGGAAAGTTGAACACCGGTATGCCGAACGTGGCCTCGGTGATGAAGACATCGCATGGCACCGGCTCGAATGGCGGGCATGTCGGATCGCGGCGGCGCTTGTAATCGCCGGACACGACAAACGTCATGCCCTTGGCGCGGATGACGGCCTGCGCGGAGCCGAGAATATGCCCCGCCGGCACCAGCGTGATCTGCACGCCATCGCGTTCGACGGTCTGTCCGTATTTCACCGCTTCGGCCGCGCCGGCGAAATCCTCGCCATAGCGCGCGGCCATGATGGCCAGCGTCTGCGCCGTCGCCACCACGGCGCCATGGCCTGCGCGCGCGTGATCGGAATGGCCATGCGTAATCACCGCGCGGTCCACCGGCCGCACGGGGTCGATATAGAAGTCGCCCGCGGCGCAATAGAGCCCCGCGGGCTTGGGGCAAAGAAGGGTTTCGGGCTTGGGCATGGGCGTCACAGATGATAACGCGCGGGGCTGCCCACAAGTGGCAACAGGTCATCTGGGGCCAAGCCCTTGAGGCGGCGGGGGATTTGGGGCAAAAGGCCCCGGCTTCGGCGCCGGGGTACCCTAACTTCGTACTCTCTATATAAGGTGCCGGATCAGCGGAGCTGTGGCCGAGAGGCTGAAGGCGGCGGTTTGCTAAACCGTTATACGGTTGAAAAGCCGTATCGAGGGTTCGAATCCCTCCGGCTCCGCCACTTCCAGTTTTCCGGCTGTTCGTGGTTTTTCGCCAACGCCTCAGGTTCTAAAGGCGAACTCGACGCGTGCATCGCTCAATCGACGGTAAAGACGGCGCAATCCGACGACAGGCCACCAGTCGTAGAGAAAGATTTCCAGAGGTCGCCAATTGGCGACCCAACCAAGGATAATCAGGCCTTCACTGAGCGCCGCACCCAAACCCGCGTGCCCAAAGCGGGCGATGACAAATTCGCTCACGGCGACACTCGCGAGGAGAACCGCTAGTCCAATTTGAAGGGTCTCCATCGGCTTCGGCACGGATCGCGGCACGGTGACGGCAGCCGCGGACTGGGATTCGCCGATGGAGGTGAAAGACGTGCGACCGGCGCGGGAAGACAGTTTCGAATATTTGTTCCGGCGCTCCGGGCACGCGCGGTGTCTCGTCGATTGGCGCGCACCGGATCGCGCAGCCTTGCGCGACGCCCTTGCTGAACCACGTCTCGAACGCGCGATCGGCGTGGTTTACAGACCCGATACCGAGTTGCTCAGCCACTATTTCAGAGCCGTGCTCAGCGAGCAATTCGACGCTTATGTCTGGTTTGAAAATACGCATGCGGTATCACCACTTGCCGGCAAAACACCGGAGCACGCGCTCGAAACCTACCCCTTCGGCTTATAATTTTAAGCACAACGGCTCGACAGTTGGACGGCCACACCATGGCCAGTTGACCCAAATCACACTGTGACCTGCATCTCCTTCGTATTCTGAATAAGGATTGTTGCATTTTGGAGTTGGCGGTCATGGCGCCCACACTGGAATTCGTTTTGCTGGGAATTGCAGCGGCAGGATTCGCCTCATATCTTCTCGCGAAGCAGAGCAGCGCTCACAAGAAGCTCTGGACCGGGCTGGCAATAACCTTGCTGACGATCGCCATTTTGGCGGCGATCTTCGTTCCGAACTTTCACCTCGTCCCTCCGCACCATCTGCCGTAGCGCTTCCCGGGAGGTGAATGTTCAACGCTGCCGCACGTCAGCGAACGCAAAATATGCGCTGGCGCGATAAGATCGCTGGCGAGATCCGACTATGCGGGTGTTGACGGCTTAAGGGAGGCACCCTGCTCGGCGAGCATACGAAAAAAATGTTCGGCGTGTTGCCAGTAATTTTCCCGCGTGATGCGGTCGACATCGCGCGCATTCTCCGCGAGGCTGCGATAGTGCTCATAGCGCTCCAGGGCGCGGTCGGGCCTTTTTGCTTCAGCTTTAGAGGATCGAGCTTGGCCGCGAGGCGGCCGCTTTCCGGACTGATTGATCGATTGCATTTGTTTCACTTCTGCGTTGCCGAAAGCCGCATTCAGATTGCGTATGGCTATGTAGGGCTGGTCGTATGACCCAGCCGGTTCCTCTTTTTCATCTGAACGAGGGATTTGCACCCAATGGTGCTGATCTCTAAGTGGTGACGTTTTCGCCGTAATTCAAGACCCGGTAGCCAACAACGATACCAACACCATTAGGTCAGCCGATGTCGGCGACTTTGAGGCGATAACCGACACCTTGCTCTGTCTGAACAAGAGCGGGCCGTTCGGGATTGGCTTCGATCTTATGGCGCAGCGTACGGATATAGATGCGCAGATATTGTACGTCCGTCTCGCTGCCCCAGACTTCCCGCAGCAGGAATTTGTGCGTGAGCACTTTGCCGGCGTGCGCCACCAGGACACGCAGCAGATCGTATTCGCGCGGCGTGAGTTTTACCTCCTGTCCGCGCACCGTGACGATGCGGCGCACGAGATCGACCGTAAGATCGCCGCTTTTGAACAACGGTTTCTCTCCTTCCCGCTGCAATTTGTGGCGCACGGCGGCGCGGATGCGCGCCAGAAGTTCGTCCATGCCGAACGGCTTGGTGACGTAGTCGTCGGCTCCTATATCCAACGCGGCGACTTTGCCCCTTTCGTCGTCGCGGCTCGACAGCACGATCACGGGAACGGAGGAGCCGCCTTCGCGCATTCTCTTCAGGACTTCCAATCCATCGATGCCGGGAAGACCCAGATCGAGCACCAGAACATCAACTGCATTGCGCTGAAGCATGGCCAGCCCCGTCTCGCCATCTTCGGCTTCCAGCAGCGAATAGCCCTGCGCGGTGAGGCTCGTGCGCAGGAAGCGGCGAATGGCCGGTTCGTCGTCGATGACAAGAATCCGGAGCGGATTGCTCATGCCGCACGCTCTCCGATTTCGCCCGCTTCCGGCACCGGCAGGGTGATGATGAATAGAGCGCCGCTGCCATCCGCCCTGTTCGACGCGAACAGGGTGCCGCCCATCGACTCGATGAAGCCGCGGCTGATTGCCAGGCCAAGACCGGTGCCGGCGCGTTTGTTGTCGGACGCCTGCACGCGATAGAACTTGTCGAAAATGCGCTCCACGTCGGCGGGCGGAATTCCGGCCCCGCTGTCGCTCACCGACAATCGCACATGGCTGCCGACCAATTCCGCCGCAACCGCCACATGCGATCCGGTGGGGGAATATTTCGCCGCGTTGTCGAGCAGATTGAACAGCGCCTGTTCGAAGAGCACCGGATCGAGCTTCAACATCGGCAGGTCCGGCGGCAGCGACAGTTTTACGTCATGCTGGGCCAGAACTTTCGCCGCGCGATGCAGCGCACTGCCAATCACATCGGAAAGATCAATCAACTCCAGCCGCGGTGCGATGGCGCCGGATTCCAGCCGCGTCATGTCGAGCAGATTGGCGATGAAGCGGTTCAGGCGCTCAGCTTCTTCCAGAACCGAACCGAGCAATTCCTGTTTTGCGGTATCGTCCAGCGTGGCGCCGTAAGTCTTCAAGCTGCTGGCGGCGCCTAGAATGGAAGCGAGCGGCGTGCGCAGGTCGTGGCTGATGGATGTGAGCAAGGCGGAGCGCAACCGTTCGGTTTCCGCGTTCAGGCGGTTGCGATCGATATCCTGCGCGAGGTTCACACGTTCGATGGCGAGCGCGGCCTGATCGGCCAGTGCGTCGAACAACCGGCGCTGATCCGGCGTCAGCAGCGCACCCGGCTTGTCACTGTCGAGGCCGACCACGCCCACCGTGCCGCGCCCGGTACGCATCGGCATGAACAGCCACTTGGCGCCCGGCAGCGTGTCGGCGCCGCGTCCCGCCGCCGCGCCATGCTCCCACACCCATTTGGCGGCAGCCAGGTCGGCTTCATCGAGCATGTCCTCCGGCGGATAACCCGCGCGCACCGAAACGCTTTCCGATTCCGGCAACAGAATGACGACGCGCAGCTTCAGCATCTGCGCGAACTGGAACGCCGCCGCCCAGAGCAGATCATCCAGCGTGAACACACCCGCCAGCTTGCGGCTGAAGAGAAACAGGTCTTCCGTCGCCTTGGCGCGCTCGCGCGCGACGACGCCTTGCGCGCGCACCCGTGCCGTCAGATTGCTGGCGATGAAAGCCACGACGGCGAAGAAGAACAGCGCATTGACGTTCTCCGGATCAGCGACGCGTAATGTATAAAGCGGCGGCAGGAAGAAGAAGTTGAACGCCAGCACGCTCACAAGGCTGGCGAACAGCGCGGGCCACAGGCCATAAGTTATTGCGCTCGCCAGCACGCCGGTGAGAAACACCAGCGCCACATTGTTGATGCCGAGGAATTCCCGCAACACAAGGCTGACAGCCAGCGCGCCGGCGGCGAACAGAAAGCCGCCGAGATAAGTGCGATAATCGCGCGAGGGGTGAAACTGCGAGAGTTGCCGCGCAATCGGCGACAATGCGGGAGCGGCATCGCCCTGTTCCGGCACGACATGCACGCTGATGTCGCCCGCGCGGCGAATAATCTCCAGCGCTGTGGAACCGCGCCAAAGTTCGGAGATGCGCGAGCGGCGCGCCTTTGCCGTGACGATATGGGTGAAATTGTTGGCGCGGGCGTAATCGAGAATGCCATCGGCGACACCGGCAGCCGGCACCGTCACCGATTCGCCGCCCAGCCGCTCGGCAACGCGCAAAGCTTCCGCCACGCGATCACGCTCGGCGTCGCTCAACCCGCTCGAATGCGACGTCTCTATATATATGGCTGCCCATGACGCGCGCAGCCTGTCGGCAAGCCGGCGCGTGTAACGCACAAGCGCCGCACTGCCCGGCCGCTCGTCCACGCAGACCAGCACACGCTCGCCCGCCTCCCACGGCCCCTGGATAGCGTGGGCGCGCATGTAATTGACCATCTGCGCATCGACACGTTGCGCCGTGCGCCGCAGCGCCAGCTCGCGCAATGCGGTGAGATTGCCTGGCACGAAGAAATTCTGCGATGCCCGCTCGGCAGCCTCGGGGAAATAGACTTTCCCTTCCTTCATCCGCTGCAGCAGGTCTTCCGGCGTCAGGTCCACCAGCTCAACATCGTCGGCGCGATCGAGGATGGAGTCCGGCACCGTTTCGCGAACGCGCACATGGGTGATCTGCGCCACCACATCGTTCAGGCTTTCCAGATGCTGCACGTTCAGGGTGGAATAGACATCGATGCCATTGTCGAGAATTTCCTCGACATCGAGATAACGCTTGGGATGGCGGCTGCCCGGCGCGTTGGTATGCGCCAGCTCATCGACCAGAACCAGCTTCGGCTTTCGTTGCAGGATGGCGTCCAGATCCATCTCCGCCAGAACGCGGCCCTTATAGGGAATGCGTTTCTTCGGAATGATGTCGAAGCCTTTGGTCAACACATCGGTTTCGATGCGGCCATGGGTTTCGACAACGCCGATGACGACGTCGTTCGCGTCCATCTTGCGGCGGCGTGCCTGTGACAGCATTTCGTAAGTCTTTCCGACGCCCGGCGCCGCGCCGAGAAAAATCTTCAGCCGCCCGCGCCCTTCCGTTCCCGCTTGCGCGAGCAGGGCGTCGGGGGACGGGCGGGCCTCGTCGGTCATTTCTTATATTAGCGCAGACCTAGCCGCGCTGCATGCCGTCCAGCGCCATGTTCAGCTTCAGCACATTCACGTGCGGTTCGCCGATAATGCCCAGAAGGCGATCCTGAATGTTGTCGTTTATCAGCTTGTGCAAGGCGGCCTCGGAAAGCCCGCGCGCCTTTGCCACGCGCGGCACCTGGAAATAGGCGGCAGCAGGCGTGATGTCGGGATCGAGACCGCTGGCCGAGCTCGTGACCAGATCGACGGGCACCGGCGCGTTCGGGTTCTCGGCATGCAGTTTCGCGGTGTCGGCCTTCACGCGGTCGATCAGCTTCTTCGAGGTAGGGCCGAAATTGGAGCCGGAGGAATTGGCGGCGTCATAGCCATTGCCCGCGGCAGAGGGACGGCCGTGGAAATATCTGGGGCTGGCGAAGTTCTGCCCGATCAATTCGGAGCCGATCACTTTGCCGTTCTGCTCGATCAGGCTGCCATTCGCTTGGTGCGGAAAGAGGAGTTGCGAAATGCCGGTCATGCCGAGCGGATAGACAAGGCCGGTCACGATCGTGAGCAGCACGATCATCATGATGGCGGGACGGATCTGGCGAACCATGTGTGTTCTCCTTAAACGAGGCCAACGGCGGTGACGAACATGTCGATCAGCTTGATGCCGACGAACGGAACGAGGATGCCGCCAAGGCCGTAAACCAGAAGATTTCGGCGCAGCACGCTGGCCGCGCCGACGGGCCGGTATTTCACGCCCTGCAGCGCCAGCGGGATCAGCGCCACGATGATGAGGGCGTTGAAGATGATCGCCGACAAGATCGCGCTCTGCGGCGAATGCAAGGCCATGATGTTGAGCGTCTGAAGCTGCGGATAGAAGGCCACGAACATCGCCGGCAGGATCGCGAAATATTTGGCGACGTCGTTGGCAATGGAGAAGGTTGTCAGCGCGCCGCGCGTCATCAGAAGCTGCTTGCCGATCTCCACGATCTCGATGAGCTTGGTAGGGTCGCTGTCCAGATCCACCATGTTGCCCGCTTCGCGCGCCGCCATGGTGCCGGTGTTCATGGCGACGCCGACGTCGGCTTGCGCAAGCGCGGGCGCGTCGTTGGTGCCGTCGCCGCACATGGCGACGAGTTTGCCCTTCGCCTGCTCTTCGCGCATCAGCTTCAGTTTCATTTCCGGCGTCGCCTGCGCCAGGAAATCGTCCACGCCGGATTCGGCAGCGATGGCAGCGGCGGTGAGCGGATTGTCCCCGGTAATCATCACCGTGCGGATGCCCATCTTGCGCAGACTCGCGAAACGCTCGCGGATGCCGCCTTTCACGATGTCCTTCAGGTGAATGACGCCGAGCAGTTTGCCATCTCGCGCCACTGCCAGCGGCGTGCCGCCGGATTTGGCGATGCGTTCTGCGATGTTGAGGAAGCTGTGCGCGGTGTCCGCGCCCAGTGTTTCAACAGCCGCTGCGGCAGCGTCGCCGCCGGCACCGGAGAAACCTTTGGCGGCCCGCACATGACCCAGCACCGCATCCACCGCGCCCTTGCGAATCGAGGAGCCGTCAATGTCAATGCCGCTGATGCGCGTCTGGGCTGTAAAGGGCACGAACGTCGCGTGCGTGGTACTCATTTCGCGGCCACGCAATCCATACTTCTCCTTCGCCAGCACGACGATGGAGCGGCCTTCCGGCGTTTCATCGGAGAGTGAGGAAAGCTGCGCCGCTTCCGCCAGATCGTGTTCATTGACACCCGGCAGCGGAAGGAATTCGGAGGCCTGGCGATTGCCCAGCGTAATCGTGCCGGTCTTGTCGAGCAGCAGCGTATCCACGTCACCCGCCGCTTCCACCGCGCGGCCGGACATGGCGAGCACATTAAAGCGCACCAACCGGTCCATGCCGGCGATTCCGATCGCGGAGAGCAATGCGCCGATGGTGGTGGGAATGAGCGTAACAAACAGCGCGACCAGCACCAGCACCGACAAAGTGCCGCCTGCGTAGTGTGCAAAGCTTGGGATTGTCGCCACGGCGAAGACGAAGATGATCGTCATGCCTGCGAGGAGGATGTTGAGCGCGATTTCGTTGGGCGTCTTCTGCCGCTCCGCGCCTTCGACCAACGCAATCATGCGGTCGAGAAAGGTGTTGCCCTTGGTGGCAGTGATCTTCACCACGATCCAGTCGGAAAGGACGCGCGTGCCACCGGTTACCGCCGAACGGTCACCTCCGCTTTCACGGATGACCGGCGCGCTTTCACCTGTGATCGCGGATTCATCGACCGACGCGACGCCCTCCACGATATCGCCATCCGACGGGATTAGCTCACCCGCTTCCACCAACACCAGATTGCCGCGTTCCAACTGCGTCGCCGGAACCTTGCGCCACACTTTCATCTGCTGATCGGCCAGAAGCTTCGCATCGAGATCGATCTTGGTCTTACGCAGGCTTTCCGCCTGCGCCTTGCCGCGGCCTTCCGCGACAGCTTCGGCGAAATTGGCAAACAAGACGGTGAACCAGAGCCACAGATTGATCTGGAACGAGAACAGATGATCGCCTGTGTGCGTGACCAGATCGCGGATGAAGAGGATCGTGGTCAGCGTTGCCACGATCTCCACCACGAACATCACCGGATTGCGCGCCATCGCGCGGGGGTTGAGCTTGGTGAAGGCTCCCCGGATGGCGGGGAGGAGAATGGCGCTGTCTGCGATGGACGCTCTGCTGCGTGTCTTGCTCATGATTTTGCTTTCTCAGAACAGCTGGCCGGCGTTCATCGCCAGATGCTCGACGATCGGGCCGAGCGAGAGCGCCGGGAAATAGGTCAGGCCGCCGACGATCAGAATGACGCCGATCAGAAGCCCGACGAACAATCCGCCATGCGTGGGGAATGTGCCTTCGGACGGCGGCACGATCTTCTTCCCCGCCAGCGATCCGGCGGTCGCCAGCATCGGAATGATCATCAGGAAGCGGCCGATCAGCATCGCGAAGCCAAGCGTGGAATTGTAGAACGGCGTGTTGGCGGTGAGGCCCGCGAAGGCGCTGCCATTGTTGGCGGTGGTCGAGGTATAGGCGTAGAGGATTTCGCTGTAGCCATGCGGGCCGGCATTCAACGGTCCGGCAAGACCGTCTTTCAGGACGACGGCCAGCGCGGTGAAGCCCAGGATGGACAGCGGCAGGATGAGGATGGCGAGCATCGCCATCTTCACTTCCCTGGCCTCAATCTTCTTGCCCAGATATTCCGGCGTGCGCCCCACCATCAGCCCCGCGATGAACACCGCGAGGATGGCGAAGAGCAGCATGCCGTAGAGACCCGATCCGACGCCGCCGAAAATGATCTCACCCAACATCATGTTGACGATGGGGATCATCCCCGCCAGCGGCATCAGGCTGTCATGCATCGTGTTGACCGCGCCGCAGGATGCATCTGTGGTGACGTTCGCGAACAGCGAGGAGTTCGCGATACCGAAACGGACCTCCTTGCCTTCCATATTGCCGCCCGCCTGCAACGCGCTGGCGGTCTGGTCGATGTGCATGGAAGCGAAGGCTGGATTGCCGGGTGCTTCCGCGGCATAAATCGCGCCTGCACCCGCGAGAAACAAAAACCCCATCACCGCGAAGATCGCCCAGCCCTGGCGTTCATCGCCCACCATGCGGCCGAACATGTTGGTCAACGCCGCACCGATGGAGAAGATCAGGATCATCTCGACCAGGTTGGTGAGTGCGTTGGGGTTCTCGTAGGGATGCGCAGAGTTCGCGTTAAAGAAACCGCCGCCATTGGTGCCCAGCATCTTGATCACTTCCTGCGAAGCGACCGGCCCCTGCGCGATGGTTTGCTTGGCGCCTTCCAGTGTCGTCGCATCGACATAGGCGTGCAGATTCTGCGGCATGCCCTGCCAGACGAAGAACAGTCCGACGACGACCGAGATCGGCAGCAACACATAAAGCGTGCAGCGCACCAGATCGGCCCAGAAATTTCCGACCGTCTTGGCGGATCGTCGCGCGAAGCCGCGCACCAGCGCAACGGCGAGCGCAACGCCCGTCGCGGCCGAGACGAAATTGTGCATCGTCAAACCCATCATCTGGGTCAGATAGCTCATCGTCGTTTCGGGAACGTAGGATTGCCAGTTGGTGTTCGATACGAAACTGATCGCAGTGTTGAACGCCAGATCGGGACTCGCGGCGGCAAGATGCTGCGGGTTGAACGGCAGCACACCCTGCAGGCGCTGGATCGCATAGAGCACGATAAAGCCCGCCGCGCTGAAGGCGAGCATCGCCATCGCATAGGTGAGCCAGTTCTGCTCTTCGTTCGGATTGACGCCGCTCAGGCGATAGATGCCGCGCTCCAGCCATCCCAGCATTGGCGACAGAAAGGTCCGCTCGCCCGTGAAGATGCGCGCGAGATAGCCACCCAGCGGCTTTGTGAGTGCGACGATGATCGCGCTGAAGAGCACGATCTGAATCCAGCCATTAATCGTCATGGGAATGTCCTAGAAGCGCTCCGGGCGAACCAGCGCGTAAACCAGATAGGCAAGGATGAAGAGCGTCACGAAGCCGCCGAGCGCGTAATCGAGTGTCATGGCGCGCGCCTCACAACCGTTCGCAGATGAGCGCGTAACCCGCGCTCACCGCGAAGAAGGCAATTCCGGCAACAATGAAGGCGGCATCGAGCATGGCGCTCTCCTGTTCGAGAACGTCAATGTCTTCATGCCGGCGTAGGAATTCGAGACAGCGACAGAAGCGAAATTATATATTTGCCGTATAAATCTGTATCGTCAGGAAAATACTGGTGGCTCGGTAAAAACCACTGCGCCATTTAACTTGCTGAAATAAGACCTTCTGCGAACGGGCGGCGGATTGGTGCCAACATTCATACCAACACCGGTTGGTGGCCGCGCCAGATCTCGGTTGGTTTCATGGCGCTCGATCGCGAGCGCCGGGAAGACCATAGCTCACCGGCTTTAATATTCGGCCATCACAAGCGCGCGCCAGAGATCTGCCAACTCGCGGCCGTCCGTGTAGCCATTTTCCAGAACGACGACAGAATTCCAGGATTTCGGCCAGTTTTTAAAGATCTGAACTTCCTCCGGCTCCGCCGGCATTCCAAAATCTTCCCGCGATGAGTCCGCATGTTGGACTCGATCGCACTCCAAGAAAGTTTCCGTTACGGGCTCGCCTGCCGCGCGAATATCCTGCTGCACTTGCGGGGATCGGGTGTCGTGTCGATAGTAATGCGCTGGTTTGGCAACGCGGGGCGAAGGATGCCTGTTTTGCCTGCGTTAGATCGAGGGGACTTTCATGAATCGCCGTGACCTGCTTGCTTCGCTCACCACCGGAGCAGCCGTGCTTGCTTCCGCGCCCCGCTTTGCCTGGGCGCAAGAGAAAGGCGGCGGCGGCGGTCCCGGCGCGCGCAACCTGATCACCGACGTGCCCGGCCTGCAGATCGGCCATGCGGAAGACTCCAAGGCGCGCACCGGCGTCACCGTGATCCTGCCAGATGGCCGCGCGACCTGTGCTGCGGATGTGCGCGGCGGCGGTCCGGGCACGCGCGAAACTGATGCGCTCAACTCCTGGAATCTCGTGCATTCGGTGGACGCCGTCGTGCTGTCCGGCGGTTCGGTTTACGGACTTGCGTCGGCGGACGGCGTCGCCACATGGCTGGGTGCGCACAATCGCGGCTTTGCGATGCTGCCTTCGCCCGGCGTGCCGGTTTCGCCCGTCATCCCCGCCGCGATCCTTTATGACCTCGCCAATCACGGCAACAAGAATTGGGGCCTCAATCCGCCCTATCGCGATCTTGGGTTGAAAGCGGTTCAGAACGTGTCTTCGGACTTCAAGCTCGGCACTGCCGGCGCGGGCTATGGCGCGGAGTCGGGCGGCATCAAAGGCGGCCTCGGTTCGGCATCTTATGTCACGGCCGACGGCATGACCGTGGGCGCCATCGTCGCGGTGAACAGCCTCGGTTCGGCGGTCGTGCCGGGCACCAAGAATTTCTGGGCGGGCGCATTCGAAATCGGCAACGAATTCGGTGGCCTCGGCGCCAGCGACAAGCACGTCGCGCTGGAAGATTGGGGCCTGACGAAGCCCGATCCGGGCCCGCGCAAGAACACGACCATCGCCTGCATCGCGACGGACATGGATCTGGATATCGACCAGATGAAGCGCGTCACCATGATGGCGCAGGACGGTCTGGCGCGCGCCATCCGCCCGATCCATTCGCCCTTCGATGGCGACGTGGTGTTCGGGCTTTCCACGGCGAAGCGGAAGATGACGGGACCGATGGCCGAATTCACCGTCGCGCGCCTCGGCTCCATCGCCGCCGATGTTCTGGCCCGCGCGGTGGCCCGCGGCATCTACGAAGCGACGCTGCCGCCGGGCGCGACCGGAAAGACCTGGCACGACCTCTAAGGCCGGAAGCATTGGAGTAAACGCGTGCCACCACTTGCCCGCTACACGATCGGGATTGCCGTGCCGTTCCTGTCGGTGATCCCGACGGTGCCGCTGCTGGGCAGGCTCGATATCACGATCCTCGGCGTGCCGCTGGCGCTCTTGTGGCTGTTCGCCTGCATTCCGCTTACCTCGCTTTGCCTTGCGATCTGCTGGTTCGGCCATGACCGCCACCTGCCGGACGAGCATATCGACACCGACTACAGCGGCGGCGCACCGTGACCCTTGCCTTTCTCGCAATCATTGTTCTGTCGCTGCTGCTCGCGCTTTATTCGAAGCGCGGCCATGTGCATCAGAAGGCGGAAGATTTCTTCGTCGCCTCGGGCCAGTTCAACACGGTGTTGTTCTTCTTTCTCGCCGTGGGCGAGACCTACAGCATCGCGACGATCTTCGGTTATCCCGGCGGTGTCTATGCCAGCGGCACCGGCTTCGTTACCTGGTTCCTGGGCTACATCCTTCTGGCCTTCGTCGCGGGTTATTTCCTCAATCCGCTGATCTGGCGCGCGGGCCGCATTTACGGTGCGGTGACGATGCCTGATCTGTTTCGCCGCCATTTCGGAAGCCGCGCGCTGGAGATCGTGGTGACCGGCACGGCGCTCATCGTCCTCGTCCCGCTGGGCATGCAGCAATTCCTCGGATTGCAGATCGTGTTGAAGGTGCTGGACTGGTCGATCTCGCCGCTGTTGCTCACCTGTCTCGCCGGCGCTCTTGCTTTCACCTATATCGCGATCTCCGGCATTCGCGCCTCGGCCTATGTCGCGGTGCTCAAGGACATCCTGCTGATCCTTGCGATCCTGCTCACCGCCCTGGTGGCGCTCGATCATTGGGGCGCGGGCGTGGCGCTGCATCCGACCGCCGCGTGGAAACACGCAATGACGCCGACGCTGAAAGGCGACGTGTTCTCGATCACCACCGTGCTCGCGCAGAGCGTTGGCTTCTGCATCGTGCCGCAGACCTGCGCCTATGTGTTCACCGCCCGCTCCGCCTCTGCCGTGCGGCGCGCGCAGGTGACCATGCCGCTCTACATGCTGATGTTTCCGTTCCTCACGATTGTCGCGTATTTTGCACTCATGCATCCGATGCAGGTCGGATCCCCCAACGAAGTATTTCCTCTGGTCGCGCAAAAGCTTCTGCCTGCGCCGCTGGTGGGGCTGGTGATGGCCGGCGCGGCGCTTTCGGCGCTCGTCGTGCTCACCGGCATCTGCCTTGCGATCGGCTCGCTGGTGTCGCGCAATCTGGTGCCGGGGCTGAACGGCGATCAGCAACGCCAATGGTCGCAAGTCATCATCGCCTTCTATCTTTTGCTTTCTATCGGCGGCGCTGCGACTTCGTCGCAACTGTTGGTGACGATCAACAACCTTTTCTATTTCGGCATCGCCCAATTTCTGCCCGGCATGCTGGGAATCCTGTTCGCGCGGCGGATGCGCCCGTCCGCGATCATCGCCGGAATCCTCGCCGGCGATCTTGTGGCGATTATTATCTACGAATTTACTCTTCCTGTTGGCGGCATGAACGCAGGATTTGTCGGTCTCCTCGTAAACTTCGCGATTGTTTTGACTGCACTTCGATTCTTCCCCGACGAACCACGCAAACCGGTTGCCGCGATAACGCAGCGTCAATAGATCGGCGCCCTTTCGCGCGCGCATTGCCACGCGGAATTTCGTCCGCACCGCGGACGACGTGTTGCCCGAACGCTCGACGCCGCGCCAATCCGCGCAAACGCCGCCCCAAATCGTTGACAATCATTTCGCCCGGCGCACACTTTCCTCACAGCCGTGTGAGCGGTGTCGAAATTGGGGAAGTCATCACATGAAGCGGATTTTGTTGGCGGGTGCTTGCGCACAGATTTTGGTCGCCGCGAGCAGCATGGCGGCCTTGGCACAGGACAAGCCGGGTGGCATCGAGACCGTCACCGTCACCGCGCAGAAGCGGTCGGAATCGGCGCAGAACGTGCCGATCGCGCTCAGCGTGCTGACGTCTGAAGATTTGCAGCGGCAGGGCATCACCAAGGTCAACGGCCTGCAATATGCGACGCCGAGCCTTGAAGTCGTTCCGGCGTTCGGCAGTGGCCAGGCGGAATTCCGCCTGCGCGGCGTCGGCTTCGACGATTACGCGTCCAACAACTCCTCCACCGTCGGCGTCTATGTCGACGAAGTCGCCTATCCGATTCCGGCGCAGACACAGGGCGCGATCTTCGACCTGCAGCGCACGGAAGTTCTCTACGGACCGCAGGGCACGCTCTACGGCGTGAACACCACCGGCGGCGCGATCAACTTCATTACCAACAAGCCGACGGACGAATTTACCTTCGGCGGTTCGGCCGAATATGACAGCCACGACGAGTTCATCGGACAAGGCTACATCTCCGGTCCCATCGCCGACGGCCTGGCCTATCGCCTCGCCTTCACAACCGATCAGGGCGGTTCCTGGCAGAAGAACCGCGACACGGGCGAGAATTACGGCAAGAAGAACACCAGCGCCGTTCGCGGCGAAGTGCAGTGGGACATCAACAACAACTGGAATGTCCTCTTCGAAGGCCATTACAGCTACGACCGCTCACAGCCGACCGGTCTTTACCTGTTCGATCCGGTGCCAAGCACCAGTCCCTATAACTTCACCGGTGTCACCATTCCGGCTTTTACCGATACGAAGAAGACGGCGTGGGGCGGCTCGTCGACGTTCGACACACTTACCGGAATTGCACCGACACAGGCGCCGTTCCACCACACGGACGCCAACGGCGTGAACGCGCAGGTGCATGGCAATCTGGGCTTTGCGGAACTGACCTCGATCACCTCTTTCGAGAACCTCCACCGCATCGAATACAACGACTGGGACGCTTCCCAATATGCACTCGCCGGAACCTATTTCGACACCACCGCGCATGTCTTCTCGCAGGAGATGCGCCTGGCGTCGGATAACACCGGGCCGTTCAACTGGATGGTCGGCGCCTATTACGCGCATCAGGCGTTGAGCGAAATCTTCGATTCGGATTTTGCGGATTCGCTCGGTCTTGCCACGGACACGAAATATCGCCAGCACGTCGAAACCAAGGCAGTGTTCACCCAGGTCGATTACCAGATCACCGACACGCTCAAGCTGATCGGCGGCCTGCGCTATAACGACGAAAACCGCAAAATCGGCGACTTCCAGCTCTCCGGCGTGTTCCTGCCCGGGGCGCCGAATATTCCGCTCACGCCCAGCGTCGGGCAGTCGGTCACCAACAAGCGTTTGTCCGGCAAGGGCGGCATCCAATTCAAGCCCAACGACAATGTGATGTTCTATGCAAATGTCAGCGAAGGCATCAAATCTGGCGGCTTCACCACCTACAACGGATCGCAGGCGGCGCCGCCGCTGAAGCCCGAAGTGCTGTGGGCCTATGAAGCGGGCTTCAAATCGAACCTTCTCGACGATACGCTGCAACTGAACGGCTCGGCCTTCTGGTATCACTACGAGAACCAGCAGATTCAGTCGGCGGTGTGGGGCACGACCGGACCGGTGGGCTCTCTGGTCAATGCACCGAAGTCGCATGTGTTCGGCGGCGAGCTGTCTGCCATCTGGCAGCCGATCGACGCGCTGAAGATCACGCAGGCCGTGGGCTGGAAGGACGGCAAGTTCGATCAGTTCGACAACTTCCTCGACATTCCCGCGTCCACCATCGCCTGTGTGCCCGCCTCCATCTGCGTGCCGCCGGCAGGCAATGCGATCTACGACAACAAGAAAGGCGCGCGCATCGGCTTCCCGCCGCTCAGCTACAACGGTTCGGTCTCCTATATGTTTCAGCTTCCCGGCTACACGCTGGAGACGGCGGTCGATTGGGTCTTCCACGACCATCTCAACCCGCTGCTGCTCGGGCCGGTCTATTACGTGAAGTCCTACTGGCTGACCGACCTGAATGTGACGTTGTCGCCGAATGACGGTCCGTGGCAGGCGACGGTGTTCTGCCACAACTGCACCAACACCAAATACGACACGACGCGTAACTTCTTCCTGCCGGGCATCAACATTGCCCAGCGCGGTGAACCAGCAACAGTCGGCGTAAGGCTGAACTACAAATACTGAGTCTGCCTCAAGGTCTTTGCGGCGGGAGCGTTCTGCGCTCCCGCCGTTTCTTTTTGAGTCGGCACGAACCATGGCACTTGGCGTCATTGACCGGACCGCCCGCTTGCGATTGCATGATGGCTTCGCAGGGAACATTGGAATGATCGCGGAAAAACTTTTCATCGCCGGGCGCTGGATGGACGCGT
>Ga0207705_10000840_pt1 | contig 25150 bp, 19 predicted proteins | sample KBSC13metaG_FD_184314 | JGI IMG/M metagenome (GOLD analysis project Ga0207705, IMG submission 184314) | Corn rhizosphere microbial communities from Kellogg Biological Station, Michigan, USA - KBS C1-3 metaG (SPAdes) (version 2) | ecosystem: Host-associated > Plants > Roots > Rhizosphere > Soil ... | reverse complement strand
CGTCGTCTCGCGGTCGAACTCGATGCCTGCGTTGTACGAATGCTTGATGCCCGCCGTCTGCAGGTCGCCCGAGAGGCTGGTCACGTTGGTGGCCGTGCGCGTTTCCGTCACGCGGGTATTGGCGCGGCGCCAGACGGTGCCGTACAGGATCGTGTTGCCCTTCGAGTCGTCCGGCTGGGTCCACACGTAGTCGTTGTTCGACTTGCCGTAGCGCGTGACGTTGCGGAGCAGGATGCCGTTGGCCAGACGGTGACTCAGGTCGATCGTGGCGATATCGCTCTTCGTGTCGCGGAAATCGCGGTTGGCGAGGCCGTAGAACGTCGAGCGGTCGACGGCGAACGGTGTGCCGTTGCCGTTCTTCGCGACGTTGGCGCCGGTCGTGAACGGATTGTTGAACGGGATGCCGGTATCCGGGATCTCGTGCGAGGTCAGGTGGTAGACGCTGACGACGGCGCGCGTCGGGCCCGTCAGGCCGAACGTGACGGTCGGCGCGATGCCCCAGCGCTTGCCGCCGACGACGTCGCGGCCCGGCACGTCGTTCTCGTGCGCCATCACGTTCAGGCGGAAGGCACTGTCGCTGCCGATGTTGCGGTTGATGTCGCCCGTCAGGCGGCGGTATTTGTCCGTGCCGATGCCGACGCTGGCATGGTTGAAGTCATACGCCTGCGCCGTCTTGGTGACGAGGTTGACGCCGCCGCCGGCCGACGAGCGGCCGCCATAGGCCGAGTTCGGGCCCTTCACGACCTCGACCTGTTCCACGTCGAAGATCTCGCGCGACTGCGAACCGGAATCGCGGATGCCGTCGATGTACGTGTCCGTCTGGGCGTTGTAGCCGCGGATGAACATGTTGTCGCCGACCGGATTGCCGCCCTCCGCCGCGCCGATCGTGATGCCGGGTACGGTGCGCAACGCGTCCGTCAGCGACGTGGCACCCGTCTGCGCGATCACGTCGGCCGGCACGACCGTGACGGATTTCGGCGTATCGAGCAGCGGCGCGGTGAACTTGTCGTTGGCCGACGTCTGTTGCTGGTTGGCACCCGTCACCTGGACGCTCGGGATGGCCGGATCGGGCGTGACGTCCGGGCCTGCATGGGCGACGGCCGGCAGCGCCAGCGATGCGAGCATGGCCAGGGCAGGCGCCGGCAGCGCGCGCACATGTTTGCGGCTCGTGATGAAAGGAGTGCGGGAGGCTGCGTCGTTGTTATTCGTGGTCATGGAATGGGGCAGCAGGAACATAAATGAGAACGATTCGCATTATGATTCCGATTACAGCTTTTGACAAGCGCTGCTCGACAATGAATATGCATTGACGCGGGAATGCGACGGCACGACGTTGCCGCAGTGTTACTGAGGTGTGGACGAATCAACTACAATACCGGGAATAAGGGTTTATCATGACCCCCTGAACTTCCAAGAACACGTCACCCTTACCGAAAAGACTCCCCAAGCGTATGCGTCGCCCTTCCAAAGACTCACCCAAACTCTCGGCAGAAAGCCAGCGTCTCATCAGCATCAGCAATGCCATCGTGCAGGCTGCCAGCCGCGTCGAAGAACGGACCTGGGAACGCAACCTCGATACCCAGCTGCAGAAGCTGCTCAAGACGAACCACCAGGACAGCGTCGACGCCGCCCTCAACGTCCTGTTCAAGGGCGATCTCGCGGTGTACGACGTCCTGATGGATGGCGTCGAAGCGGTCAGCGAGTCGTCGACGATGACCGAGCAGGCCGGCGACGGCACCGAGACCACGTGGCAGGCCCTGCTCGTGGCCGCCCCGATCCTCGCCTGGACCCGCTTCTCGATCGCTTCCGGCACGATTCCCGGCGAGATCCTGAACACGCTGACGGCGCACTTCTCGGCCCACCTGCTGGCCGACGGCACGAAGGTGTCGATCGCACCGACGCTGTACTCGATCGACCAGCTGCCGCGCACCCATGCCGAAACCTATGCCCTGACGCACAAGCTCGCACAGGCCGCCCACAAGGGCACGACCGTCAAGCCGGCCGCGCCCGGCCCGGACACGTCGCAATTCCTGGCCGACACGCGCTACCTGCTGGTGGCCGTCGTGGCGCCGCAGGGCGCGCCGCTGTTCCGCTGGCAGGAACCGCAGCACCACATCGCCTTCGAGGCCGAGCGCGAGAACGCCCTCGAGCAATGGCGCGCCCAGGCCGGCCCGAACATCGCGCGCCTCCTGCCGGGCTGCGGCGTCGAACTGCTGCTGCCGGAAGCGTATTACGTGGCCTGCCGCGAAGCCGACAAGCTGATCCGCCCGGTCTCGATCCGCGCGGCCGTGCACTACCTGACGAACACGCTGGGCGTGGAACCGAACGACCTGCGCGCCGTCGTCGCCGGCTTCGGCGACGAGGAGAGCGACAACCAGGTCGACGAATACCGCGTCGGCTTCACCTTGCGCCAGTCGTCGGACGTCGTGTACGGCATCGTCTGGCCCCTGTACGGCCAGGAAGACGAGGACGGCACGCCGGTGGAAGGCCCGGCCGGCGGCGGCGGCCGTCCGATGGCGCCGCTGGACGAGATCGTCAAGCACCTGAACGAGGTGGGCATCACCCACGTCAAGCGCATCGGCGAACGCTACGTGGCCGAGTACTGCGACGATTGCGGCGCCCCGCTGTTCGCCGACCCGACCGGCGAGCTGGTGCATGCCGAGATGCCGGAGGATACGCCGGCGGGGAACGAGCACTTCCACTGAACGTGCAATGGTGGGCACGGGGGTGCCCACCCTACGATCAAATGCCACATATCGCGTGCCAGCCGTAGGGTGGGCTCCCCGAGCCCACCAGGCATCGGCATATCATTGGCATTGCCGTCACTGGTGCGCGTGCTCAGGCGTCTCCGCGCACGCATCTCCCCGCACCACCGACAGCGTCACCCACCCGCGCCGTGCTGCCTGCTGCAAATCCCGCTCGACCATCTCCAGCGTCGTATCAAGCGCACCGGGAAAGCCGAGCACCCCGCACGCGCAGTTGCGGCCTTGCGCCTTGGCCTGGTACAGGGCCATGTCCGCGATGTTGACCACGCGTTCCCACGTCAGCGCCATCGCACCATACGACAGCGGAACGGGCGCGAAGCCGACCGACACGGTGACCGGCACGCCCTCGCCCTGCACCTCGAACGGCTGTGCCGGGATGCCGCGCATGATGCGCAGCGCCACCTCGTCCAGGCCGTCGCGTGCGACCGCCGGCAGGAAAGCGAGGAATTCCTCGCCGCCCCAGCGCACGATCATGTCGGTCTCGCGCAGGATGAGACGCAGGGTGTCCGCCACCATCTTCAGCACCGCGTCGCCGGCCGCATGGCCGAGGGCGTCGTTGATGCTCTTGAAATGGTCGACGTCCAGCAGGAAGATGGCCCCCACGGTATCGCTGTCGGCGGTCCTCCGCTTGTCGCCGGGCCGGTCCATGAACTCCTGGAAGTGGCGGCGGTTGTACAGCGCCGTGAGCGGGTCGAGCGCACTTTGCCGCTTCAGGCACACGTTCCGCTCCTCCAGTTCCGCGTTGGCGCGCCGGACTTTCCGGTAGAGCAGGCCGACGACCAGCGCGGCGAGCGCGGACGTCACGGCCAGCAGCCACCAGATACGCTGCTGCAGGCGGCGGTTGTCCAGTTCCGCTTTGGCGGCGCGGTTTTCCTGGCGCAGCGCGTCGATCCGGCGCTGCTTGTTCTCCGCCTCGTACTTCTGCTGCAGCTCCACCACGGCCTTCTGGCGCTGCGCGTCGAAGATCTTGCTGGAGAGGCTGCGCTCGCGGTTGTAGGCGTCGACGGCGCCCTTGTAGTCGCCGGCGTGCTCCAGCGCGCGCCCATACTCGCGCAGTATCGCCAGCAGCTCCGGCTCGTCGCCCTGTTTTTCATACGTGGCCAGGCCCGATTCGAACTGCCGCTTGCCCTCGGCCAGGTGTCCCTGCCCGATCAGCGCCTGGCCCAGGTTGACGCGGGAGGTGGCCATGTCGTTGTTGCTCCTGACGTCGATGGCGGCCTCCAGCGCCTGCGCGGCCCAGGTCTCGGCCTCGTGGAACCGCCCCTCCTTCAGGTAGCAATCCGACAGGTTGACGAGCGTGGTCGCGCGTCTCTGGCGGGCGCCCATCCTGCTTTCGAGTTCGAGTTCCTCGAACAGGGCGCGCCGCGCCCGCGCGAAGGCTTTCTGCTCGACGGCCAGTGCGTAATCGTCGCTCAGCGCCGTCGCGATGGCCCCTGGCGCCGCCATCTTCCGGGCCACGGCCAGCGATTCCTGCTGCGTCTCCGCGCCTTTGCCGAGGTCCCCCATGTTCAGATACAGCAGCACCAGCGCGTGCAGCGCGCCCGCCAACGGTGCGGTGTCGCCCTTGACCTGGCGCGCCATGTCGACGGCGGCATGCAGCTTCGCCAGCGCCGCCGGATAATCGCCCTCCTCTTCGAACGCGTGGCCGGCTGCGACGGTCGCCGTTACCTTCGTCGGAATGTCGCTGGTCGCCAGGGCGACGCGTTCGGCCTCGAACGACGCGGCATGCGAAGCGGCCAGGTTCTCCTGCAGGTAAAGCGTATTGGCACGCCCGATCAGGCCTTTCGCCAATGCCACGTTGTCGTGGTTCCGCTTGCCATATTCGACCAGTTGGTCCGCCAACGTCAGCGCGCGCGCCAGGTCGCCGATGCCGCGCTCGGCAGTGCTGTAGAAATACAGGAAGTCGACCCGCAGCGGCGCCGGCGCCGTCCCCATGCTCAACTCCATGGCGCGCAACCGCTTCGACGCCTCGTCCGGCACGAAGCGGGCCATGGCACCAGCTTCATACAGGCGACGGGCCAGCGTCGCGTCGTCGCCCAGGGCGATGCGTGGGCACAGCAGCAGCGCGGCGGCGCAACAACGCAGGACCGTCGCACGGAGCGCATGCTTGCTGGGTGGTGACAGGTTGGATAATGCCATCGGGTTCCTAGGACCAGGTCGCACAACGTACGGCCGTTTGTCCGAGCATTATGCCCGCTGTCAACTACAACCTTCAACCAGGATGTTTACCTCGTTGTGCGCCCTGACTCAGTGCCGGGCAAGCGCGGCCAGGTAAGCGTGAATCTGCGCCACCGCCGCCGCGCCCTCCCCCGCCGCGGCCGCCACGCGCTTGGTCGACCCGGCCCGCAGGTCGCCCACGGCGAAGACGCCATCGACGCTCGTCTCCAGCGGCCGCGCGCCGTGTTCGGAGCGCGTGTCGGCGCCGGTCAGCACGAAACCCTTGTCGTCCAGCCCGACGCCGCACTCGCCCAGCCAGTCGCTGTTCGGATCGGCGCCGATGAACAGGAACAGCCGCCGCACGGCGAACGCACGCTCGTCGCCACCGTCGCGGCTGCGGCAGCGCACGTGCGTGAGGCCATTCTCGTCGCCCTGCAGAGCGACGATCTCGCGCCGGGTGTGCAGATGGATGTTGGGCGTGGCTTCGATGCGCTCGATCAGGTAGCTCGACATCGTCGCCTCCAGCCCGGGCCCGCGCACCAGCATGTGCACCTCGGACGCGTGCGCCGCGAGGAATACGGCCGCCTGCCCGGCGGAATTGCCGCCGCCGACGAGCACGACGGGCTCGTTGCGGCACAGCCGGGCTTCCACGGGCGAGGCCCAGTAGTACACGCCACGGCCTTCGTAGCTGGCGATGTCGGGCAGGTGCGGCTTGCGGTAGCGCGCGCCGGACGCCAGCACGACGGTGCGCGCTTTCAGGCATGTGCCGTCGTCCAGCTCCACCTTGAGCGGCCGCTCGTCGCACAGCAGCCGGATGGCCCGGGCCGGGATCGCGACTTCGGCGCCGAATTTCAACGCCTGCACGTACGAGCGGCCGGCCAGCGCGCGGCCGGAAATGCCCGTCGGGAAGCCGAGGAAGTTCTCGATGCGCGCGCTGGCGCCCGCCTGCCCGCCGTACGCCCGCTGGTCCAGCACCATCACGCGCAAGCCTTCCGACGCGGCGTACACGGCCGTCGCCAGGCCGGACGGACCGGCGCCCACGACGAGCACGTCGAACACGGCATCGCGCTCGATGCGGGGCAAGGTGCCGACGCAGCGGCCGACCTCGGCCAGGGTCGGATTCTTCAGCACGAAGCCGTCCGGCAGCGCCACGAGCGGCCAATCGGACGGGTTGCGCCAGTGCTCGCGCACGAGCTCGGCTGCTTCCGGATCCGTGTCGGGATCGCGCCGCGTGTACGGGTAGGCATTCCGCGACAGGAAATTCTCCAGCTCGAACAGGCCGGCATGCGCGGGCGGACCGATGAGGATGGGGCCGCCCGGCTTATTGCTGATCAATTGCACGCGACGGAGGATGAACGCGCGCATCAGGCGCTCGCCCAGCTCGGCCTCGGCCACGATGACGGCGCGCAGGCATTCCGCATCGAGCACGAGCGCTTCCAGGTTGCCCACGGCAACGCCATCCGCGAGCGGCGGCCGGCCGGACAGCTGGGCCACTTCGCCGCTGAACTGGCCGGGGCCGTACTCCACGACCTCCACGCGCTTGCCGAGGGCGTCCGTCCGGCTGCACAGCAAACGCCCCGCCAGCACGACGACCATGCCCGGCGAATCGACGCAGGCGCGGAACACGGTGGCGCCGTCCGGCCACGTGCGGCACGTGCCGAAGCGGCGCAGGCGCCCGATGTCACCGGGATTTAGAACGGGATAGATCTGGTGGCCGCGGGTGGCCAGGTCGATGGCGGCGCGCGCCTCGGAATCGGGCACGAGGCCTTCGGGGAGCAGTTCGGGAACGTGTTCGGACATGTCGGCGGCCTCGTGTCTGCAGTGCGTTGCGCGGGGACAGCGCCGGCCGGCACCGCGAACGGCATTGGCCGACTGCTGCGTCAGACCGCATGCTAGCGCAACCGGCGCCGCCGCGCACTACGCAAAAGGACAGATGACCATCGTCGGGGCCGTCACGGCTTGTCCGTCCACTGCGAATACGGCATCCGGATCAGGCTGGAGTTGTAGTAGCGCTTGTCGCCCGTGACCTCGGCGCCGGTCCAGTCGGGCTTCGCGAACGCCTCGTCCTCGGATTCCAGCTCGATCTCCGCCACGACGAGCCCGGCATTCAGGCCGAGGAATTCGTCCACTTCCCAGGTGTGGCCGGCATGCTCGATGCGGTGACGGATCTTCTCGACCTGCGGCTGCTCGCACAGGCCGTCCAGCAGCTCGGTCGCGTCCGGCACGGGGATCTCGTACTCCCATTCGCCGCGACTTGCGCCGGTGCTCTTGCCCTTGATGGTGATGACGGCCCGTTCGCCCTCGATCCGCACGCGCACGGTGCGCACGGGATCGGCCACCAGGTAACCCTGGCGCATATGCGTCGGGGTCCCCTGCCCGCGCCAGCCTTCGTTGGCCAGCAAGAACTTGCGTTCGATTTCAATGCCCATGCGCTCTCCCCGCTCGCTCAGTCGTCCAGCGATTGCAGGATCGGCTGCAGGATGGCCGCGCCGAGCGCGCTGCTGCGCGCGCCGTTCCAGCCCGTGTACGGATCGGGCAGGTTGGCGTTGTCCTTGAACGGCATCTCCAGCGTGAGCGACAGGCACTTGAACGTGTGGCCGATGTATTTCGAGGCCAGCGTCAGCAGTTCTTCGTTGTACTTGCTGGCGGCATAGCCGTAGACGTTCTGGAAATCCGGGCTGGCGGCGATGTAGCGTTCGATGAAAGCGTTCTGGGCGGCCAGGCGCTCGGGCGTGAAGTCGGCCAGCATCTCGCAACCGGCCACGAAGTTGTAGGGCAGCGCCTCGTCGCCGTGGATGTCGAAGAACATGTCGACGCCCGTCTCGTGGATCCTGTTCTTCACGCACAGCACTTCCGGGCTGCGCTCGGCAGACGGCGTCATCCACTCGCGGTTCAGGTTCGCGCCCGCGGCATTCGTGCGCAGGTTACCGCGCACCGAGCCATCCGGATTCATGTTCGGCACGACGTAGAACACGGCACGCTGCAGGAGCTTGCGCGACACGGGATTGGCATTGTCGAGCAGCGCATCCATCATGCCCTCGACGAACCATTCGGCCATCGTCTCGCCCGGATGCTGGCGCGCGATCACCCAGATCGTCTTCTCGGCCTGCGGATTGCCGATCACGACCAGGTTCATGTCGCGACCGTCGACGGTCGTGCCGATGTCGTGCACGCGCGCGATCGGGTTCTCGGCCACTTCACCGAGCAGGCGCAGGTGGCGTTCCCAGGTGTAGGGCTCGAAATACGCGTAATAAATGCTGTCCAGCTCGGGGGTGTGGTTGACGGTCATCACCTGGCCGTCGAACGAGGTGGGCACGCGGAACCAGTTCTCGGTGTCGTAGCTGGCCGCCACCTGGTAGCCCTCGAAACCCTTCGGATACGTCGCCTGGCCCGCGTTCAGGAAGCGCAGCGTGCACGCCTGGCCGCGCGCGCCCTGCAGGCGGAAGTGGAACCACTGGTGGATGTCGGCGGCAGAATCGCGGCGCAGCTTGAGGTCGATCTGGCGCGGATCGGTGGCCTCTACGACGTCGATCGCACCGGAATCGAACAGCTGGCTGATCTTGATGGACATGGGCGGCTTCCTTGATGAACACTCGAAAACCGCATGATAGCCGAGCCCACGCCCGCCTGGTGCCCGCTCAGGCGTCGAGGTCGATCAAATCCTTGCTGTAGGCCAGCATGATCTGGCGCATCAGTTCGACATTGCTGCGGTCGAGGACGACGGTCAGGTCCGGTTTCCGGTCGAGGTTGTACGTCATGCTGATCTTGCCCGGCATGACCTTGCACTGCACCGTGAACGCGCGCGGAATGTTCGGATGATCCCAGTCCCATTGCGTGATCTGCGGACCGGCCGGCGGCGGCTGCAGCGTGGGATCCTGGTTGACCGGCAGGTGCTTGAGGAGCCAGAACACGATCGACGCCGGCACGTAGATGGCGACATCGCTCGCACCATGTGCGGAAAACTTGGTCAGCAGAAGATTGCCGACCCGGTCGCACGACATGGACATGCTCTTGACTTGACGAATGACCGCTGATTTCACGACGAATTCCTATGGGCTAAGTGATTGAAAGCCCGAGGATTTTACCCCATCCCCCGTAAGAATTGTGTTAAAGAAATGCAAAACGGGGAGTCGTGCTCCCCGTGTCGAACCATCGCCAGGGGGCGGCGGCGCCGTCCCGCCCGCGACGATTATTGCTTGTTGCCCTTGGACGAGCTGCGCGACGAACCCGAGCCCGACTGGCGGTTGCCATGGCTCATGCTGCCGGCACGGCGTGCCTCTTCCGAGGTGAATTCGTGGGCGGTGCCCTTCTGGTGGGCGGCCTTGCCACCTTCGCTGGCAATCTGGCGCTGACGCTCCGGATCCATCGATGCAAAACCGCGGTTCTTCGTACCGCCACTCTGTTTGTTGCCTTGGTTGCTGGATGCCATGGTGTTCTCTCCTCGTTGCAGTTGAAACCGCCGCGTCCTGCGGCAGGCCTGCCGACTCCCATCGGGTACGCCGTTGAGCGTTCGGTCCGAAGACATCTTAGGCATGCCGATTGGATGAGACTATAGGAGCATTTCAGATGACTTTGTAGGACAATGTGAGACAGAAAATGCAATATTGAAATATTACTTCCGGTAGCAAAAGACTCTTCAGTATTCGTCCTACATATACCCGGTGCGTCTTCCTATACTGAAGCGGGATTTGGACGCGCATCATGCGTTGTTCAAGCCCGAAAGGAGACGATCATGGACGCGAACCAACGCAGCGAAGCGAACAACCAGACGAACAACGGCGCCAACGAAAAATGGACGCGCGGCTCCGAAGGCGCCAGCGCCGACCGCGGCCAGCCCCTCGACCACACCTATCCGCGAGGCACCGGCGTGCAACAGCAGGGCAACCAGCAGCGCGACATCATGGGTACGCAGCAGAGCGGCGCCGGCCCCGGCGCCGCCACGGGCATGGGCGGCCGCGCGAGCGGCGACGATGCCGGCATTCCCGGCGGCTCGATGGACACCCAGATCAACGGCGGCTCCGGCCCGGTGCAAGGCATCACGGACAGCCACCAGCGCCAGATGGAACAGAAATCCGGTGCCTACGGCCTGCTGGAACAGCCCGTCGGCCATCGTCCGAAAGACTCGGGCGTGGACCTGAGCCGGGAACGCGACATGCACCGCGACGTCGTGCGTGGCAACCTGCCGTCGCAAAGCGCGGCACAACCGGACCTCCAGGGCGGCTCGCTGTCCGACTCGCGCGGCAACCTGCAGGCCTCCACCCACACGCAGGGCGGCGGCATGCACGGCCCGCGCAGCGAACTGCCGAAGCAGCCGCCGGGCGGCTCGATGGGCAACCGCCAGTCGGGCACCCCGCCGACACAGGGCGGCGGCATGCCGGGCCCGGGCGCGCATGCCGGCAGCAGCGCCGGCAACCTCGGCGGCCAGGAAGCCCAGCGCGGCAACACGCAGCTGGACGTGAGCGGCTCGCGCTCGATGGCGAACCAGAATTCCGACGCCGCCGGCGTGCACCAGTCGAACGACGTGGCCGGCGGCCTGCCGCGCTCGCCGGGCAACACGGGCGCCGACAGCAGCGATCGCCAGGGCTCGCAGACCGGTTCGCACAACGGCCCGCCGGTACACGACTCGAACGATGCGGCCGGCGGCTATCCGCGCAGCCCGGGCTTTTCCAACAAGCTGAACGGTGACGACAACATGGACGACGACACCGGCTTCAAGCGCAAGCCGTGATCCCGCTCCGCGCAGCCCCGCCCGCGGGCTGCGCGTCCTTCTGTTCTTGATCCAGATTCAAGGTCCGGACAGCTTCCGGAACCCTGCCATTCTTCTCCCGGTCGAATCCGTCGCATTGCCATCGTTCCGCTTCGCATGACGCGATGCGTGCGCGCAATGGGCAGCCGCCTTCACCCGGCGGCATCCACGGAATCGATGCGTACTGCGCGCATCGCCAGACTGCGAGCGAAGCATGCAAATCGAGAACAGGATTGCACCAGTATGCAGGGAGACGCCATGCGCCGCCTGAACGTGCTGACGTGGCACACGCATGGCAGCTACCTGTACTACCTGTCCCATGCGCCGCACGACTTCCACGTGCTGGCCAAGCCGGGCCGTCCGCCGGGCTACGGCGGCCGCTGCGGCCCCTTCCCGTTCGGCCCGAACGTCCACGACCTGCCTGCCGACCTGGCCCGCACGCGCGAGTTCGACTGCATCCTGTTCCAGGAAGACCACCACTGGGAACGCGACCAGTACGAACTGCTGACGCCGGCCCAGCGCGCCCTGCCGCGCATCTACCTCGAGCACGATCCGCCCGGATTGCCGGCCGGCGACGGCGCAACGGCCGAGGAGCGCATGCCGCCCGGCACCGCCCGGCCGGCGTGGCCGACCGACGTGCGCCACCTCGTCGACGATCCCGCCGTGCTGCTCGTGCATGTCACCCCGTACAACGACCTGATGTGGGACAGCGGCCGCACCCCCACGCGCATCATCGAGCACGGCGTCGCCGTGCCCGACATGGTGCGCTACCGCGGCGACCTGGCGCGCGGCCTCGCGGTCACGAACCACCTCGCGCGGCGCGGCCGGCGCATGGGTGCCGACCTGTTCGAGCAACTGCGCGCCAACCTGCCGCTGGACCTTGTCGGCATGGGAGCGGCCGAGATGGGCGGCCTGGGCGAAGTCGACCATCCGCAGCTGCCCGCGTTCGCGGCGGCCTACCGCTTCCTGTTCTCGCCGGTCCGCTATTCGAGCCTCAGCCTGGCCGTGATCGAAGCCATGATGATCGGGATGCCGGTCGTCGCGCTCGCCACGGCCGAGATGGCGACCGTGATCGAGCACGGCGTCTCCGGCTTCGCGATGACGGATGCGCGCCAGCTGGCCATGACGATGCGCGCGCTGCTGGCCGATGCCGGGCTCGCTCGGAGCGTGGGCGAGACGGCGCGGCGGCGTGCCCGCGAGCGCTTTTCCATCGTCCGCTTCGGCGCCGACTGGGATGCGGCGCTGCGTGCCGTGACGAGTTGACGGCACGCCATGAAACTCGACGGCCAGCCGCCCGCCGCGCCCGCCTCCGTCCTTGCTGCCGGCCGGCGCCGCGTCGCCCTCATCAGCGATCACGCGTCGCCGCTCGCAGCGCCGGGCAGCACCGACTGCGGCGGCCAGAACGTCTACGTCGCCCACCTCGCGCGCGAACTGGCGCTGGCCGGGCACGTCGTCGACGTCTTCACCCGGCGCGACACCGTCCGGCAGAAGCAGCTCGTGTGCTGGCGCGAGAACCTGCGCGTCGTCAACGTACCTGCCGGACCGGCGCACTACGTGCCCAAGGAACAGATGCTGCCGCACATCCCGTCGTTCTGCCGCTTCGCCACCCGCTTCGCCCGCCACCAGCCTGCCCCCTACGACATCGTGCACGCGAACTTCTTCATGTCCGGCATGGTCGCCCAGCACCTCAAGCTGACGCTGGGCCTGCCCTTCGTGATCACGTTCCACGCACTGGGCCGCGTGCGCCGCCTCGCCCAGGGCATGGCGGACGCCTTCCCGCCCGCGCGTGCGCGCATCGAAGCGGGCCTGATGCGCCAGGCCGACCGCATCATCGCCGAATGCCCGCAGGACCGGCGCGACATGGAACACCTGTACGGGGCCAGCGGCGAACGCATCGCGATGGCGCCCTGCGGCTTCGACCCGGACGAATTGTGGCCCATGCCGCGCGACGAGGCGCGCGCCGCGCTCGCCCTCGCGCCCGGCCGCTTCACCGTACTGCAACTGGGGCGCATGGTGCCGCGCAAGGGTGTCGACACAGTGATCGAGGCCGTCGCCCTGCTGCGCGGTGTGCACGGCGTCGATGCCGAACTGCTCGTGGTCGGCGGCGAGGCGCAGCCGGGCGGGCGCGACGGCGACGAACTGGCACGCCTGCGCGCCCTCGCCCGCACGCTCGGCATCGCCAGCCGCGTCCGGTTCGCCGGCCAGCAACCGCGCACGGCGCTGCGGCTGTACTACGGCGCGGCCGACGTGTTCGTCACGACGCCCTGGTACGAGCCCTTCGGCATCACGCCGGTCGAGGCGATGGCCTGCGCCCGCCCCGTGATCGGCGCCGACGTGGGCGGCATCAAGAGCACCGTCGTGGACGGCATCACCGGCTTCCTCGTGCCCGCGCGCGACCCGCACGCGCTGGCGGGGCACCTGGCCCGCCTGCAGCGCACCCCGGCGCTCGCGCGCGCCATGGGCGAGGCCGGCCTGCGCCGCGCCTACCGCCATTACACGTGGCGCACCGTCGCCCGACAAATCGCGGGCATCTATGCCGCCGTCCTCGCCGAGGCGGGCGAGCGCGCCACCATCGACCTGACCCAACCCTAGGAGCCAGCATGGACGACCTCGACACATCGACGACGGCACACCCACCCCACGCGCATCGCGACCTGCAGGGCAAGGTCGCGCTCGTCACAGGCGCCGCCGGCGGGCTGGGCGCCGCGCTGGCCGCCGTGCTGGCGCGGGACGGCTGCGATATCGTCGCGGCCGACATCCGCGCCGACGCCCTGCAGGCGGGCATGCCGGCGCTGCTGGCCCATGGCGTGCGCGCCCGGGCGCTGGCGCTCGACGTCGGCCACCCGGGCGCCGCGCGCGCCGCCGTCGAGCGCTGCATCGCGACGATGGGGCGGCTCGACATCCTCGTCAACAACGCCGGCACCGACGTCACCCTGCCCATGTCCGAGATGTCCGACCAGGACTGGCTGCGCGTCATCGACACCAACCTGAACGGCCCGTTCCTGCTGGCCAGGAACGCCGCCGCGCAGATGCGCAGGCAGGGCGCGGGCGACATCGTCAACATCGCCTCCACGGCGGCCAAGCGCGCATGGCCGAACGCCTGCGCCTACCACGCCAGCAAATGGGGCCTGCTGGGCCTGTCGCACGCGCTGCATGCCGAGCTGCGTCCGCACGGGATCCGCGTCACGGCCGTCATCGCCGGCGGCATGCGCACGCCGTTCCTGCTCGACCGCTTCCCCGACCTCGATCCGGCCCGGCTGCAGGACCCGGCCAGCGTCGCCCTTGCGATCCGGCACGCGCTGCTGCTGCCGCGCGAGAGCGTGATCGCGGAACTGACCATCCTGCCCGTGCACGAAACCTCCTGGCCATGAAAGCTGCGCATATGAAAGGCGCGCATTTGAAAGCTGTATTCCTCGACAAGGACGGCACGCTCGTGGACGATGTGCCAAACAACGTCGAGCCGGAACGCATCCATCTGTGCCGCGGCGCCGGTCCCGCGCTGCGTCTGCTGATGCGGCTGGGCTACCGCCTGTTCGTCGTCACCAACCAGCCGGGCATCGCATTCGGCCACTTCGCCGCTGCGGCGATGGAAGTCGTCGGCAACCGCCTGCGCGACCTGCTGCTGCGCGAGCAGCTGGCGCTCGACGGCTTTTATTTTTGCCCGCATCATCCGGAAGGCACGGTGGCGCCGTGGGCCGCCGCATGCCACTGCCGCAAGCCGCTGCCGGGCCTGCTGCTGAAAGCCGCGCTGGACTACGGCATCGACCTGCGCGCGTCGTGGATGGTGGGCGACATCCTGCACGACGTCGAGGCCGGCAACCGTGCCGGCTGCCGCACGATCCTCATCGACAACGGCAACGAGACGGAATGGCGGCTGGGCCCGCGCCGCGTACCGACGCGCATGGCGCCCGACCTGTACACGGCCGCCGTGCTGATCGCCAGCCATGGAGATCCAGAATGACCGCCCCGTGGCAACAGGCCCGGCGCCTCCTTTGCGTGCGCCTCGATTCGCTCGGCGACGTGCTGATGTGCACCCCGGCCATGCGTGCGTTGCGCCAGGCGGTGCCCGGCCGCACGCTGACCCTGCTCGGCTCGCCATCCGGCGCCGTCGCGCTGCCCTTCATCCCGGAACTGATTGACGCCATTCCCTGGGAAGCGCCGTGGTCGAACCGCGCACCGTTTCCTCCTGCACACGCGGACGGACTGGCGCTGGTCGGCGCGCTCGCCGCGCGCGCCTTCGACGCCGCCGTGATCTTCACCACCTACACGCAAAGCGCGCTGCCGGCCGCGCTGCTGTGCCAGCTGGCCGGCATCCCGCTGCGGCTGGCCCATTGCCGCGAGAATCCCTACGGCCTGCTGACCGACTGGATTCCCGATCCCGAACCGGCCACCATCGTGCGGCATGAGGTGCAACGCCAGCTGGCCCTCGTGCAGCGGGTCGGGTGCCGCAGCGCCGCACCCGGGCTGTCGTTCGTCCCGCGGCCGGCCGACGTCGCTGCGACGCGCGCACGCCTCGGCGCCGCCGGCATCGATCCGGACCGGCCCTATCTCCTGCTGCACCCGGGTGCCAGCGCCGCGTCGCGCCGCTATCCGGCCGGACACTGGGCGCAGGTGCTGCGCCTGCTGGCGCACGATCCGCAACTGCCGCTGGTCCTTACGGGCAATGCGGCGGAAAGCGAACTGGTCGACCAGATCCAGTTCGCGAGCGCCGTGCCCGCCATCTCGCTCGCGGGCCGGCTGACGTTGGGCGAACTGGGCGCGGCGCTGCAACGCGCGGCCGTCGTCGTGACCAACAACACCGGGCCGGCCCACGTGGCCGCCGCCGTGGGCACGCCGGTGGTCGACCTGTATGCGCTGACCAATCCACAGCACACGCCGTGGCACGTGCGCAGCCGCGTCCTGTTCCATGACGTACCCTGCCGCTTCTGCTACAAGAGCACGTGTCCGGAAGGCCATCAGGCCTGTCTCGCCGGGGTCGCGCCCGAACGCGTCGCCGCCGCCGTGCGCGAGCTGCTGGGCACGGCGCGACCGGCCGACGTCGATACGCCGGCCGCCACGCCCGACGCCTCCGTGCCCACGTGACCGGTGTCGCGCCGATGTCCCATATCGAATCAGCGTCCGGACAGTGTGCGCGCCTGCGCCTGCGCGTCGTCGCGCCCGCCCGGCGACGACGACACCCGCGCACCGGTCGCGGATGGCGCCGCGGCATCATCGGCGGCCGGCCTGCCGGATACGGGCCGCATCGCGTGCGCACGCACGAGCGCCTGCAGCGCGTCACGCTCGACGGTCTCCTGGTCGAGCAGCAGGCGGGCCAGCGCATCGAGCAGCGGGCGCTGCTCGCGCAACGTGGCCTGCACCCGCTGGTGCGCTTCGTCGAGCAGCCGCGCGACTTCTCCATCGATCAGGCGCGCCGTGTGTTCGCTGTACGGCACGTTCTGCACCGGTGCCGGCACATACGACGCGCCGGCCTGCTCGAAGGTCGCCAGCCCGACACGTTCGCTCATGCCGTATTGCGCGACCATGTGGCGCGCGAGGTCGGTCGCCATCTGCAAATCGTTCTGCGCCCCCGTCGATACATCGCCGAACACGAGTTCCTCGGCCACGCGACCGCCGAGGAACACGTCCATCCGGTCCAGCAATTCGCTTTTCTTCAGCAGGTAGCGGTCTTCGGTCGGCAGTTGCTGGGTGTAGCCGAGCGCCGCGATGCCGCGCGGAATGATCGACACCTTGGCCACCTGGTCGGCGTGCGGACGGGACTCCGCCGTCAGCGCGTGTCCCGCTTCATGGTAGGCGACCGTTTCCTTTTCCATCGGATTGATGAGGCGCGAGCGCTTTTCCATGCCCGCGATGACGCGGTCGATTGCCTCGTCCAGCTCGGCCCGCTCGACCCTGTCCTTGCCGCGCCGCGCCGCCAGCAGCGCGGCTTCATTGACCAGGTTGGCGAGGTCGGCGCCGGACAGGCCCGGCGTCCTGGCGGCCACGGCGCCCAGGTCCACGTCGGGTGCCAGGCTGACCTGGCGCGCGTGCACCTGCAGTATCTTCTGTCGTCCTTTCAGGTCGGGCCGGTCGAGCGCGACGTGGCGGTCGAAGCGGCCGGGGCGCAGCAGGGCCTGGTCGAGGATCTCCGGACGGTTCGTGGCGGCGAGGATGATCACGCCCTTGTTGGTGTCGAAACCGTCCATCTCGACGAGCAGCTGGTTGAGGGTCTGTTCCTGCTCGTTGTAGCCGCCGACGATGCCCGCCACGCCGCGCGCACGGCCCAGCGCGTCGAGTTCGTCGATGAAGATGATGCAGGGCGCCACCTTTTGCGCCTGCACGAACAGGTCACGCACGCGCGCGGCGCCGACGCCCACGAACATCTCGACGAATTCCGAACCGCTGATCGAAAAGAACGGCACCCCGGCCTCGCCCGCCACGGCCCGCGCCAGCAGCGTCTTGCCGGTGCCGGGCGGACCGACGATCAGCACGCCTTTCGGGATGCGCCCGCCGAGCCGCCGGTAGCGTTGTGGATTCTTGAGGAACTCGACGATTTCCATCAGTTCGTCGCGCGCCTCGTCGATTCCGGCCACGTCGTTGAAACTGACGCCGGTCTTGCTCTGCATGTAGACGCGCGCCCGGCTCTTGCCTACGTCAAACAATCCGGCGGCCATACCGCCCCGCTTGACCAGGCTGCCGTACATCCAGAACAGCAGGATCAGCGGCAACATCCACGACAGCAACGTCAGCCATTCGCTATGCGGTTCGCCGGCATAGCGCACGTGCGCCGCGTCGAGGTCCTTGACGAGGTCCGGGTCGTTCACGCGTGTCGTGCTGAACGGACACAGTCCCGCGTCATTGCACTTGAGCGCTGCGATCCGCTCGCGCGGCAACACGGCGTCGAGCCCGCCGGACTTCAGCGTGCCGGACACGCCCGACTCGGACAAGGTGACCTCATTGACCTTGCCGGCATGGACGAGCTGCTTGAATTCGCTGTACGCCAGCGGCGCCGACGTCACCCAGTCCGACACCGACTGGACCAGCATGAACAGGCCGATGGCGAACAGCCAGTACCACAGCATGGGCCGGAACGCCGGGCCGCCGTCTGGCTTGCGCAAGGGGGTTTCCCCCGTATCGGATGGTTCCTTCACGCAACCTCCCCGCGCCACGCACGCCTTGTCCAGTGGTGCCGCCCGGCATGCCGGACGTCTGTGCGTCGTGGCTGATCCTGAGTCTACGCCTGCCGTTCCAACTGCGCCAGCCGCGCTTCGCACTCGCGCTGCTCGCGCCGGTCACGCCGGTAGGTGTAAACGGTATTGGTCACGCAGGTCAGGACGGCGGTCGCGATCCCGACTGCCGTGCCGACATCCGCCAAGGTCAGCGACGCCCCGATCGACGCCATGCCGGCCACGTAGCTCGCCATTCCGAAGATGCTTGGTCTGCTCATTACTGTTCTCCCCCCAATCGATTGCGCCACCCCTTCCCAAGAGCCCGCCGTTCGAGTAGAGTCAGTATAGAACTCTAAACTGATCATCGTCAAGAACACTAAACCAATCGAGTTTAGTATGCTAAACATGAACCTGTTATCCGACCGCCTCGACTACCTCTACCGCAGCACGCCGAACCTGGAAGGCGAGCGCGGCCAGATTGGCCTCGTGAAGGCATCCGGCGCCTCGAAAAGCGTCGTGAACCAATGGCTGACCGGGAAGATCAAGTCGATGGACATCCGCTACGCGCTCAACATCGAGCGCGCGCTCGGGGTCTCGCACATCTGGCTGATGACGGGCGAAGGCGATCCGCGCCAGGCGCCGCTGCACCGCCTGAAGGATGGCATGGCGGTCCGCGCGCTCGACAACGACGATACGGAATTCGTCCAGATCCGCATGGTCAAGTTGCGCCTGTCGGCCGGGATCACGGGTTTCCAGGCGGAGCCGGAACGCCGCGAGGGCGGCACGCTCGGCATGCGCCGCACGTGGATCGAACGGCACAACTACCATCCCGACCACCTGATCGCCATCCACGTCAAGGGCGAAAGCATGGAACCGTCGCTGTACGCGGGGGACATCGTCATCATCAACACGCTCGACACCAAGCTCGTGGACGGCGCCGTGTACGCATTCAACTACGAAGGCGAGGCCGTCGTGAAGCGCCTGACGCGCGACGCCGGCAAATGGTGGCTCACGTCGGACAACCCGGACCAGCGCAAATACCACCGCAAGCTCTGCCAGGGCAATGCCTGCCTCGTGATCGGCCGCGTCGTGCGCAAGGAAAGCGACCGCATATGAGACTCGACGTGGCCGTCGCCGAGCTGAAGGGCGTGCGTGTGGCGCTGGCGTTCGCGCCGCCGGCCTGGGTCGCGCCCGGCGTCGGCGACGTACTGCTGGAACGCCTGCGCCCCTTCTTTCCCACGCTGCCCGTGATGCTGGTGTCCGTATCCCGGCATGGCATGCGGGCGCACGCGGCGTTCCAGGCGCAGGCACTCGTCGATGGCGCCGACCTCGCGCAACTGCAGCGGCAGACGATCGATCTCGACATTCCGCCGTCACCGCCGCACGCGCCGCCGCCGTTTTGACAGCCAATTGTCTTTGATTCCGCCTGCGGAGCTTCTAACTAGTACTCAATTTGATGCTCGAATGTATTGATAGGTGTACCCATCGCGCACATTCTCTGATGACATCCGGAACTTGTTCAGTATGCTTCGGTCCAAGACCCTACTAAACGAGCGGAATCCACGAGCATGCTTCTGTCCCACCAGATCCGCCTCGACCCGACGCCTGCACAGCGCGACTATTTTGCGCGCGCGGCCGGTACCGCCCGGCGCGTCTGGAACTGGGCACTCGCCGAGTGGAATCGCCAGGTCGCCGCCGGCCAAAAACCAAATGCGATGGCACTGAAGAAGCAATTCAATCGCATCAAGTATTCGGATCCGGATTGGCTGGACGACAACGGCCAGCCCTGGCTGCGCACCATTCACCGTGACGCTCACGCACAACCCTTTGCGAACCTGGCAAAAGCGTGGTCCCGCTACGTCGACCAGCGTCGCACGGGCCAACAGGCGCAACGACCGCGTTTCAAAAAGAAAGGGCGTTGTCGCGACGCGTTCTACGTTGCCAACGATAAATTCCGCATCGAAGGGATGGAAGCAGTGTTGCCGAAAGTCGGACGCGTGCAAATGCGCGAGCATCTGCGCTGGCCCGGCAGGATCATGGGAGCGAGCGTCGGACGCCAGGCCGACCGCTGGTATCTGGCGGTGCAGGTCGAGGTGCCCGATCACGTTGCACGCCTGCGCCGCACGGGTGACGGCATTACCGGCGTCGACTTGGGCGTGAGCGCGGCCGCTACTCTGTCGAACGGCGAGAAGATCGCGGCACCGCGCCCGCTCGCGGCAGCACTGCGGCGCTTGCGTATCCGCTCGCGGCGCCAGTCGCGCAAGCTGGAAGCGGCCAGGAAAGCTGTCGGCATCATGGGACCGATCCCGAAAGGCATACGGCTGCCGGAATCGAAGAACAGGACGTGTGGCGCCCGCGCGCTGGCCCGGCTGCACGAGCGCATCGCCCGCGTGCGTGCCGACTTCATGCACAAGTTGACTACCCGGTTGTGCCGCGAAAATCAAACGATCGTGATCGAGGACTTGAACGTGCACGGGATGCTGGCCAATGCCCGTCTGGCGCGTGCGATCAGCGACGTCGGTTTTTATGAGTTCAGGCGCCAGCTGCAATATAAAGCAAAGCGTTACGGCACCCAGCTCGTGCTGGCGGACCGGTGGTATCCGTCGAGCAAGTTGTGTTCAGCGTGCGGCGACCGTTACGCCGCGCTTGGCCTGGGTGAACGCAACTGGACCTGCGCCGCGTGCGGCGCGCATCACGACCGCGACGTGAACGCGGCGATCAATCTGCAACGGCTCGCAACCGGCGCCCTCGCGGCGCAAAGTGCGCTACCCTTGGCGAGCCGGGCGGTGACGCCAGGCACTGCCGCCAGCGATGGGCTGGCGGGAGGCGGGAAAGTGACGCCTGCCAGGCACGAGCACGGTCAGCAGGACGGCTCGGGGCAGGAAGAGAATGGTGAGCACTTGTGCTTACATTTTCGATAGCAGACTGGTTGTTTGCCGAATCAGTGGCTGACGACCCCGATAGAGACCGGAGGGGCAACGATTGCCGGCCTTTCGGAACCGTACACATTCAGACCGAAGCCCATTCCTTTCGGAACTGCACCCCGATACTGAACAACCAGGTCATATTTGTGACCGGCCTGAAGTTCGTAGTCGCTCAGAGACAACCCGACTTTACCGTCGACATACCCTCCGGGATTCAACTTCAAAAAATCCCTTCTGGAACGCGGCGGTGGGGGCAGCAACGACGAAATGAACGATGTTGGTACATCTTCTCCGGTAGCGTGATCTTGCAAAAACAGGCTTACAGAAATTGTCCACCCCGCCAGGACGTAAATATTCGAGGGTGATTCGTTTTTCAGAATTACCCGCAGTTCGACGATGTCGTTTTTCCTGTAGGCCTTTTTCGCACCGTGGACTGAAAGACTGAGCAGCGGGGCCGGAAACGGAGTGCCATGGATATCACTCGAATCGAGATCAGCTACCGTGACCGCATGGCCACGTTCACACAAGCTCGCGACGACAAGAATGAACACAATTCTTAGTACACGGAGAACCACATGTCCGGAGGTTTGCATCTTGAGTCGCATGGTTCGCAGTCCCTGCATTCTTCGAATTCAAGAAAACGGCCGGGCGATGCCGGCCGTATCGAACACGGGTGCGGAGATCAGCCGCTGTTCCGCAGGCCCGCCGAAATGCCGTTGATCGACATATGCAGCCCGTTGCGGGTCGCATCGTCATCGACGCCGGCGCGGTAACGGCGCAGCAGCTCGACCTGCAGGTGGTTCAGTGGATCGATGTACGGCAGGCGGTTGCGCAGCGAACGCTGCATCTGCGGGTTCCCGTCCAGCAGTTCGTCCTGCTCCATGATCTGCCGGAGGATCTCCACGGTGCGGGCGTGTTCGTCGCTGATGCAGCCGAAGATGCGGTCGCGCAGCGCGGCGTCGGACACCAGGCCGGCGTAGCGGCCGGCGATCGCGATGTCGCTCTTGGCCAGCACCATGTCCATGTTCGACAGCAGCGTGGTGAAGAACGGCCACTCCTTGTACATCTTGCGCAGCAGCGCGAGGCGTTCGGCCGGCGCCTCCGCGACGAAGCGTTCCACCGCCGTGCCGAAGCCATACCAGCCCGGCAGCATCAGGCGGCATTGCGCCCAGCTGAACACCCAGGGAATCGCGCGCAGGTCTTCGATCGAGCGCGACTTCTTGCGCGACGCCGGACGGCTGCCGATGTTCAGGGCGGCGATTTCCGAGATGACGGTCGATTCCCAGAAATAGGTCTCGAAGCCTTCCGTTTCATAGACGAGCGAGCGGTAGGCGCGCAGCGCTTCGGTGGACAGCAGGTCCATCGCGGCGACCTGCTCCGCGTCCGGCTGCGGCTGGGCGTGCGACAGCAAGGTCGCTTCCATCGTCGCGGCGACGAGCACTTCCAGGTTACGTCGGCCGACGTCGGCATTGGCGTACTTCGCGGTGATGACTTCGCCCTGCTCCGTCAGGCGGATGCGGCCCTGCACGGCGCCCGGCGGCTGCGCGAGGATCGCTTCGTAGCTCGGGCCGCCGCCGCGTCCCACCGAACCGCCGCGGCCGTGGAACAGCTGCAGCTTGACGTCGTGCGCGCGGAACACGGCGATCAGTTCCAGCTCCGCCTTGTGCAATTCCCAGCCGGAGGTGACGTAGCCGCCGTCCTTGTTGCTGTCCGAGTAGCCGAGCATGACTTCCTGCAGGCGGTCGCGCGACTGCAGCAGGCGCATGTAGAACGGCAGGCCGAACGCCTCGGCCATGATCGCTGGTCCGGCGCGCAGGTCGTCGATGGTCTCGAACAGCGGGATGATGTTGACGTCGAGCGTGCCGAGCGTCGGATGCAGCAGGCCGGCTTCCTTCAGCAGCACGGCCACTTCCAGCAGGTCGGAGACGGAGGCCGCCTTCGAGATGATGTAGTTGACCACCGCCGCGCGGCCGTACTTCAGGTGTGCCTGCTTCGTCTCGCGCAGGATGGCCAGCTCGGACGCGGTGTCTTCGGAATAGTCTTCGAACGGCGAGACGAGCAGCCGCGGCGTCTGCAGTTCTTCCAGCAGCACCTTGCAGCGCTCCCCTTCCGCCAGCGCCAGGTAATCGACGCCGGGACGCGCCAGCGCCAGCAGTTCCGCGATCACGCGCTCGTGCACGTCGGAGTTCTGGCGCAGGTCGACGGGCGCGAGGTGGAAGCCGAACACCTTCACGGCGCGGCGCAGGGTGCGCAGGCGGCCGCGCGCCAGCTGGCGGGCGCCGCTGGTCACGAGCGATGCGTGGATGACGTCCAGGTCGGCCAGCAGCTCGTCCGCGCTGGCGTAGGCCGCCGTATCCGGATCGAGGCTGCCTCCGACGAGCCAGGCGCGCGTCGCCACCAGGCGCGCGTGCATGCCGTGCAGTGCCTGGCGATAGGGTTCGTCCTGGTGGTGCGGCGAGTTGTCCGGCGTGCGTTCGGCGATGCGGCGCAGCGCCTCGGTGCTGCCGCACAGCGACTGCGCCTGCGACAGCTGCGAGGCGAGCGTGTGCACCTCGGGCAGGTAGAAATCCAGCGCGCGGGTCGCGTGTGCTTTCAGCGTGGCGCGCAGGATGTCCGCGGTGACGAAAGGATTGCCGTCACGGTCGCCGCCGATCCAGCTGCCCACTTTCATGAACGACGGCAGTTCGCGGTCGGTCCAGGCGGCGTCCTTGTGGCCGAGTGTATCCTCGAGGGCACAGTACAGGCGCGGCAGGCTGCGCAGGATCGTGTAGTCGAAGAAGGACAGGCCATTCTCGACTTCGTCCAGCACCGACAGCTTGGCGGGACGCAGCAGGCGGGTCTGCCACAAGGTCAGGATGGCGCGCGCCAGCGCTTCTTCGTTGTCCTGCTCCTCGTCGGGCGTCAGTTGCGTACGGTCGCGTTCGCCGATCAGGCGCGCGATCGCCATCTGGCAGTTGAGGACGCTCTTGCGCTGCACTTCGGTCGGGTGCGCCGTGAACACGGGGCTGACGTGGGCATCGTCGAAGAACGCCGGCAGGTCATCCATGCGGCCCGCGGCGAACACGCCGTCGACGGCGTGGGCAATGCTGCCCTTCTTCGGCGCCGAACCGGCGGACAGGTGCGCGCGGCTGCGGCGGATGTGGTGCTGGTCTTCGGCGATATTGGCCAGCAGCGAGAAATAGGTGAAGGCGCGGATCAGCTGGGTACGCTCGTCGGACGAGATGCCGGACAGGATCGCAGCCAGTTCCTCGTGCGCGCTGCCATCCTCGTCGCGCCGGAACCCGATGCAGCTCCGGCGAATCGACTCGATGCGGTCGAACACCCCATCGCCTTCCTGGGCCCGGATCGTTTCGCCCAGCATGCGGCCGAGCTGGCGGATGTCCCGCCCCAGCAACTCTTCCTTGAAATTCCGTGCCTCTTCAACGCTCATTCAAGCTCTCCTGTCGTCGTCCTGGAACGACTTAATATGAAAATTTTTTACAGAACACGCATCAACCACTCGGCATAGCCCATGCAACTCCCTGTATATCCGAGCCTAAGAGAGGCGTGCGCCGGAGTGGAATATGCAATGTTATGAAATTTTACTACGAACATTGATCAGTTCGGGGCTCAGGTTGAAAAAATGCTACACGTGGAGAGCACGGTTGACGCCGCTCAGGCAACCTCGACCCGGTTGCGGCCATTCGCCTTGGCGACGTACAGCGCGCCGTCGGCCCGCTTGATCGCGGCCCCGATATCTTCTTCCGGCCTGAGCGACGTCACGCCGAACGATGACGTGACGCGCAACCCGTGCGGCCACGCCTGCGCCGGCAGCGCGCCGCGCAGCTTTTCCGCCATCGTCGCGGCGTGCTCGCGGGTGGTGTCCGGGCACAGGAGCAGGAATTCTTCACCGCCCCAACGGACCAGCTTGTCGCTCGAACGCACGACTTTCCGGATGACGGCGGCGAAGCGGCGCAACACGTCGTCGCCGGCGTCGTGGCCATGGCGATCGTTGATCTGCTTGAAGTGGTCGATATCGACGAAGACGACCGCCATCTCCTCGTCGACGTGGCCGGACGCATGCAGGCGCTTCATCAGCGCCGCCCTGAGGCCCTGCCGGTTCAGGGCGCCGGTCAGCGGGTCGGTATGGGCCTGGTCGGCCAGGTCGCGCGCTTCCAGTTCCAGCGCCTTGTTGATGGCCGCCAGCGTTTCGAGGCGCGAATTGCTGGCCGAGAGCCGCGTACGGACATGCAACAGGCTAAGCGACAAGCCCAGGATGCCGCAGCCGATCCATGCGCCTATCAGGTACATGAGCAGTTTGGTATCCGAGATCCATTTGCCACGGAACCGGATCGAGCGCAATTCGATCACGATCGGCTGGCCGAGCGCGACCGATCCGGTCGAGATCTCCATCGCCGTCACGTTATCGAGCCG
>Ga0207705_10000838_pt1 | contig 25172 bp, 22 predicted proteins | sample KBSC13metaG_FD_184314 | JGI IMG/M metagenome (GOLD analysis project Ga0207705, IMG submission 184314) | Corn rhizosphere microbial communities from Kellogg Biological Station, Michigan, USA - KBS C1-3 metaG (SPAdes) (version 2) | ecosystem: Host-associated > Plants > Roots > Rhizosphere > Soil ... | reverse complement strand
GTCCACCAGCCTTTCAAACTCGGGGCCCCCGCGCATCGGGTCGGCGACGGGCAGTCCCAGCCGCGCCGCCTCGCGTTCCATCAGTCCACGCGCCTCCTCGTCGCCAAGCGACGCGGTGTTCAGGCTGATCCCACCCGCGCGGATCGCGGGATTGGTGCGCGAGCCGAGGCGCACGGTGATATCGATGATTTCGTCGACGCTCGGCACCGCGAAGGCCTCGTCGCCGAGCATCCGCTCGCGCGTCGGGTCGTGGCAGACCACGAAGACGTCGGGCTGGCTGCCGTGAAGCAGCGCCAGCGAGACGCCCGCGTAGCCCGGGTGGAGCAGCGAGCCCTGGCCCTCGATCACGTCCCAGTGGTCGTCGGGCGCGGCCGGGCTCAGCATCTCGGCGGCGCCGGCGGCAAAGTCGGAAATGACCGCATCCATCGGAATTCCGCGGCCGGCGATCATGATTCCGGTCTGTCCGGTGGCCCGGAAGTCAACCTCCATGCCGCGCTCGCGCATCGCTCGGGCGATCGCCAGCGCGGTATATTTCTTGCCGAGCGCGCAATCGGTGCCGACGGTCAGCAGGCGCTTGCCGCTGCGCCTGATGCCAGTGCCGACGGGGATTCCGGCGGGCGGCTTGCGGATGTCGATCAATCGCCGCCCGAGGCGACGCGCGGCATCGCTCAAACCGGGCACGTCGCCGAGCCGCGAATGCATTCCGCTGACGATGTCGAGCCCCGCCTCGAGCGCGCCGAGCAACGCCGGGACCCAACTCTCGGCGATGAAGCCGCCAGAATTGGCGACCCCGACGACCAGCGACCGCGCGCCCTCGGCGCGCGCCTGCTCGGGCGTCAGCCTGCGCAGGCCCGCCGTCACCGTCGCGCTGGGCAGCGCATATTCGCCGACGCAAAGCTCGGGCGCCCAGTCACGCAGGCCGAACGCGGTCTTGGCATAGCCAGGCTCGACGGTGTCCCCGAGGAACAGGAGGTAGGGCTGCGGCAAGTCGAGCGCAGACGCCGTCATTGCAAATGCAGTTTCAAGTCTCGTCGCCAACCCCACCTCACATCTTCCCTTCAGATCAGCGGAAACGCGCCCCCAGGGTCACGCCGATTGTGCGGGGACGGGTTATCCCGATCGCCCCCGCATCGTTGGGATAGTTGCCTGGATCGAGAGTAATCACGCTCGCGATTCCTCGCTTGTTGGTCAGATTCCTGACGTACACTTGGGCTAACCAACGGTCCGACTCGATGCCGGCGCGCAAATCGATGGACGTGTATGAAGGCAGGTTCTTGAGATCGCCCTGGGCATCACGGACATTGAAGTCGGGTGTGCGGTCGCCAGTGTATGTGATGCTGCCTCCGACAAAGCCATTCCATTCACGCATGATCGGCCACTCGTAATCGGCGTTCAGGTTCACGCTCCAATCCGGCACGTAAGGCAGGGGGTCGCCGTCGACCCCCTCGATTTGGGGGTCCGTGTCCTTGGTCAGATGGGCATCGGTATAGGCGCCGTTGAGCGACAGGTTCAGGCCTTTCAGCGGCCGGGTGGAAACGGTAAATTCAACGCCCTTGCTGACTGCTGTTCCGCCATTCGCGTTGACGCCGAAGTTGTCGATCGTTTGGAACAGCTGAATGTCTTTCCAGTCGAGATAGAAAGCCGCGACGTCGAGCGACAGCTTGCGGTTGAACCAGTCAGCTTTCAGCCCTGCCTCGTAGCTCGTCAGGCGGTCCGATTTGTAACTCTTGAGGTTTTCGGGCGCGTTGGGGGGCAGCGCATTCGGTCCGCCCGGACGATAACCCGATGCCACGCGCGCGTAGACGGAGGTGTTCGGATTGATCTCGTAACGCGGCGCCACGGAGTAGGTGAACACGGATTCCTTCGAAGCGAGGCCCGAGAAGTCGACGACCGCACCGCCGATGAGCGCGCCGGTGATGTTCTCGTGAGCCGCCTGCTTATTCTGGCTGATCCGTCCCCCGAGCGTAAGGTCGAACTGCGGCGTGAAGTGGATCGTGCCGTTGGCGAACGCGGCATACTCGCGATATTTCGAGCGCAGGAAAATTTGATAGAGGATCGGCAGGTCCGTCGCGATCTCCCCCGTCGGGATGTCTACCGGATAGGCATTCTGCGGATCGATGTGCGACTTTTCGTGGGTATAATAAGCACCCACCAGCCATTCGAACTTATCATTGTCGGGAGATGAAAGACGGAATTCTTGAGTGAACTTGTCCGTCCCGGTCTCTTGCTGCAGCACCGCGCTCACCGGTCGGGGGCCGAAGAAGCCGCCGAACGCCGGTGGAAGTGAGAGGATCTGCGCGAGCGGAGGGAGTCCGGCCCCCAGCAACGCAAGCGTCCAATCGCGCTGATATCTTCCCGTGAAGGTTCCGTAGCTGGTCGATGACGTGAGGTTGGCAAAGCCAATATTCCAGTCGGCCACAGCGCTGTAGACCCGATACTTTGTGCGAGTGAATTCGGGCAGGTAGCGCGATACTGTCAGACCTCCGTAGAGCGGCTTGAGTGTCACCGGATCAACTTCAACGTAATTGGACCCGGCATTGTTGATGTTCTGAATCATCGCTCCGAGGCGAATGGAAAAATCGTCACTCGCATTGAAGAGGGCGGAAATCCGTCCGCCATAGGTTTTCACGTCGTTCTGGTTCTTGTCGACCAGCGTACCGGCATACAGTGGATTCGCTGGATCGATCAGGTTGGCGAGTGGATTATTGCCAATCGAATCGATGAAGCCGCCTTCCTTGCGATAGAAGCCGGTGGCCCGGATTGCGGCGCGATCCGACAACGGCACGTTGACCATCGCAGCGCCGTGATAGCCCATGCTGCCACCCTTGAGGTCTTCGAGACCAACCTCGCCACGCGCCTGAAGGCCGCGCGGATCGGGAGCGTTCGTCACGAACTTCAGGACGCCTCCCAGTGAGCTTGCGCCGTACAAGGTGCCTTGCGGCCCCCGCAGCACCTCAAGGCGGGCCACATCAAACGTGTCGAAGTCGCCAGCGAGGATGGCGCCGTTGGCAAGGCCGCTGCTCGATCCGAAGGGAACGTCATCGACGTAGACGCCCACAGTCGATGCGACGCCTCCGGTGTTAACGCCGCGCAAGGTGATCCGTGACTCGCCGCGATTCTCGCCCGTCAGGCTGAGGCCCGGGATCAGGGCGAGATAGTCCTCCAGATTGGTGGCTTGTTGCCGGTCGAGTGTTTGCTCGCCGACCACTGTTACCGATTGTGGAACCTTGGCGAGGACCTCGACGCGCTTTTGCGCCGTCACGATGATCGCATCGCTCGGCGCATTGTTAGTGCCTTGATTGCCTGACGTCGTGCCTTGGCTCACCGTCGTCTGCGCCGAGGCGGGCACATCCTGCCCATAGGCGGGTGAGCACACGGCGAAGCCTGCCGCTGCGGAAGCCAAAAGCTGCGTTCTCGTTTTCAGTAACATTCCATCTCTCCCCTCATTCGCGCTCACGTTGTGCGAAGCGTCAGCTCCACGTTGCGCCGAGCAGGCGCCGAAAATTTCCTCCAAGGACCAGGCGAATGTTCGCGTCCGAGTAGCCGCGCTTGATCAGCTGCTCGGTCAGGTCGAACACCTTTTGCGGGTGATCGAAGCCGTCGATGTCGATCTTGTCGCGGAACGCGTAGCTCGCCTTGTAGCCGGCCTTAAGCTGCTTGTACTGGTCCGGCGGCATGTCGTCGTAGCCGTTCAAGTCGGCGTCCGAGCCGATGCCGACATGCTCGACCCCGACGAGCTTCGCGACGTGATCGATATGGTCGGCCATGTCGGAAACGGTCGTCGGATCGGTCGCCTTGATGAACATGCGAACGCCGGTGATGCCCATCACTCCGCCCTTTGCGGCGAGGTTCTTGATCACCTCGTCGCTCTTGTTGCGCGGGTGCGGGTTCAGGGCCTTGCAGTTGGAATGGGTGACGGCGATCGGCTTGGGCGAGAGCGCAATCGCATCGAGCGTCGTGCGCTCGCCGCAATGCGAAGTGTCGACCAGCATGCCGACTTTGTTCATCGCCTTGATGATCTCTTCGCCGAAGTCGCTGACCCCCCCGTCGATGCGGTCGGTCGACCCCGAGCCGATCAAATTTTGGCTGTTGTAGGTCAGCTGCGCGCAGCGCAGGCCGAGCCGATAGAAATATTGAACGTCCTCGGGCTTCTCGAACTGCTCCGCGTTCTGCAGGCCCATGATGATCGCCGCCTTGCCCTCGGCCTTGGCGTGGTCGAGGTCGGCGGCGGTGCCGACGAGCGTGAAATTGTCCGACTGGCGCCCGACCCAGCCCTGGTAGGAAGCGAGGAAGTCGAGCGCCTGCTCCTTCGAGCCGGGTCCGCCGACGCCGACGCTGTGGTGAAAGCCGGTGATGCCCGACGCCTTGAACTCGGCGAGGTCCTTGGGCCCGAACGGGTGGTCGAAGAACTTGGGGTCGAAGTCCAGCTTCAGCGGCGCCAGCATGTCGATCACGAGCGATTCCCGGACCACCTTGATCGCGCGCGCTGAATAAGTCCGGCCGGGCGCCGCGGCGAACGCGAAGCTGCCGCGGTTGATCATCGGGAAGGCCAGCGCTCCCGCAAGACCGCCGCCAAGAACTGCGCGCCGAGTCAATCGCGGTTCAGGCATTGGCCAATCCTTCCGGCCGCCGGGCCAAGTCGTCGAAGCGATCGCCCTCCGCCGCCCGCGCCAGGATGCGCCGGGTGGGAGAGTCGAGCAGGTAGAGCAGCGCCGCGGACAGGGTCGCGATGCCGGCCAGGATTATGAAGAAAGGCACGTGCGCGACCCTGCTCCACAGCCTCCCGACCTGCCCGGCGAGGAGGCTGCCGCTGAAGATCGCGAGATACCAGGCGGCGACCGTGCTCGCGCCGAGTTTGGGCGGTGCCAACCGCGCGAAAATGCCGAGCCCGTTGGGGAGGATGAACAGCTCGCCCAGGGTGAAAACGAAGAAATAGCTGAGCAGCCAGATCCAGTGCGCGCGACCGCCGCCGGTCAGCGCCTCGGCCGCGGCCACAATCAGGTAAGACACCGCGACCAGCATCGCGCCGACCGACATCTTCTGGATCACCGAAAGCTCACGGCCGCGCTCGGCCTGCCGCTTCCAGCGCGCGAGTAGAAGCGGAGTCAGGACCATCACCAGCAGCGGGTTCAGCGAGAAGAACATCGCCGCGCCGACCTCCACGCCGCCGATCGTCCGGTTGACGTCGTCCCGCATCCACAGCGCCATCGTGTTACCGATCTGCTCGTAGGCGCCGCGGAACACGGTCACGGCGAGGCCGATGGCGAGCAGGAGCAAGGCGGTGTCGCGGCCGCGGTGCGAAGCTGCGGGCAGCGGGCTCGCGGGCGCTTCGACCTTCCGCTCCGGCGGCAGATAGGCGTGGCCGTAAACGTAGATCAGCAAGCCGGCCAGCATGCCGACCCCCGCGGCGGCGAAGCCGTAATGCCAGCCGTAGGTCTCGCCGAGGAATCCGCACAGCAAAGGCGCGAGGAACGCGCCCACGTTCACGCCGACATAATAGACGTTGTAGGCCCACGGCCGGCGCGGGTCGTCGGCCTTGTAGAGATCGTTGATCTGGCTCGGCAGCGTCGGCAGGAACAGGCCGTTGCCGATCGCGATCGTCGCCAGCGCGAAATAGAAAGCCGGCTGGAAGGCCATCATGAAATGGCCGGCGGCCATGGTCGCGGCGCCGATGATCACGGCTCGGCGCTTGCCCAGCCAGCGGTCGGCGATGGTGCCGCCGATGATCGGCGTGAAATAAGCGAAGGCGGTGTAGAAGCCGTAGATGCTCGACGATTTCTCCTGACCGAAGAGCAGCGTCGAGGTCATGTAATAGACCAGTAGCGCGCGCATCCCGAAGTAGGAGAATTGCTCCCACATATTGGTCAGGAACAGGATCGTGAGCCCGCGCGGCTGGCCGAACCAGTTGGAAGGCGCGGGCGGCTCGCTCACACCGTCGCTCCGACGGCCGCTCGCGAACCCCACACTTCGTCCGGGCACCAGATCATGCCGTCGCGATATTCGACGCTCGGCTGGCGGTCCTCGCGCAGGAAGGTCGGGCCGTCGAGGTCGACGACGTCGCACTGCTGGCCGACGATGAAGGCCGGGGCCATCGCCAGGCTGGTGCCGACCATGTTGCCGACCATGACGCCGAGCCCGCGGGCACGCGCCGCCTCGGCGATCAGCAAGGCCTCGGTCAGGCCGCCGCACTTGTCGAGCTTGATGTTGATGATGTCGAACCGCCCGACGAGGCCGGGAACGTCGTCGAGGCCGAGAGCGCTCTCGTCCGCGGCAATTGGAATGGGCGAGCGAAAGCCTTCGAGGTCGGCCTCGCGCCCGCGCGGCAAGGGCTGTTCGAGCAGCGACACCCGATAGGCTGAAAGGAACTCGATCAGCGGATCGAGGTCATCCTTCGCGAAGCCCTGGTTCGCATCGACCCCGAGCCAGACGTCGGGCCGGGCGGCGCGGATCGCGCGGACCCGCTCCCGATCGAGGTCGATCTCGCCGGTCAGCTTGACCTTGATCGCCCGCGCGTCCGCGTAGCCGCGCGCGCCTTCCGCCATCGCCGCCGGATCGTCGGCGCCGAGGGTGAAGGTGGTCATCAAAGCCTTTGGCTGGTCGACGCCGGCGAGTTGCCGCGCCGTGGTCCGTTCACGCTTCGCCTCGAGCTCCCACAGCGCGCAGTCGACGGCGTTGCGCGCGCCTCCCTTCGGCATGAGATTGAGCAGCTCGCCCCGGCTCGGACCGTGCTCGATCGCGTCGCGATGCGCGGCGAGCTCCGCGACCATGTGGTCGGAATCGTCGTTGAGGTAATAGACTCCGCCACCTTCTCCGCGGCCGACATGCTCGCCGTCGTCGAGCTCGACCACCACGACGTCCGAATCCTCGAACACGCGGCCCGAGATCCGGAACGGCGCCGACAGCCGGTGCGTCTCGACGCGATAGGAGAGGCGCAGGCCGGCCATCAGTAGTTGGTCGTCAGGCCGATGAGCTTGAAGACCAACCCGACGTAGACGATCGTCGCCGCCGCGATGACGAGGAGGACGCTCCATGTCCGCGCCTTCCACGTCGCCTTCCAGCCGCCGCTGCGCTGCCAGACGCTCCACGCGTACCATAGCATGACGGCCAGCCCGCCGATGAAGACGACGATGCTCAGGACCTCGAGCAGCAGCAGGATCGAGTTGAAGCTCGCCTCATTGCCGAGATCGCCGAACAAGGCCTGGATCGCGAGCAACCAGCCAAGCAGCACGGCGAGGATGGCCCAGGCCGCGATCCGGCTCGAGCGGTAGGCCAATAGTGGCCGTCCTTCGAGCGGAAGGGTCGTCTTGTAGCGCCGGCGTACCAGCGCCCGAGTCGGCCACAGCAACCCCGTCAGAAGCAGGACGGCGAGCGAGAAATAGAGCAGCGGCAGGATCCAGGCCGACGAGCGGTATCCCGGAGTGCGGTCGAAATCGATGATCGGGGCAAGCTCGCCGAAGCTGAAGCGGGTCGCTTTGCCGTCGGCGACATTGGCCGCGAGGATGTCGTGACCATCGGCGTCGCGCCATTGCATTGGCCCGATGTGGACCCACTTGCGCGGCTGCCCACCGAGGCCGTTGACGCCGCCGATGACGGGGTTGCCGTCCTTGTCGACGGCGACCTTCGTCTGCCCGATGAGATCGGCGATGGCGAGGAAATTGGAACGCGAGCCGCGGGTGGTCGAATAGACGCCGGCGAGCTTTTCGGCATCGGCCTTGGCGTTGGCCGGATCGACTTTGACGACCGCGTTGTCGGGGAAGTAGCGGTCGGCGAAATCGTTGAACAAAGCATCGCGCAGCGGCCCCGCGGCGCCTTCCTTCCCGGCGCTGTTGAACGACACGAAGATGCCGACATTCTTGTCGAGGAACAGGTGCAGGTCGCTGTGGAAGGCGACCGTGTCGCCGCCGTGGGCGATGACGTGCAGCCCGTTGATGTTGGTCTCGTAGAAACCGTGAGCCATGCCCTGGCCAGCCGCGAACGGCGAATTGGCGCGCGAATGCATCAGCTGCGCGGTCTGCGGCTGAAGGATGCCCTGGCCATTCTGGAGATGGGCGATCATGAACTTCGCCATGTCGTCGCCGGTCGCTGCAAGCGCTCCGGCAGGACCCGCGTTCACGAACTCATAGCCGTAGGGCTTGTCCTTCCCGGACACGTAACCCTCGGACATCATGGGCTTGAGATTGGCGGGCAGCGGCTGGCGGAAGGTCGAATGCGCCATTCCGAGCGGCCCGAAGATGTGATTCTCGAGGTAGGCGTCGAACGGTTCGCCGGACGTGCGCTGAACGATATAGCCGGCAAGGCTGGCGCCGTAGTTCGAATAAGCGGGAGTGGTGCCCGGCGCATAAATGCGGTTCGGGGTCCAGCGTTTGAGCAGCGTGTCGTATGGCACCTGCGTCTTTTCGCCGAGGGTGATGAGGTCCTTGACCTGCTCCTCGAAGCCCGGGGTGTGGGTCATCAGGTTGAGGACCGTGATGGGCTTGCCCTCATAGGGCGGGATTTTGAAATCGATGTACTTGTTGACGTCGGCGTTGAGGTCGACCTTGCCCTGCTCGACCTGCTGCATCAGCGCGGTCCAGGTGAACAGTTTGGAGATCGAGCCGGGCCGGAACAGCGTCGACTTGGGGTCGACCTTCGTCTTTTTGTCGAGGTTGGAATAACCGTAGCCGCGCTCGCTCAGGACCTGCCCGTCCTTGACGACGACCACGACCGCTCCGGGGATGTCGCCGCGCGCGATCGCGATCGGCATGAAGCCGTCGAGCCAGGCATTCAGGTCCGTGTCGGTCAGCGTCGGAGTGCCCGGAGTCGCCGCCGTCACCGGCGGAGTCGCGATCGTCTTCGTCTCGACCTTGGCGGTCGGCGCAAGGTCCGATCGGACCGATTGAGCGGCAGCTCCGGTTAGACAAATCGCCCCTACGATGGCCGCGAACAACCCCGCTCTTTTTTTCATTTTACGGCTCCCCTCAGCGCTTTAGTTTGTGCGGAACGGTCATTGGCCTTATTGTGCTTTTATAGGCCTGATGGAGACATAATGAGCCTGATTAGAGAATTGTCAAATGAGTCGGCGGGGTCGCGCGAATGAGCGCGCACCCGACGCTCGGGCGCATCCTGAAAGACCTGCGCGGCCACCGCGGCTGGACCTTGAAAGAGATGAGTGAACGCAGCGGGATACCGGTCTCGACGCTATCGAAAGTCGAGCATGACCGGCTGACGTTGACCTACGACAAGCTCCTCCAGCTGAGCCAGAAGCTGCAGATTCGAATCTCCGAATTGTTCGCGGAAAGCGAGCCCGCCGTCGAAAGCATCACGGCCCGCCGGAGCATCGGCAAGATGGACGATTCGGTCCGGGTGACGACGCAGAACTACGATTATTATTATCTGTGCACGGAGCTTCGCCGGAAGCGGATGATTCCGATCCTCACCCGCATTCGTGCAAAGTCGCTCGACGAGTTCGGGGATCTCGTCCGCCACTCGGGCGAGGAATATATCCACGTCCTCGAAGGCAGCATCCTCGTCTACACTGAATTCTACGATCCGGTGACGCTCGACGCGGGCGAGGGGATCTACATCGATTCGAACATGGGTCACGCTTATGTCGCGGCCGAGGGGTGCGACGAAGCGCTGGTTCTCGGCATCTGCTCGAGCGCCGACGAAGCGCTGATGGATTCGCTGATGAGCATCCATGAGCCATTCGACGGCGATGGCGATGATCTCGGCCGCCCGATTCAGCTTCGGGTGCGCGATCTTTCACGGCGCGCCGGCCTGTAGCTCGATGCATCGCGAACATCGATGCAATAACCCCTTACGATTTCTCCTGACGCCGTTCGGACGGCATTTTCAGCGGACACTATCCAAATAGGAGAGTCCGATGATCCTTCCCAGCGAACCCAATCCGATCCGCCGCTTGTTCTGCATTACCGCGCTGCTCGCATCCGCGACCACGGCAACGGCCGCACCAGCCGCCACCGCACCGACCGCGGCGGCGCAGGCCGCGGGCGTTCTTCGCCTGGCCAGCGCGCATTCGGTCGACGACACGGTCGCGCGCATCAAGTCGTCGGTCGAGGCGAAAGGCATCCGCTATTTCGTGGCAATCGATCAGCAGGATCTCGGCCGTTCGGCGAACCTGCCGATCCGCAGGTCGACGCTGGTCCTGTTCGGAAATCCTCCGCTCGGCGTCCAGTTCATCCAGACCAACCCCTATGCCGGGCTCGACTGGCCGGTGCGCATGCTGGTCCATGAGAATGCCGACGGCTCGACTGAAATCGCCTACACCGATTTTGCCTATATCGCGCAGCGCTATGGCATCAGCGGCAAGGACGCGCAGCTCAAGATGGCGAGCGAAGTCGCCGCGACCGTCGCTGGCGAGGCCGCCGAATAAAGATGCTGATCGCGTTGGCCGTCTCCGCCATGTGCGCCGCGCTGATGGGTTTCGCCATCCAGCGCGGCGGCACCTGTCTCGTCGCCGCGGTCGACGAGGTGGTCAGCAAGCGGCGCGCAACCCGCCTCGTCGCGCTGGCCGAGGCATCCTTGCTGGTCGCCGCTGGAATGGTCGTCGCGCAACTGCTCGGACTGCTGCCGGCCCCCCCTCGCGCCTTTGCGCTGACCGGCTGGACGGTGGCGGGTGGGGCGATCATGGGCCTTGGCGCCTATGTCGCCGGCTCGTGCGTGTTCGGCGCGGTCGCGCGCATCGGCAATGGCGAGCCCGCTTTTCTGCTGGTTCCCGCCGGTTTCTTCCTCGGCTGCATAGGCGCGCTCAAGCTCGGCATGACAAGGCTGCCGCGCGTGGTCGAATTGCACTCGCCGGTTTTGTCCCAGGCGCTGCTGTTTGCCGGCCCGCTGCTGCTGCTCGTTGGCTGGCGGCTGTGGCATCTGCTTTCCGCAATCCGCCGTCGCGAGTTCCTGCGGTCCTTGTGGTCGCCGCATGTCGCAACCGCCGTGATCGGCGTCACCTTCGTCCTGCTGCTGCTGCTCGCCGGACCGTGGAATTACACGGATTATCTGGCCGAGGCGGCGCGCCACATGGCGCGAAGCGGCGCAAGTCGCGGCTTGCTGCTGCTCGCATTGTTCGGCGGCGCCCTGCTCGGCGGCTTCACCGCTGGGCGCATCCGTCCGGCGCGCCCCGGCGTATCTGCCCTCGTCCGCTGCCTTGCGGGCGGAATGCTACTCGGACTTGGAGGCTCGCTGGTGCCCGGAGCGAATGACGGATTGATCCTGCTCGGCCTGCCGCTGCTCTATCCGCACGCCTGGGTCGCCGTCGGCAGCATGCTCGCGACCATATCCTTTGCACTGACGCTTCAGCACCATGGCTCTGCGATGGTGCGAAGCCTGCGCTTGGCGTAAAGCGGGGCGGGGGTTCACGCATGGAAATGCAGCAGGTCCGCTATTTCCTCGCCGTCTCGCGGACGCTGAATTTCACGCGCGCGGCGGAAGAGTGCAACGTGACCCAGCCGGCGCTGACCCGGGCAATCAAGCAATTGGAAGATGAGCTGGGCGGCGAGCTGATCCGGCGCGAAGGCCGCAACAGCCACCTGACCGACCTCGGCAACCGCATGCGCCCGCTGCTCCAGCAGTGCTTCGACAGCGCGCTCGCCGCCAAGTCGGTGGCTTCCAAGCTCAAGAAGGGCGAGCTGGCCGCGATCTCGCTGGTCGTGTCGCGCACGTTCGATCTCGACCTCCTGACCGGCTTGCTGGCCGAAGTTCAGCGCAGCTTTCCCGGCCTGCAACTAAACATCCGCCGCGCGGCCGGTACCGCGATTTGCGAGCTCCTCAAAAGCGGCGAGGTCGACCTGGCGATCGCCGGTTCGCTCGGCGAAGAATGGGATCGGCTCGATGCCTGGCCGATGTTCACCGAAAGCTTCGACATCGTCGGTGCCGCAGACCCGGTGGCGTTGACCGTCGAAGTGTTCCGCGATCGGCGCTTCCTCCACTTCGCGGGCACCGATGACGGCGACTGCCCGCGCCCTCAGCTGGTCGCGGCGGGAGTTGCGGTCGACGATGCGCATGTCCTCGATTCCCTGCGCGATCTCGAGGCGCTCGCGCTTGCCGGCCTTGGCGCTGCGGTGGTGCCCGCCTCGACGCTGCGCCGGTCGGGGCTAGGCCGGGCGCCATGCCCGTTCGATGTCGAGCGGACGGTGGCAGTCTACGGGGTTGCCGGGCGCCAGCGCTCGAAAGAAACGGCCGCGCTGCTCAACTTGGTGCGCTCGACCGACTGGGACGCGAAGCTGTCAGACAACCTGTCCCACGCAGCGTAGCAGCTCGTCGATTTCCATCCGCTGGCGATAGTCGGGGTCGATGTGCCGCGCGGCAATGATGCCGTCCTGCCGGACCAGAAAAACGGCGGGGATCGGCAGCAACCACGCCTTGCCGCCCTGGTAGAGCGGGACATCCCAGCCCGCCTCCGAGATCATTCCTGCGAGCTTGTCGTCGAGGCATACGGCAATGCTGAGCAACATCGCGTAGGCGCCGTCCATGTCGGTCAGGACCGGGAACATCGCTCCGGTCTGCTCGCGCAGCATCCGCGTGTAGCGCTGGGTCTCGGTCGATATGGCGACAATCTGCGCAGGCTTGAGCTGCTCCTCGATCTCGGCCAGCGCCATCATGCTCAGCCGGCAGAACGGGCACCAGTGCCCCCGGTGGAATGCGATGACCGCGGGGCCGTTTTGCAGGATCTCGTCGAGGCTGACGAGCCGCCCCTCGTGATCGGGAAGGACGAAGTCCGGCATCGGCTCGCCGACCGCGGGCGCCTGCGCGCCGGCCTGCACTAGCTTCAACCGTCCGGCGAAGTCGTCGATCGCTTCGGCGTACCACGGCTTATGGGTGCGCGCCGCCGCGGCGACCACGGCCAGGCGATCCTTCAGCGACAGATCGCTCGAGCGGACCTCGAGGAACGCTTTCTCGATCGGCGAGATCGGCTGTTCGTTCATTGACTCATCCTACTACCACTGGGCGCGGTTGCGCCAATCTTACGAACGGGCGGCGACCGTTTCGACCATTTCGCCGCCGCACGCCTCGTGCAGGACGAAGCCTTCGAGCGGGCTGAACTTCGCGCGCCACGGCGCTTGCTCGATCGTCTCCATGGTGTGCCGGTATCCCGCCTCACGCCGCTGGCGAATGCCATCGGGGCTGAAGTCGATGTCCTTGGAATGATCCTCATATTCGAGCGACGGCGCGAGCAGGCGAACGACGTGCATCGTCGTCGTGCAGCCAAAGCTCTTCATTTCCGCGACTGCCTTGTCCTTCGCCGAGCATTCGGGGACCAGCGCGCCCAGCTCGGCGATGATGTGGCGCATGCGGTGGAGCTGCCGCTGCCGCGCGATATGGGTGTTGGACCGGCTCGAATATTGCAGGTCCTTCTGGCGGTTCATGACTTCCCAGATGGAGCGCGGCTCGGGCCCGTGGGCGTTCCAGATATGGACCGCGAGGACCAGGCTGTCGCGCCGGGGGTTGTCGTCGAATACGACTTCGACCGGCGTGTTCGAGAGGATCCCGCCGTCCCAATAGAGTTCGCCGTCGATCCGCACCGCCGGGAAGGCCGGCGGAAGCGCGCCCGAGGCCATGATGTGGCGGACGTCGATCTCCTGCTCGCGGCTGTCGAAATAGACCATCTCGCTGGTCCGCACGTTCGATGCGCCGACGGTCAGGCGGACATCGCCCGAGTTGAGCTGGTCGAAGTCGATCAGGTCGCTCAGCGTCTCCATCAATGGGCTGGTCGTGTAATAGCCGGCGTCGTCGGCGCCGAGCGGCAGGTGCGGGCTGAGGAACGCGGCCGGTTGCGGCTGGAAGAACGAGGGGACGCCGCTCGACACCGCGACCGCGTTGCGCGCCGCCGCCGCCATCCACGCCGGCATGAACTGGGTCAGGCCCGGGCGATGCTCGACCCGCTTCCAGAATTCGCACAGTCGGTCGACCCGCTCGCCCTTGGGCGAGCCGGCGATGAGCCCGGCGTTGATCGCGCCGATCGAGGTGCCGACGACCCAGTCGGGCTCAACCCCGGCCTGGGCCAGCGCCTCATAGACGCCGACCTGGTAGGCGCCGAGCGCGCCGCCGCCCTGAAGCACCAGGACGGTCTGGCCCAACGCCTTCATTTCATTCTGCAAATCGCGTTTCATTTGAAAAAATCCTTTCAGGCGGCTTCGGCGAGCGTCTCGGGCGAGCCGGCTTCGACCGGTCCCGTGATCAGGCGCGCGCTGCGGGCGAAGGTGAAATAATTCCACGCCCAGTGGAGGATGACCGAGAGCCGACTACGGAACCCGACCAGGAACCAGACGTGGGCGACGCACCACACCAGCCAGGCGGCGAAGCCGGACAGGCGAAAGCGCCCGAAATCGGCGACCGCCCGGCGGCGGCCGATGGTCGCGAGATTGCCATAGTCGCGATAGCGGAACGGCCGCGTGGCGCGCCCGAGGATGGCATCGGCGACATAGCGGCCTTGTTGCTTGGCGACGGGCGCCACTCCAGGGAGGACCTCGCCTTTGTCATTGCGGCAGGCGGCGGTGTCGCCGATCGCGAAAATATTGTCGTGATCGGGGACGCGAAGGTCGTGCTCGACCCGCACGCGGCCCGAACGGTCGGCGTCGGCTCCGAGCCACTCCGCCGCGGGCGACGCCTGGACCCCGGCGGCCCAAACGGTGGTGTGGCTGAGGATCGTCTCCTCGCCCAGCCGAACGTGATGCGGGCCGATGTCGAGGACCGCGCGGCCCAGCCGGACTTCGACGCCCAGCTGCTCGAGCGACTTGCGGGTCCGGCGCGACAGCTCCAGCGGGAATGCGGGAAGCAGGCGCTGCCCCGCTTCGACCAGGATCACGCGCGAGCAATGCGGCGTGATCGAGCGGAAGTCGCGCGACACCGATTGGCGCGCGAGCTCGGCGATCGCCCCGGCCATTTCGACCCCGGTCGGTCCGCCGCCGATGACGACGAAGGTCAGCAGAGCATTGCGGACTTTGAGGTTGCGCTCGGTCTCAGCACGCTCGAGCGCGATCAGTACCCGGCGGCGAACGGTGGTCGCGTCCTCGATCGACTTGATCCCGGGCGCGTGGGCGGCCCAGTCGTCGCGGCCGAAGTAGGAATGGCGCGCACCGGTGGCGAGGATCAGCCAGTCGTAAGGCAATGCGCGGCCGCTCGAAAGTCGCACGCTATTGGCGAGCGGAATGACTCCGCAAACGCTGTCGAGCAGAACCCGGATATTCGGTGCATGGGCCAGGATCGAGCGGATCGGCGCGGCGATGTCGGCCGGCGACAGGGCCGCGGTCGCGACCTGGTAAAGCAAGGGCTGAAACAAATGATGATTGCGGCGATCGACGACGGTCACGTCGACGGCCTTGCCGGCGAGCCGCTTGGCCGCTTCAAGGCCGCCGAAGCCGGCGCCGACAATCACCACGCGCGGGTGCTTGGCCATCACAGCGCCAGGCAATCGTCCATCGCCGGGCCATGGGCCCGGGCATAGATGATGCGCGCCTTGCCTCGGCGCGTGTTGAAGTTGCCGGTCTTGGTCCACAAGGCGGCGGCCGCGAGGTGCGGGCAAAGTTGGCGGGGTTGCGGGTGGTGGGTCATTGTGCGGTCCATCCTCCATCCATGCTGATTGCCGTGCCGGTGATCGACGCGGCGGCGGGCGAGCTGAGGAACAGGGCAAGCTCGCCGAGCTCCTCGACAGTGGCGAAGCGCTTGCTCGGCTGGGCGGCGAGCAGCACGTCGTTGATCACCTCCTCGCGGCCGATGCCGCGGGCTTTGGCGGTGTCATCGATCTGTTTCTCGACCAGCGGCGTCCACACGTAGCCGGGGCAGATCGCGTTGACCGTGACCCCGAACCGGGCGGCTTCGAGCCCGACCGTCTTGGTCAGCCCGAGGATGCCATGCTTGGCCGAGACGTAGGCGCTCTTGAAGGGCGAGGCGACGAGCGCGTGCGCCGAGGCGACGTTGATGATCCGCCCGAACCCGGCCTGCTTCATTTGCGGCAGCGCGGTGCGGATGGTGTGGAACGCGGCCGAGAGGTTGAGCGCGATGATCGCGTCCCACTTCTCGACCGGGAAGTCCTCGATCGGCGCGACGTGCTGGATGCCGGCATTGTTGACCAGGATGTCGAGGCGACCGAACCGCTGAATCGTGTTGGTGACCAGCGCCACGCAGGCGTCCGGGTCCATCAGGTTCGCGCCGTCATAGACCGCGCGACGCCCAAGCCCCGCGCACTCGCTGCACAGCTCGTCGATCACGCGCTGGTCGGCGATGCCGTTGATGACCACGTCGGCGCCGGCGGCGGCGAGCGCGCGGGCGATGCCGAGGCCGATGCCGCTGGTCGAACCGGTGACGATCGCGACGCGGCCGTCGAGCGGTCTTGAGTCGCCGCGCAGGGTGGCGGCGGAAGTCGGCATATCCATGATTAGGCTCCGGTTGTTTGTAGGAATCTGCGGCATCCGGGCGCCGTTCTGAAATGCCTTCTGCTGCTCGGCTTCATGCCCGAAAGTTATCGCGGAGATGAATGGCCGATGCGCTTTTTGCATCGACTCCATGACGACATCCCATTGGGCGGAGTGCCGCTGCTCCCGTAATTTCCAAACCACGCCACGAGGACCAGCCGGACCCTGGCGGCACGGGAAGCCAAGACATCCCACGCGCAAATTTCCGGCGGCCTCGTGGCGGCAGAATTGCCCTCGCAACGAAACAGGATGAACCGATGACCAAGATTGCTTTCCTGAGCGCTCCGCTGGCCCTTGCCGCCGCGCTCAACTTCGCTTCCCCGGCGGCCGCCGGCGTTTGCGCCAAGCCCGGCGCGAGCAGCTTTGCCGACGCCCCGACCAAGCCCAAGGGCGTGACCGACACCGTCATCGGTTCGGTCGACCTAGGGTCCGAAATCGGCGTCGACGGCCGTCAGCTGCGCACGCGCCGGCTGGTGGTTCAGCCGGGCGGGATCGTCCCGCTGCACAGCCACAAGGACCGCCCGGCGCTGATCTACACGCTGAGCGGGTCGATCACCGAATACAGCACCGCCTGCGGCGTTCCGATCGAGCACAAGGCCGGCGACATCAGCCGCGAGGCCGACGGGCTGAGCCATTACTGGGTCAACCACGGCAAGGTGCCGACCGTGCTGCTCAGCTCGGACGTGTTTCACGGCCAGTGAGCTCTACCGCCGGCAACCGCTCCCTCGCTAGCCGGCATCCCGTGGCGTCCCGCGTCGCCCCCGCGGGGCGCCACATCTTTGTCGGGGCAACTTCAGGAGACAGTGATGAACAAGTTGAACGCTCTTGCCGCCAGCGCCGTGCTGGCCTCGTTGACCGCCGCCGCGGCCCACGCCGCTCCGGTCGCGCCGCAGCCCGGCAAGGACAAATGCTACGGCATTTCGCTGGCTGGCGCCAATGACTGCAAGGCCGGCGCCGGCACGACCTGCGCGGGGACCTCGCACGCCAATTACCAGGGCGATGCCTGGAAATATGTCGCTAGGGGCACGTGCGCGTCGATCAAGACGCCCAAGGGCCTCGGCTCGCTCAATCCGATCAAGCGGTAAGGCGCCGTGACTCCCGCCGCCGGTGTCGGCTTCAAGGCCGAGCATTTCGCAGAGGCGCTCGCCGCCCCGGCGGCGGACCTGTGGTTCGAAGTCCACGCCGAAAATTACATGGTCGCGGGCGGTCCGCGCCTCGCCATGCTCGAGGCGATCCGGCGCGAGCGGCCGCTGTCGCTCCACGGCGTCGGAATGTCGCTCGCCGGTGCGGCCGATCCCGATCCCGAACATCTTGCCGCGCTCAAGCGGCTCGTCGACCGGTTCGAGCCCGCGCTGGTGTCCGAGCATCTCGCCTGGTCGCGGCTCGACGGGCGCTGCTTCACCGACCTCCTGCCGGTGCCGCGCACCAACGAAGTGCTGACCCGGCTCGCCGCCAATATTGGCCGGGTCCAGGACTCGCTCGGGCGCGAGATTCTGATCGAGAACCCGACCCATTATCTCGCGCTCCGCGACCATCAGTGGAGCGAGACGAGCTTCCTTTGCGAGCTCGCGCGGCGCAGCGGCTGCGGGCTGCTGATCGACGTCAACAACGTCGCCGTTGGCGCGCACAATCTCGGCTACGATCCCGCCGTCTGGCTCGAGGCGATTCCGGCCAAGCTTGTGGGTGAAATCCACCTCGCCGGACACGCGCTCGACGGCGAAGGCACATTGTTGATCGACAGCCACGACGCGCCCGTCAGCGACGACGTCTGGCAGCTCTATCAAGGCTTCGTAGCGCGCATTGACGCCACGCCGACGCTGATCGAGCGCGACGGCAATATTCCGCCATTTGCCGAGCTGATGGCCGAGCGCGAGCGCGCTCAGGACCTCCTCGGTGGGAGCCTCGCCCTTGCTGCTTGAATATCAGCGCGACTTCGCCGCGGCGATCGGTGCGCCGGCCGAAGGGCCGATGCGTATCTATCGCAACACCGTGCTCGGCGGCTGTGTCGACGCGCTGCGTGCCGATTACCCGATCGTCGCCCGCTTGCTCGGCGACGACATGTTCGGCGCCATCGCCTCGGAACATGCCGACCAATGTCCGCCGCGCCGGCCCGTCCTGGCCCTTTACGGCGCGCGTTTTCCCGACTGGCTCGAGGTGCAGCATTGGGCGCGGGACATCGCCTACCTTCCCGACGTTGCTCGGATCGACCGCCTGTACATCGAGGCGCTGTTCGCCTGCGACGAGGCGCCGCTTGGCCTCGACCAGCTGCGCGGGCGCGACGACTGGCAGGCGCTTCGCCTTTCGTTCCATCCCGCGACTCGGTTCGAATGGCTCACCAGCCCGGCTCGGAGCATCTGGCTTTCCCAACGCGCCGAGGCGGCAGGCGAGCTTGAATTCGAATGGCAGGCCGAAGGCGTGCTGATCACAAGGCCCGAGCTCGAGGTTCAACTGCACTGCCTCGACCGCGCCGGCCACCGCTTCCTCTTCGGTCTCCGCCTCGGCGAAAGCGTCGGCGCCGCCGCGCTCGCGACCGTGAGCCTTTATCCCGACGCCGACATCGGCTCGTTGTTCGCGTCTCTTGTCAACGCCGGCGCCTTCGCCGCTTCTTCGCACAGGACTTTGCCATGACCACCACGACCTCATCATTGAACTGGCGCGCCCCGTTCGGCCTGCTCGCCAACGCCGCGGGCACCTTGTTTCCGCACTCGTTGCTGCTGCTCGTCCAGCGACTGGGCATCGCCGCTGTCTTCTTCATGTCCGGCCGGACCAAGGTCGACGGCTGGTTCACCATCAACGACAGCGCGTTCGAGCTGTTTCGGACCGACTATGCGTTGCCGTTCATTCCGCCCGTACCGGCGACGTACGCGGCAACCGTGAGCGAGCATCTGTTCCCACTGTTGCTCACGCTTGGGCTCTTCACCCGCGTGTCGGCGGGCGCGCTGCTGGTGATGACGTCGGTGATCGAGATCTTCGTCTATCCCGACGCCTGGCCGACGCATCTGAGCTGGGCCGGGCTGCTTCTGCCGCTGATCGCCCTCGGCGGCGGCAAATTGTCGCTCGACCGCGTTCTGCGCATCCCCTGACCTTGCCGCCACCCGAAAGCAGGAGGCTCGTGGCTCCGGTCACGGGCCTCCTTGCATTTCGGCTATCGCAAACATGCGGGAGCGGCATTGGAAGCCGCCTGGCCCGCCATGCGAAAAGGACCCTGCAACCCCGCAACATGCAGGTGCGAAATGGCCCGGAACCAAGCCCTCGAGATGATCGCCGAAATGAAGGAATTCGCGATCTTCGGCGCTGCGTCGCAACGTTATATCCGACGCTCGCTCGAAGTTGCCAGCATTGGCGTTGAGGCCGCCGAACGCTGGTCGCGGAACAGCCTCGAGCAAGCGAGCATTGCCGCACAGGAGCGGCTATACCGCGCGCAGCTTCCGCTCATCCGCGCCGGCATCCCCGACGACATCGCCGTCGACGCCGCGGCCGACATCATCGCGCCGCTGATCACCCTCGCCGGTTTCGACCTCGGCCAAGGCAAGCTCGGCGGCTTTGCCGACTTCCGTTTCCTTTACGAGCGCCTGTTGGGCGGCGCGGCGCGCCCGTGGCTACCGAGCGCGTTTGTTGCTGCCGCCGCGCTGCCAAGCCTCCACCCGCAATTGCGCAAGAGCCTGCTCGGCACCATCACCGCCGGCGACGTCAGCGCGGCCGGCTGGTCCCATCACGAAGCAGCATTCGTGCCGGAGTGGGTCGAAAAAGTGCCCGTTGTCGTCGCCTGAGCGATGAAGACCCTGATCGTCCTAGCGCACCCGGAGCCGGACAGCTTCACTGCGAGCCTCGCGCGCCACGGCGCCGCTACGTTGCGGGGAGCCGGGCACGACGTCGATCTCGCCGACCTTTACCGCATGCGGTTTGACCCGATCAGCGACCGCCGCAACTTTAGGATGGCCGCAAACGTCGATCGATTCGATCAGCAGCTCGAGGAGCGCTTCGCCGCCGACCATGACAGCTTCGCGCCCTCGCTCCAGGTGGAGATGGACCGACTCGCGGCCTGCGATCTGCTCATTCTCCAGTTCCCGATCTGGTGGCTTGGCATGCCCGCTATCATGAAGGGCTGGATCGACCGGGTCTTCGCCATCGGCCGTACTTACGGCGGGGGGCGCTGGTTCGATCGGGGCTGGATGCGCGGCAAGCAGGCCATGCTTGCCGTGACCATCGGCGGCACTGAGCAGGCCTATTCGCGGGATGGCATCTACGGGCCGGTCGAGGACGTTCTTCGTCCAATTAACCACGGTATCCTAGGATTTTGCGGTTTCGACGTGGTCGAGCCGTTCATCGCTTATGCCCCCGCCCGCAGAGGCGCGGCCGAGCGGACCCGGATATTCGACCGCTACGCGCAGCGCCTCGCGAGAATCGACAGTGCAGTGCGCCTGCCGATGATTCGCTCCGACGATTACGAACGGTTCGTACGCAAGAATCCTGCTGCGTTGCGTTGACGTCCGTCGCCGCTATGAGCCGCCCAGCTATGCATGCAGAGACTCTGATGACCGCCACCACGCCCGCTCTGACCGACTTCGAAGCCTTGAGCTTCGATTGCTACGGCACCCTGATCGACTGGGAGACTGGGCTGCTCGCGGCACTCGAGCCGCTGCTCGCGCGAGCCGCCGCCCGGCCGCCGACCGACGACGTACTCGAAGCGTATGGCGCCGCCGAGTTCGAAGCCGAGCAAGCGTATCCGGGCGATCCCTATCCGCGAATCCTGTCGCGCGTCTGGCAGGCGCTCGCGTCCGAGTGGGAAGTTGCGGACGATGCCGAAGAGCGCGAGCGCTTTGCCCGGTCAGTCGGTGAATGGCCGGCCTTTCCCGACACGGTTGAGGCGCTCAAGCGCCTGAAGGCGCGGTATAACCTTGTCATCCTCTCCAACGTCGACCGCGCCAGCTTCGCCCGGACCAATCACCGGCTCGAGGCCGATTTCGACCGCATCATCACCGCCCAGGATGTCGGCTCGTACAAGCCCGATCCGCGCAACTTCGAGGCACTGGTCGCCGCGGTCGAATCGATGGGCATTCCGCGCGGCAAATTGCTGCACGTCGCGCAAAGCCTGTTTCACGATCATGTCCCGGCGCAGGCGATTGGGCTCAAGACCGCCTGGATCGACCGCCGCGCTGGGATGGCGGGCGGCGGGGCGACACGGCAGCCCGAAGCGCAGGTTCGCCCTGACTTCATCTTCCCGACACTCGGCGCGCTCGCCGATGCGGGCTGCACGGTCTGAAGAAGTCCACTGCAAATTCGTCATTGTCCCAATTTGGGACCGCTCGCGTAACCAACCCCTTGGCAAGGCACCTTAACTTTGGTTAGGTAAACGGCTTTTTAACGATTCGCGGAGGGCGAATCAGGGCGGTTGGGGGGCTTGTGATGGGTACCAGTGGTTCGACGACGCTTAACGGCGGCGATGGCAGCGATACGTTGATCGGCGGTTCGGGGGCGGACACGCTCAATGGCGGCGCGGGGAGCGACTTCCTCAACGGCGGATCGGGCAACGACATCCTCGATGGCGGGTCTGGTGCGGACAAGCTGCTTGGTGGCTCCGGCGCCGACACGTTGATCTATCGCGCATGGGAAAACCTGACCGGCACGACCGGTACCGTTTACAGCGCCTACGATGTGTATGACGGCGGAAGCGGGGCGGTGAAGGCGGGTACGTCGGGCACCGAGTTCGACACGCTTCTCATCTATTTGAGCAACGATCAGATGAGCGACACGGCCTTCATGACCGCCTTCCAAGCGGAATGGGTGCAGTATCTCAATTTCATCGACGCCAACAGGAACGTCAACACGCTGCAGACCGGTCAGGCGACTTTCACCTTCACGACGATCAACCTTAAAGTTTCAGCCATTGAGTTGGCTCATTATGCCCTCGATCCGAATTCTCCGGTTGCTCACAATGACTCGGCCACTACCAACGAAGACTCGTCGGTGGTCATTAATGTCCTCGGCAACGACACCGACGGAAATGGCGATTCACTCACCGTCAGCAAGATCGACGGAGTGAACGTGACCGTCGGCGTTCCCGTGACAGTGACGGGTGGCACCGTCACGTTGCAGGCAGACGGCACGCTCCTGTTCCAGCCGGCGCCGAACAGCGATGCCGACGCGTCATTCAGCTACACGGTGCGCGATCCGTCTGGATTGACATCGACTGCGTCTGTCAACGTGACGGTCAATGCGGTGGCGGATGCGCCGAGCCTGAGCTCGCCGGACGCGAGCGGCAACGAGGACAGCGCGATCGCGCTCAACTTCAGCTCGGCGCTGACCGACACGGACGGTTCGGAGAGCCTGTCGATCACGATCGCCGGCGTTCCTGCGGGTGCGAGCTTGTCGGCGGGCATCGACAATCACGACGGGACGTGGACTTTGACCGCGGCGCAGCTGGCGGGTCTGACGATCACTCCTCCGTCGAACAGCGACGTCGACTTCCAGCTGACGGTGACGGCGACCTCGACCGAGGCCAATGGCGGGTCGACGGCGAGCACCAGCGACACGGTCAACGTGACGGTCAATGCGGTGGCGGATGCGCCGAGCCTGAGCTCGCCGGACGCGAGCGGCAACGAGGACAGCGCGATCGCGCTCAACTTCAGCTCGGCGCTGACCGACACGGACGGTTCGGAGAGCCTGTCGATCACGATCGCCGGCGTTCCTGCGGGTGCGAGCTTGTCGGCGGGCATCGACAATCACGACGGGACGTGGACTTTGACCGCGGCGCAGCTGGCGGGTCTGACGATCACTCCTCCGTCGAACAGCGACGTCGACTTCCAGCTGACGGTGACGGCGACCTCGACCGAGGCCAATGGCGGGTCGACGGCGAGCACCAGCGACACGGTCAACGTGACGGTCAATGCGGTGGCGGATGCGCCTTCTGGCACGGATCATACGGTGACGACCGCCGAAGACACCGGCTACGTGGTGGCGGCGAGCGACTTCGGGTTCAGCGATCCTAACGACAGCCCGGCCAATGCGCTGACAGCGGTCAAGATCACGACTCTTCCGGCGAACGGCAGCCTGACCCTGAATGGAGTGGCGGTGGTTGCCGGCCAGTCGGTCTCGCTTGCGGCCATCGATGCCGGGCTGCTCGTGTTCACGCCCGCGGCGGACGCCAATGGCGCGGGCTATGCGAGCTTCACCTTCCAGGTGCAGGACGACGGCGGCACGGCGAACGGCGGGGTCGATCTCGACCAGTCGCCGAACACGCTGACGATCGACGTGACCGCGGTCAACGATGTGCCGATCAACACGGTGCCGGCAAGCATCACGACCAACGAAGACACGGCGGTCAAGCTGGCCGGCCTTTCGGTCGCGGACGTGGACGCTGCATCGGGCGGAATCAGCGTGACGTTGAGCGTCGGCGGGGGCACGATCACCGCCGCGAACGGCGGCGGAGTGAGCGTCTCCGGTTCGGGCACGGGAACGGTGGTGTTGAGCGGCACGCTGGCCGACATCAACGCTTACCTTGCCGCGGCGGCCAGCCAGCCGAGCTATGTGCCGGCGGCGAACGCCAATGGCGACATCACGCTGACGGTCACGACCAGCGACAACGGGAACACGGGGTCCGGCGGGACTCTGACCGACACGGATACGACGACGATCCACGTGACCGCAGTGAACGACGCGCCCGCCGGAGCTGACCACGCCGTCACGACAAACGAGGATAGCGGTTACACCTTCGCCACTTCGGACTTCGGGTTCAGCGATCCGAACGACAGTCCAGCCAATGCGTTTACGGCGGTCAAGATCACGACGCTTCCGGCCTCGGGCAGCCTGACCCTCAATGGCGTGGCGGTCGTCGCGGGCGATCTGATTTCCGAGGCCGACATCGTAGCGGGCAAATTGGTTTACACACCGGCGGCGAACGCCACGGCGGATGCGACCTTCACCTTCCAGGTGCAGGACGACGGCGGCGTCGCGAATGGCGGCGTCAATCTCGATCCGACCGCGAACACGCTGACGGTGCACATCACAGCGGTCAATGACGCTCCGGTCAACGAAGTTCCCGGAGCACAGACGATCAGCGAGGACGGCTCGCAGACGTTCAGCGCGGGCAACGGCAATGCCATCAAGGTCGGGGACATCGACGTGAATGGCGGGTCGCTGACCGTGACCCTGTCGGTCGCGCATGGGACGTTGTCCCTCAGCGGCACGTCCGGGCTCATCTTCGGCGTGGGCGACGGCACCTCCGACGGGACAATGACGTTCAGCGGAACCCAGTCGGCGATCAACGCCGCGATGCAGGGCCTGGTCTATACCGCGACCCCGGACTTCAACAGCACGGATACGCTGACCATCACCAGCAGCGACAATGGTAATACGGGAACCGGCGGCGCGAAAACGGACACCGACACGGTGACCATCAACGTGACGGCGGTGGCCGATATCGTCGCCGACAGCGTCAGCGTGAACGCCAACAGCGGGCCGAACAATCTCGATCTGCTCGCCAACGACACGTTCGAGAATGCCGGCCGCGCGATTACCGCCGTGGGATCGGCGCTTCATGGAACGGTTTCGATCAACACCAACGGCACGCCCGGCACGAGCGACGATTTCGTAGTCTATACGCCGACCGCCGGATACAGCGGCAGCGACAGCTTCAGCTACACGGTGACGTCGGGTGGTGTGACCGAGACCGCGACCGTCGCTGTCGCGGTCAACGCGGCCGACGCTCAATCCCCAACCGATATTGTCTTTAGCCTCAATCCTGCGAGTAGCGGTTTCTCGGGTAATGGT
>Ga0207705_10000837_pt1 | contig 25173 bp, 24 predicted proteins | sample KBSC13metaG_FD_184314 | JGI IMG/M metagenome (GOLD analysis project Ga0207705, IMG submission 184314) | Corn rhizosphere microbial communities from Kellogg Biological Station, Michigan, USA - KBS C1-3 metaG (SPAdes) (version 2) | ecosystem: Host-associated > Plants > Roots > Rhizosphere > Soil ... | reverse complement strand
ACCAGCGGGTGGCGTAATCCGGCAAGTTCAGTGCCGGACTGAATTGCGACAGACCTTGGCCGAATGCCCACGCCGCGCCTGCGTACAACACTGCCGCGCGCAGCACGTTGCGGCGTTTCAGTTCCGCGAAGAAGGATGGACGAACCGCCACGTCGCGATGACGTTTCCCGCCGGGTACGGCCCGGCCTCCGTGCGAGAGTGTATCCAATCGGGGGTTGCGGCGCGATTTGCAGGATACGCTGGGCAGCAGGCCGCACGCGGCGCGGGCTCGCGGAAGCCAGCCGTCGCCGTTAGAATGTCACTTTCCACACACGGTCCGACCATGACCTCCCTGATTTTCGTCACCGGCGGCGTGGTGTCCTCGCTCGGCAAGGGCATCGCATCGGCGTCGCTGGCGTCCATTCTCGAGGCCCGCGGCCTCAGCGTCACCCTGATGAAACTGGATCCGTACATCAACGTCGATCCAGGCACGATGAGCCCCTTCCAGCACGGCGAGGTGTACGTCACCGACGACGGCGCCGAAACCGACCTGGACCTCGGCCATTACGAGCGCTTCGTGCGCACCCGCCTTTCCGGCAAGAATTCCATCACCACCGGCAAGATCTACGAGGCCGTGATCCGCAAGGAACGGCGCGGCGATTATCTCGGCGCGACGGTACAGGTGATCCCGCACATCACCAACCAGATCAAGCATGCGATCGACGAGGCCACGCGCGGTTTCGACGTGGCGCTGGTCGAGATCGGCGGCACCGTGGGCGACATCGAATCGCAGCCGTTCCTGGAAGCCGCGCGCCAATTGCGCATCGAGCGCGGCGCCGACAAGGTGCTGTTCATGCACCTGACGCTGGTGCCGTACATCAAGGCAGCCGGCGAGATCAAGACCAAGCCGACCCAACATTCGGTGAAGGAGTTGCGTGCGCTCGGCATCCAGCCCGACATCCTGGTGTGCCGCTGCGAGGAGCCGCTACCCGAGAACGAGCGCCGCAAGATCGCGCTCTTCACCAACGTGCCGGAAAACGCGGTGATCAGCGCCGCCGATGCCGACACGATCTACAAATTGCCGTTGTGGCTGCACAAGGAAGGCCTGGACGACATCGTGGTCGAGCGCCTGCGCCTCGACGCCAAGCCGGCCGACCTGTCGCAATGGCAACGCACCGTCGATGCGGTCGAGAATCCCCGGGACGAAGTCAAGATCTACATCGTCGGCAAGTACGTCGAACACAAGGATGCCTACAAATCGCTGGGCGAAGCGTTGCGCCACGGCGGCATCCACAACGCGACGCGTGTGAATCTTGAATGGATGGATTCGGAAAACATCGAAACGCGCGGCGCCGACGCGGTGCTGCGGGATGCCGACGCGATCCTGGTGCCGGGCGGTTTCGGCAAGCGCGGTTTCGAGGGCAAGATCCAGACGGTGAAATACGCGCGTGAGCGCGGCATTCCGTACTTCGGCATCTGCTACGGCATGCAAACGGCGGTGGTCGAATTCGCGCGCGGCGTCGCCGGCATCGCCGGTGCGGGTTCGACCGAAAACGATCAAGAGTGCGCCGATCCCGTGATCGCGTTGATCACTGAATGGACGCAAGGCGCGGGCGAAGTGCAGCACCGCGACGAACATTCCGACCTCGGCGGCACCATGCGCCTCGGTGCGCAGGAATGCCTGCTGAAGGCGGGAACGATTGCCCGCGAGCTGTATGGCGCCGACACCATCCGCGAGCGCCATCGCCATCGCTACGAATTCAACAATCGCTACCGTGAACGCCTCGAAAAAGCCGGTCTCGTGATCGCCGGCGTGTCGGTGGACGACCTGGTGGAAATCGTGGAGTTGTCGCAGCAAAAGCATCCGTGGTTCCTCGCCTGCCAGTTCCATCCGGAGTTCACTTCGACCCCGCGCGACGGCCACCCGCTGTTCAACGGCTTCGTGCGTGCAGCGCGCGAGTACAAGGCGGTGCGCGATGAGCCGCGGCTTGCGAAGGAAGCGGCGGGATGAGGTTTTTCCCTCTCCCTCGGGGAGAGGGTGCCCGCAGGGCGGGTGAGGGTACGAATGGAACGGAATTTTCAAACTTGCATGAATGACATTCTTCGCAGACTTTTGCCTGTTCGGGTAACCGGATCCTCACCCCAGCGCTGCGCGCTCGGCGCTGCGCGCCGCCTCTCCCGAGGGGCGAGGGGTTTGGCATGAAATTGTGTGGCTTCGAAGTCGGCCTCGACCGGCCATTCTTCCTGATCGCCGGCCCGTGCGTGGTCGAGTCGGAGCAGTTGCAGCTGGACACAGCCGGTACGCTGAAGGAAATCACGGGCAAACTCGGAATCAACTTCATCTTCAAGTCCAGCTTCGACAAGGCCAACCGCACCTCGGGCAAGAGCTTCCGGGGACTCGGGATGGAAGAGGGCTTGCGCATCCTCGGCGAAGTGAAGCAACAAATCGGCGTACCGGTGCTCACCGACGTGCACGAATACACGCCGTTCGGTGAAGTGGCCGAAGTGGTCGACGTGCTGCAGACGCCGGCGTTCCTGTGCCGGCAGACAGACTTCATCCAGAAGGTCGCGGAGGCGGGCAAGCCAGTCAACATCAAGAAGGGCCAGTTCCTGTCACCGTGGGACATGAAGAACGTGGTCGAGAAGGCGCGTGCGGTCGGCAACGGGCAAATCCTGGTATGCGAACGCGGCGCGAGCTTCGGCTACAACAACCTCGTGTCCGACATGCGTTCGCTGGCGGTGATGCGCGAAACCAATTGCCCGGTGGTGTTCGATGCCACGCATTCGGTGCAGTTGCCGGGTGGGCAGGGCACGAAGTCCGGCGGCCAGCGCGAATTCGTGCCGGTGCTGGCACGCGCTGCGGTCGCGGTCGGCGTATCGGGCGTGTTCATGGAAACCCATCCCGATCCCGACAAGGCGTTGTCGGATGGTCCGAATGCGTGGCCGCTCGGCAAGATGGAAGTGCTGCTCGCGACATTGAAGGAACTCGATGCCGTCACCAAACGAGCAGGATTTCTCGAAACATCGGCAGAAAAAGATTCTTGACACGGATTACAACTGATCAAATCTGATCAATCCGCGATAGGGCGACGTGGTGTGGTTCTATCCGTGTTCGTCAGATTCGATCCGTGTCGAATGCTCTTGGCAACCATGGCGACTCACGCATGACTACGACGATCCAATCCATTCACGCCCGCGAAGTGCTGGACAGCCGCGGCAACCCGACCCTCGAAGCCGAGGTCACGCTGGCCGATGGCGCATTCGGCCGCGCGATCGTGCCGTCGGGCGCATCGACCGGCACGCGCGAAGCCGTGGAACTGCGCGATGGCGACAAGTCGCGCTATCTCGGCAAGGGCGTGCTGAAGGCCGTCGCCAACGTCAACGGCGAAATCGCGAAGGCGCTGGCCGGTTTCGACGCCGCGGACCAGATGGGACTGGACGGCAAGCTGATCGCGCTGGACGGCACGCCGAACAAATCGCGCCTCGGTGCCAACGCCACGCTTGGCGTGTCGCTCGCGGCCGCGCACGCGGTCGCGGCCTCGCGCAAACAACCGTTGTGGAAATACCTCGCTGGCGATCGCTCGCCGGTGTTGCCCGTTCCCATGATGAACGTCATCAACGGCGGCGTGCATGCCGACAACCCGCTGGACATGCAGGAGTTCATGGTGATGCCGGCGGGCTTCGACAAATTCTCGGACGCATTGCGCGCGGGCGTCGAATGCTTCCATGCGCTGAAGACGCAACTGAAGAAACGTGGCATGAACACCGCGGTCGGCGACGAGGGTGGTTTCGCGCCGGCGCTGCGCACGCACGAAGAAGCGATCGAAGTGATCCTCGAAGCCGTCAACGCGGCTGGTTACGAACCCGGCAAGCAGATCTGGATCGCGCTCGATCCCGCATCGTCGGAATTTTTCGACAACGGTGTGTATGACCTCAAGGGCGAGAACCGCAAGCTCGACGCGGCCGGCATGGTCGATCTGTACGCCGACTGGTGCGCGAAGTACCCGATCATCAGCATCGAGGATGGCCTGGCCGAAGGCGACCAGGCCGGCTGGAAGCTGATCACCGAAAAACTTGGGAAGAAAATCCAGTTGGTCGGCGACGATCTGTTCGTCACCAATCCGGCGATCTTCCGCGAGGGCATCGTCAACCACATCGCCAATGCGATCCTGGTCAAGGTGAACCAGATCGGTACGCTCAGCGAAACGCTGGAAGCCGTCGCGATGGCCGGCAAGGCGCACTACGCCGCGGTGATCTCGCACCGTTCCGGCGAAACCGAGGACACCACCATCGCCGACCTCGCGGTCGCGACCACGGCCACCCAGATCAAGACGGGGTCGTTGTGCCGCTCCGACCGCATCGCCAAGTACAACCAGTTGCTGCGCATCGAGGAACAACTCGGCGCCGCGGCGAAGTATGCTGGCCGCCGTGCGTACCCGAATCTCAAGGCACTTCCCGGCTGAGAAAACAGTGAGTCACGTGCGGAACGGCTTTTGTGAAAAGTCATGGCATGGATGCCCGTTCTGGTGTGTGTGGACCGAAAGCGGGTTCGCTTGCTTTTCCATTGGCCAACGCCGCGATCATGGATGATCGCAATGCTTAGATGGCTTGCGCTGATCCTGATTGCCTTGTTGATCGGCCTGCAGATCAAGCTGTGGGTCGGTGACGGCGGCATGCGCGACCTGCGTGCGATTCGTGCGCGCGTGGCCGAGCAGCAGGCGCAGAACGCCAAGCTGAAGCAGCGCAATGACGCGCTGCACGCCGATGTCGAAGATTTGAAACATGGCCAGGACGCCGTGGAGGCCCGCGCGCGTTCGCAGCTCGGCCTGATCAAGCCCGGCGAGGTTTTCTATCAGGTCGTCAACGGGCCCGCCGCAGCAGCGAGCAGCACGACGTCCCCGGCTTCAAGCGTTGCACCGGCGCCGGCATCTTCCATTGCCGCGCCCGTTTCCAGCGATTGATCCCCGCGTGGCACGGGGTTGATCGGCTAAACTTGCGTGCTGTGCAGGATATTTTTCGGGGTTCGGTGGCATGCGGGTTTTGCTGAGCAATGACGATGGTGTGGATGCGCCCGGCATCCTTGTGCTCGCCGAACGTTTGGCTGAACTCGGGGATGTGACGGTGGTGGCACCCGACCGCGACCGCTCCGGCGCCAGCAATTCCCTCACGCTCGACCAGCCCGTGCGCGTCGTGCGCCTCGAGGATGGCCGCTATCGTGTCGCGGGCACGCCGACGGATTGCGTACACCTCGCGCTGTCCGGGTTGCTGGAAGACGAACCCGACATCGTGGTTTCGGGCATCAACAATTCCGCCAACCTCGGCGACGACGTGATCTATTCCGGTACCGTTTCGGCGGCGATGGAAGGGCGCTTCCTCGGATTGCCCGCGATCGCGGTTTCGCTGGCCGGGGCCGGCGAACACCACGACGGCAGTGGGCATCATTTCGACTCCGGCGCGCGTGCGGTTTCGTTGCTGATGCGGCGTCTGCTGGTCGATCCGCTGCCGGCCGACACCATCCTCAACGTCAATGTGCCGGACCGTCCGTGGACCGAAATCGAAGGTTTCGAGGTGACGCGCCTGGGCAGGCGCCACCGCGCGTCGCCGTGCATCGCGCAGCGCGACCCGCGCGGACGCACGGTGTGGTGGATCGGCGCCGCGGGCGATGCCGATGACGCCGGCCCCGGTACGGATTTCGACGCGGTGCGCCGCGGCTTCGTGTCGGTCACGCCGATCCACGTGGACCTGACGCGTTTCCAGGCGCTGGAGAAAGTGTCGAACTGGATCGGCGGCCTGACCGCGCAATTGCAGGGAGAGCAGGCCGCATGACGCATCTTTTTGGCGCCGCTGCGGCGTCCGCGCGCGGACATGGCTTGACCTCGCAACGCGCGCGCGACCGGCTGGTCACGACGCTGCGCGCGGAAGGCATCAAGGATGCGCGCGTGCTGGACGTGATCCGTACCATGCCGCGCCACCTGTTTCTCGACGAGGCGCTGTCCGCGCGTGCTTACGAAAACAACGCGTTGCCGATCGGGCTCGGCCAGACCATCTCGCAGCCGTGGGTGGTCGCGCGCATGACCGAGCTGTTGATCGAGTTGGGCACGCCGAAGCGTGTGCTGGAAATCGGCACCGGCTCCGGTTACCAGGCGGCGGTGCTGGCGCAACTGGTGGACACGGTTTACACCGTCGAGCGCATCGAGGAATTGCTGCGCAAGGCCCGCCGCCTGTTCCGCAACATGAAGATCGAGAACATTCGTTCGCGCCACGACGACGGCAACATCGGTTGGCCTGCGGAAGCACCGTTCGATGCGATCGTGTTGACCGCCGCGGGCGAATCGTTGCCGCGCGCCTTGAAGGATCAATTGGCGGACGGCGGTGTGCTGGTCGCGCCGTTGGGGCCCGCTGGCTCGCAACGACTGACGCGCTTCCGGCGCGAGGGCGATGAATGGCACGAGGAAGAACTGGAACCCGTGAGCTTCGTTCCGCTGTTGGGCGGCCTGGGTTGAATACGCGCCGAGCGCCACTGCTCCTGATCGTCAATCCGGCACAGGCCGGAAGCCACCCTTTTCGAGAGATCAAAATGGATTACGCGCCGCTCGTGCGGCGCGCCCTTCGGGCCATCGGCTGCGCCGATGTTCGCTACGGCATTCCCGGATCAAGTCCGGGACAGGCTCTGCCTTCGCAGTCCGGCTCGCGCCGGGATGACGGGGCTTTGAAGGTGTTCGTGAAATCACCATTCCACACGACGGGTGTGCATCCGGCATGAAATTTTTCCGGCCGCTGTACGAAAAAGCCATCGAGTGGGCCGCAAAGCCGCGCGCGGATGTCGGCCTCGGGTTGCTGAGTTTCGTCGAGGCTTTCATCTTTCCGGTTGCGCCGGAAATCATGCTGGCGCCGATGACGTTGGCGCGCCCGCGCAGGTGGTGGCAGTTCGCTTCGCTGAGCCTGTTCTTCTCGCTGCTGGGTTCGCTGGTCGGTTACGCGTTGGGACACTACGCGTTCGACGCGGTGAAGCCCGTGCTCGCGCAGATCGGCTGGTTGCCGCATCTTGAAACGCTGGTGCACACACTGGGCGCGGACGCGAAAGCACACCCGTGGAAGGCGTTCTGGCTGCTCGTCGCCGCGGGTTTCGTGCCGATTCCCATGAAAGTGGCGAGCTGGGCCTGCGGCATCGTCGGCATGCCGATCCTGCCATTCCTCGGTGGTATCGCCGTGGGCCGCGGCAAGCGCGTGTTCCTGGTCGCCGGCGTGATCCGGTTGGGTGGCGAGCGCGCCGAGAAGGCGCTGCACAAACACATCGAAACCGCGGGCTGGGTGGTCGTCGCGATCGTGGTCGCGCTGCTGCTGTGGTGGTGGCTGCACTGATTGTCTGCGTAGGCTTCGCGCGCGTGAAAAAACGCCCGGCTCGCGCCGGGCGTTCGTTTGGTGCGTCAGCTGGCGATGCTCAGCCCTTGAGGCAGGTGCTCATGAAGCTCTTGCGCGCGGCACCCTTGAGCGCCTTGGTCTTGGCGTCGGCGTTGCAGGTCTTCATCTTTTCCTGCTGGGCGGTCTTGCCGGACTTCATCGGGGTCGCGGCGGCGGTGGACTTGCCGTGCAGGCAATCACTCATGAACTTCTTGTGCGCGTCGCCCTTCATGCCCTTGGACTCATGGCTGCAGGTGGCCATCTTGGTCTGCTGTGCAGTCATGGTCTTGTGCGTGCTGGCGGTCTGGGCGCCGGCCGCGAAAGCCGGGGCAGCCGCCAGCGCACCGAGGCTCAGGCCCAGCGCCAACATCGAGGTACGGATCCGCATGATTTCTCTCCTGGTGGAAATCGGTACCGGCGGTCTTGCCGGCGCTGCGGACTATACCCCCGCCTCCGCGGTGCGGGAGCTATATGCGCGCCTACCGAACCCGAAACGCGCAAGCCGGTTCAGGTGCCGGTAGGCGTCGTGTTAGCCGGGCGTTACGCCGCGGCCCGGTTGGCTTCGACTTCCTGCCGCGGCCCGTGCTTGAGCGCTTCGCGCACGTGCGCGACCAGCAGGTCCACCTCGGCTTCATTGATGCTGAAGTGCGGGGTGAAGCGCAGCGAGTTGGCGCCGCCGTGGATCACATTGATGCCGCGCTCGCGCATGTATTCCTCGATCGAGTCCGCGCCGAAGCACTTGAACTGCGGCGCCAGTTCGCACGAGAACAACAGGCCGGTGCCCTGCACCTTCGTGATCAGGCCGCCCAGTTCGTCCTTGAGCGCACCCAGCTTCTTCACCACTTCCGCGCCGCGTTCGCGGATGTTTGCGCGCAGCTCGGGGGTGATCTCGGCCAGCACCGCGCAAGCAATGTCGAGCGCGCGCGGATTGCCCGTCATGGTGTTGCCGTAGATGCCCTTCTTGTAAAGGCCCGCGGCGCGTTCGTTCACGGCCAGCACCGACAGCGGGAACTGGCCGCCGTTGAGCGCCTTGGAATAGGTTTCCATGTCCGGCGCCGGCAGCTTTTCGAAGCCGGGGTAGTCGACGATCGAGAGCACGCCCTGCGCGCGCAGGCCGGCCTGGATGGAATCGACCAGCAGCAGCGAGCCGTGCGCCTGCGTCAGTTCGCGCGCGGCGGCGTAGAACTCGGTGCTGACGGCGCGGCCCGGATCACCTTCGCCCATCACGGGTTCAAGGAACATCGCCTCGAAGAACCAGCCGTTCTTTTCGGCTTCGTCGAACGCGCGGCGCAGCGCGGCCACGTCGTAGGGCTGGACCGCGATCACCGAATGCTCATCGCGGAAGCTGGCGAGGTTGTTGACGTACGCCTTGCGCGAGGAATCCGAATACAGCGCCGGGCGCTCGGTGCGGCCGTGGAAGGCGCCCTTCACGACGAGGCGCTTGATCGCGCGGCCGGCGTACTTCGCGCCCGGATCGGTCATCAGCTTGGCGTTGACGTCGGCGATGCGCGCGGCCAGCGTCACCGATTCCGAACCCGAGTTGAGACACATGAACTTCGCGAACGGGTGCTTGCCGGCGCGATGCCCGATCTCTTTGCGCAGCGCTTCGGTGAAGGCGTGCTGCGCCAGCGAGGGCGTCATCACGTTGGCCATCGCCTGCGGCTTGGCCAGCGCCTTCATCACCGCCGGCGGATTGTGGCCGAAGCCGAGCATGCCGTAGCCGCCGCAGTCGTACAGCACGGCGCCTTTCAGCGTGACGATCCACGCGCCGCGCGCGGCCAGCGGCACGAACGGGCACACCGCATCGTCGGGATAGAAGTTGACGAAGCCGGATTGCAGCGCGTGCAGCTGCGCGTCCTCGTCCATGCCCAGCACTTCCGGGTGGGCCGCCTTCAATTGCACGAAAGAAGCGTGCGCATCGGCGATGGCACCCGCGAGATCGGCGTCCTGTCCGGCGAAGCGCTCGATGGTGGCATCGTCCAGCCCGTGGGTGCGGACCTGGCCGCCCTGGTTGCGCAGCGCGCGCAGCATGTCGATCGGTTTCATGGGAGCCTCCAGCCTCGGCGTCGCCAGTGCGGCGTCGCCCGTAAGTAGTTAACACAGAAAAGAAAACGTCCAGTGATTCTAGCAGGCGGCCCGGTCCGGCGTAACCCCGCGCGAACCGCATGACGCCTGTCAGAAACAAGACCTGACGGCCCGGGCTGCCCTCGGCGGCGGCTTTGCGGCATGCTGTCGTTGCCCAAGAAGGGGCAAACAGGGCAGCCATGCAATCATTGATCGCACAGTCGCATTTCCATCTGGTCGTGTTTTACGTCGCGCTGTTCGTGTGTTTCGCGCCGGAATGGCTCGGCACGTTTTTCCAGAAGGTGGAGAAGGGCGCTGTCAAGCGCGACCGCGGTTCGCACGCGTGGTTGTTCATTGCGATGGGCGTGGGGGTGTTCGCGGCGTTCTTCCTGGTCAACGCGAATTTTCCGGGCACCACTTTGACGTGGAACCAGCCGCTGCAATTCTGGATCGGCATCGCGCTGATGCTGGCCGGGCTCGCGTTCCGCTGGTACGCGATCCGCGTGCTCGGCAAATTCTTCACCCGCACCGTGGCGACACGCGCGGGACAGTACGTGGTGGAAAACGGGCCCTATCGCTTGATTCGCCACCCGTCGTATTCGGGCGCACTGCTGATGTTCCTCGGCATGGGGGTGGCGATGACCAACTGGGCGGCGTTGTTGGCGATCATGGTGGGCGCGGGTGTCGGCTACGCGTGGCGCGTACACGTCGAGGAACAGGCGCTGTGCGCCGACCTTGGCCAGCCGTATCGCGATTACATGCTGCGCACCAAGCGGTTCGTTCCCCATGTGTGGTGAGTCCTGCGAGGCGGCAAGCCTTACCATGTGTGCCGAGGTGATGCATTGAAATTCCTTGCTGCCCCCGATTCGACCCTGTGCATGGCGATGCAAGACGGCCGCGGCTGGTACGGGCGGGTCACGCCATGGGTATGGCTGGTGTGGCTGGTGTGGCTGTTCGGCCCGGCCTTTTTCTTCGATGCCAAGGATATGCAGCACTTTTCGAACTGGCTGTGGCCGACCCTGCTGAGCCTGCCTGTTTTCGTGCTCGTGTATATCGGCGCGCACCTGTGCCCGCGACGAAACATACCGTGGTATGCGCTGGCCATCCTCGCCATCGGCGCGGTGGTGACACCGCTCAATCCTTTCGCCGAGACTTATGTCATTTATGCCTGCGCGGTGGCTGCGGCGTGGAGCACGCCGCGCAGGTCGGGCGCCCTCGTGCTGGCCCTGCTGGTGACCTACAGTGCCGAGTGGTTCTGGTTGCGGTATCCATGGGAATCCATGGTCAACGCGTGGATCCTGTGTCCGATCATCGCGGGCCTGATCATCACGGACCGGATCCAGCGGCGGCATCGCGCCGACCTGCGGTTGTCGATGGACGAAGTCCGCCGCCTTGCCGCCAGTGCGGAACGCGAGCGCATCGGCCGTGACCTGCATGATCTGTTGGGGCAGACCCTTTCGATGGTCGCGTTGAAGTCGGAACTCGCCGGGCGCCTGATCGAACGCGATCCGCGCGCCGCGCGCCGCGAAATGGCCGACGTCGAGCGCGTCGCACGCGAAGCGTTGTCGCAGGTACGCAGCGCCGTCAGTGGCATCCGCGCGGCGGCCATGGCGGCGGAACTGGCGTCCGCGCGGCTGCTGCTGGAGGCCGCCGGCGTGCAGATGGAGTACTGGCACGATCCGCAGGGGCTGCCCGTCGATGTGGAGACCTGCCTGGCGCTGGTGCTGCGCGAGGCGGTCACCAACATCCAGCGGCACGCGCGCGCCAATCGCGTCGAGGTGACGGTGATCGCCGGTGCCGAGCGCGTGGTGATGCGCGTGCGTGATGACGGCCGCGGCGGCGTCAACGAACGCGGCAACGGACTCACCGGCATGCGCGAACGCATCGAGGCGCGCGGTGGCACGCTCGCGATCGAATCGCCGCGCGGGCGTGGCACCAGCATCGAAGTGGCGCTGCCGTTGCCGGCCACCGCAACAACGAGCCAGCCACCGGCGCCGAAAGCCGCAACAGCCAACGTGGTGCCGCTGACCCAGCGTGCGGGTGGCCACGCATGATGCGCGTCATGCTCGCGGAAGACCAGGCGATGGTGCGCGGCGCGCTGGCTGCGCTGCTGGCGCTGGAACCCGACATCGAGGTGCTGGGTTCGGTCGCCGACGGCGAATCCGCGTGGCGCGAGATGCAACGCCTGAAACCCGACATCCTGATCTCCGACATCGAGATGCCCGGGCTCACCGGACTGGAACTCGCGCAGCGCATCCAGCGCCACGAGTTGCCGGTCAAGGTCGTGATCGTCACCACGTTCGCGCGTTCGGGCTACCTGCGCCGCGCGCTGGACGCGGGCGTGTCCGGTTACCTGCTGAAGGACGCGCCTGCCGAAAAGCTCGCGGATTCCCTGCGGCTGGTGCACCGGGGCGGCCGCGCGATCGATCCGGAACTGGCGCTGGAGGCGTGGACGGAAGCCGACCCGTTGAACGACCGCGAACGCCAGGTGCTGCGGCTTGCGGGCGAGGGACAAAGCGCCGGCGACATCGCGAGCAAGCTCAACCTGTCGCACGGCACCGTGCGCAATTACCTGTCCGAGGCGATCGGCAAGCTGGGCGTCGCCAACCGGATCGAAGCCTATCGGCTCGCGCGGCAAAAGGGTTGGCTTTAGGGAAGGTCTGATTCTGCTCGTCATCCCGGAATTACTCGCGCCATCCATGGCGCTCGCGCTACGCGTCGCCTGCGGCGTTCGCGTTTGCATCCTGCAAACGCAGTCGCGAAGCGATATCCGGGACCCCGTGCCCTTGCCTTCATGACGTTACGCAGAAGTCGCTGGGTAACGCGCAACGTTTAGAATGTGCTGTTACTTTGGTTGACAGCCGTCCTTGAAGAAATCCGATTTCCACTATGACCTGCCGGTCGAACTGATCGCGCAGCAGCCGCTGCCTGATCGCAGCGCCAGCCGCCTGCTGGTACTGGATGCAACGCACCGGGCGTTGAGCGATCGCGCCTTCCACAATCTTCCGGAAATGTTGCGGGCGGGTGATCTGCTGGTGTTCAACGACACCCGCGTGCTGCCGGCGCGCCTGTTCGGGCGCAAACCCAGCGGCGGTGCGGTCGAGATCATGCTCGAGCGCGTCACGGGCGCACATACCGCGACGGCGATGCTGGGCGTCAGCAAGAAGCCGCGCGAGGGCAGCCTGATCGAGCTGGACGATGGCACGCCGGTGCGTGTGCTCGGTCGCGATGGCCAGTTCTTCGAACTGCGTTTCGAATGCAGCGAACCGCTGGAAAAGCTGTTGCTGCGGATCGGCCACATGCCGCTGCCGCCCTACATAGCGCGGCCCGACGACGCGCGCGACAGCGAACGCTACCAGACCGTGTATGCGCGCAATCCAGGCGCCGTGGCCGCGCCGACGGCCGGATTGCATTTCGATACCCCGTTGCTGGACGCGTTGCGCACGCGCGGCGTGGACTTCGGTTACGTCACGTTGCACGTGGGCGCGGGAACCTTCCAGCCCGTGCGCGAGGAGAAGATCGAAGACCACGAGATGCACCGTGAGTGGCTGAACGTCGGTGCCGAACTGGTGGAGAAAATCCGGCACGCACGCGCACACGGCGGGCGCGTGATCGCGGTCGGCACGACCGTGGTGCGTTCGCTCGAAGCCGCGCGCGGCGAGCACGGCGAAGTCGAACCGTTCGCGGGCGAAACCCGCATATTCATCTTCCCGGGCTATCGCATCACGTCGATCGACGGGTTGATCACAAACTTCCACTTGCCCGAATCGACGCTGCTGATGCTGGTATCGGCATTCGCCGGGCGCGAGTTCGTGTTGTCGGCATACCGACACGCGGTCGAGCAGCGCTACCGGTTCTATTCGTACGGCGATGCGATGATGGTGTGGCCGGCGGCTGCCTGAGTCCGTCGTTCTGCGGGAGAGGGCTGGACAAGATTTTCTTTCCCCTTCCGCAGGAAGGGGGATGGCTCTTCGACATGCGGCATTCATCCCCCGGCGCTGGCGTGCCCGCGCTCCGCGCGCGTTCGCTTCGCCTTTCCTGCGGAAGAGGGTGAGAGCATTGACGCCTCTATGGACTCCGAGTGAACATGCAATTTGAACTTCTCGTTACCGACGGTCCAGCACGTCGCGGCCGCATCACGCTGCCACGCGGCGTGGTCGAAACGCCCGCGTTCATGCCGGTTGGAACCTACGGCTCGGTGAAGGCGATGACGCCGCGCGATCTCGTCGAGGTCGGTGCGCAGATCATTCTCGGCAACACCTTCCATCTGTGGCTGCGCCCCGGCCTCGACGTGATCCGCGAATTCGGCGGCCTGCACCGCTTCATCGGCTGGAACAAGCTGATCCTCACCGACTCCGGCGGCTTCCAGGTGTTCTCGCTGGCCGAGCGCCGCAAGCTCACCGAGAAAGGCGTGACGTTCGCCTCACCCGTGGATGGTTCGCGGGTGTTCCTGTCGCCGGAAGAATCCATGCGCATCCAGACGGTGCTGGACTCCGACATCGTGATGGCGTTCGACGAGTGCACGCCGTACACGATCGATGGCAAGCCGGTGGACGCGGGCGTGGTGCGCGAGTCGATGGAGTTGTCGTTGCGCTGGGCCGCGCGCTCGCGGCGCGCCTTCGACGAACTCGGCAACCGCAATGCACTGTTCGGTATCGTGCAGGGCGGCGTGCACGACGGCCTGCGCGCGCGTTCGGCGGAGGGCTTGCTGGAAGTCGGCTTCGATGGCTACGCGCTGGGCGGGCTCGCAGTCGGCGAGCCGGAAGCCGAACGCAACGCCACACTGGAATCGGCCTGTCCGCGCTTGCCCGACGACAAGCCGCGTTACCTGATGGGCGTCGGCCGCCCGGAAGACATCGTGGAAGCGGTGCGCCGCGGCATCGACATGTTCGACTGCGTGATGCCGACCCGCCACGCGCGCAACGGCTTCCTGTTCGCGCGAGAAGGCACGCTGCGCATCCGCAACGCGAAGTTCGCGAACGACACACGGCCCATCGAAGAGGACTGTGCGTGTTACGCCTGCGCGAGCGGATTCTCGCGGGCCTACCTGCGGCACCTCGATCGTTGCGGCGAAATTCTCGGCTCGCAGCTCGCGACCATCCACAACCTGCACCATTACCTGACGCTGATGCAGGAATTGCGTGATGTGATCGCATCGCAGTCACTGGATCGTTACGTGGCGGAGTTTTACGCGCGGCGGCATTCCCCCGATGCTCCGCATCGACCCCCTTCCTGCCGAAGGGGGTGAACAGTAAGCCCGCACGCTTGTCTTCCCACTTCCGCAGGAAGGGGGACCGGGGGGATGGCTTTTGCGTATCACGCCACGTCGATGATGCGGTCGAGTCCGTGCGCGCAAAATCGTCGCAGCGCATTTGCCGATGCCGCGTCGTGTTGCGTGCGCTGCGCCCACGCGGCATGTCGCGCCAGCAATGCAGCGGCGATGCTGCGCGCGCACGTCGTGGCCAATCGCAATGCACCCGCTTGCAGTGCATCGCTGTCCCCCGCGTGATCGCGCAGCCAGATATCCGCATGGCGCGCGGCGTCGTGAATCGCTTCAGCGTCACGATCGGAAGCCACGCCGTCGGCAGCTTCCGTCCACGCATCGACTGCATCCACGATCGGGTCGATCCCCAGCTTGTCCAGCGCGCGCAGGAAATCCAGCGCCTGCACGTTGCTCGAACCTTCCCAGATCGGGAACACCTGCGCGTCGCGCAGCAGCAGCGGGATGCCGCTGTCTTCCAGGTAGCCGATGCCGCCGAACGCTTCCACGGTTTCCGAGGCGATGTGAACACCGAGCTTGCATATCCACAGCTTCGCCAGCGGCGTCAGCAGGCGCTGCAGCGCCGCGCCGCGTTCGTCGCCCGCGCCGGATTCCACGCGCCCCAGCAGCAGCGCGACTTCCATCGCCAAATGGAATGCCGCTTCGAATTCCGCTTCCCAGCCGGCCAACCCGTCGGCGAACAGGGGTTGCTCGATCAGCGCCTTGCCGAACACTTCACGCCGGCGCGCGTAGTCGCGCGCCAGCGCCAGGCAGCGCGCCATCGTCGAGAGTGAGCCGAACGCATTCCACAGCCGCGTGACCTGCAGCACCGGCGCGATCGCGCGCACGCCGTGCGCGGTTTCGCCCACCAACGCCGCGCGCGTATCGTGCAGATGGATCTCGGCCGTTGGCAACTCGCGCGTGCCGAGTTTGTCCTTCAGGCGATCGATGACGATGCCGTTCCACGAGCCATCATCGTTGCGGGTCTCAATTCCGAACAATGCCAAACCGTCCGCGCCTCCGGGATTGCCTTCCGGGCGCGCCAGTGCGAGTGCGAACTCGGCATTGATGGCGGACGTGAACCATTTGCGTCCGTGCAGCCGCCATGAACCGTCGGCGTCGCGTCGCGCCGTGGTTTCGCTGTCGCCGACATCGGAACCGCCCGCGTTTTCGGTCATCCATTGCCCGCTGATCCAGAACGTGGCCGGATCGCGGCCGAGCAGGTGTGGCAGCACGCGCTCGCGCAGGGCGGCGTTGGTTGCATCGCGCAACGTGGTCGCAACGCCGTCGGTCATTGCCAGCGGACAGGAATAGAACGCGCTGGCGGCGTGGTACAGGTAGACCTTGGCAAATTGCTGCACGCGCGCGAATTCGCCCAGCGATCGGTCATGTCCATCCGCGACCAGTCCGTGCCGCGCAGCGATCGCGGGTCCTTCGCGCCAGGTCTCGGTCAGCTCGATGCGATCGACGCGATTGCCCCAGACATCGAAATGGGTGAGCACGGGTTCGCGTGGCGTTGTCGCGATCTGTCGTGCGTAAGCATGCCGCGCGTAGTCGGCCAGCGCGATGAAGTCCGGTTCCGCCGCGCGTCGCTGTGCTTCAGGCAACACGCGCGCCAGCCACGACTGCAGCACGCGGTCGTCGCGGTACGGATCGGCAAGTTGCGGTGCAGGCTGGACGAAGTTCATTCCGAAGGAAGCTTACTCCCCGTAACACCACGCCGCTTCGGCATGCGTGCGCACGCGAGGATCACGAGCACCGCCAACAGGATTTCGATCATCGCAAAAACGCGCTCGCCCGGCGCCGCGTACGCTTCCGCGACGCCATGGCAGAAATAGAACAGGCAGATCATGCCCGCCAGCAGCAGTGCACGCACGGGCGTGCGCCAATACAGCAGCGGTATTGCCAAGGGCAGCATTCCGAAAACCAGCGCCACGGCAATCGGCGTGCGCGCAGGCGGCAGCAGCCACGCGTGCCAGACGATCTGCAGCAACGCCAAGGCGCCCCACGCCGCGAAACCGATGCGGCGCTGCAGGGTGGCGTTCATGGGTTCACTGCCAGGCGCCTGGCGACACCCGCGACGCGTCGCCCCAATGCGCGCGCCAGCGTGCGTTCGTCGTCGCTGATCGGACGGTCGCGGTTGACACCGGACACATGGCTGGCGCCGTAGGGCGTGCCACCGGTCGTGGTGGTGTTGAGCGCCTGTTCGGTAAACGGAATGCCGACGATCAGCATGCCGTGGTGCAGCAGCGGCACCATCATCGACAGCAGCGTGGATTCCTGTCCGCCGTGCATGGTCGAGGTCGAGGTGAACACCGCGCCAGGCTTGCCGGCGAGCGCGCCCGATGCCCATTCCGCGGGCGTGGAATCGATGAACTGCTTCATTGGCGCGGCCATGTTGCCGAAGCGCGTCGGGCTGCCCATGATCAGGCCTGCGCATTCGTGCAGGTCGCGCAATTCCACGTAAGGCGCGCCTTCGTCCGGCACCGGCGGTTGCGCGGTTTGCGTGAGCGGGCCCACCGGTGGTACTTGCCGGATGCGCGCGCGCATGCCTCCGATTTCCTCGACGCCGCGCGCGACCAGGCGCGCGAGCTGCGCAACCTTGCCGTTGCGGCTGTAGTACAGGACTAGGATTTCCATGAACCTCAAGGTTTCCTTTTGCGGCGGGATTGTACGAATCAGTCCTTGCGAAAGTGCCGTCCTGCACTTTACTCGCGCCGTACCTGGCGCTCGCCCTTCGGGCCGGCTTCGCTGTTCGCGTCCGCTCCTGCGGACGCAGTCCCAACACGCCGAGTCCGGTACACGCCCGGACTCGGCTTCGCGGATCAAGCACATTGCTTGATCCGCGGCGGGCCATCCGTGGCCCGCGCTAACAGCGTGTTGTCCAACACCCTGCTAGCCTCGCGACATGCGAGCCACGCCCGCCAACCAGCAGGGTACGCGCCGCGATCGCCTGCAGGCTTTCGCGCGGTTCCTGTGGCAGCGGTTCCGCGACGACAAATGCTTCGAGACCGCGGGCGCGTTGTCGTACACCACGTTGTTCGCGATCGTGCCGATGCTGGCCGCGGTGATCGCGATCGTGTCGGTGTTCCCGGCCTTCGCCGGCCTTCGCGACAGCGTGACACGTTTCATCTTCCGCAGCTTCGTCCCGGCGGCGGGCGAAACCGTGCAAGGATACCTGCTCCAGTTCGCCGACAACGCCAGCAAGCTCACGCTGTTGGGCGTGCTGGTGCTGCTGGCCAGCGCACTGATGATGATGGCCAGCATCGAGGATCGCTTCAATCGCATCTGGCGTGTCGCGGCGCGGCGCAAGGGCAGTGCGCGGCTCCTGCTGTACTGGGCGGCGTTGACGCTCGGCCCGATCCTGGTCACGGCGGGTGTCGGCGTCAGTTCGTGGGTGTACGCGCAACCCTTGTGGCGTGGTGTCGCCGGGCACGGTGTGGGTGGGTTCCGCCTGTGGCTGCTGGCGCCGTTCCTGATCACATGGGTCGGCTTGACGGTGCTGTACCAGGTGGTGCCCAACTGCAGGGTCCGTTGGCGCGACGCGATCATCGGCGCGCTGGTGGCGGCGGTGCTGTTCGAGTTCGCGCGCAAGGGTTTCGCACTGTATGTGCAGGGGATCGCCAATTACCGCGAGGTCTATGGCGCGTTGGCGGCGATACCGATCTTCCTGATCTGGGTGTATCTGTCGTGGGTGATCGTGTTGCTGGGTGCGATCCTTGCCGCGGCCTTGCACGCCTTCGAATACCGCCGCACGGACGAATTGCTGCCGGCGGGTTGCGAGTTCGTCGGGCTGTTGCGCGTGGTGCAGCGTTTCGCCGAGGCGCAGCGCGCGGGCGAAGCGCTGGACGACGCGGGACTGCGCGCGCGCGAACGTTTCCTCACGGCCGACCTGCTGCAGCGCTATCTGGGTGACCTGCAGCGCGCCGGCCTGATCCGTCGCGCCGAGGGCGGCTGGGTTGTCGTGCGCGACCTGGACAGCATCTGCGCGGATGATCTTTTCCACGCGGGCCGATACCGGCTTCCGGAGGACGCACTGGCCTTGCAACGCGCGGCCACCGGATTGGCGCCCGAGGCCAGGGTGACCTTGCAACGCGCCGAGGCCGCGCTGAAAAAAAGCCTCAGGGTGCCGCTGCGCGAGTTATTCTGCACGGCGTCGCCCGTGGAAGCGGTGCAGTCGGAGGATCGACCGTCGTGATGCGTTCATGGTTGCATCGTGGTGCGTGGTTGCTGGTCGCGGCGTTGGCCTGCGTGCCGGGCATCGGCAGCGCGCAGGCTCAAGCCGCTGGCGCGCAGCCGCAATTGAGTATCCAGACGCTCGACGGGAAAACCTTCGACCTCGCCGCCGAGCACGGCAAGTGGGTGATCGTCAATTTCTGGGCGACGTGGTGTTCGCCGTGCCTCGCCGAGATGCCGGCGATCTCGAAATACGTCGCCGCGCACAGGAACGTCACGGCGATCGGGCTTGCCTATCAGCCCGAACCGCTCGATGACGTGTTGAAGTTCGTGCACAAGCATCCGGTCGACTATCCGCTGGCGCGCATCGACATGGCGCATCCGCCGGCCGGATGGCAAATGCCCGTGGGTCTGCCGACCACCGACCTGATCGCGCCGGACGGGCATCTGGCGAAGCGTTTCATCGGGCCGGTCGACGCCAGGCTGCTGGACGCGGCGATCGCCGCGGCGGCAAAGCACTGATGCGATGGCCTGCGCGCGTTTCATCGTGACCGGCAGGGTGCAGGGCGTGTTCTTCCGTGCATCGACGCGCGACTTCGCGCTGCAATTGGGTGTGGCCGGTTACGCGAAGAATCGCGACGACGGCAGCGTGGAAGTTGTCGCCTCAGGCAGCACCGAAGCGCTGGCCGCGTTGTTTGCGTGGCTCCACCACGGCCCACCCGCCGCGCGCGTGGAGCGCGTCCAGCGCGAAGAAATGTCCCCCCGGAACCTGAGTGGGTTCACGACCGGTTGAAGCGCTTTGGACGCGTAGCCCGGATGAAGCGCAGCGTAATCCGGGAATCGAATGCGTGGATCTCAGCGCTCCCCCAGCCGCGGCAGCAACCCCGCCAGGTTGCACGGCCGCGTGCGTGAGTCGAGCTGAGCGCGCAACAGTTTTTCCCATGCCGTTCTGCACGCCGAAGTCGAACCCGGCAGCGCGAACACGAACGTCTGGTTGGACAATCCCGCGAACGCGCGCGACTGCAAGCTCGACGTGCCGATCTCCTCGAAACTCACCGCACGGAACAGCTCGCCGAAACCCGGCATTTCCTTGTCCAGCAGCGGCAGCACCGCTTCCGGTGTCGAATCGCGACCGGTGAAACCGGTGCCCCCGGTGATCAGCACGCCGTGCACCGCGGCATCGGCGATCCATGCCGCCACCTGTGCGCGGATCGCGTAGCGGTCATCGCGCACCAGCTTGCGCACGTGTACGCGATGACCGGCTTCCGTCAACGCGTCGACAAGGAATTGGCCAGATGTGTCGTCATCCAACGTGCGCGAGTCCGACACCGTCAGCACGCACAAACTCAGCGGAACGAATTGGTCTTTGGCGGTCATGGGTCGAGCTTACTCCACTGGCGAGGTTCGCCCTGGAAGTGTGATCGGCTGCGGCGACAACCTCGTCCCGAAACGTTCGTGCATCGCGAGCAGCAGCGCCGCGAAATCTTCCGCATAGGCCTGCATGTCGAAGAGCCCCGACGTTTCGCGCTGCGATGCAAGCCGCGCGCGCAGCGCGGCGAGCACCGAGTGGTCGTTGCCGAAGCGGATGGCAGTGTCGATGAAGGCCTTGTCGTCGCGGGCGATCAGTTCGGGCATGCCGAGGTGTTGATTCAGGCTCCCGGCGACGCGTGATTCGAAGGTTTCGCCGGGGCGGGTCAGCACCGGGCAGCCGGCCCAGATCGCGTCCGAGGCGGTGGTGTGCGCGTTGTACGGGTTGGTGTCGAGGAACAGGTCGGCCAATTGATAGCGCGCAAGGTGTTGCAGATGCGGCAGCGCGGGCGAGAACACCAGCCGCTGCGGGTCGAGGCCACGCGCGCGGGCGGCTTCACGGAGGCGTGCATTGGCATCGCGGCCGTAATCCAGCAGCCACAACACGCTGCTGGGCACCTCGCGCAGCACCGCGCACATGCGCGAAAAACTCGGGGCGTTGAGCTTCCATGAATTGTTGAAGCTGGCGAAGACCGTGGCGTCTTCCGGCAGGCCGAAGGCAGAGCGCGGCGGTGGTGCGCCGACCACGCGCGTGGTGTCGGAGGGCTGGTAGCAACGCGGCAGGTACGCGACCGATTCCGAGTAGAAGCGCTGCAACGGTTCGGGAATCAGGAAACGATCGGCGATCAGGTAATCGATGAAGGGCGCGCCGGAAGTGCCGGGATACGCGAGCCAACCCGCCTGCACGGGCGCGGGCCGCAGCGCGAACGCGCCCGGCACGCCACCCGCGCACCACCCGTCAATGTCGATGAGCACGTCGATGGCCGCGTCGTGCACACGTTGTGCGATCGCGGTGACGGGCTGTTGCGTCACGTCGTGGAACGCATGCACGGCCTTGCGCAGCCGCGTGCGGACTTCGCTGCCGTCGTCGGGCGTCGTCGCGAACAGATGCACTTCCACGTCGTCGCGCCGGCCCATGTGCTCGAACATCTCGACGGTCAGCAGCGCGGTGGCGTGCGCGTGGAAACCCGCCGAAACGAAACCCGCTTTGAGGCGACGCGCGCGATCGCGATGCGCATGCACGAACTTCAGATGCCGGCGCAACGGTTCGATGTCGTGTTCCACGCGTGCGGCGCGCGCACGGGCGCACACCAGTTGTTCGGCAGCGGTGGCGTCCTCGGCCAGAAACACGAACGGATCGATGGAACCGGAGCCGTCCAGCGCGCGCGCCTTGATGCGGCGGCTGAGCGGCTCGGCGGCCGCCCAGTCGCATTCGCGCCGCAGTACGAACAGCAACTGGCCTTCGGCGAGGTGCAGGTTGGGATCGAGCTGCAGGGCGCGGTGGTAAAGCTGCACTGCTTCGCCGAAATGGTGCTGTTCGTCCGCCATCAGGCCGGCCTGATACGGAAACTGCGCGGCGTTCGGCGCGAGTTGCGCGGCCTGCTGGTACACCGCCTGCGCTTCGGCGTAGCGCTGCTGGCGATTCAAGGTGTGGCCCAGCAACAGCAGCGCTTGCGGATGCGGTTGGCGCGCAAGCACGCCGCGCAGCCGCGCTTCGGCGTCCACCGTCCGGCCCAGTGACAACTCGGTGGCGGCGAGGTTGACGATCGAGCTGAAGTGATCAGGTGCAATCGCAAGTGCTGCGAGGTAGGCTTCGCGCGCGCGTTCGTCGTCACCGGCGGCGCGCAAAGCGTTCGCAAGATTGTTGTGCAGCGCAGGATCGCCCGGCTGCATGACAACCGCCTTCTGCAGCAGCGCCACGGCTTCCTCGGGCGCACCGGTTGTCATCAACGCGCTGGCGAGATTGCTTTGCACCGCGATGTTCGAAGGCTCGATGGCCAGCGCTTCGCGCAGCGCGGCGCAGGCTTCGGCGTTGCGGTCCAGCATCAGCAACGCGACGCCGTGCAGGCGCGCGAGCTCGGCGTCGTCGGGAACGGTTTCGCGCAATTTGCGGGCCTGCGCTTCGGCGCCGGCGGTGTCGCCGCGTTCCAGCCGCTCGACCACGCGCGCAACGAGCGCGGATGCGGTCTTGCTGCTCATGCGCGCTCCGCAAGCTGGGTGAGCGCCTCGGCGTGCGCCTCCCGCGCCAGCGCATCCACCAGTTCGCCGAGGTCGCCGTCAAGGATTTCCGGAAGTTGGTGCAGGGTCAGGTTGATGCGGTGGTCGGTCACCCGGCCCTGCGGGAAGTTGTAGGTGCGGATGCGCTGGCTGCGATCGCCGGAACCGACCTGCAGCTTGCGCGTGGCGGCCTGCGTCGCCGCCTGTTCGGCACGTTGCATGTCGAGCAGGCGCGCCTTCAGCAGCGACATCGCACGTGCACGGTTCTTGTGCTGGCTGCGTTCGTCCTGGCATTCGACCACGATGCCGGTCGGAAGATGCGTGATGCGGATGGCCGAATCGGTCTTGTTGACGTGCTGGCCGCCCGCGCCCGACGCGCGGAAGGTATCGACCTTCAGGTCGGCGTCGCGCAACTCGATGTCGGTGATGTCTTCCTGCTCGGGCAGGATCGCGACCGTCGCGGCCGACGTGTGGATGCGGCCCGAGGCTTCGGTGACCGGCACGCGCTGCACGCGGTGCGTGCCCGACTCGAACTTAAGCGCCGCATACGCGCCTTCGCCCTCGACGCGCGCCACGGCTTCCTTGTAGCCACCGTGCTCGCCTTCGTGCGCGGACATGAGTTCCGTGCGCCAGCCGCGGCGTTCGGCGTAGCGCAAATACATGCGCAGCAGGTCGCCCGCGAACAGCGCGGCTTCATCGCCTCCGGTGCCCGCGCGCACTTCGAGGAACAAGTTGGCGTCATCCAGCGGATCATGCGGAATCAGCAGCGCCTGCAGGCGCTCATCGAGTTCGGCCGCCCGCGCTTCCAGCCGCGTGATCTCGTCGCGTGCAAGTTCGCGCATGTCGGGATCGGACAGCATCGCGCGTGCGTGCGTCAGTTCGCCGGTGTTTTTCGTCGCAGCCGCGAAGGTTTCGGCCAGCTCATGCGCCTGCGCGTACTCGCGCGAAAGTTCGCGGAAGCGCTTCGAATCGGCGGCTGCATCGGGTTCGGCCAGCAGCAGGCCGACCTCGTGGTGGCGCTCCAGCAATTGTTCGAGGCGGCGCTGCAGGTGCGGGTTCACGCGTCGTGCCCGTCCGCGTCGAACAGGCGCGTGGCGGCATCGAGCAGAACCTGGTCACCGTGCTCGGCGGCTTCGCGCAGCCGCACGCTGGGGCTGTGCAGCAACTTCCCGGTGAGGGTGTTGGCGAGGTAATCGAGCGCGTCGTTGGGGTCGCGTCCGGCCGCCAGCATCTCGCGTGCGCGCGCGAGCACCTCGTCGCGCTGGGCTTCGGCGCTGGCGCGGTAGGCGCGCAGCGGCTGGTCGAGCGTGGCGCCGCGCCGCCAGGCGAGATAGCGTTCCACCTGCAGGTCGATGATGGCTTCGGCTTCGCGCACCGAGGCTTCGCGCGAGCGGCGGCCGCCTTCGATGGTTTGCTGGAGATCGTCGATGGTGTACAGGAACACGTCCGGCAACGCAGCCGCGGCCGGGTCGATGTCGCGCGGTACCGCCAAATCGATCAGCAGCATCGGGCGGCGGCGGCGCTGTTGCGAGGCCTGCTGCAACATCGGCACGTCCAGGATCGGTTCGCGACTGGCGGTGGCCGAAATCACGATGTCGGCTTCGGCGACATGTTTGGACAAATCGGCCAAGGCGATCGCGTAGCCGCCGACGGGATTCACCAGCGCCTGCGCGGTTTCGATGGTGCGGTTGGCGACGATCAGGCGCTTCACGCCGCGCTCGATCAGGTGCCGCACCGCGAGTTCGATGGTGTCGCCTGCGCCGATCAGCAGCACGCACGATTCGCGCAGGTCCGCGAACGCCTGTTCCACCAGACGCACCGCGGTGAACGCGATCGATACCGGGCCGGTGCCGATGCGGGTTTCCGTGCGTACGCGCTTGGCCACCGCGAAGGCGTTCTGCAGCAGGCGGTCCATCGGCGCGTGCAGCGTGTGCGCCGAGCGCGCCGCGCGCCACGCATCCTTCACCTGCCCGAGGATCTGCGGTTCGCCCAGCACCATGGAGTCCAGGCCGGTCGCGACCCGGAACACGTGCCGAACGGCTTCGTCGTCGGTGTGCCGATACAGGAACTCGTCCAGCCGGCCCGCGGTCATTTGATAGCGGGCGTGCAGCCAGTGCTCCGGTGCGTGCTCAGCGCCTTCGCGGACGCTGCAATACAGCTCCGTGCGATTGCAGGTCGACAGGATCAGGGCCTCCTCGACGCCCGGTTGCGCGGCCAGGTCCGCGAGCGCCGGCGGCGTGTCATCGGTGTCGATGGCCACCCGTTCGCGCAGCGCGACCGGCGCGGTGAGGTGGTTGAGGCCGAGTGCGATCAGCGGCATGGCGTTAACGGATAAAGGGCGGCGACAGGCTAAGCTGTCGCATGGCAGCAAGACGAACGAGGACCGGAACCCGGTGCGGAGTGTGCGGATTCAACCTGACAAGTACAAGAAGCTGGATGCCGGCTCGACGCACGTCCGTATGCTGGTCGGAATGAAGCCGTCCTGGCTTCATTTTAGCGCGTTTGCCCTGATTCTCGCGGTTGCGGCACTGGCCGCCGGTTGCGCGCAGGCGCCCGTGCGAGGCGCGTCACACATGGGCGCGAAGCAGCCGCTGGCTACGCTCGATCTTCCGGCGGAAAGCGCGAACGGCAAGGCTTCGGCGTTGCTGATTGCGGCCGAATTCGCGCTGCAGGGCGGCGATGCCGCGAAGGCGACCGCCGACTACGTCGAGGCCGCGCAGATTTCGAACGATCCGGCGATTGCGAAGCGCGCGCTGCAATTGGCGCTG
>Ga0207705_10000835_pt1 | contig 25178 bp, 15 predicted proteins | sample KBSC13metaG_FD_184314 | JGI IMG/M metagenome (GOLD analysis project Ga0207705, IMG submission 184314) | Corn rhizosphere microbial communities from Kellogg Biological Station, Michigan, USA - KBS C1-3 metaG (SPAdes) (version 2) | ecosystem: Host-associated > Plants > Roots > Rhizosphere > Soil ... | reverse complement strand
ACCTTCCAGTGGATCGGTTCGCCTTCGCGGTAGATGCCGTTGGGATGATCCGGCGTGGCGACGATGGTGGCGGGTGCGGTGTCCGCGGCGCTGCCGCAAAGAACGGCGGAAAGGAAGACCGGGAGGACGAGGGCGGATTTGAGGAGAGGGTTCATGGGGATGGCGGTGAAGGGGGATTATTGAAAGAAATGGCAGAATTCCCATCTCCGTTTATCCATGCGTCCTGTGGGACGGTGGCTCGCTGGAGTTCGCCGGCGGACCGGATTCGCATCCGAAGGTCTGCCGTCTCACAACCCTCGACTCCTTGAGGAAAAGGCGTAGGATCTCCCCATGACAGTCAGAGCAGAAATCGCAACTGGGCAACTTGCCGACCTGATTAAGGAAGTGCAAGCTGGGAACGAGGTGATACTGACGCAGGGTGACAAGCCGGTTGCCAGACTCGTGGCTGCACCCGAAGAATCCGCCGCCCCTCGTGCAGCATTGCAGGTTCGTTCTCTCACGGGGCATAGGGTCTTGATTCCTGTCTTCTCACAACAGGATTTGGCCGAGGAAATGTTCGAGCGGAAATGATTGGCTTGGATTGTAATATCCTCGTCCTGCTGACTTCCAATCCTGGCGACTTCGCAATTTTCGGTGTTTTGGAAATCACCTCTCCATAGCACCTGTCGATGCGCTTCATTTGCAGTACATGCGGGCAGGAACACAGCATCGACGACGTTTCGTTTGGCTCCGATGCTCCGCTGCAATGGGGCCTGCTGACGGATGAGGAGCGCGCTCAATCCATGCTGAGCGGTGAGGAGTGCGAGATCGAAAAAGGCACTGCACTGAGTTACTACATTCGCGCCTGCCTGGAGATTCCCCCCCATGGACGTGGCGTTACCGGTCACGCGATAACTGGCGTGCGCGATGAAGTCGCCGCTGATGCAGCGTCCGGCCATCATCAGCCCGTCCACATCCTTCGCGATGAGCGCCCGCAGCGGAATGTCATACGGCTTGACCTTCAGGCCTTTGTTCTCAACAGCGTGCGCCGTTGCGCTGCTCTCGCAAATGGGGCAGCGCAGCTAGCGATCATGAGTAGGGGATGACGTTGCACGGCTTCCATCCCGGGGGGATGAGAGAAATTAGCCAGTGGTGCAGCGAGGCACGAGCGCAACCACCGGTTCCACGTCCCCATCAACGGATGCGCCCCGGAGGTGGCGCGAGACTTCTCGCGCACCTCCGGGGCGCATCCCGTTTGGGTCGTTTAACCCCGGGTGTTCGCTCGTTCCGCGCTCGACCCGGGGCAAATCTCTCTCATCCCTCCGGGATGGACGGACGCTCGTTTTGAGGACCAAAAGATATGGGCAATGCTTAGATTGCTGCACCGCTTTGGCCGGCGGGCAGTGGCGGTAGCAGGCGGGGCCGATTCCCATTCCCGGGCGTCTTTCTAAGCTGAGAACATCAAGCCGCTGCGTGGGATGATATGTTCGGAGACGACGTCGGAGGTGGGAGCGTGGCAGTAGATCCAAGCGTAGCGGCCCGAAGGCGCGAAGGTGGATCGCGTTGTCCCCAACGCGATGGGCAACAGATCGCGGCTTCGCCGCCCAGCTCTTCCCATCGTCTTGGGACAAGCCGATCCACCCACTCACACTGATTGCAAGCCTATTTTGGAGCCGGTTGTTTCTGCAGCGGATTCTCTTTCACGGCGACCTCAAATGTCTTCTCCGAATCGTTCTTGATGGCGGGTTGCCCGGTGGCGAGGTCGGAGATGGTGTTCCCGGTGAAGGCGCCTGTGCCCTGGACGTCGCGGGCGATCAGGACGCCGGCGGCCGCAGGGTGGATGATCCGGTTTCCCTCGAAGGTCACGTGTTCCATCGTCGGGCCGATGAAGAGGCCCGCGCGCCATGAATCCTTGATCACATTGCCGCGGATGACCGCGTTGGTAAACTCATCGGGCCGGGACCCGACCGCGAGGCCATGGCGGTCTTTGCCATTCCAACCACCGCCCCGCAGGATTACGTTGCCCTCGATGAGCGCGGATTCGAGGGCGTGCCCGGTCTTGCCAAAGATGCCGACGGTCATGCCGCAATTCGACGCGGAATCCATCAACAGATTGTTCCGCACCACGACTTCCTTGCCTCCGGCGACGCGCAGGCAATTGGCCCAGTAGGGCGCGCTGCCAGTGTTGTTCAAAAACTTCGAACCGACCATCTGCCCATTGGCGCCTTTCTCTCCACGGTCGGAATAGGTGGCGAGGCAATCGTCCCCGGTGCCGCGCACGAAGTTGTTTTCGGCGGTGAGATTGATCCCGAGCTTCTCCGGGTCGGGGGTGTTGCCGTTGTTGAGATTGATGCCGTCGCCCCAGCTATCGGCCACGCGACAGTCGCGGATGGTCCCGTTGCTCCCGCTGAGCCACTGCGCATCGCAATGCTGCACCCAGACCCGCTGAATGAGCCAGGCCTCCCCGGTGGCGGCGATGCCGTAGTCGCTGCCGCCCGGGAGTCCGATCGCGCGGGTGGGCGCGTTGGAATCGATGGAGAGATCGCTCAATTGCGTCTTCGTGCCGGCCTTGATCGCGGAACGCCAGCGCTGATTCGGCTGGGACGCGACCAGGGGGACCTGGCGATAGAGCATGGTGTGCCACATGCCGGCGCCCCGCACGGTGACTCCCTTGAAATCGAGCCCGGTCGGAATGACGCTACTGATGAGGTAGCGGCCCGGCGGAATCCAGACGACGAGGCCGCGCTGGCGGGCGTCATCGAGGCATTTCTGGATGGCGGCCTGCGCGTCGGTCGCGCCCGTGGGATCGGCCCCGTAGTCGTTGATCGAGAGCGAGCCCGCGGGCGGCGCGAGCGGCGGTTCGACGTGCTCCAAATCGATGCAGTCGAGATGATAGACGGCGGCGGTATTGGCCTCGTCCTTGCGCAGGGTGATCCGGCTATCGCGCGGGAGCGGAGCGCCCGTAATCCAGGCCCTGTCTTCGTTGTAAAACTTGAAGGGCATGCCGCCGCCTTTGGGATCATTGGACCATCCCGGCTCCCGTCCTCCGCGATACACCCAGGACTGCTTGGAACTCACCGGGATGGCCTGCCGGAACTTGCCGTCGACATAAAGATTGAGCGTTGAGGTAAGGCCGCCCCCGGACGGCGTATCCGGAATGGAACTGCGAATGACGATCGTATTGGCATTGGCGACGGGGTTGCGCCATGTCACCGCGGCCCCGGTGACCGCCAACTCCACGAGGCCGCCGCCCGATGCTTCCAACTCGAGCGTGGCGATGGGCGGGACCGGAGACCCGTGTTCGAAGCGGTCAACGCGGGCGCCCGCGCTCAATTCTCCCGCTTCGGCCTCGAGGGTTGTGAAGGGTGTGGAGGCTCCGGCCTTGGGAACGGGCGTCACGTCCGCCTGGACGGGCGCCGTCAGTCTCAGCAAACAAATCGCGCCCGCAATGCTCCGCCAGCTTCGTGCCGGGACGCGTAGCTTCGTGGTGATGGTCATCATGCCATTCCAAAGCGGCCGCCTCATTTCGCAGGCGCGGGCTTTGGCGCGTCGGTGGAATTGGCCGGGGTCGCCGGCGCCTTCGGGGCCGCAGTCTTGAAGACTTCCGCCTTGTTGACGGTAATTGGCGGCACGGGGTCCGAGGCGCCGGTGTAATCATTGGAGAGCTTCTGAATGAGTTCCGCGGGCGGCATCTCGCCGGACACGACGAGGAACCGGCAGCGATACGTGGCCTCGGAATTCGCGGGGATCGACGTGGCGAAGGTGAGCCCAAACCGGCCGTAATCGCGATACGCGGAAAAGATCACCGGCTTCGGATTGATCGGGTGGTTGAACTCGACCACGCTGAACCGCTGGCCGCGCAAGGTGAAGCTCTCCCCGGCCCACGGCAGGTCGCGGTCCTTGTGCGCGTTGGCCTTTTCGCCCGGGAGGACAAAAATCGTTTGGGGCTTCTCGATTTCATTGGCCGGGCGGAATTGCAGGCCGGAGTGCTCGGGGTCCGGGTTGAGCGTGCTGTCGCCCGCCACCGCCTTGATTTTGGTGGTCAGATCGATGAACGCATAGGCGGGCGCCGGCGCGGGGAGGAAGGTGAGCGTGCGTTCTTCCATGAGGATGGGCGGCTCGCCGGCGGCGCCCGTCCAGCGGACGAGCGAGGTGAAGGTCGCGTGATCATGGTCGGCGGTCTGCGCGAGGAATTTCTCGTGCACCTGCTCGCCGCCGCTCATGTGCCAGCGATCGTATTTCTTGCCGTTCACCGAGATCCCGTTCCAGCCGACGAGGATCGCGCGATGGTGTGGCAGGTCGCCGCCTGGCCCTTTCGTGATAGGCTCCTTGCCCTCGGCATCGAAGACGTGGAGATACGGCTTGTAGGTGTCCAGCCGCCGTGCGGGAGTCGAGTTGTCGCTCGCGTACATGTAGCGGGCCACGATTTTGCCATCATGCAGGACATCGAGGTGGTCGCCGGGTTCGTCCTTCAGCGCGAAGCCGTCGGCGGCGAAGGATGCCGCCGCGGTGAGCAGGCCGCTGAGGGCGAGAATGGAGAAGAGCGGGAATCGGAAGGAGGAGCGCATGGGTCCGTTTTCGCCGGGAAAGGCGCGGAGGTAAAGCACGGGCGTGGTGCCGTCGGTTCTGTGCGGTGTTTCCAAAAGCGTGACATGAACTATTCAGTCGAGCGCACATAGTTACGCCGAAGGCGTTTCATAAATCAGCCCAAGGTTGCCGAGCTTGCGAGGCTACCCTGGGACCGTGTCCCGAAAACACGTGACCAACCCCGAAGGTGGTTGAAGAAGGCTCAATACAGAACCGCTTTCCTCACGGTGCGGACCTCTTCAACTTCTTCAGAGTTGGCCGCATTTTGTATCGAATACCCAGGGTAGCTCGTTCCTCGCAACTTGCTCGCCCACCCGCCGGACACTCCTATTCCCCTCCGCTTCCTCGCTGGGCTGACTTATTTAACGCCTTCGGCGTAACCAGCCACCTTCGCGCTCCAAAAGTCCATGACACGCCGATCTTCCCGCGAAAATGCGCATTGAGTCGATCTCGCCCAAAGGCCATTGCATGGCGATGGACTCCCGACGTGAATTTCTGAAAAAGGCTGCCTTGCTCGCGGCCGGTGGGGCTTATGCGGGCGCTATCCCCGCTTCCATTTCGCGGGCCCTGGCGATCGATCCGGCGCCGGGTAGTACATTTCTCGATGCGGAACACGTCGTGATCCTGATGCAGGAAAACCGCTCGTTCGATCACTGCTACGGCACGCTGCGCGGAGTGCGGGGCTTTGCCGATCCGCGCGCCGTCACGCTGCCGGATGGGAACCCGGTGTGGTACCAGACGGATGCCGAGGGCGAAACCTACGGGCCGTTCCGGCTGAATATCAAGGACACCAATGCGACATGGATCGGCAGCCTGCCGCACGACTGGCTGGATCAATCGCGGGCGCGCAATGAGGGGCGGCACGACCAATGGCTGGTGCAGAAGCGCTCCGGGCACAAGGGCTGCGGGCGCTTTCCGCTCACGCTGGGCTATTACAATCGCGAGGACGTCCCGTTTTACTACTCGTTGGCCGATGCGTTTACGATCTGCGACCAGAATTTCTGTTCCTCGCTCACGGGCACAACGCCGAACCGGTTGCACTTGTGGACGGGGACGATTCGCGACAAGGCGTCGCCGCTGGCCAAGGCCTGCGTGCGCAATGGGGATGCCGACTTCAATACGACGGTGAGCTGGCGGACATTTCCCGAGATCCTGGAGCAGGAGGGGATATCCTGGGGAGTGTATCAAAACGAGGTCAGCGTCCCGACCGGCCTGAGCGAGGAAGAAGACGGGTGGCTGACCAGTTTCGGGGACAATCCGCTGGAGTACTTTACTCAGTACGGCGTGCTTTTCGCGCCGCGCCGCCGCAAGTACCTTGAGGAGCTGGTGAGGGCGCTGCCGCCCTATATCGCGAGGTTGGAAGCGACGCCGCAACCGTGGTCCGAGGCGGTGACGAAACAAGTGCGGTCCCGGCGCGCGCAATTGGAAAGCGCGAAGCAGGAGCTGGCGGTCTGGACGGAAGAGGCGCGGGCCAAGCTGCCGCCGGCGCAACAGAATCTCCAACGCAAGGCGTTCGTGACCAATGAGCGCGATCCACATTTTCGCGAACTGTCCGAGGTCCGCTACCGGGATGGCAGTGTGGAGCGGCGGATGCGCGTGCCGAAGGGTGATGTGTTCCACCAGTTGCGCGAAGATGTGCGCACGGGCAAGTTGCCCGCCGTGTCGTGGATCGTTGCGCCGGAGAATTTTTCCGATCATCCGTCGGCGCCGTGGTATGGAGCCTGGTACGTTTCGGAGACGCTGGATATCCTCACGCAGAATCCGGAGGTCTGGAAGAAGACGATCTTCATCCTCTGCTATGACGAGAACGATGGGTATTTCGATCACGTGCCGCCCTTCACGCCGCCCTATCCGGGCCGTCCGGAAACGGGCAAGGTCTCGGCCGGTCTCGATGTGGCGCTGGAGCATGTGCGGATGGAGCAGGAGACGAATGACGGGCGCACGGGGAACCGGGCGCATGCGGGGCCGATCGGGCTGGGGTATCGCGTGCCGCTGGTCGTGGCTTCGCCGTGGAGCCGCGGTGGGTATGTGTGCTCGCAGGTGTTCGATCACACGTCGGTGCTCCAATTTTTGGAAAAGCTGCTCTCGCACAGAACCGGGAAGCCGATTCGCGAGACGAATATCAGCGCGTGGCGGCGGGCGGTGTGCGGGGATTTGACCTCGGTCTTCCGGCCGTATCGCGGGGAAAATATTGAACTGCCGAAGCCCGTTGAGCGCGACCCGTTTCTGGAGAGCATCCACCAGGCGCAATTCAAGCCATTCCCCAGCGGGTTCCAGAAACTGGGGGCGGCGGATTTGCAGCTCGTGCGGAAGACGCCGGAGAAATTTGCGGGACGTCCAACGCAGGAGAAGGGAGTGCGGCCCGCGTGCGCGCTGCCCTACGAGCTGTCGGCGGATGGTACGCTCGGCGGGGATGGAAAGTCGGTGGTGCTCTCGTTCGCCGCGGGACGCGAGATTTTCGGCGACCGGGCGGCGGGCGCGCCGTTCCACGTGTATGCGCCAGGAAAGATGCGGGTCGCTGGTGGGACCGAATTCGGACCCGGGCGGGCACGATCGTACGCGGTTTCCGCGGGGGATCGCCTCGAAGATGCGTGGACGCTTTCGGAATTTCCCGAAGGGGCGTACCATTTGTGTGTGCATGGGCCGAATGGGTTCTTCCGGGAGTTGCGCGGCGGGGCCGACGATCCGGCGGTCGAGATGACGCTCCGGCCCTCGCGTGCCGGTGATGGCGGTGTGACGGTGCGGTTCGTGAATCGTGATGCGGCGCGCACCTTCACGGTGCGGATGGAAGATGCCAGCTACGGCGCCGGCGAGCGAACCGTGGCCCTGGAAAAGGATGGGCGTGTGGAGGTCTTCCTCGAGCCAGGACGCAGCCGCGGGTGGTACGATCTACAGATTCGTATCGAAGGGGCGTCGCGATTTGCGCGCCGCTACGCAGGGCGGATTGAGACCGGGAAGGAAGGGGTGACGGATCCCGTCATGGGAGGAGATATCGGAATGATGGCGTGATGCACCGCGCGGAACAGATCTGCATTCGCTGGACGCGTGTCCTTGCCCGTCATTCTGAGCGAGCGAAGAACCTCTGATCTCTGCCTTTCCTCACCAGCGGAGCGTCAGATGCCGGAAGAGATCAGAGGTTCTTCGTTCCTCAGAATGACGGGGCTAGGGGAACCCGCCAAATGGCACGGGCGCACCGTGGCAATCAAATCCTCCGAGATTCCCCCGCGCGAAGCGCATCCCTCTGCGGCCCTCTCATTCTCCTCTGCGCCTCGGCAGTCATCTGCCAGTCTTGGTTGCGGCTCTGCCGCGCTGGGTCTCTTCGCTCCTCGCGGCCTCAACGCGGCTCCCGATATTGCGATGGCGTCATCCCCACGCAACGTGCAAACGCGCGCGAAAACACAGCCGCGCTTTTGTAGCCCACGTCGGCGGCGACGGCTTCGAGCTTGCTGTCGCTGGATTCGAGCAACTCCTGGGCGCGCTGCATGCGCATGTAGGTGACGTGTTCCATGGGCGTGCGGCCGAGTTCGCGCAGGCAGAGCCGGCGGAGATGCTCGGCGCTGAGGGAACAGGCACGGGCCAGCGTGCTGAGCTTCCAATCCGTGGTGAGATCGCGGCTGACCGTTTCCCAAACCTTCGCGACCCGCGAGCTGCTTCGCCAGGGCTGGGCCAGCCGTCGTGCGAGCCCGTGCGCGAGGCACAACCAGTGATGGACCATAGGCGGCTCGCGCTCGGCTTCCCATTCCGCGCGAAGCCCTCCGAGGACCCGCGCGAGGGCCTCGCCTCCAACTCGCAGGCGGAGTGGGGAATCGGCGCCGACCAGCGGTTTGACGAAGTGAGGTTCGTCGTAACGCAGCCACGCAAAGGTCCAGCTCTTGCCGGGTACCGCATGCAACGCATTCAAGACGCGTGGCGGCGCCATGCACAGCTCGCCGGCGCCCACGCGTTGCCAGCGCCCCTCCAGCAGCATGCGCCCTTCTCCCGCGATGCTCGCGAGGATGAAACTGCCCGCAGGCCGAATCCGCACGCGCGTGTAGGGCGCCGCTGCCACGTCGATCCCCAGGCGTGCGATGCGGTGGGCCTTGAGTTCCGGGCAATCCCCGGCCTCCAGCGCCCAGAGCCGGGTGCGGGGCCCGTTGATGTTGGTCTCTTTCTGAGGGAGCGCGGCGGGGGGCATGGGTGCTTTCTAACATGATGTGAACGCCCACTCGATTTGAAAGCGATCACGCCAGGAGGATAAAGCTTGGAGCGTGTACCGAACGAAGGAGCAGCGCCGCCCCGACTATGCCGAAGGCATTGAATAATCCAGCCCAGGGTAGCCTCGCAAGCTCGGCAACCCCGGGCTGAACTATTCAACGCCTTCGGCGTAGTTCGTGGCACGCTTCAGGTAGTTCAGCTGCTTCAGGTGCTTATATTTCAGGTACTTCACGTATCACGGGGCGCTTGAGCTTTTGGTTTATGTTCTGCCGCGCCCGGGCGCATCGGAGGAATGGATTTGGCGCATCTTGTTCTCCGCCGCGGAACCGGCGCCGGTATTGCCGGCGCGTGATTCCAAAGGTAGGGTGAAGGTATGGGCGAGCAACCTTTGGCCACGTTCAATTTCGCCCGCGATATCGTGGAGCGTTGGGCGCAACTGCGTCCTGGCGAGCTGGGGCTGTGGTGCGTGGATGAAGCAGGGGGCGAACGGCGTTTCTCCTTCGCGGAATTGGCGGACCGTGCGCGCCGCGCTTCGCACCTCTTTCACCAGGCGGGCATTCGTCGCGGGGATCGGGTGCTGGTGATGCTGCCGCGCGTGCCGATGTGGTGGATCGGGATGCTGGGTCTGATTCGCCTGGGTGCGGTGCCCATCACGGCGACGATCCTCCTGACGGAGAAGGACATCGCCTACCGGGTCGGCGCGGCTGGGATCACGGCGATGCTGACCGACGCGGATGGGGCGTCGAAGGCCGGTTCGTTTGGCGGGATTGGTTTGCTCGCCGAGGAGATGGAACACGAATTGCCGAAGTGCGACCCCGGTTATGAGCCGGAACTGACCCTGGCTGACGATCCCGGCCTCATTTACTTCACCAGTGGCACGACCGGCCCGCCGAAGATGGTGCTGCACACGCAAGAAAGCTACGGCCTCGGTCATCGCGTGACCGGTGAACAATGGCTCTGCTGCCGCCCGCATGACATCCACTGGAACCTCGCCGACACCGGCTGGGCCAAGGCGGCGTGGTCGAGCTTTTTCGGACCGTGGCATATGGGCGCGTGCATCTTCAGTGTCGATGCGCGCGGGAAGTTTGATCCAGTGGAGGCCTTGCGCGTTCTCGCACGGTACCCGATCACCACCTGGTGCGCGCCTCCGACGGCGCTGCGGCTCATCGTGCGGGAAGATATCGCGGCCTGGCGCTTTCCGCACCTGCGCCACTGCGTGAGCGCGGGAGAACCGCTGAATCCCGAGGTGATCGAGGCCTGGAAGGCGGCGACGGGATTGACGATCTACGAGGGCTACGGCCAGACGGAGACCGTCGTGCTGATTGGCAACCTGAGGGGGCGGGGCGATGAGGTGCGGGTGGGCTCGATGGGCTGGCCGGTGCCTGGCTATGAGGTCGCGCTGCTCGATCAGGAACTGGCCGCCATGCCGGTGGATGAGGAGGGTGAAATCGCGGTGCGCGTGGCACCACGACGCCCGCTCGGGCTCTTTCGCGAGTACTGGCAAAACCCGCAGGAAAATGCGGCACGGTTTCAAGGCGAATGGTATCTCACGGGGGACAAGGCGGTGCGCGATTCCGATGGCCGGTATTGGTTCGTGGGCCGGGCCGACGACGTGATCAAGAGTTCCGGATACCGGATCGGGCCGTTCGAGGTGGAGAGCGCGCTGGTGGAACATCCCGCGGTGCTCGAAGCCGCCGTGGTGGCCCGGCCGGATGCGATGCGGGGCGCGATCGTCCGGGCCTTCGTGGTGTTGCGGAAGGATTGTGTCCCGGGCGATGAATTGCGCCGCGAGCTGCAAGAGCACTGCAAGCGCGTGACCGCACCCTACAAATATCCGCGCGAGATCGAATTCTTGAGCGAACTGCCGAAGACGATCAGCGGCAAGATCCGCCGCGTGGAATTGCGCCAGCGCGCCTAATTATCTCTCGAGTAGATGAACGACGGAGCGAAGACGGATTTCGCCTTCTTCCGGCCGCACTTCGGGCACTTCGGCTTTTCCTTCACGTGCTCCGCGATGGTGGTGCTGACCGTAAATTTTTTTCCGCAGTCGGGGCACTCGAAGTCGTAGGTGGGCATGGATCTCTTTCTGTCACCGCGGAACCGCGGCTCTGGTCATGGACTGTCGTGCCGAATAGGTCTGCCGCAATGGGGCATTTTAGGACGGGCGGCGATTTGCCTGCCGCGCGGGATGGGCGTAGCTTTGGGCAACTTCAACAAGGAGGCCCCATGTGCATAGCAACTCTCGATGCTGAGCCGCTCCGCAAGCCGTCCGCGGACGTGCATCAGACCAAAATGTTGATCGACGGCAATTGGGTGGACGCGGTTAGCGGGAGGACGTTTGAGACGATCAATCCGGCGACGGGCGAAGTGATTGCCCGCGTGATGGAAGGAGGCAAGGACGACGTGAACCGCGCCGTGGCGGCCGCCCGCAAGGCCTTCGAACACGGCCCGTGGAAAAAGATGACGGCGCGCGAGCGCGGGCGGCTGCTCTACAAGCTCGCGGACTTGATCGAGCAGCACATGGATGAACTCGCCGTGCTGGAGACGCTCGACAACGGCAAGCCGATCTCCGACAGCCGCAACGTCGATCTCCCGCTGGTCGTCGAGTGCTACCGCTACTACGCCGGGTGGGCGGACAAGATCGAAGGCCGCACGATCCCGGTGAACGGCCCCTATTTCACCTACACGCGGCACGAACCCGTGGGCGTGTGCGCGCAAATTGTGCCGTGGAATTTTCCGCTGCTGATGCAGGCGTGGAAGTGGGCGCCGGCGCTGGCGGCCGGGTGCACGATCGTGCTCAAGCCCGCCGAGCAAACGCCGCTGAGCGCGTTGCGCGTGGGCGAACTAGCCATGGAGGCCGGGTTCCCGCCGGGCGTGGTCAATATCGTGCCCGGTTTCGGCGAAACCGCGGGCGCGGCGCTGGCCGAGCACATGGACGTGGACAAGATCGCATTTACCGGTTCGACCGAGGTGGGCAAGCTCATCATGCGCGCGGCGGGCCGCACGAATCTCAAGCGCGTCTCCCTCGAACTCGGTGGCAAGAGCCCAAACATCGTCCTCGCGGATGCGGATCTCGAAGCCGCGGTGGAGGGCTCGTTCTTCGGCCTGTTCTGGTTCGAAGGCCAGTGTTGCACCGCCGCCTCGCGGCTCTTCGTGGACGCCAAAATTCATGACGAGTTCGTCGATCGCATGCTGGTCCGCACCGCGAAACAAAAGGTCGGCGATCCGTTCGACCCCGCGACCACGCAGGGCCCGCAGATCAGCCAGGAACAATTTGACCGGGTGATGGGCTACATTCGCTCCGGCAATGAAGACGGCGGCAAGCTTCTCACCGGCGGTCATCGCTGGGGCGAGCGGGGCTACTTCGTCGAACCCACGATCTTCGACGACGTGGACGACGAGATGAAGATCGCCCGCGAAGAGATCTTCGGACCGGTCATGAGCATTCTGCGTTTCGACGACATCGAGGAAGTCCTGGAGCGCGCGAACCATACCACCTACGGACTCGCCGCCGCAGTGTGGACGCGCGACATGGTCAAGGCGCACCGCATCGCTTCCGGGCTCAAGGCCGGCACGGTGTGGATCAATTGCTACGATGCCCTGGATACCGCCGCGCCCTTCGGCGGCTACAAGCAATCCGGCCTCGGGCGGGAGCTGGGGGAATACGCGCTGGAGAATTACACGGAGGTGAAGACGGTGACGATGGCGGTGGGTTGAGGAGAAGTAATCAGTAATCAGTGGACAGTAATCAGTGACCCTGGGTGCGGCGTCGCGGCAGCAGCATACTGATTACTAACCTACTGATTACTGATTACTCGCCTCGATATCATCGCAGAGCAGCGCCACGGAAGCCGTGTGGCCGTGGACGAAATTCGTCGCCCCGACCGGCCCGATTTCGCCGTTGCAGAAAAAGCCCGCGCTGGGGATCGGACCGAAGGTTTTGCCGAGCACGCGGGCGTCGTGGCCATCGCTACCGAACAGGCCGCGGCCCCGGCCGTTGCAGGCGAAGAGGAGGGTGGCGAATGGATGGATGCCTTTGGAATGCGCGGCGCTCGTGAGTTCGCGCAGGTCCTCGTCGGCGGTTTGCCCGTCGCGGAGTTGGAATTGCAACGTCTGGCCGACGCGCGGCACGGCGCCGATGGCGACGGCTCCCGAACTGGGATCTCCGCCCATGATATTGCGAACCAGGAAATCGCCCCGCTTGAATTCATCGATGTATTCCGAGGTGGCGAGGCCCGCAAACAGGTTGCCCTGCGCCCGCGCCCGGATCTTATCGGGGAGCGCCGCGAAGGTTTCCTGGAGGACTTCATAGGCGGGCCGGAGGCCCAGGGAGGAGACGATATTTCCCTCGGCGCCCGTGACCGGATGGGGCTCGCCGATGGGCGTGCAGCCCTGGCTGACCAGCGGATGCAAGCGCACGCCGCCGCGCAACCCGAGTGCCACACCGCCGCCGGCCAGCACTTCGCGATTGCAGAAGACGGCGGTATCGTCGCCCCGCAGCCCGCCGCTTGCCAGGCCGCCGAGTGACGGCACTCCTGGATAGGCGATATTCCATTCGTGCAGCCAGCGGTCGAGATCGAGCCGCATGGGATCTCCCAGCACGATCCAGGCATCCACCTCATCGGCGCCGATTCCGGATTCCATGTGCCAAAAAGCGGGCCCGCTCGATTCCTCGACATCGCGCTCCGTGAACGTGAAGGGCGTCAACGTCGTGTTGGGCAGGTGGAGCAGGAGGAGAGAAAATCCCGAGGCCTGCTCAGCTTCCGTGTTGGTTCCGATCAAGCTGGAGCCGCTGCACCCGACGACAATCGGGGCGTGGCCGTGGAGTTGGATCAGCTCCAGGAAATCGGGCAGATGCTCCTGATAATCCGCGGTGGCGAAAACGATCGCGCAACTCGCGTGACCGCCGACTTCATGAAGCGCTTCGCGGGCCGCTCCGGTGACGGCATCCTCGGAAAACTTCCCGAGGACCAGGCGGGACGCAGCGGAATTTGGCATGGATCACGAATGACCCAGCGCAGCCAAGGCGCAAATAAAAAAGTTGGGCACGCATGGTTTTGGAAGGCCAGGCGGAGGCCCGCGCTACCCGGACCTCCGCGGCCCCGTCCGCGCGCTCCATGCTTCAAGTAGCCCTCGGAGTTGCACTCGTGCGGAATCGGTCCGATGAGTAGGTATGCGCCCCGTGTATATGCTCAGCGGCGGGATCACGAAGTTTGCCAAGGCGCATCCTGACAAGGACTTCCGGTTGATGGTCAAGGAGGCGTTTGACGCGGCGCTGGGGGACCTGGATGGGCGGCTGACGACCCGTGATATCGACGGCAGCGTGATCTCCTATTTCTCCGATCATTTCACCGGTCAACTGAAGGCCGGTGCGATGGTCCAGGATTTTGTCGGGCTCTGTCCCAAGCCGAATATCCGCATCGAAGGGGGCGGTGCGACCGGCGGGCTGTGCTTCCAGGCGGCCGTGCAGGCGGTCGCATCTGGCCGCTTCGAGGTGTGCGCGGCCATGGGTTTCGAGACGATGAGCACGGTTGAGACGTGGAAGGGAAACGATTTCATCGCCCTCGCGAGCGACACCCATTTCGATTACCCACTCGGCGGCTTCTACACCGGCTACTACGCCATGATGGCCGTGCGGCACATGCATGAATTCGGCACCACCGAGGAGCAGATGGCCCGCGTCGCGGTGAAGAATTATGGCAATGCGGCGCACAATCCTTTCGCCCAGCACCGCCGCGCGGTCACCGTGGAGGAGGTGATGAAGTCCGCGATGATCGCCTATCCGTGCCGCCGCATGACGACATGCGTGATGAGCGATGGCGCGGCGGTGTGCCTGCTCGCGTCGGAGGAGGCGGCGCGAAAATTCTGCGATCATCCGATTCGCGTGGCGGGAATCGGCAGCGGATCGGATACGATGCGCATGGCAGATCGTCCGCATGGCCGCGTGCCGCTCCTGGCGCATGAGAGCGAGGGCGACTATCGCGACTTGAAATATCCGGGGGTGCATTCGTTCCGGGCCGGGCGCATGGCGGCCATGGAGGCTTATGGGCAGGCGGGCATCGCCGATCCGCGCCGGGAGATCCAGGCTTGGGAATTGCACGACGCCTACGCCTCCGCCGAACTCCAGCAATACGAGGACGTGGGACTGTGCAAGTACGGCGAGAGCGGCCGATTCATCGACGACGGGCACCCCACGATCCGCGGAAGCAATCCCGTCAACCCCAGCGGCGGGCTGCTGGCCTGCGGACACCCCGTGGGCGCGACGGGATTGATGCAACTCGTGTTCTGCTTCTGGCAATGCCAGGAGACGATTGCCCGGCATTTCGGCGATCCATTTTGCCAGGTGAAAGATGTCCGGCGCGCCGCCGCCTACAGCCATGCGGGCACGGGGACTTACGTCACGATTTCCATTTTGGAGAAACCATGAAACTGCCCGAGAAATCCGAGGGACCATGGGTGACAAACTTCGATCCGCTGACCCGGCAGTGGACCTATTCCGTCACTTACAATGTGAGCTACGCGGAGGATTCGCCCTTCTTCCACGCCCTGGCCCGCGGAAAATTGCTCGGCAGCTGTTGTCCGCGCTGTCGCTACCGCTACGCCACGCCGCGCACGATGTGCATGTCCTGCGGAGGCCCCACGGAATGGTTCGAGCTGCCGCTCGAAGGCCGGGTGCACAGTTGGACGATCTGCCATTTCAGCGGCGAGCCGTATCTTGCGGAATGCCCGTTCGCGCTCGGGCTCATCGAGTTCGAGGGCGTGGACACGCTTTTCATGACGCGCCTGGCCGGCATCGAACAGCCGCGAATCGGCATGCCGGTCCGGGCGCAGTTCCGGAGAAAGCAGACGTGGTCGGTGAACGATGTGTATTTCGTCGACGCGACCGCGGAGGAGGCCAGGCCATGAGCACCGCCGCTCCATCCCACGAGAAGCAGATTCAGGACGCCGAGGAGATGCTCTTCACCGGACCGGAAAAACTCGGGGTCGGGAAGGGATTGTTCGTCGGCCAATTTGTCGACGGCTGGGTGATGCCTTATCCCGCGCTGGCCGCGAGCGAGGGAGCGGAGCTGGAAGAGATCCTCGCGGGGTTGCGCACCTTTCTCGATGCCCACCTCGATCCAGCCGCCGTCGATCGCCAGGCGGACATCCCGCGCGATGTGATCGCCGGTCTGGCGGAAAGGGGCGTATTCGGGATGACGGCGCCGCCCGAAGTCGGCGGTCGCAGCATGTCCCAGATGGCCTACTGTCGGGTCATGGAGGAACTGGGTTCGCGGTGCGCTTCGACTTCGATCTTCGTCAACGTGCAGCACTCGGTCGGGATGCGGGCGCTGCTGCTCTTTGGCACGCCCGAGCAGCAACAGCGCTGGCTGCCACCGCTGGTGCGCGGCGAGCAGTTCGCGGCTTTCGCTTTAACGGAAGCAGAGGCCGGCTCCGACGCGGCCAATGTGCAAACGCGCGCCGAGCCGGAGGCCGATGGCACGCACTTCATCCTCAACGGGGAAAAGCGCTACATCACCAGCGGCGGGATCGCCCAGGTGCTCACGGTCATGGCCCGGACGGGGGACGGCATCACGGCTTTCCTGGTGACGCCGGACATGCCGGGATTCACCGTGCTCGAGCCGCGCATGGAGAAGCTCGGGATCCGCGGGACAGCGACCGGGAGGCTGGCCTTCCGCAACATGCGCGTCCCACGGGAGAACATTCTCGGCGCCCCCGGGAAAGGATTGCGCGTGGCGTTGACCGTGCTCGATTTTGGCCGGGTGACCTTCGGCGCCTGCTGTACGGGCGCGGCGCGGACGGCGTTGCGGCTGGCGGCGAAGCACGCCAGCGCCCGGCGGCAATTCGGCCACGCCCTGGGCGATTTCGAGCTGATCAAGAAACGGCTCGCCCGGATGGCGGCGTATGTGTGTGCGATGGATGCGATGACCACGGTGACGGCCTCCCTCATCGATCGCGGGTTGGAGGATTACATGATCGAGACGGCGATGCTGAAGGTCTTCACGACGGAAGCGCTGTGGATGATCGTGAACGACGCCTTCCAGATTCACGGCGGCGCGGCCTATTTCACGGACCTGCCGCTGGAGCGGATGTTGCGCGACGCGCGGATCAACCAGATCGGGGAAGGCGCGAACGAAGTGCTCACCTCATTCATTGCTTTGGTGGGGATGCGAGGCCCCGGCCTCCAACTCAAGGAGATCTGGGATGCGCTGCACCATCCCAGCGGTCATGTGCGGAAGGCGTGGCTCGCCGGTTGGGAACGCGCCGGGGCCGCCATGCACCCGCCCGAGGTGCCGGTGCAGAGCGACTCGCTCCGGCCCCATGCGCGCCGGCTCGGTCGCTTGATCTGGCGCTTTAACTACTGCGTGGATCGCGCGCTCATCCGGCACCGCGAGGAGATCCTGGACCGTCAATATGTGCAGGAGCGAATCGCCAATGCGGCGATGGAAATTTTTGCCACGGCGTGTGTCTTGAGCCGATGGGATGCCGACCTCCAGTCCGGCATCATGCATCGCGACCGGGCCGCCGCTCTCTTCGTGCGGGAATCCATGCGTCGCATCCGGCAGTGCATGGACGGGCTGCGCGACAACGACGATGCCGTGGTCACAGAGGCGGCCGAGGCGGTGCTTCGGCACGGGGGCGTAGTGTGACGTAGTGGGTGTGCAGCGGCACTTAGGGCGTAGTATGCACTGTACAGTCGAATGCGCATAGTTACGCCGAAGGCGTTTAATATAGCAGCCCAGGGTAGCCTCGCAAGCTCGGCAAGCTTCTCGCCCACCCACCGAACACTCCTATTCCCCTCCGCCTCCTCGCTGGGCTGAATTATGTAATGCCTTCGGCATATTCTGGATTCCGCGCCGACATCTCATGACACGCTCAAGTTATGCCTCGCGGCTCGCGCGGAATCTTTTCGTGAAGAACTCGTAGGCGGCATTGATCTTCTTGCTCTCGATCTCGGCCAGTTCGCGCAGCTTGGGGCCGAGGCCTGAGACCCGGTCGGGATGATACTCCTTCATCCGTTCGTAATAGTTTTTCTTCACGTCCGCAAATTCGAAGGATCCGCTCAATCCCAGCGTCCTGGCGTGGAGGATGTAATCGGGTTCCGGTTCCGTTTCGCGAGGGGCGGGATATGGGCGCTCCGCTTCGTGTGGTGGCGGCGCGGATGAGGCGTGCCAGGATTGGTTCCCGTAGGATGCCGTGTCCCCGCTGGATGAGCTCGCGGCGGCCGGGTGGTCGCGGATATAGGCGCCGCGCAGGCGCGCATCGTGGCCGCCCTGCGAGAGGTGAATGATACTCGCGAGGATCAGGGGATTTGCCGCCTCGAAAACCATGTTCTTCTTCCGCCCCGTGATGCGGAGCTCCACGGAGTCCCTCATGACTTGCACGGAATCCAGCCGCTTGATCGGGATGATCACGGACTCGGACCGTCCATCGAAGACCACGCGCTGGTTCGTGACCGTGATCATCCCGGAGTCGAGCTTTTCCCAGGCCCGCTGCGTGACGGAGCGGTCCGGCGAACCGGCGATCCAGACGCCGCGCGCCAGTTGGAACCCGCCGGGACTGGGCTGTTGATAACGCGTATCCCGAGGTTCGTAGAGCGATGAGGCGGCACAGTAAAACGCGCGTTCATCCGTGTGCAGCGCAAGGTGCGTCGGCACGGTGGGAATGCCGTCGGAGCTTTCGAGGTGGCTGAGGTAGGCGTCCGCCTTGACGCGGATGCGCGTCCACCTCAGGCGCATGGCGATCGTTCGTGCCACCGCGTGACAGGCGGCCGCGGCGAAGAGTGCGGCGGCAAAGAGCGCGAGGATCTGGTTGGCTTGGGCGACCGCGTTCCATTGGTCGCGGAACGTCGCCGGCGGCGCCTTGCCGGCGGACTTGGGGAGAGCGCGAGCGGGCGCGGGTGTGGCTGTGGGGGCGGGGGCAGGTGTGGGGGCGGCCAGTTCGTCGGCAAGAAGCAGGGGCCACTGCGGATCGTTGAAAAAGGCCGGGTTCGCGGCGTGGCGCTTGTTGTATTCGGCGATGAATCGCTGGTTGAGGTCGGAACCCTGCACGCCGAGTTCGGGATATTTTTGGACAGCCTTGAGCTGCCATTCTTGGCTGGTGGTCTGCGCCGCGGCGGTTAGGCGAATTACCAGGATGAGGAGCAGGAGTGCCAGGACGACTCCGTGCTTTCGGCGATGATACGGGGCCTCATACGTCCCAGAGTTCCCATTCGTCGCATCAGTCCCATGGGACTGATGGGACTCATCCGACCTATGGGACGTATGTGAATACCATCCGAGGCCGCCCTGTGATCGAGGGAGCTGGCGGCCGTTCACCGGCGAGGTTGGCAGGTCAGACGCCATCAGGGAAGAGTGAGCAGGTAATTCGCTGTCGCGCAAGTGCCAGGGGGGCTTCCGGGCTCTGGCTGGGCCCGGAGAACCAGCGCTGGAGCGGCGGTCTATGACCGCGAGGAGAAGGGCGAAAAGATATGGGGTAATGCTTGGGCTCGTGCCTGGCTGACATTCCACTAGGTTCGCGGTGACGACTGTGGCAAAAAATGCGACGTGGAAGCGTCCAAAGACGACACGAGCGACGTTTTCCGAAGCATCACGCCACTTGCAATCCCAGTCAGACCTCCCCCAGAACGACCATTTGCTGCCCGATGGTGAGCCTGGCCCTTTGTGCCAGATGTTTGCCTTCGTCCGTGACGTCCGGAAGTGGGCGTGGCGGCACCCGGAGCTGAAGGGCGAGGAGGACATCCGTTATTGGCTCCAAGCCTACCCGGAGGAGAGTGGCGGCGGTGCTGACGAAGATTCCCGGCGCGCGGTGGACAATCCCGCAACGGCCGATTTCCTGGCGGGCGGCGGGGAATTGGCGGAACGCATTCGCGAATTCGATTGGTCGGGGACGCCACTCGGCCCGCTGTCGCAATGGCCGCAGAGCCTGCGCATGGCCGTCAACCTGATGCTGAACTCGCAGCATCCGATGTGGATCGGCTGGGGCCCGGAGGCCACGTTCCTCTATAACGATGCCTACATCTCCGTGCTCAGTCTGGCGAAGCATCCGTGGGCCTTGGGCCGGCCGGCGGCGGAAGTGTGGGCGGAGATCTGGAACTTTTGCGCGCCGCTGGTGGAGAAGGTCTTCGGACGCGGCGAGGCGGTCTTCGCCGACGAAGTGCAGCTCTTCATGAACCGCGGCGATTTCGTCGAGGAGACTTACTACTCGTTCTCCTACAGCCCGATTCGCGATGAGATGGGCCGCGTGGCCGGCCTGTTCTGCCCCTCGGCGGAGGTCACCCCGAAAGTGCTCAGCGCTCGCCGGGTGTCCACGCTGGCTGAGCTTTCGGCCAATGCCTTGCTCGAAAAAACCGTGCAAGGGGCGACCGCCTCCGTCTTCACCACGCTGGCGAAGAATCGCTCGGATGCGCCTTTTGCGCTTCTCTACCAGCTCGAGCCGGACGGCGGGTCGGCCCGTCTCGCCATCCATTCGGGGCTGGTCGACGCGGTTCCGGAAGTGGCCCCACCCCGGATCGTCTTCCCGGCGGACGCGGCGCCCTGGCCGGTAAAGGAAGTCGCGGACTCCGGATCGCTGCGGGTCATTGCGGTGCCCGCGTCCACCGCGCTGCCGCCGGGCCTCAGCGGCCAGCCCATCACCATGGCGGTGGCGCTGCCGGTCGCGGCGCGCGCGGCGGATCGTCCCTGGGGCGTGCTGGTCGCGGGCGTGAACCCCGCCCGGCCGCTCGATGTGGAATACCGCACTTTTTTCGGCCTGGTGGCGGATCAATTGGCGACCGCGATCCAGAATGCCAAGTTGGCAGAGGAGGAGCGGCAGCGGGCCGAGCAGCTCGCGGAGCTGGACCGCGCGAAGACCACCTTTTTCAGCAACGTGAGTCATGAGTTGCGCACGCCGCTCACGCTGATGATGGGCCCGATCGAGGACCTCCTGCGGAAGGCGCGGGAGGAAGTTCCGCCGGGCGACCTCGACACGCTGGCCGTGGTGCACCGCAACTGCCTGCGCCTGCTCAAGCTCGTCAACACACTCCTCGATTTCTCCCGCATCGAAGCCGGCCGGCTGGAGCCGCATTGCGAGCCGACCGATCTTGCGGCCTTCACCGCCGAACTCGCCGGCGCCTTCCGGGCCTCGGCCGAGCGGGCCGGGCTGCGCTTTACCGTGGATTGCGAGCCGCTGGTCTCCCTCGTCCCGGTCGACCGCGACATGTGGGAGAAAATCGTTTTCAATCTCCTGAGCAACGCGTTGAAGTACACCCTGGCCGGCGAGATAGAGGTGCGGCTGCGCGCCGGGGACGGACGCGTGATTTTGACGGTGCGCGATACCGGCTGCGGCATCCCGGAAGCCGAGTTGCCCCGCGTCTTCGAGCGATTTCACCGCGTGCGCGGCGCCGAGGCGCGCACCCACGAAGGCAGCGGCATCGGACTCGCCCTGGTGCGGGAACTGACCCGGCTGCACGGCGGTGATGCGGAGGTCGAGAGCGAGCCGGGAAGGGGCTGCACCTTTACGATCTCGCTGCCGGCCGATCGCGTTCCGGCGACGGAAAGAACCACCGCCGCGAGTGATTCCGTCCAGCAGGTGGCCGGCGATCGCGCGCTGGCCTTTTTGGAGGAAGCGTTGCGGGGCATCAGCCCGGCGGAAGTCGCCATACCCGCGCAGGGTGGCAGCCCGGCGGGTCGCATCCTGCTTGTCGAAGACAATGCCGATATGCGCGGCTACGTCTCGAGGCTGCTCGTGGAGAATGGCTACGACGTCCAGGCCGCGGGGGATGGGCAGGCGGCACTGGAGGCCGTGCGCCGTGCGCCGCCGGATCTAGTCTTGAGCGACGTGATGATGCCGCGCCTCGATGGCTTTTCACTCGCGAAGGCGCTGCGCGGCGACGCGGCCACGCGCACGGTGCCGATCATTCTCCTGACCGCGCGCGCGGGCGAGGAGGCGAAGGTGGAGGGGATCGAGGCCGGGGCGGATGATTATCTCACGAAGCCTTTCAGCGCCCGCGAGCTGGTGGCCCGCGTGCGCACGCACCTCAAGCTGGCCCGCATCCGCAAGGAGGTGGAGCTGGCCCTGCGCGCGGCGAAGGAAGAAGCCGAGGCGGCGTCGCGCGCGAAGGATGACTTCCTCGCGGTGCTTTCCCACGAACTGCGCACGCCCCTCACGCCCGTGCTCATGGCCGCCACTGCCCTGCACGAAGACGAAACGGTGCCCGCCGACATCCGCGACCAGCTCGGGATGATCCGGCGCAATGTCGCCCTGGAGGCGCGCTTGATCGACGACCTGCTCGACCTGACCCGCATCACCCGCGGCAAGATGGTGCTGCGCGTGGAGCCGTGCGACGTGCACTCGCTCCTCCAGCACACCGTCGAGATCGTGCGGGAGCACGCGCGGGAAAAGCAAATCACGATGAAGCTCGAGCTGGACGCCGCCCGGCGTCATCTCGACGGGGACCCCGCGCGCTTGCAGCAGGTCTTCTGGAACCTGCTGCGCAACGCCGTGAAATTCACGCCGCCGCTCGGAAGCATCCGTGTGCGGTCCTTCAATGAAGCGGGTGAACTGGGCGTGGCGGTCATCGACGATGGCGCGGGTTTCGACCCCGAGGCTGCGGAACGCATCTTCGAACCTTTCGTGCAAACGGGTTTCAGCGCACAAGTTCGCGCGGAAGGCCTGGGCCTGGGCCTGGCGATCGCGCGGGCGGTGGTGCAGGCGCACGAGGGTGTCATCCGCGCGGAGAGTGCCGGGCCCGGCCACGGCGCAACTTTTACCGTCCGCCTGCCCCGGGCGAAAGATGGCGCTGCGAACGTGCAACCCCCGGCAGCGCCGGAGCCCCGTGCGAATGAGGATTTTTCATTGCGGGCCTTGCGGCTTCTCGTCGTGGAAGACCATCAGCCTACGCTGCAAGTGCTGACGCGCATCCTGTCGCGGGCCGGGCATGATGTGGTGCCCGTCGGCAGTCTCGCCCACGCCCTCGAGGCCGCACGCGGAAGAACCTTCGACCTGCTCATCTCCGACCTGGGCCTGCCGGATGGAACCGGCAATCAACTGATGGCGGAATTGCGTTCCCTCTACGGCCTGCGCGGCATCGCCTTGAGCGGCTACGGCATGGAGGACGACGTGCACCGCTCGGAGATGGCCGGATTCGCCGCCCACCTCGTGAAGCCCGTGGACCCGAATGAGCTGAAGCGCCTCATCCGGAACCTGGGGGCGTGACGCCAGGCTTCTTACGCCGCGGCCTCCGCCGGGACTCGCTGGCAGAGGCTGCGCACCGTCTGGAGCAGGAGCATCGGATCGATGGGCTTGGCGAGGAAGGGGTGGCCTTTGCGCATGCCGGCCTCCTCTTTGGTGATGAGGGAGGTTACGAAGATTACCGGGACTTGGGAGAGGATGGGGTCCTCACTCAGGTCCTCGGAGATCTCCGCGCCATCCTTGCCGGGCATATCGATGTCCAGAAGGATCAGGTCCGGGCGAAATTCGCGGGCGGTGTGGACGGCGGCGAAGGAGCGGTTCTCTTCGCGCACTTCGTGGTGGCCCACGCGGGTGAGGATGATCGCGAGCAGGTGGGAAAGCTTCGCGTCATCGTCGACGATCAGGATTTTAGTTTTGCTCATGCATATGAGAATAGCAGGAGCCGGGGCCGCGCCCGGTTGGGGAGTACGTATTTTGCCGTGGGAGGATTCGTTAGTGCGAAGGTGCGGCTGCGGAACTTGCCGCCGGATTTGCGGCCAGGGCCACAAGCTCCGCCTGCCTTTCTCGCACGAGAAGCTGCTGGATGGCGTCCCGCGTTGGCTTCTCCTGTTGTTGCCACTGGGTCACGACCGAACTCACCGCGCCCGAAGTAATGAAAGCGCTGTCACCCTGCGCGGCCCGGATTTGTGCCCGCTTGTCGTCCTTGACGTGCGCCGACCGGGTGCTGCCGGAGGCGGTCGAGGTGGACGCCTCGGCGTTTGTCAGGCTGGTGAGCGCTCTTTCGCGCGCGTCCATGATATTCCCGAAGGCGGCGCACAACTGGAGCGCGGCCTGCAAGGTTGGCTTTTGTTGCGGCGTGGCGAGCGCGAGCCGGGCCTGATAGTCGGTTTGCAACTTCATCAATTGGGCGCGCGGGAGAGGGGTGTTATTCAGCGGACCGAGGATTTTTTCCAGCCAGGCCGCGGAGAAGTCCTGCAATTGCGCGGAGGGCAGGTTCTTGGGGTCGAATGGCGATGGCGCGCCCTGCGATGGAGCGCTTGATGGCGGGGCGGGAGCGGTGGCGACCGGTTTCTGCGCTGTATCCTCCACGCGCGACCCTTGACCGCTGCTGTTGCCATGGCTGTTGTACCAGGAAAATCCCGCGAGGTTCTCCCAGAACCAAATGTCGATCCGGGCCTTGTCCTTGCTCTTCGGGCCTCTTTCCAGCAGGTGCACCGTCCCGGTATCTTTGGCCAAAGTCCAATCGTACCGGACCGTGCCGTTGCCATCGACGACCGTGCCATCGGTGAGGAAGTGGATCGGCGCCTTCGCTTCCGGAAACGACCAGCCCGAGGAAGTAAGCGCGGTTTCGAGTCCGACCGGCATTTCGCCGCGGGCGTTCCAGATCGTCCCGAGGAAGAGAGTGAGGCACGCGAGTGACAGGGCGATGATCTTTGATTTCGCGAAAACGGGTTTCATGGCGTGAGATCTTTTGTGGCGCCGGGGCGCGGCGAGAAACAGTGCAACATATATGAAACAGGCCCGCGCTGCGAAGTGCGAAATTCGACCGCAGCAGTCCGGAAGGTGCTTAGTTAAAGGTTAAGCCTGTCTACACGCGCTCGTGCCCAAACTCTATTTGGGCACGCCGTTTGGAGCGAGACTCTGTCTCGCATGGAGGGGGTGTCTGCGGGAAGGTTTCCGTGGAGCTGTTGTGGTAAAAGCCACCCGAAGACACCCCCGCCTGCGAAATGGAATTTGACCGTTCGCCGCCGCGAACGCCCTTCGGGCTTCCTTCGGAAGGTATCTCGCTCCGCTCGGTTCGCTCCCAATCGCGTGCCCAAATGGAGTTTGGACACGAGCGCGAGAGCGCAAAATGTGCGGATGGAGGGCGCTGCGGTCGGCGATGGCTCACCCTCTTCGGCTGCTCATCACGCCATCACCATCACGCCAGCACGCCATCACTCCCGCCGTTCCTATTCCCGCACGTCTTCCACGTAGCGGGCGATGCGAAAGCCGATGGGCGCGCCGACGATGGCGAGGGACTCGTCGTAGTGGAATCCGCCGGTGCCGCCGCCGAGCATTTCGAAGGAGCGGGCGGCGATGGCGCCGAACCATTCGACGTTGTCGGCGAGATGGACGTCGAAGCTGGGGCCGTAGAAGGCGGCGGTGACGCTGGCATTGCCAAAGGCGCGGAGGGTCCGGGGAGCGCCTTGGGAATCTTCGCCGTAGATTTGGAGCTGGGCGGGGAGGCCGCCGACGTTGATGGGGCG
>Ga0207705_10000833_pt1 | contig 25202 bp, 24 predicted proteins | sample KBSC13metaG_FD_184314 | JGI IMG/M metagenome (GOLD analysis project Ga0207705, IMG submission 184314) | Corn rhizosphere microbial communities from Kellogg Biological Station, Michigan, USA - KBS C1-3 metaG (SPAdes) (version 2) | ecosystem: Host-associated > Plants > Roots > Rhizosphere > Soil ... | reverse complement strand
CTAAAAGACATTACAACCACGCTGAAGAACTGTTAATGTTTAATGAACCGCCGTATGCCGAACGGCACGTACGGTGGTGTGAGAGGACAGTAAGGGAAATAATCCCTTACTTCCTACTCGATTTATATTTAATCTTTCTTTAGGTTGTTATGGGCATATTTTCGTTTCTCAAAAAAAAGCCAGCTGATACTTCCACATTTATGATGGAAGACGATTTTTGCCAGGTGGAAATTATTCCTTCTTCCAATTTCGATTTTGTCACTAAACAGGCAATTATGGTTTACGAGTTTTCCCAGGCGCATTTTGACGGTACCGGTTTCACGGACATCATTGCCAGAGAAAATAATCCTTTTAAAATTTCTCAGCTTCTGATACCTATTACTGACATTGAAGATTTTTTAGCAGAAAATTTCTTTACGCGCATTAAAAAAATACACTATAGTGGCGGCGGAATAATAGATTACCATAAAGGTGTTACGAGAGCCTACGGGGATAATGACTTTTCAATATGGACAGAGGTAAAGGATGATATCATTATAAATCTTTGGGTCACTTGTCGAGGGGCCAGAACGAAGGAACAAAAGCTTCAAATAACGAATATTCTTAACGCTTTGGGTGAACAGTATCAGCTTATTATGGCCGACTGGAACATATGTGAAGTCATAGATTTAAGGCAAACGGATCAAATTGCAACGTACCTTGAGAATTATTGTTGATTCGGGGACCGACTAAAGTAAATCACGTTATTTCTATTTAAACGCCCATGTCCTTCGCCGATCAAATCATCCGCTTCAATGAACAACTTGTTTATACCGGTGACCCCCTGCCGCAGGGTATCCGTATCATGAACCCGTTCCGGGAATCGGACCAGGCAATGACTATATCGGACGCTTTCTATCGTAAATATTATAACGACGGCAATAAAAGGCATCTAATACTGGGGATTAATCCAGGGCGTTTTGGTGCGGGGCTAACGGGTATCCCGTTCACCGATACCAAGCGATTAGTGTCGGAATGCCATATCCCTTATGACGGCAAGATATCCCATGAGCCGTCGTCAGTTTTTGTGTATGAAATGATCGATGCCTTCGGTGGTGCGGAAGCTTTTTACAGCAAATTCTATATCAATTCCCTTTGCCCGCTGGGATTTACCATTGTGGACGACAAGGGTAAGGAAAAGAACTATAACTACTACGATAGCCCGGCTCTCCAAAAAGCGGTTGCAGGTTATATCATTGAGAATATCCGGACGCAGATCAGCCTGGGTGTAGAAACCGATGTTTGCTTTTGTTTCGGTACCGGAAAAAACGAAAGTTTCCTGCGGAGGCTAAATAATGAGCACAACTTCTTTGGTAAAATAGTTGCGCTGGAGCATCCACGGTTCATCATGCAGTATAAAGCCAAATCAAAGGAAGTGTATATCGACAAATACCTTTCAGCTTTTCATTCGGTAATTTAAGTTCAAACCGATAGCATTAAAGGGAGAAACTGCGTATCTTGCCGCCGAATTCAACCTGTGCTGCCCGAAACTAGTTTGTGACCGAATTCGCTACTTAATACCGCTATTCATGAACCAAATACTCATCATCTATACCGGGGGGACAATCGGTATGATGAGCGACCCCAAAACCAAGGTGCTCAGGCCCATCAACTTTGAGCAGATCATGGAGAACGTTCCCGAACTGGAGCGGCTCAACTGCAAGATCATGGTGCATTCGTTCGAGCACATCATCGATTCTTCTAATATGAACCCGCATATCTGGAGCGAAATAGCCGGCTTGATCAGGGATAATTACGATAAGGTAGACGGTTTTGTGGTATTACACGGTTCGGATACGATGGCTTTTACTTCATCGGCGCTCAGCTTTATGCTGGAGAATTTATCCAAGCCCGTCATCTTCACAGGTTCGCAATTGCCCATCAGCGCCATCCGGACGGACGCTAAGGAAAACCTGATGACGGCTATCGAGATCGCCAAAGCCAAAAAACAAGACCGTTCGCGCGTACCCGAGGTCTGCATCTATTTTGATTATAAACTATTCAGGGGCAATCGGGCATTCAAGTACAATTCATCCAAATTCGAGGCCTTCCGTTCGCCAAATTACCCCATACTTGCTGAATCAGGGGTTCACCTCAAATTCAGTATTAACGATATCCGCCAGCCGGTCGAAGGGCCGCTTAAAGTACACAAAAGATTGGCGAGCGACGTGGCGGTATTAAAACTATACCCCGGCATCAGCGCTAAAGTGGTGGAGAATATCTTATCGGCAGATGCGCGGGGCATCGTGATGGAGACCTTCGGCGCAGGTAATACCACAACCGATAAGTGGTTTACCGACCTGCTGAAAAGTGCCATAAGCGACGGGAAGGTGATACTCGATATTTCGCAATGCAAAGTAGGTACCGTTGAACTGGGCCGTTACGAAACCAGCAAAGAACTGAAAGACATGGGCGTGGCTAATGGTTACGATATGACTTACGAAGCCGCCATCACCAAAATGATGTTCCTGCTGGGACAATACGAAGATCCGCTCATCATCAAGGAATTGTTGGAAACCGACCTGCGGGGTGAGCTGACGGTATCGTAGCTTTTATTAACAGCAGGATTTATCCGTGAGAGATGTCCATTCGTGGGCAATGCTTATCATTAATAACGCGTTGTCAAACTTTGCGGAACCCTTCGGAAAAAAGCGTTCATCTTCAAAAAAACTCGAACTAACGTGGGTTACTTCCAGCGGCTCGATTTCCCATCGATAGGTATTTAACAACAACCCATCATATTTTGTACCATTTGGCGAATAGCCAGCTGCCCCTTTCTTGAAAAATTCAGACGCCGCTTCGATATCTTTAAAAATGGAGTCTTTGTTTAATTCCGCAGCCTTCTTCGCATCAACGCTGATATTTGTGCCGTCGGAACTTACAAATGCGACATGATATTTGCCGTTGTCTTCACTAACGTCGAATTTCGCTTTGAAATGTCTTCCGGGAAAGATTCTTTCGCCGACCAAATGGTTAAAAACAGAAGAAGAATCGCGGCGCGGGATATAAACCCCTTCTCTCAATTGGCCACCTTCCTCCCACTCGACAGCGATGCGATGCGCGCCATTTTCTGAGCCTATTCCTAAAAAAGCAGGTAACCCTTTTGGTCGTACATGCTTTAGCCTGATCAAACAGATGCCCGCGATAGCTTTGCCCTGGTATATTTTTGGAGAGAATGGCGCCGGAACAATCTTCCTGATCACTTCAGGGTCAACGGTGAAATTTACCAGTATGCGCCGGTCAATTATACCTGAAATAGCAGGGATTTTCATAACGTGAACTAAAATAGGGTAATTATCCAAGATATAACGGGGTTAAATTTTGTTAAATTTTTCCTCCCGCCGAACTTTTTAATCCGGTTTGCCTTATCTTGGATGGTAAATCGCTCGTTATGTTCAAAAGCTACTTTATCCTGGCGTTCCGCAACCTTTGGAAGCGCAAAACCACAACAGCAATAAACATCATCGGGCTGGCAGTCGGGTTGGCGAGCTGCGCATTGGTGTTCCTGTACTTTCAGCACGAGCTGAGTTTCGACAAGGGTTTTGATCATCGTGATGATATTTACCGGGTGACATCAGACTTCGGAGGTGGCAGCCAGGCGCCGACAGTCGGTCTGCCCTATGCAAAATACCTGAAAAGCGAGATACCCGAGGTTGAAGACGCGACCCGCATGGACCCTACCATAGGAAGTGTGATTGTCGAAGTCCAGGGCTCACAGAACCCCGTACCTTATGTACAGGACTCAGGCTATTGGGTTGATCCGAATTTCTTCGATTTGTTGTCGTTTCATTTCCTGTATGGCAATCGCAAAACTGCTTTCGTCGCACCCAATACCATCGTGCTTTCGCAATCCCTGTCGGAGAAGCTTTTCAAAGGAACTTACCCGATTGGGAAGCCACTGAAAGTGGGTACGGTTATTTATACCATAACCGGTGTTTTTAAGGAAGATTTCCTGAACCATATTCACGCTGATTTTTTTGCGTCGAATAATAGCGATATCATCCGCCAGCAAATGGCCAATAATAATAGCTGGGTGGTGAATGATAATTTCTACACTTACGTCCGGCTGAAACACGGAGCCAATGTACCGCATGTGATCGGTGAACTCAACGCCTATTTACAGCGCCATGCCGGGGCAGAATTGAAGGCACACAGCGACCATATCACCAATTCGCTGCAGGCGCTTAAGGATATTCACCTCAATTCCTCCGGATTCCAGGATTATCTTGCCTACAAGCAGGGCAATGTCAAATACCTGTATGTGCTGGCGTCTATCGCATTCGTGATACTGCTGCTGGCATCTATCAACTATATGAACCTATCGTCAGCCCAGGCGTTGAGCCGCGCGCGCGAGGTAGGCGTAAGGCGCGTAATGGGAGCGGAAAAAAAGGTGATCCGCTATCAATTCCTGGTAGAAACCACATTGATCAGTTTTTGCGCATTGATTGTTTCCGTAGTCCTTGCATTCCTGTTCCTGCCTGTGTTTAACAGCCTAACGGGTCAAACGCTGTCCTTCTTTGCCCCAGAAAATCGAACCCTCATTCTTTGGATGCTGCTGGTAGCATTGGTGACCGGATTGATGGCAGGGTTATACCCGGCCTTTTATCTTTCGGCTTTCAACCCCATCCACGTGCTGAAAGGAAACGTAACCGACTCGCGCGCTAAGTTGAATGTCCGCAAACTGCTGATCGTTTCGCAATTCGTCCTTTCCACCTGTCTCATATTCGCCACCGTAGTCATATGGAACCAGCTTCATTTTATGCTAAACACCAAACCCGGATTCGACCAGGACCAGCAACTGGTACTTAATCTGACAGGCGACCAGGCACAAAGAAACAGCGCGGTGTTTTCCAGGTTGCTTTCTACGAACACAAATTTCAAATCGGTTACGTTAGCGGCCGCGCCGCTGGTATCGGGCGATATGAACCTGTATGCGTCCAGTAAAACCATAGCCGATAAGCAAATTGTCTTCTTCGATTTTGCTGACCCGAATTACCTGAAAACGATGGGTCTGCAATTGATTGCCGGGCACAATTTTGAGCAGCAATCATTCACCAATACCAATATGCTTGAAGAGTCCGAGCTTCATGATTTTGGCAAGCAGGTGATCCTGAATGAAGAAGCCGCTAAGGAGCTGGGGTTCGATCCGTACCAAGCGGTTGGCCAATATGTATCACACCTGCATAATGGCGTAGTTTATACATATCAAGTAGTGGGTGTGGTAAAAAACTATCATTATTTTTCGTTGCATGCTGTGATAGGACCTTGTGCGATTATGAATGTCAACCCGTTGCGGTGCAGCACGATTATTGCCAAAGTAGACGGCAAACATGCTGAAGCTGCCGTTCAGTACGCATCAGCACAATGGAAAAAATTGAACCCGGATACGCCTTTTGCTTATGATTTTTTGAACAATATCTTCCAGTCGGACTACACACAGGACCAGCGTCAGCAGCAGATGATGGAGATTTTTGCAGGGTTGGCCATTTTTATCTCGTGCCTCGGCTTGCTCGGGTTGATCACCTATTCCGTCGCACAGAAAATGCGCGAAATTGCTGTCCGCAAGGTGATCGGGGCAAGCGTGCAAAATATCGTACTGCTATTCTATCGCCAGTATTTCAAATTGATTGTTATTGCGAATTTGATCGCCCTGCCACTCGCCTGGTATTTTATGCACGGTTGGCTTGTAAATTTCCCTTACCACGTAAGCATTAGCTGGTGGGTGTTTGTTGCAGCGGCATTTTCAGGTATAATGGTGACCTTCTGCACTATAGCTTTTAAAACTATCAAAGCAGCAAATGCTAACCCGGTTAATAGTTTGAGGGCGGAGTAATTTGCATAGTTAAGATCACCCGCCAATTGTATCCGGCGGGTGCTGCTTTCGCCGCACCGCCTTCAACAATACTAAACTTTAGGGGTATTAGTATCTTATAGTCTGCCCACATCGCCACTCGCCACCCGTTTGCGGTAGGAGTAATAGAATATAATGGGGAAGATGAATAGGTTAAATGTGGTATTGGTGATCAAGCCGCCGATCACCACGATAGCCAGGGGTTTTGATGCTTCGGAACCAATACCGTGCGACATAGCCGCTGGTAATAAACCAATTGCCGCCATCATCGCTGTCATTACCACAGGTCGCAAACGATCCTGCACGCCGTCACGCAAGGCGTCCGTAAGGCTCGTCCATTCGGGGTGATGCCTCAATTCCTTGATATTGGTTTTGAACATGGTGATCAGGATAACGCCATTTTGCACGCAGATGCCAAACAGCGCGATAAAGCCTATGCCTGCCGAAATATTAAAATTGACGCCCGTTATCAGAAGGGCCAGTATGCCGCCGGCTATGGCGAAAGGCACATTGTTCAGTACCAATAGTGAGTCGGTGATATTACCGAAGAGGATGAACAGGATAAAAAAGATAATGAGTAAGCTAATCGGAACCACCTGCGACAGTCGTTTTGAGGCGCGCTGCTGGTTCTCAAAATCACCCGCCCACTGCAGGAAATAGCCTTTGGGTAGTTTGATCTGCGAATCGACCTTGTTCTGCGCTTCCCTGATCGTACTGCCCATGTCACGCCCGCGTATGGAAAACTTGATCGCGCCGTATCGCTTGTGATCGTCGCGGTAGATCATGCTGATGCCTGTGATCCGGGCGATATCCGCTATCTCGCGCAACGGAACTTTATTGCCGCTGATGGATGGCACGCGTAAGTCACCGATGGCGGCGATGTTGTTCCTGAAATCTTCAGGATAACGGATACGCAGATCGAACTTTCGCTCGCCCTCGTAGATCTGGGTAGCCGCCTTGCCGCCGATCGCGGTTTCAATAACCGCGTTTGCGTCGGCCGCTTCAACGCCGTACTGTGCCATCTTAGACTGGTCCAGGTTGATCTGCAATTCAGGCTGCCCCATATTACGAAGGATGCCTAAATCTTCGATGCCTTTTACACTTTTGAGTATCCTGTAAATGGTGTCTTCCTTCCCTTCGATAAATTTGTAGTCATCGCCGAACAGTTTGACGACGATAGAACCCTTTACGCCGGAAACAGCTTCTTCCACGTTATCGGATATTGGCTGTGAGAAATTCAAGTCGACACCCGGGAAAAACTTGAGTTTCTCCTGCATCCGCTCGATCAGTTCTTCCTTGGTTTCTTTGCGTTTCCACTGGTCCTCGGGGTAGATATCGACGTGGAACTCGATGTTGTAAAAGCCAGTCGCGTCGGTGCCGTCATTGGGACGGCCGGTTTGCGACATCACCTGTTTTACCTCATCGAAACTCAGGAATATCTTGCGCATCTCGTTAGCCAGCTTTACCGATTGCCCAAGCGAAGTACTTAACGGACCGGTGGCCCGTACATAAATAGCGCCCTCATTTAACTCGGGCAAAAACTCCGTGCCAAGTAATTGGAAGCTCGCCAGGCAAAGCAATAGGGTCACTATGGAGAACGGCAACATTATCTTTCTTAGCCTGAAACAGAATGCATTGATCTGCATGCAGACCTTTGATACAAACTCCACGAACACGTTGTGCCTTTCCTTCACATCCTTATTCAGCAGCACGCTGGCGAATGCCGGCACAAAAGTGAAGGTGAGTATCAATGCCCCTAAAAGCGCGAAACCCAGCGTCCAGGCTAAAGGCGAGAATATTTTGCCCTCCACTTTCTCAAAACTGAAGATGGGGAGCAGGCCGGTAATGATGATCAGCTTGGCGAAGAATATGCCCTTGCCATTAACAAGGCAGGCGCGTTTGATCATACCCAGCTTGCTGAGCCGGTTAAAGTTATCCATACCTACCTCCTTCGCACGATGATCCAGCACCACGAATATGCCCTCCACCATCACTACCGCCGCATCGATGATGATACCGAAGTCGATAGCGCCCATCGACAACAGGTTGGCCGACATACCCTTTAGCTTGAGGCAGGTAAAAGCAAACAACAGCGATAGCGGTATGATCAGCGAAACGGTAAGCGTCGTGCGCCAGTCGGCCATGAAAAGGAAGACGATCACGGTGACGAAGATGATACCTTCAAACATGTTATACAGCACCGTATGGGTGGCAAAATTCACCAGGTCCTCGCGATCATAAAAGGGGATGATCTTAACATCGTCTGGTAATATATTGGTATTCAGCTCGTGCAGTTTGGCTTTCAGCGCTTTGATGACCACGCTCGGGTTTTCGCCTTTGCGCATTACCACGATCCCTTCTACCACATCCGGGTCGCGGTCGCGGCCCACTTGTCCTAAACGCGGCAGGGACGACTCGGTCACTTCGGCTATCGTTTTTACATATACCGGCGTGCCCTTGACATTGTTGATCACCACGTTTTTGATCTCGTCGATATTATTCAGCAGGCCGATGCCCCGCACCACGTAGGCCTGCCCGCTTTGTTCGATCACGTCGCCGCCGACATTTACGTTGCTTTTGGACACTGCGTTGTAAAGCTCCAAAGCGGAAACGCCGTATTGCAAAGCCTTCTGCGGGTCGACCGTGATTTGGTAGGTTTTCACTTCGCCGCCGAAACTGTTCACATCGGCGACACCGGGCACTGCTTTGATCTCGCGTTCCACTACCCAGTCTTCAATGGTTTTCAACTCGCGTACCGATTTCCGGTTGCTGGCTAAGGTGAACCGATAGATCTCTCCTGTAGGCCCGTACGGCGGCTCGATGGAAGGGTTTACCCCATCCGGTAAATTGGCGTCCCCGATATGATTGTTGATCTGCAGCCGGGCGAACGCGTAATCCACATCATCATCAAAAGTTACTTTGACAACCGATAAACCAAACAGCGATGAAGAACGGATACTGGTCTTCTTCTCGGCCGGGTTCATGGCGATCTCCAGCGGCCTGGTCACAAATTTTTCAACTTCTTCAGCGCTGCGTCCCGGCCACTGTGAGATAATAGTAACGGAAGTATTCGTCACATCAGGGAAAGCATCAATACTGATATTCTTAAAGCTGATGTAGCCACCGGCAGCCATCAAGGCGGTCACGAAGAATATGAAATACTTATTCTTCAGTGAAAATGCCAGTACCGCTTTTATGAATTTATTCATCTTTGCTCCGTTCAGTATGTTTAATCCTTGAGCGATTCAAAAAGGTACAACTGCCGCGATGCCACTATGCGGTCGCCGGGCTTTAGTCCTGCGCGGATATAAGCACGGTCCTCAACACGTTTGGCGATATCCACCTGCTGTACATGCACTTTCGCTTTGCCATCAATTACTACCACGTAATTTTTATCGTTATCGAAGATCAAGCCGCGCGTGTTTACTTCCGGTAAGGTTTCGCCTGATTTTGCTTTGATGGTCACGTTGGCGAACATTTCCGGCTTCAGCCTATTGCCCGGGTTTTCAATTTTTACTCGTGCTTTCACCACTTTATTATCCGGGTCAAGCACATCGTATATCTTATCGATCTTTCCTGTAAAAACCTTATCAGGATAGGAAAGGGTCGTGATCTTTACCGGGTCGCCGGTTTGGATGTTGGAGATATCCGACTCATAAATATTTATCAGCACATACACATCTGACAAGTCGGCGATAGCAAACACGGTGGTGCTGTTATCCGTCCGAACCTGCTGGTTGTCGGCCAGGTTTTTTCCAATAATAAAGCCTGAGATGGGCGCCTTAATCAAATAGCCCTGGTCGTTGCTTTTATTGATGTTCACCACCTCGCCCGCGCGTTTGTTTTCTGCTACGGCTTTTTGATATTCGGCCTGCGCGTCCTCAAATTCTTTTTGCGAAGCCAGCCCGCTTTTGTACAGGTCCTGCGTCGATTCAAACGCGCGTTTTGCGCTCCGCAAATCCGCTTCCGCCGAAATATAATCTTTGGTATAACCTGCCATTTCAGCGCTTTTCAATACGGCCAGCGTTTGCCCTTTGCTTACCACATCGCCCAATTGTACGCGCACATCATGCGCCACGCCGCTTACCATCGGGTAAATGTTCACCATTTTGGTTTCGTCGGCTGCGATGGTGCCCGTGAGGTTGATCTCCGAAAGCGCGCTGGCTTCCTTCACTGTATCGATCAGCAGGCTATTCAAAAGGCTATCCGTAACCTCAAATTTTTCATCCTTTTGTCCGTCGGCATCCCCGCGATGACAGCTTTGCAGCGCCATAGCCACTACGGCTATGGCGATTGCAAACAGGGGTATTATATGTCGTTTAATCAAGATTTTCATGGCTGGTTGAAAAAAGGCGTCCCGGTGACATAATTCAATTGCTCCAGCGAAATCGCCCGGTTAAGCTGCAGGTTATTCAACTGGAGTGTATTGGTTTTATAGGAATCGTAGAAATCAAGGAACTCGAGCATGCTTAAATTCCTTTTCTGGTAATTGATAAATACTTCCTGTATCAGGTGCGTAAAATCGTCTTTGAATTTCGGGTCGAAGCTATTATACAACTGTTCCAGTCGGAGTGCGTTCTTATAGCCTGTTGCCACGTCGCTTTCCACCTGGTTTTGCTGGTTTTGCAGCAGGATGTTACTCTGATCCACCGCGATTGCAGCCTGTTTGATATTCCCCTGGTTACGGTTAAAAAAAGGAAGGCTGAATGCGATGCCGGCGCCCACGAAATTGTTGCTGTAGCTGCCCAGCTTATCATAATTCAGCGAAAGGGAGACATCGGGGATGGCCGTAGCTTTTTGCAGCTCCAGGTTCATATTGTTATAATCCACCGTTGCTTTCGAATACTTCAGGTCGTAGCGGTTGACATAAGCCGAATCCAGCAGGCGTTGGTAAGGAACCGAGGCAACAAGTTGCTTACCCCCTTCAAAACTCACCTGCGGGTCCACATACGTATTTACCCGGGCTTTGATCAGCAACTTCAACTCGCTTTCGACCGTGTCGATACCGGTCACCAGCGAGTTATATTCTGTTTGCAGCGAGTACAACTGCGACTGGATGCGCAGCACTTCCTTTTCGGCGATATTTCCTTTTTGGTATTGTTCTTTAAAAACGGTCAGCGTTTTTGCCAGCGAGGCAATCTCCTCGTTGTAAACTTTGGCCGATTGCTGCTGGAAATAGATGTTGTAAAAGTCGCTGTGCAACGTAAATTTCAACGTGCGCAATAAATCGAAGAACTGGTATTTGGCCTGCTCAACGCCGATCTTAGCCAGCCGAATACTTTTATTCCGCTTGCCGGCAGTTGTAAAAAGCTGCGATACTGCGAAGGATTGTTCTTTATAAGCCGGGCCCTGTGTTACATCGGTAGCCGTGATGCCGTTATTGAAACTAAAGTCGGGATTCGGGAACAGTTTCGCGGTGATGATAGCTGCGTTGGCATTGTCGATATTATACCGCTGGGCGATCAGCCGCAGGTTGTTCTTCAGGAATTGGTCTTCGGCTTGTTTTAGTGTTAATTTGAGCGTATCTGACTGCGGACCCTGCGCATGAACACTAATACCGGTAAAAAGCAGGAGGGGTAAAAAATAAGTACGCAGCAGTTTTACGGACATATCATATATATTCCACAAAGCTATTGCCGGGGTATTAAAGCCGAATTAAAACGAGATTAGAAAGGGATTAGAATTTCAGACCTTGAACTGAATGACGAACGATGTGCCTTTTTTGAGCGGTCTTACCCCGATGGTGCCGTTGAACAGGTTGATGATCTTTGTGGTAATGTACAGCCCGATTCCGCTGCCGTGGTAGTTTTTTACATTGGATGCGCGAAAAAATGATTGAAATACCTTTTGCGTTTCTTCGCCTGGTATGCCAATACCCAGGTCGGTTATAGTAATTGAGATGTGGTCGTTATCGGCGTCCAGGTCGCATTGCACCAGTTCGTTATTGGAGAATTTATAGCCGTTGCTGATAATATTGTTGAGCGCTATGGTGAGCAATGCTTTATTCGCCGGGATGCACAATTTGTCGTGATCCTCGGGCAGACTGGTGATGTTCACTACAAACATACCTCTACCCGCCTTGGTGTTCCAGTAATCCGAAAGTTCCCATACCAGTTCGTCTATAGCCACCGGGCTCAGCGCGGCCTGGGTATAACTCATGTCCACTTGTGCCAATTCAAGCAGACTGCTGATGGTTTCGTTCAGCCGTTCGGTATCGGTCAGCAGCGAGCGCAATGTCTTCTCATATTCTTCCTTACTGCGTTCCTTGTTCAGTGCCACCTCTAACTCACCGATAATGCTGGTAACTGGTGTGCGCAGCTCATGTGAGGCATTGATCACAAAGGTTTGCTGTAGTTCAAATGCATTTCCCAGGTGTGCCAGAAGGCGATTAAAATTTTGCGCCAGCTTGCTGATCTCGTCCCTGCCGTTCCCTTCGTCAACCCTTACGCTTAGGTTGCTGGCCCGTACCTGCTGCACCTGGTTTACCATTACATCCATCGGTTCAAGCGCTTTTTTGGCGAACCATCGCCCGATAAAGAACAGCCCTGCTGATACAAATAGCAGCATTACCAGCATGATCTCGACCAGGTCCTCGATGCGGTGCCTGCCATGAATGTCATCGGCCGAAACCAGGATCACAAAATTGCCCTGGTTATCGTTATAATAAATACCGACGGTTTGCCTGTCCCCCTCGGAAAATTCGGCTTCTTTCTTTTTGCGCACCATGTCGATGACGCCATTGCTCCAATATTGTTGCCTGTCCTTGATAAACGACGGCGCATTCCTGTCATTATAAAAACGCACCACTTCACCAGGGATAGCGTTCAGGTAACGCTCGCGTACGCGGTTGAGTGAATCGACCGAGATCTCATCAGCCTCAAGATATAACTGCGCCGCAACTTTGGCCCGGTCCATCAGCCGGTTGTAGAAGTCGGTTTTGGCGAAGGACCTGAACGTAATGAAGATGGCCGTCATCGCGATAAGCAGTATCCACGCGCTGATGAGCGTAAAATAAAGCGCCAGCCTGTCCTTGATCTTCATTACCTGTTCGCCTGTTTTAAGATATAGCCCATCCCGATGACAGTATGTATTAGCTTGCTTTTAAAACCCTTCTCGATCTTTTTCCGCAGATAGTTGACATACACGTCAATAAAATTGGTGCCGGTATCAAAACCGATCTCCCATACCTGCTCAGCTATGTATTCGCGCGAAAGTATCTTATTGGGGTTGCGCATAAAAAGTTCCAGCAATGTATACTCTTTCGCCGTAAGCGCTATCTGTTTCCCCGCACGTTCTGCGGTTTTGCTCCAGGAATCCAGCTTCAGGTCGTCAAAGGCCAGTTGGTGGCTCTCCTCAGTATTCTTTTTGCGGCGCAGCAGCGCCTCGATGCGGGCCAAAAGTTCGCTGAAATGAAAAGGTTTGACCAAATAATCATCCGCCCCGGCTTTGAGGCCCGAAACTTTATCATGCACCTGGTTAAGCGCCGTAAGCATCAGGATAGGGACGTCGCTGTCGGTTTCACGTACTTGCCTGCAGAGTTCCACGCCGCTGGTGTCGGGCAGCATCACATCCAGTATCAGCAGGTCGAACTGTCGCTGTTTGAACAGTTCTCGTGCGCTTTCCCCATCACCGGCTGTAGTTACGCCGTATCCATGCTCCTCTAGTCCCTTACGAATAAAGGCGGCTACTTTTTGTTCGTCCTCAACTACGCAGATCTGGTTCATGCTGAGCAAATATGATAATATTCGGTATAAATTTTACAAACGTAGATATTAGTAACTCTTATACTTGCATATGCAAAAATTAACTCCCTTCCACGTCGCGGTGCCGGTGTACGACCTCGACGCCGCGCGCAAATTTTACCGCGAGGTTTTAGGTTGCGCCGAAGGCCGCACCGATACACTGTGGACCGACTTCGACCTGTACGGCCACCAGTTTGTGATCCATTACAAACCCCGGCCAGAAGGAGATAACAAAACACACACCAATCCCGTCGATGGGCATGACGTGCCCGTGCCGCATTTCGGCGTGGTATTGGAATGGGACGAGTGGCAGAAACTGGCGGAAAGGCTCAAAGGTTTTGGCATCAAATTTATTATAGAGCCCGGCATCCGCTTCAAGGGCCTGCCCGGCGAACAAGCCACGATGTTCTTCGCCGATCCATCTGGCAATGCGCTGGAATTTAAGGCTTTTAAGGATATGGGGCAATTGTTCGCAAAGTAGTTAAGAAGCATAAAGCTCAAAGCGGAAAGACCAAAGCAGGCAGGCAAAAAAAGCTTTAATCTTTCTGCTTTTAGCTTTCAGCTTCCAATCAAAACAGCCTCTGCTGTATCACCGTCATTAGTTCGGGGCGGAATTTTTCACTTACGGGTATCTGCTTGCCGGCGATGAAAATGTGGTTATCCTGTATCTTTTCCAGGAGCTTTGTATTCACAATGTAGGAATTGTGCACCCGTACGAAGGGGAGTGGCAACTGCTCCTGGATGTCCTTTAGTCTCCTGTAAATCAGCAATTGCCCGGTGCTAGTTACCAAGCGGGCGTACTCTTTTTCGCCCTCAAAATAAAGTATTTCGTCCAGCCTAACTTTACTTAAGGTTTTACCTGACTTCACAAAAAAGTACTCTTTCTCGTGCGTTGGGACCTTTGCTTCAATGGGCTCCCGCTTACCAAAATGTGCCTCGATCTTTTGCGTTGAGGTCAAAAACCGCTTCAGCGTGATCGGCTTCATCAGGTAATCAATGGTCTGGAAACTGTAACTTTCAGCCGCGTATTCTGAGTAGGCGGTGGTAAAAATGATCTTGGTTTCGGTCGGCAATAGCCCGGCCAGCTCCATACCGGTTAGCTGCGGCATATTGATGTCCAGGAAGATAAAATCGACCTTGTTCTTTTTCAGGAACGCCATCGCCTCCAGCGCATCGTAACATTTGGCCATCAATTCCCATTCGGTGGTCTGCCGGATCAGTATTTCCAGCAGGTTTACCGCGTTGGGTTCGTCGTCGATGATGATACAACTCAGGCTCATGATATGGGCACTTTTAGAAACGCTGTAAAAGTGTGGCCTCCGTTTTTTTCAATATTTAGTTCAAACCTTGTTCCGTAGAGCATGGTCAGCCGTTTGCGTAAATTCTCGATCCCGAAACCGTGCGGCTCATCCTTTGACACTTTATCGTTTATCCTGTTACAGGTTTGAAAAAGCAAATAGCCTTCCTGTTGTATCAGCGAAATTTCCACTTTGTTATCACTGCTGGATTTATCGATACCGTGTTTAAAAACATTCTCTACAAAGGTCATCAGCAGCATAGGCGGTATGCGCGATTCGGCGTTATAATCTTTCACAAAGCTAATGTCTGTTTTGTGGCGGATGCGTATCTTTTCCAGTGCGATATAGTTCTCCAGGAAATTTACTTCGGTTTGCATGGATACTTCATCTTTAGGGCTTTCATCCACAAAATAGCGCATGATGTCCGATAGCCGTTCTATCAGCCCGGCTGTCCTGGGTGCTTCACGGTAAGCTTCATAATAAATATTATTTAAGGTGTTGAACAAAAAATGCGGCTGTACCTGCGATTTCAGGAGATTTAATTCGGCATAGGTTTTTTGAGCCAATATTTTTTCAGATTGCTGTTTTAAACTGAAATAAGCGATAGCAATACGGAAAACGAAGCTAAGCAGGTAGGTTAGCGTGCCGCTCAAAACAAAATAAATCATGTTGCTGATTTGCATTGTTTCGGGCTTCAGCATTGGGAAATAGGTATTGGAGATATACATCATGAGGTACCCTCTCCCCAGTCCGCCGCCGACCAGCAGGAGGATCACAGCAATAACATATAAAGCGATGTGCCCTTTTTCATAAAGGCGCGGAAAAAGCATCCGGATATTGCCGTAGATCACCAACAAATAGAAGGTGACGTTGATGGTGGTATATAAAAGTGCCTGGAAAGGACCGTCCTCAGGCAGAATGGAAAAAAAGATAATAAGATATACAGCTACCCAAACCACCAGCTGCAATTGTACTATAGTTGCCTTCCCCTTCAAAAAAATCATTTTTAAAATTACGAAGCTTTTTGGTTCTGCGAAGCGGTTTTAAACGGCATAGGCAATTTATTCAATAGGTGCCCGGATAAACTCAACAATTGTATCTGTTTAGAATAGTAGTCAAACCATTAAAAACACTTATAGCAAGGTTGAAATGATTTGGTACGGTGTGGGAAGGGAGACAACTTTATAGCAGATTATCTAAAACCTAATAAAAAATGGAGAAGACATCCACGCTATTTGGCAGAAACTGGTTCGATGCGCCTCCCGGTAACCCGGTCCGCGGTGTTGACATTATCCGCATCGCGGTAGCGCTTATCCTGTCTGTGCATGCCATTCACGGGCTGCTGTTTCCGGCAAAGCTCACCGGCTTTGGCAATTACCTCGGTTCTGTAGGGTTCCCGTTCGGCGCTGCGCTGGCCTGGACGATCATGTTTGTTCAGTTGGGAAGCAGCGTCGCGCTGGTACTTAACCGCCTCGTGGTGCCCGCCTGTATCGCTCACATTATGGTATTGCTTACCGGCATTATACTCATCCACGCCGAAGATGGATGGTTTGTGGTGGGGCCAGGGCAGGATGGCGTGGAATATAGCGTTACGCTCATCGCCTGCCTTATGGCGGTATTATGGGCGTATTGGCCAAAAAAACAGCAAGTTCAATCAACAGTTAATTAATAAATTTTTACAAAACGGTATGAAACTACACTCCATTGCAGAAAAATTGGTGCCGCTGGTTGCGGCAGCGTTGCTTCTGCTGTCACACTCTACTAATGTGCTAAAGCGGATGCCCATTATGAGTTTGACGGGTGTGGTTTCAACCCGGTAAAAGGATAATAAAAGTTCAGTTTAATCATTTCAAACCACTCACATGAAGAAGTTAATCAAAGCCGGCATGACGCTGGCCATCATCACACTCGCTTTTGGCAACATGGCCGAGGCGCAATTAATATCAGTGGCCGACGGCGGCAACAAAAGGGCATCAGTAAGCGAAGGCATAGGTGTCACGCAGGTGAACATCAATTACAATCGACCGCACGTTAAAGGCAGGGAGGGCCATATCTGGGGCGAGCTGATCCCGGCCGGCTTTGTTTACCAGGGATTCGGCCCTTCGAGAGCTGCGCCATGGCGTGCAGGTTCAAACGAGAATACGACCATTGAGTTCTCTACCGATGTAAAGATCGAAGGTCAGCCCCTGGCCGCGGGCAAATACGGCTTTTTCATAGCCTACGATCCCAATGAGTGCACGCTGATATTCTCAAAAAATTCAACATCATGGGGAGCCTTCTTTTATAAACCCGATGAAGATGTTCTGCGCGTAAAAGTAAAGCCGGTGCCCGCCGATAAAAGCGTTGAATGGCTGAAGTACGAGTTTACTGATGAAACCCCATCGAGCGCCACTGTCGCCCTGCAATGGGAAAAACTGGTTATTCCTTTTAAGATCGAGGTAGACGTGCCCGCTACAGTGGTCGCGTCGTTCCGCAGGGAATTACGAAGCGAAAAAGGCTTCGCATGGGAGGCCTGGGACCAGGCGGCGCAATACTGCGTTCAGAATAAAACCAATCTCGATGAAGCCTTAATGTGGACCGACACCGCTACCAGCGCAAACTTTGGCGGCGACAGGAGCTTTACCGCGTGGAGCACCAGGGCGTCGGTACTGGAAGCCTTAGGCAAAAACCAGGAAGCGGCCGACGTTATGAAAAAGGCATATCCCTACGGTAATATGAACGAGCTGTATTTTTACGCCCGTGGTCTTACCCGTATGAAAAAAGGCCAGCAAGCGTTGGACGTTTTCAAAATAGCCTATGACAAATACCCTAACCAATTTCTGACCAACGCGGGCATGGCGCGGGGTTATTCGGCCATCGGCGATTACAAGAAAGCGCTGACTTATGCCCTCAAAGCACAAGCCCAGGTGCCCGATCCTGCCAATAAGAGTATTGTGGAAACAATGGTGAAAAAGCTGCAGGCGGGTCAGGATATCAATTAAGTCAACTAAATCTCAGCACATCAACCTTATGAGATCATTATTAAAATGGGTTGTACCGTGTATAGCGGTACTCGGTACAACCCTTTCTGCTTTTGGCCAGGGCATTGTCGATCCGGCTGCGCAGCCTCAAGTATTTTCGCAGGAAGGTAAAACGGATCTGAACAACGAGTCCGTAGCCACCTTTATGCCAAACCAAAAAACAGTATACATTGCCGACGGTCAAACCATCGTTGTCTCAAAAAAGAGCAGCGGTAAATGGGGTACACCGGTTACGGCGCCGTTTTCAGGACAATGGAAAGACTGGGATCCGGCAATGAGCCCTGACGGTAAACGGCTGATCTTTGTTTCAACCCGCCCGCTGGAGGACATGCTACAGGATAAACCTCAAAAGAACGCCCACCTCTGGTATGTCGATCGCCTTTCGGGCGACAAGTGGTCAAAACCCAAACATTTCGATGCGCCGGTAAACGAAGAAGGATTTAATGATTTCGGACCATCCATAAGCAGTTTGGGAAGTATCTGTTTCTGTTCGCGTAACCGCGACGGAAATAAGGGAATGCGGGGATACTATATCAAATGGCTGGGCGACCATTACGATAAACCCAGAATGCTGGCCTTAAAAGGTGAGAATGAAATATTTGACCCATTTATAGCGCCGGATGAACATTATATCATTTTTGTAAGCAATGGCGAATTGTATATCAGTTATCGCAAAGGCGATGATTGGTCGCAGGGCCAAAAGCTGGGGCCTGCTGTGAATAATGGCAAAGGGAACTCCGATCCTTACATTTCGCCCGATGGCAAAACGCTTTATTATGCCCAGGACAAGGCGCCGGGTATTTTAATGGTGCCGGTAAACATTCCTGCGGCCTCAAAATAAAACCGATGCAAATGGATATTTTGATCATCCTCGGCCTGTTGATATTGGGTTGCCTGCTGAACCTGGTTTGGGAACCCGGTTTCGGGCCCGCCAGGAAGGTAGCTAAGATTTACCTGGTATTATCGATAATGCTGGCCGGGATGGTTTGGCTATTTTATTTCGCAGGAATAAAAATCCCCGAAGTATTGAGGATACTTAATGTGTCGATACAATATGGCGGCTACCTGTCACGTCTCATTCTTGGATTTTTAACGGCTAATATCCTGTTCAAGATATGGTTGAAGGATACCGTGACTGACTGTACCGGCCTTAAGGCTATTATTCGTACCACGCTGTGGGCGATCTCTATCGGCATCGCTAATTCTTTCCTGGTGGCCACGGTTGGTAAATCGACAAATATGGCCTATATGGTAGGATTTTTTAAGCAGTCGGGCTACGCGGTATGGTTCCTTTATTTTATCATGGCAGTCGAAACGGTCTGTGCGCTGGGCATATTGCTGCATTTCAAATTGCGAACCGGCATGTACGCAACCATGGGGCTAATGCTCATCATGCTGGGCGCCATTTATACCCACCTGCACAACCGCGACCCGTTTTCAGATTCCTATGCTGCTATCTCTGAGCTGATCAGCCTCGCGTTGCTATTGCTTATTTATTATTTCGAGGCCCTCACACCGGCGAAACCATCTGATACGCAGATATATGTTATTTAGAAACATGAAAAGAATTATTTTGTTGGCGATAGGCAGCCTTGCCGGGCTGGTGGTTTACGCACAAACGGGCAAACAGTATAACAGCAGCGTTTTTTTTAAGCTCGACGTAAAGCAGGGTGAAAAATTGGGAAACATCTTTACAAGAACAGTATCTTACAAGTCAGCTGATTTTCCTGAAATTGTCTACCGCGCGGGCGGGACGGGTATTTACACCGTTACGAAAAACGACCCGCGCGCGCCGGAGTTTGACGGGACATTCCGTTATGACGGGAGACCCGAAAGCCATTACAAAATTGTCATGACCGATGGTGGCAAAACGGTAAGCTACGATGGTAAGCCCTCCACCAACACGGATGGCAGCGGCGTATTGTACAATACATTGATATGGGGAACTCCACCGGCAAAAATACGCAAGGGCGATACATGGCAGGTAACTATTCCGCAGGCCTGGGAGCTTGGCGGGCCAGGTGTCCAAACGGTAACGGTTGTTGACATCGATGCCGGGAATCACACCGTCAGATTAAAGCGCGAAGGAAACAGCGAGGGTTTCTACGATAATGATGCCAAACAATTGACCGTGACCAAAGATGGAAAGACCCTAAAAATGGACGTGGCGCCCGGCTCCTCGCACTGGATCGGTTACACCACTTTCAAAAATGGACTGGTGATAAGCGACGAACTAATGACTACGCGTGCATTGGTGCTAACTTCCGGCGACATGAAATTCGATGCGCGGCAAAGAGAATATATCCTGCTGAACGCAATGCCCCTGGCTGATTAAATATTTAAAGATTAGTATACAGGAAGTGTTATATTTGACTCACCACCAATTATAAATTTCCCGTTATGCAGATCACCCGGTGCAATACCGTTGAAGAATTGAATGAGCTGGCATCCGACCTGCTTGTATACGAAATTAAACAAAATCCGCAGTCACTTATCTGTGCCGCTACCGGTAATTCGCCCACGGTTATTTACAAAAAACTGGCCGAGAAGCAATTCGGCATCGTCGTTGCGCACCTGACATTTATCAAACTGGACGAATGGTATGGCTTAGGAGCTGATGACACGGGTTCGTGCGAGCATTACCTGCAAAAAAACGTGTTGAAACCGTTACAGATATCCGATGATCGGGTCATATCTTTCGACGGGAAAACACCCGACCCGGATAAGGAATTTCAACGGGTAAGAAAATATCTCGACGATAACGGGCCGATAGATTTGTGCATTTTGGGCCTCGGCGCAAATGGCCACATCGCTTTCAACGAGCCGGCGGATACACTCGAACCGCAGCCGCATTTGGCCGTGCTGAGCGAGGCATCGCTGTCTCACAAAATGATATCCGGTTCGGGCGCTGATCTCAAATATGGTATGACGCTCGGCATGGCTGATATATTGCAATCAAAAAAGATCATACTGCCGGTATTTGGGAAGAGTAAGCGTGCGGTAATGGAAAAATTGATGGAGGGTAAAATAAGTACGGACCTTCCCGCTTCGTTCCTGTGGCTGCATCCGGATGTGCATTGCTTTTACTGCGAAAACGATAGTTGAAAATGAATCGTCTGCTGCTTGTTTGGTGTATCCTTGTTGGACTTGCTTCGAGCGCGAGCGCCCAGGTGCAGGTGCGCAATGAACCCCGGCACCACAACGTATTGGAGAATAAATACTTCAGGGTGCTGGATGTAAATATCCCGCCGCACGATACCACTTTGCAGCATATCCATAGTACACCATCGGTCATATTGATCTTCACCAGTACCGTAACGGCTATCCAGCTAAAAGGACATGGTTGGGACAAATCTACAAGCGTGTCGGGCAGCGTTTTTTACCGCGATTTTTCAAAAGACACCGTTATTCATAGAGTAAGTAACTGGGACACGGCACCTTACCACGTGACCGATATCGAGCTGCTTTCGGCGTATAAACCTGGCGACGGACGGGAACCACTACCATTTGCCCTGTTGTTTGATGCTGAAAAGGCTTTTGCATATAGACTGACCGATTCGGCGATCGACAAAAAGACCATCATTAGCAACCGCGGGCCAATGATCGCCGGTTTGGTTGCGGGCGACAATATCATCCTGCACGACAAAACGCATAACAAAACCATCACCATAAAAGCGGGTAAGGAAACCTATATACCACCTGGCATCTCCTTTTACCTGTCGGCTACCGGCAGAAATCAGATCAACCTGGTTTTGTTCGAAATTAAATAAAGGCGAGTATTATGAGTAACGGAACTGAGCAGCATACCTATGACGCCATTGTGATAGGTTCGGGCATCAGCGGCGGCTGGGCCGCGAAAGAATTATGTGATCTGGGCATAAAAACGCTGGTATTGGAGCGCGGGCGCAATATTGAGCATATCAAAGATTACCCGACGGCCACCAAAGCGCCATGGGATTTCCCGCACCGCATGGAAGAACCCCTAGAGGTTTTAAAGGAAAACCCTATTATCAGCAAATGTTATGCTTACGGCGAGGATACGCAGCACTTTTTTGTAAAGGATAAGGAACATCCTTATATACAGGAAAAGCCTTTCGACTGGATACGCGGCTACCAGGTGGGCGGCAAGTCCATCATGTGGGGGCGGGCCTGCCAGCGCTGGAGCGACTTTGAATTTTCGGCGCCGCAGCGCTATGGTTACGCGGTCGACTGGCCGATTCGGTACGCAGACATAGCGCCCTGGTACTCGCATGTGGAACAGTTTTCGGGTATTTGCGGCGATAAAGATGGATTGGAAGCTTTGCCCGACGGCGACTACCTGCCGCCATTTGATATGACCTGCGTGGAGGAAGAAATTCAGAAAAAGATCAAAACGCATTATCCCGACCGCCATATGGTGAAAACCCGCTGGGCGCATCTCACCAAACCCAAACAGATACACCTTGACCAGGGCAGGGGGCAGTGCCAGGCACGCGACCTATGTACGCGGGGCTGCCCCTTTGGCGGGTATTTCAGCTCGTTATCTTCAACTTTACCCTGGGCAAAAAAGACCGGCAATCTCACCATCCGGCCGTTCTCGGTGGTTCATTCGGTCATCTATGATGAAAAGCAAGGTAAAGCAACCGGCGTGCGCGTCATTGATGCCAATACCAAAGAAGCGACGGAATACTACGCCAAAGTGATCTTCCTGAATGCCGCTTGTTTGAATACCAATTTGATCCTACTCAATTCAACTTCAAGTCGTTTCCCAAATGGCCTGGGTAATGATGGTGGCTTGCTGGGTAAATTCATGGCTTTCCAGATCTACCGTGGCAGCGTTCATGGCCGGGTAGAAGGCTTTGAGGATAAATATTATTACGGACGCAACCCAACTAATCCCATCATCGCCAATTACCGCAACCTGCACAAGCAGGATACCGATTACATAGGCGGCTTCCTGACTTTCGTTTACTCGCACCGGGGCAGGCAGGGATGGAATGAAGGTATCGGAGCCGACCTTAAGAAGTCGCTGACCGAACCGGGACCATGGTATGCAGGCATGTACATGCAGGGTGAAACTATCCCGAAAGAGATCAACCATGTCCGGTTGAGCAAAGATCAGAAAGATCCCTGGGGCATACCGCAGTTGATCACTTCGGTGGGTTATGATGATAACGATGAGAAGATGATCAAAGATTTCCTGGATCAGAGTGCCGCAATGCTGGAAATTGCAGGACTAAAGGATATTACCAAACATGATACGCACCAGGCGCCCGGCCTTGATATACATGAAATGGGTGGTTGCAGGATGGGGCATGATCCGAAAACCTCGCTGTTGAACAAATGGAACCAGCTGCACCTGTGCAATAATGTATACGTAACCGATGGCGCGTGTATGACAAGTACCGGGAATCAAAGCCCGTCGATACTGTACATGGCTTTTGCGGCAAGGGCGGCCAACCACGCGGCAGCGGAATTGAAGAAGGGGAATATTGGTTAGAAATTAGTTAAGGGTGCGACTGAAGATTGACGAAATCGTATCTTAGAACTTATGATACGGCTTTTCAAAAAACTCATCCACTAACCTATTAAAGTCATCGCGGTGCTGCAGCAACGTGGCGTGCCCCGAATTGGGTACCACCCATAGATACGCCCGGTCGATAGCCTGGTAAATTTTGGTGGTATGTTCGATCGGGATCAGGTCGTGATCACCACAAATGATCAGCGAGGGGCATTTGATCGCTTTCAAAGCTGAAAAAGGAATATTGGGCTGATCATAATCGAGCATGAATATCTTCCAGTCGTTTTTTTCTTTGGCCGTGGTTCTCGGTTTATTTTTGTCGGAATGGTATTGTTTTACCATATCGTTCCACGTTGCCGGGGTTAGTGCCGTGGAATCGGGGGTTAAATTTGCGCCCGTAGACGCTAGTTTGATCACTTTACCCGGGTGACGCATTGCCAATACCAATGCGTCGATGCCGCCGTCGCTCCAGCCGATCACATAAGCTGAATCGATATGCATTTTATCCAGCAGCGCGGCAAAATCGTCTGCCATTTCCTCAAAACTTAAGGAATCCCTCGTGTCAACCGTTTTCCCGTGAGCCCGGCTGTCCACCGCGATCACTTTATATTTTTTGGAGAAGTAAGGAATAGTTTGGGAGAACGCGCTGATGCTGCCGCCATTGCCGTGCAGCAAGAGTAAAGGTTTCCCTGTGCCGTAAACTTCGGTATATATTTTTATGCCGCGTACATCATAATATTTACCCGCTGCGGGGTTATCGCCATATTTGATTGGCTGCCCATAAGCAACAAAGCCGAATATCAATGCGTAAAAAAGCGCTGCAATTTTTCTCATAAGTACATAAAGTGCTGAAATATAGGAATTTTGAATTATTTCCTTAAATTAGATTATCAATTTAAACCCAATCATCATGAAAAAATTATTTTTACTCATCGCAATCGCTGGTTGTGCTGTAATGGCTAATGCTCAGTCAACTTCAACACCAGCATCATCCGAGTCTAAATTCCACAAATTCAAGGTTGATATAACCTTTGGTTATGCCATCCCGCCTTCAACCAGTACAAGTGCAAGTGACAACGTAAAGGCGGGCGTAACATTTGTGGTGGAGCCGCACTACCGCGTGACAGACGCGGTCGCGGTCGGTTTCAGGCTTGGGGGAGCGGCGCTGGCTTATGGCAATACGAGTGGTAGCGGAACGGGAACCAGCGGGAGTGCCAATGTGTCGGCGATCTATTCCTACTGTCCTTCGCTGGATTTTTATTTGATGGACGGTGGCTTCAGGCCATTTATCGGCGGCGGTGCCGGTTTGTACTACCAGGGATCGATCAGTGTTAGCGGCGATAGTAACGGCACAAGCAATACCGGCTATGTGAGCCTGGGTTCAAAATTCGGGTTTTTCCCGCGGGCTGGTTTTGAAGCCGGGCATTTCCGGATATCGGCCGAATACAACGTATTGGGCAGCGATGCTAATGGCAACAAGTCAAGCTATGCCGCTTTTAACCTCGGCTTCTTCTTTGGCGGCGGCAAAAGATAAATTTAGTCCGGATCCCGATAGCTATCGGGACGGGAAAGACCGAAAATCCGTAAGATTTTTATAGAGAAAAGGTAAAACCTCGTGTTAAAAGCGAGGGCACTGAAAAAGTCTCTTAAAAAGCGAGGAAAAAAAAGGAGTAGAAGATGAATGTCTTTCTGCTCCTTTTTTTGTATTTTAAAGGGGAATTAGAACCCCTTTTAGATGTTAGCTCAACAACA
>Ga0207705_10000832_pt1 | contig 25210 bp, 18 predicted proteins | sample KBSC13metaG_FD_184314 | JGI IMG/M metagenome (GOLD analysis project Ga0207705, IMG submission 184314) | Corn rhizosphere microbial communities from Kellogg Biological Station, Michigan, USA - KBS C1-3 metaG (SPAdes) (version 2) | ecosystem: Host-associated > Plants > Roots > Rhizosphere > Soil ... | reverse complement strand
GGGAAACACGTCCAGCGGCGTGTTCCACGCGCCCCACACTTCCACCACCAGCGCGAGCACGCTCAGGATCACCGCGATGTGGCGGCGGCGCACACAGAGGGAGATGAGCCATTCCATCGTGGATCAGTAGTGCAAGGCGCTGGCGCCGAGTTCACGCGCGAGCAGAAGCCCCGAACCGCGCACGACAACCGATTGGCCCGGATTCGCATCGACGAAATAGCCATTGCCCTGCGGATGGCTGAGATCGATCTGCACGCGCTGGAATCGGCCGGGCGCAACCTGCAGATAGCACCATGTCTTTTCTTCGCTCAATACCACGGCGTCGGAGGGAATCTGCACGCCATCCACCGTCGGGCCGATAGGCGACGCGACAAGCACATGCTCGCCCGCTTGCAGATCGCTTTTGGAAATCAGCACGAAGAAGCTGCGGCCGGGAATGGTGGGATCGGCCGGCGCACTCCAGATGCGTTTCGAGGTCCAGCCGACGGGGTCCTGTTGCGCGCTCAGGTGGGTAACGGAGATCTCCGGCGGCTGCACGGCGGCAAGCGCATCCAGCGGAAACGTCGCGCGGACGAGAGCGACATTGCCGGATGTCAAGTCGCGCAGGATCGATGCATCGGCGTGCCTGCCACGCCATGGTAGTTGCGGGCCGAACTGCACCACCTCCTGCCGCCGCGCCAGAAGCAGCGCCGTCCGGTCCGTCGCCGCCTGTTTCTCCGCGGCATCGACGCTTTGTTTCGACACCGCGCCGCCTTGCGCGAACAGGGCGCGCGCACGTTGCACGTCGGCCTGGCTCTGCCGTGCGGCAGCCGCGGCGGTTTCCACCGCCGCATCGCTCTGCGCCAGCGCGGTGAGATCCGAAACGACGCCATAGCCATGAACGCGCGGCGTGTAGCGCGCGGGGTGAAGCGGCGAAACGCGAAGGCCCAGATGCGCGATGTCGCTCGCCGTCAGAACGATGACGCGGCCGGTGACCGGCTTGGCGTCATACATTGTCCCGCCCGCAAGCGCGGCGGGCGCGCCAAAAAGCGCGAATGTGACCGCGAAAACGGCACGGAGCGAAGACATCGAAAACCGGAAAGCGAACCCCGGACTTTTCTACCTGTCGCCGCCCGTTAACGGAGGTGAAGCTTGCACAGAAGGTAAAGATCGGGCCGTCTTACAGGGCGTTAAGGTGTTAACGCCCGGCTGGCACCAGAGTCGTTAAGATCGGCAGGCCGCGTTTCAGCGTCAGGGTCACCGGCGTCCGCTCGGCAATGTCCGCGAAACGCGCGCGTTGCTCCTCGGTCAGATCGCCTTCCAGATGAAGCACGCGGTCGATGCGTTCGTTCTTGTCGGCGTCGCGGGTGAAATGCAGATCGACCGTCACCTTGGTCATCGGCCATTGCTTGCGGTCGGCATACATCCGCAAGGTGATCGCCGTGCAGGCGCTCAAGCTCGCCAGCAGAAGATCGTAAGGCGCCGGTCCCGCATCCACTCCGCCATTGGCAGGCGGCTCATCGGCGACAATTTTGTGACCGCCCGCGTCGATCGTGGTCGCATAATGTGCCGTTTCGATAACCGCTTTCGCGTGCGCCATGCCTTACTCCCAACCGTATCAAGGATTTAGCCGTTCCTATTCCGGCCCGGGAAACACTTGCACAGCTTTGACGACGGCGCGATCCTTCTGGTGCGGCAGGCGCGTTTAAAATAGCCTGCCGGCGTTGCGTTGGCGTTCATCAACCGATTCTTTGGGGGTGCAGATGTCTCAACCCAAAACGCTCCATATCAACGGCGAAGCAAAAACGGTCGATGCGCCCGACAACATGCCGCTGCTTTGGGTGTTGCGCGACATTCTCGGCATGACCGGCACGAAATTCGGCTGCGGCATCGCCCAATGCGGCGCCTGCACCGTACATGTCGACGGTAAGCCGGTGCGGTCCTGCCTGTTGCCGGTCAGTGCGGTCGGCAATCGCGCCGTCACCACCATCGAGGGCATTGGAAATACGCCCACCGGTGCGAAAGTGCAGAAGGCGTGGCTCGATCTGGAAGTGATCCAGTGCGGCTATTGCCAGTCCGGACAGATCATGTCCGCCGCCGCGCTTCTCGCCGGCACGCCGAAGCCCGACGATTCCGATATCGATGCCGCTATGGCGGGCAACATCTGCCGTTGCGGCACCTATGTGCGTATCCGCGCAGCGATCAAACGCGCGGCCGCCGAAGCCTAGGAGCCGGTCATGGCAATCACCGAAAGACTTTCGGGAACGCGCCGCACCTTGCTGAAGGGCGGATTGGCGGGCGGACTTCTGCTGGCGTTTCATCTGCCCGTGCGCGCCGCGAACGAACCCGAGCAGGCGCCGGACGATACCGCAGGCAAATTCGCGCCCAACGCATTCATCCGCATAGCGAAAGACGGCAAGACCATTCTGGTGATGCCGCAGGTGGAAATGGGACAGGGCGTTTACACGGCAATCCCCATGATCCTCGCCGAAGAGCTCGATGCCGATTATTCGAAGATCGTGCTGGAGCATGCGCCGCCGGACGACAAGCTCTATGCCAACCCGATCTTCGGCATACAGGTCACCGGCAATTCCAATTCGATCCGCGCCTTCTGGAAGCCGCTGCGCAACGCCGGCGCCTCCGCGCGCGCCATGCTGGTGCAGGCGGCGGCGCAACAATGGAAAGTCGATCCCGCGAGTTGCACGGCCTCGAACGGCGAAGTGATCCACACCGCTACGGGCCGCAGGCTTGCTTATGCCGCGTTGGTGGATTCGGCGAGCAAGTTGACGCCGCCCAAAAATCCACCGCTCAAGGATCCGAAGAATTTCAAGATCATCGGCAAGCCGATGAAACGCCTCGATACACCGAACAAGACTGACGGCAAGGTGATCTACGGCATCGACGCCATGTTGCCGGGCATGAAGTTCGCCACTATCGCGCAAAGCCCGGTGCTGGGCGGCAAGGTCGGCCATGTGGACGATAGTGCGGCAAAGAAAATTCCCGGCGTCCACAAGGTGATCGTCCTCGACGACATGGTTGCCGTCGTGGGCGATCATATGTGGGCGGCGAAGAGCGGTCTCGATGCGCTCATCGTGACCTGGAACGACGGTGCGAACGGGCGCGTCTCGTCCGAACAGATCTGGCGCGAGCTTCGCGCCGGCAGCAAGAAGGATGGCGTGGTCGCGAAGACGCGCGGCGATATCCGCAAGGGCCTCAGCCAGGGCGACAAATTCGAAGCCGCCTATGAGATGCCGCTGCTCGCCCACGCCACCATGGAACCGATGAACTGCACGGTGCATCTGACGCCGGATCTGTGCGAAATCTGGCTCGGCAGCCAGGTGATAGCGCGCGTGCAACAGACCGCGGCAAAGCTGCTCGGCTATCCGCTGGAAAAAGTGAAAGCCTACAACCATCTGCTTGGCGGCGGCTTCGGCCGCAGGCTGGAACCCGACATGGCGCTCAGCGCTGTGCGCGTGGCGCAGCACATGGACGGCGTGCCGATGAAAGTGGTGTGGACACGCGAAGAGGACATGCAGCACGATGTCTACCGTCCCGCCTATCGCGATACGATTTCGGCCAGCCTGTCGGACGGCAAGATTGTCGGCTTGAAATACCGCGTTTCCGGCTCCGCCGTGCTGGCACGCTGGCTGCCGCCCGCTTTCCAGAAAGGCATCGACATCGATGCCGTCGATAGCGCGGTGGACACGCCCTACAACATCCCGAATTTCCACGTCGAATTCACGCGCGTCGAACCACCAGGGTTGACGACCGGGTTCTGGCGCGGCGTCGGACCGAACAACAATGTCTTCGCGATCGAATGCTTCATGGACGATATGGCGCGGAAGGCCGGAAAGGATCCCGTCGCATTCCGCCGCGATATGCTGGACACCTCGCCGCGCGCCCGCGGCGTTCTAGATCTCGTCGCGAAGAAATCCGGCTGGGGCGATCCGCTGCCGCCGCGCACGGGCCGTGGCGTTTCCTTGCAGCCGTCCTTCGCCAGCTTCATCGCTTCGGTGATCGAGGCCGAAGTGGACAAACAGGGCGAAGTCCGTCTGCGCCGCATCACCACGGCAGTCGATACCGGCATCGCGGTCAATCCCGACATTATCCGGGCGCAGTTGCAAGGCGGATTGATCTTCGGCCTCACAGCCGCGCTGTATGGCGATGTGCCGATCAAGAACGGCCGCGTGCAGATTTCCAATTTCAACGACTACCGCATGTTGCGCATCGACCAGACGCCGCCCATCGACGTGCATATCGTCAAAAGCGGCGAGGCGCCGGGCGGAATCGGCGAAACCGGCGCGACATCAGGCCCGCCGGCCTTGCGCAACGCCATCTATGCCGCGACGGGCATCGCCTTGCGAAGACTTCCCATCGACCGTGACGTTCTTGCGGGGAGGAAGAAGGCATGAGCGCGATCCGCGACTGGTATCTGGGTCTCACCAATGCGATGCGCGGCGTGCTGATCGCTGTCGCGGCGATTATTGTTATCGGCATCGCCGCCTATGTCTGGCTCGCCGGTGGTCCCGGCCCGATGGATTTCGCAAGCGGCCCCAAGGTGGCGCTGGCAGACTATCACAGCGCCGATCCCACCGGCGTTCCGGCATCGCTGAAATCCGCAAGCCTCGTGCAGCGCGGCGAATATCTGGCGCGAGCGGCCGATTGCGTGGTGTGCCACACCGCCAAGGGCCAAACGCCTTATGCCGGCGGCTTCGGGTTCACCCTGCCCTTCGGTACGATCTATTCCACGAACATCACGCCGGACAAGAAAACCGGCATCGGCAACTACACCGATGCGCAATTCCTCGCAGCGATCCATCGCGGTGTGCGCGCGGACGGCCAACGGCTTTATCCCGCCATGCCCTTCACCTCCTACACATATATGACCGACGCCGATGCGCTCGCGATCAAGGCCTATCTCTTCAGCCTGCCGCCAGTACATGCGCCGGCGAAGCGCGATACGTTGAGTTTCCCCTTCAACCAGCGCTGGGCGATGGGGATATGGTCGTTCTTCTTCAATGCCGATACGCGCTTCGAGCCGAACACTGCGCAGAGCCCGGAATGGAATCGCGGCGCCTATGTCGCCGAAGCGCTGGCGCATTGCGGCGAATGCCATACGCCGCGCAACCTTGCCTTTGCGTTGAACAACCGGAAGAAGTTCGCGGGGGAAACCACCGGCGGCTGGCGTGCCTATAACATCAGCAGCGACAGAGGCACCGGCATCGGCGCGTGGCGCGACGATCAGGTCTTCGCTTATCTCACCACCGGCCATGTGCTCGGCCACGGTACCGCATCGGGCCCGATGGGCGAAGCGGTGGACGAAAGCTTCAGCCAGCTTGCGCCGGAGGACATGCGCGCGGTCGTCGTCTATCTGCGCAGCGTGCCCGCAGCGTCGTCCGATCTACCCGCCACGCTCGCACCTGCCGCGCCGTCTTCACACAAGGAAGGCGCGATGGCCGATGCGCGCGGCAAGGAAGTGTTCGAGGGCGCCTGCGCCAGCTGCCATAGCTGGAGCGGCGTCAGCCCAATCCTTCCTTTCGCGACGTTGACCGGCGCGCGCGCGGTGAACGATCCCAGCGCCACCAATGTCGCGCAGATCGTGATCTCCGGCACGCGGCGCAAGACGCCGCAAGGCGCGGTCGCCATGCCGGCGTTCGGCGCCAGCTATTCCAATGCCGAGATCGCCGCGGTGGCAAATTACGTCACGGCCCGCTTCGGCAGCGAGGGTTCAGGACTCACCGAATCTGATGTCGCGAAACTTCGCCGGCAAAGCGCGCAGTAGCGCCTTCTCGACGCCGCGCGTCATCCCGATTACGCTCGCAGCAGAGCAGAATTCGGGAAAGGTGACGGCGGGATGAGCGCGGCGGGAAATCCTGCGGCATTGGGGCGCGCGATCGAAGCGACGCGCGACCATGTGCGTGGCGGCAACACGGATGGGCGTATCATCCGTGTTGTGTCCTATAGCGACTTCCTCTGCCCCTACTGCCGCCGCTTCCGCAAAGTGCTGATGAACCTGCGCCAGGCTTTCGGCGAGCGTATCGAATATGTGTTCCGCCATTTTCCGAATGAGCGCGTACATCCCGGCGCCACCTTCGCGGCGCGGGCGGCGGAAGCGGCCGGCCGGCAGGGCAAATTCTGGGAGATGCACGACCGTCTCTTCGATGAGCCGCCGCCCTTCGGCGAGGCGCGCATCCGGGAGATCGCGCGAGAACTCGGCCTCGACATGGAACGGTTCGAGCGCGATCTCGATGCGCAGGAAACGCTGGCGCGGGTCGAGGACGATCTCAACGAAGCACGGCGCCACGGCGTTCACGGCACGCCGACCATCTTCGTGGACGGCCTGCGCTATGACGGCGCGTGGGATTTCTTCTCGATGGCGGATGCGTTCGAGCAGCCGGTGTCCGAACGCATTCGCCGCTCCGCCCGCGCCTTCGCCAGCCTGCCTGCTTCCGGCGGTCTTGTTCTGCTCATCGCTGCCGCACTGGCGCTGATCTGCGCGAACTCGCCGCTTGCCGGCTACTATCACACCTTCATCCAATCCTCGTTCGGCATCGGACCGCCGGGCAGCGTGCTGTCGCTCACGATCGGCGACTGGTGCTCGGAAGGCTTGCTGGCGGTGTTCTTCCTGCTGGTGGGCCTCGAAATTCGCCGCGAGATGACGGCCGGCGGGTTGGCCGATCCCCGCGCCGCGCTGTTGCCGGTGCTGGCAGCGGTGGGCGGTGGTATCATGCCGGCCTTGATCTATCTGGCGTTCAATCGCGGCGCGACGCTGCCCGGATGGTCCGTGCCCACGGCAACGGACATCGCTTTTGTGCTCGGCATTCTCGCGCTGCTCGGCAATCGCGTGCCGACCAGCCTGCGCGTTTTCATCGCCGCCTTCGCGGTAATGGATGACATTCTCTCCGTGCTGACACTCGCCATCTTCTACCCGCACAATTTCGAGGCGGTGTGGCTGATCGCGGCGGCGGCCACCATGCTCGCGATGTTCGCTCTCAACCGCACGCATGTCTATGCGATGTGGCCTTACATGGTGCTGAGCGCTGTGTTGTGGTTCGCACTGCATTCGGCAGGGGTGCACGGCGCGCTGGCCGGCGTGGTGCTGGCCGGCTTCCTGCCCACCCGCCCGACGCCCGATGCCGCGCCGCTGCTGGCGCAGGCGGCGAACGCGCTGTCCGCGCTCGAATATGCACAAGCGGAATCGGAAGAGCTTGGAACCGGCAAGGAAGATGGCGATCCGGTGCTCGACTGGGCAAGCCGTAATCTCTCCGCCGCCAGCGAACGCCTTCTCTCACCCGCCGACCGCATCGAGCAGGCGGTGGCGCCCTGGAGCAACTATCTCGCATTGCCGCTGTTCGCATTCTCGGCGGCGGGTGTCAGTCTCAGTGCCGATCTCTCCACGCCCGGCGCCACCAGCGTGTTGCTCGGCGTTATCCTCGGCCTGGTGATCGGCAAGCCGCTTGGCATCGGCATTACCTCGTGGATCGCCCTTCAAACTGGCATCGCACGCGCGCCCAAGGGGGTGGGCCTGCAGACCTTCATCGGCGCGATCTGCCTGTGCGGCATCGGCGATACCGTCGCCCTGCTGATGGCCGATCAGGCATTTCCGAATGGCGACGACGCCGCCATCGCCAAGATCGGCGTGCTGATCGGCTCCGCCCTCGCCGCCGCGCTGGGCGCCGCCATCATCGCGGCTGGATCGGGCGCAACGATCCGCAGCGAAGAGACACCCGCCACCGCTTAAATGTGGTGATGCACCTTCTCGGTGCGCGTCACCCGCTTCTCCAGCGCGCGCAGCAGCACATAGAACACCGGCGTCAGGAACAGGCCGAAGAACGTCACGCCCAGCATGCCGAAGAACACGGTGATGCCCATGGCATGCCGCATCTCCGCGCCCGCGCCCGAGGACAGCACCAGCGGCACCACGCCCATGATGAAGGCGAAAGATGTCATCAGGATCGGGCGGAGCCGCAGCCGCGCCGCTTCCATCGCGGCCTCCACCGTCGCCTTGCCCTGGATCTCCAATTCGCGCGCGAACTCCACGATCAGGATGGCGTTCTTGCACGCCAGGCCGATCAACACGAAGAGGCCAATCTGCGTGAAGATGTTGTTGTCGCCGCCTGTCAGCCACACGCCGGTGATCGCCGAGAACAGGCACATCGGCACGATCAGGATGATGGCCAGCGGCAGGAACATGCTTTCATATTGCGCCGCCAGCACCAGGAAGACGAGCAGCACACATAATGGGAAGACAAAGAGCGTCGTGTTGCCGGCGAGGATTTGCTGATAGGTCAAATCCGTCCATTCGAAATTCATGCCCTTGGGCAGATTGTCGGCGAGCAGCTTGGTGATCGCGGCCTGCGCCTGCCCCGTCGAGAAACCGGGCGCCGGCGCGCCATTCAGATCGGCGGCGCGATAACCGTTGTAGCGCATCGCACTGTCCGGGCCCGTCGTCTCCTTCACCTGAACGAACGCGCCGAGCGGCACCATCTGTCCGTCTGCGTTGCGGGTCTTCAAGCGCAGAATGTCTTCCGGGTTTGTGCGGAACGGCGTATCGGCTTGCGCGATCACCTGATAGGTGCGGCCGAAACGGTTGAAGTCGTTCACATAGATGGAGCCGAGATAGGTCTGCATCGTGTCGAACACGTCCGAGACATCGACGCCGAGCTGCATCGCTTGTGTGCGGTTCACCTTCGCATAAAGCTGCGGCACGCCGATATTGAAGCTGGAGAACACGCCGGTCAGCGCCGGAATGCTGCGCGCCTTCTGCTGGATGTCCTGCATGGCGCGATCCAGCGCCGCATCGCCCAGATCGGTGCGGTCTTCCACCTGCAGCTTGAAACCGCCGATGGTGCCGAGGCCCTGCACCGGCGGCGGCGGGAAGATGGCGATCATCGCATTGCCGATGGCGCTGTATTTCTGCTGCAACTTCTGTGCGATCGCCATGCCGGACAGATCGGAAGACTCACGCTCGCTGAACGGCTTCAGCGTCACGAACACGATGCCGGCAGACGGACTGTTGATGAAGCCGTTGATCGACAGGCCGGGGAATGCGACGGCGCTTTCCACGCCCGACTCTTTCAGCGCGATGTCCGACATCTGGCGGATCACCTTTTCGGTGCGGTCCAGCGTGGCGCCTTCCGGAAGCTGCGCGAAGCCGACAAGATAGGCCTTGTCCTGCGTCGGCACGAAGCCCGGCGGGACAAGCTGGAAGCCCACATAGGTCAATGCCAGCAACGCGCCATAGACGACCATCGCGCGCGATTTGCGCCCAAGGATTCCGCCCACGCCCTTGCCATAATTCTCCGAGCCCTTGTGGAAGAGATTGTTGAAGCGCGCAAAGAACGGCCCTAGCGCCTTGTCCATGCCGCGCGCCAGCGCATCTTTCGGCGCGCCATGGGCTTTCAGCAATGTGGCGGCGAGCGCGGGTGACAGCGTGAGCGAATTGAAGGCCGAGATGATCGTGGAGAACGCGATGGTCAGCGCGAACTGGCGATAGAATTCACCCGTCAGGCCGCTGATGAAGGCGATCGGCACGAACACGGCGCACAGCACCAATGCAATCGCAATGATCGGGCCGGTGACTTCCGACATCGCCTTCAAGGTCGCGTCGCGCGGATTGAGGCCCGCCTCGATATTTCGTTCGACATTCTCCACCACCACAATGGCGTCATCCACCACGATGCCGATGGCGAGCACGAGCCCGAACAGCGACAGCGCGTTGATCGAGAATCCGAAGGCCAGCATGAAGGCGAAGGTGCCGACGATCGATACCGGAACCGCCAGCAGCGGGATGATCGATGCCCGCCAGGTCTGCAGAAACAGGATCACCACCAGCACGACCAGCAGCACCGCTTCCAGCAGCGTGTGAACCACGGCGCGGATGGAATCGCGCACAAAGACGGTCGGGTCATAGACGATGCTGTAAGTCAGCCCTTGCGGGAAATTCTTCTTCAGCTCTTCCATGGTCGCGCGGACCTTGTTCGAGATCTCGATCGCGTTCGATCCGGGTGCCTGGAAGATCGGAATCGCTACCGCCTGCTTGTTGTTCAGCAGCGAGCGCAGGCCATATTGCGAGGCGTCGATCTCTACGCGCGCGACATCGCCCAGCCGCGTGACCACGCCGTTCTCGCGCTTGATGACGATCTGCTTGAACTGTTCGGGATCGCTGAGCCGTCCGTCCACATTGATCGGCAGTTGCAGTTTGCCCGCCGCGCCATAGGGCGGGCCGTTGATGACTCCGGCGGCGACCTGCACATTCTGCTTGCGGATCGCGGCCACAACTTCGTCGGCCGTCATATTGCGCGCCCCGATCTTCTCCGGGTTCAGCCAGATGCGCATGGCATAATCGCCCGAACCGAAGAGTTGCACATCGCCAACGCCTTCGATCTTGGCGAGACGGTCCTTCACGTTCAGCACCGCATAGTTGCGCAGATAGAGCATGTCATAGCGGCCATCCGGTGAGTTCAGATGCACCACCATCGTCAGGTCCGGCGAGCTTTTCGTCGTGGTGACGCCGAGCGCCTGCGTCACCTGCGGCAGGCGCGGCAACGCCTGGTTCACACGATTCTGGACGAGCTGCTGCGCAAGATCCGGATTGGTGCCGATCTTGAAGGTGACGGTGAGTGTCAGTGTGCCGTCGGAGGCGGCCTGCGAGAACATGTAGAGCATGTTCTCGGTGCCATTGATCTGTTCTTCCAGCGGCGTCGCCACCGTTTGCGCGATCACGTTCGGGTTGGCGCCCGGAAACTGCGCGCGCACCACCACCGATGGCGGGACAACTTCGGGATATTCCGAAATCGGCAGCCCGGTCATCGCGATCAATCCGGCGAGGAAGATCACGATGGAAATGACACCCGCGAAAATGGGGCGATCGATGAAGAATTTGGACAGATTCATGGCGTTCGCCCCGAAAGACGTTCCTGTAAGTGAGAGGTTAGGCCCGGCTCAGCGTGATGCGAGGTCGCGGTGCGGTTCGGCGTTGGCCAGATGCGGCTCGACCACCGCACCCGGCTGCACTTTCTGCAACCCGTCCACGACGATCTCATCGCCTCTGTGCAGACCGGAGGTCACGACGCGTTCGCCGCCCACCGTCTGTCCCAGCGCCACTTCACGAAACATCGCCTTGTGGTCCTTGCCCACGACGAAGACGAAGCGCTTGCTCTGGTCGTTGCCCACCGCGTCTTCCGGCACAAGGATCACCTTGCTGTTGGCGGCGCTGGCCAGCTTCACCGAGACGAACATGCCCGGCACCAGCGTGCCGTCCGTGTTCGCGAAGCGCGCGCGGGCGCGGATCGTGCCGGTGCCCGTGTCGATCTTGTTGTCGAAGCTTTCGATGGCGCCTTTGTAGACATGCGCCTCATCGCCCTGCACCGTCAGCTCCACCGGAATCTTCTGTTCCTGTGCGGCGGTCGTCGCATGATCGCGGATGGTCTGCATGTAAGTCTGCTCGTCCACATCGAAGTCCGCGTAGATGCCGTCGCCGGAGGTGACATTGGTGAGCAGCGGCGCGGTCGGGCCGGTCTGCACCAGATTGCCTACCGTGAGTTCGGCGCGACCGACGCGGCCGGAGATCGGCGCCTTCACATAGGCATGATCCAGATCGAGTTTGGCCTGCGCGAGCTGCGCTTGCGCCGACTGGATCGCAGCTTCCGCGACACCGGCGGAATTCACGCGCTGGTCATAATAGGTGCGGGCGATAGCCTGCATGCCAACCAATGCTTTCGCGCGCGCCAGATCGGTGCGCGCAAACGTGGCATTCGTTTTCGCCGTCGCCAGATCGGCTTCGGCCTTCGCCACTGCGGCTTCATAAGGGCGCGGATCGATGACGAAGAGAATGTCGCCAGCCTGCACCTGCTGCCCATCCTTGAACCGGATCTCGGTGATGCGGCCGTTCACTTCCGGGCGCACATCGGCGGAATCGACCGCCGTCATGCGGCCGGAGAACTCCGACCAGATGCGGACGGATTGGGGATGGACCGCGGCGACCGTGACCGGAACCGGCGGCTGTGCCGCGTTGGCCGGGGGCGTGCCGGCGGCGGCATGCCAGGCGGCAAAGCCGATGCCGCCCAGCAGGATCAATCCCGCCAGGCCCAGAAACGGACGGTTTTTCAAAGCCTTGAGGCCACCCAACGGGGTGCTTCCGGCGAGAAATTTCTCGGGCTTCATGAGCTCGGCGATATGGGACATCAGGTCTTCCCCTTGAATTCTGTATCGAACGATACGGATATAGGGGCTGGATTGAGACCGTCAAGGCCATTATGTATCATCCGATACAATAAAAAAGGAATGCCCGATGAGGACGGGTCGGCCCAGAGGATTTTGCATAGAGACCGCGCTTGACCGCGCGATGACGGTTTTTTGGCAGAAAGGTTATGAGGGCGCTTCGCTGTCCGACCTTACGCAAGCCATGAATATCAATCCGCCCAGTCTCTATGCGGCGTTCGGCAACAAGGAAGGACTCTTCCGTGCCGTTCTGGAACGCTACGACGCGCGCCGCAAAGGTCTTATGGATAGCGTGCTCGCCGCGCCGGATGCAAAGACGGCAGCACAGCTATTCTTGGAAGGCGTGGCGGAATTCTCCGCCAACACCAACGGCCGCAATCCGCCGGGATGTTTGCTGGTGCAAAGCGGCCTCTCCTGCTCCGATCAGGATATTCCCGATGTTCTGGCGCAGCACCGCGCGGAAAAAGAAAAGATGCTGCGCGAGCGTTTCGAGCGCGACCGCAAAGAGGGCAACCTTCCCAAGAGCGCAAACCCCGCCGTGCTCGCGAGCTACCTTGTGGCGATGGCGAACGGCATGTGTGTGCAGGCTTCCGCCGGCGCAAGCAGCAAAGACCTCATGGCTGTCGTGAAATTGGCGCTCGATGCATGGCCCGTGGCCGATCAACCGACACCTAAGAAGTCCACGCGCACGCTGCAACGCGCGGTGTGATTATATCACCCGACGTGCCTGCATGAGGGGATTGCAGCCCGCGCGGCACGAAATCCCTTGAACGCGTAGCGATCGATACATAAATCACCCCGCGGAGAGATGTTTCCGAAGAGCGCGTGTGGGGCACACGCCGGTGTCGAGGGTGTTATGGCTGATCTTGGTTTTTCCCTATTCATGGCATGGGCGATCGCCGCGCTGTTCGCGGCGAGCGGTCTTGTGCATCTGGCTGGCCCACGCTTCATCCGTGAGGCCTATGAGCGCTGGAATTTTGCCCCGAAATTTTACCGCGTGACCGGCGGAATAGAATTGCTGACTGCGGCCTTCCTCGCCGATCCGATCACCCGCATCTGGGGCATCGCATTGGCGGCGCTGACCATGTTCGTCGCTGTGGTGACGCTGCTGAACAACAAGCAGTACGCCTATACGGTGCCCGGAATCCTGGTGATGATCGCGCTTATTCCTGCCTCGTTGTCGGCGCTGGCGTTCTGAAGTCCACTGAAACTGCTTGCGCGGCCCGGCGAAGGATAAACGGCCGGGCCTGCGCAAAACCGCTCTAAACTTCCAGCCGATCATCCGGTCGGGCGACCAGTGCGTAAAGAGCCGGCATCAGATAGATGCTAATCACAAGCCTAGTCAGCAATCCCGCGACGATCACGAGCGCAAAGGGCTTTTGCGTATCGGTGCCCACGCCAGTCGCCATCGCGGCGGGGAGCAGGCCCAATGCCGCGACCAGCGCGGTCATCATAATCGGACGCAGCTTCACGATGGCGCCTTCGCGCACGGCATCCGCTGTTGCGATGCCGTTACGCCGCAGCTCGTTCACATAAGAGATGTAAACGACGGCAGTGAGCACCGAGACGCCGAACAGCGCAAGGAAACCCACTCCGGACGACACTGAGAACGGCGTTCCCGTGATCCACAGCGCCACGAAGCCGCCAATCGGCGCCGACAGCAACACACCGGCAATCGTGATGAACGGAAATTTGAAGTTGCTGTAGAGCGCGAACAGCAGAAGGAAGATTAGGAACAGCGTCAACGGCAGGATGATCGCGAGCTGATGACTCGAGGCGGTGTATTCCTTGTACTCCCCGCCCCAATCCAGGCGATAACCTTGCGGCAGCGGCACCACTCGCTTCACCTGGTTGATCGCATCGCTCACCGCATTGGCGAGGTCCCGTCCTTCCACCGAGAACTGCACGCCGATATAACGCGAATTGTTCTCGCGATAGACGAAGGATGCGCCGTTGGTAACATGAATGTTCGCCAGCTCCTTGAGCGGAATCTGCTGGCCGGCGGGCGTCTGAACCGGAATATTTCCGATCTCCTCGGCATTGTCGCGGAACTTCTTTTGCAGGCGCACGACGAGATCGAATTCCTTCTCCCCCTGCACCACTTGCGTCGCCGTGTCCCCGCCGACGGCCGCTTCGATCAGGCTGTTGATGTCGGAGACATTGAGGCCGTAGCGCGCAATTTTCGCGCGATCGATATCGATGGAGAGGCTTGGCTGGCCAAGCTCCTTCACCAAGGTCACATCCGTGATGCCACGCACATTCTCCAGCGTGCGCTTTATCGCCTTGGCTTTCCGCTGGAGTATGTTGAGGTTGGCGCCATAGATTTTGACTGCCAGTGCACTCTTCAGGCCTGTTTCAGCTTCGTCCACCGCATCTTCCGCCGGCTGTGTGTAGTTGAAGATGATGCCGGGGAATTGCGCCAGCTTCTTGTCGATGGCCGCGATCAGTTCCGGCTTGGTGCTGTAGGCGCCGGTCCATTGCGAATATGGTTTGAGGCCGACATAGAACTCCGCATTGAAGAAGCCGGTAGAGTCCGTGCCGTCGTCGGGGCGGCCAAGCTCGGAAGTGACGGTTGTCACTTCGGGGAACCCACGCAGGATGTCGCGCACCTTGGGCGCGATCTTCTCCGCTTCATCGAAGGAGATGGTGTAGGGCATGGTTGCGCGCACCCACAGCGCGCCCTCATCCATATGCGGCATGAATTCCGCGCCGATAAAGGGCACCAGCAACAGCGACAGCACCAGCAGCACGCCGGACGCAATGGTCACGCGCCAGGGATATTCAAGACTGTAATCGAGCCCTTTCGCGTAATAGTCCTTGATCGCCTCGAAGATGGGATTCCTGCGTTCCTTCACGCCGTTGCGCATGAACCAGGCGCAAAGTACCGGCATCAGCGTCAGCGTGATGATGAGCGAGCCGATAAGCGCGTACACCATCGTATCGGCCATCGGCTTGAACAACGTGCCCGATGGGCCGGTGAGGACATAGATCGGCAGGAAGCTGATCACGATCACCGCGACCGCATAGAACAGCGGGCGGTCCACTTCGGCAGCGGCTTCCTTGACGACCTCCATCACGTTGAATGGCTTGTCTCCGCGCAAGGCAATTTGTCGGTAGATGTTCTCCACCATGAACACCGCACCATCCACCAGGATTCCAAAATCCACCGCACCGATGGACAGAAGATTGGCGGAAGCGTTCTGTAGATCGAGGCAGATGAACGCGAAGAGAAGTGCCAGCGGGATGGTGAGTGCGACGATGAGGCCGGCGCGAAAATCATAAAGAAAGAAGATCAGCACAATGATGACGAGCGCCATGCCGCGCAGAAGATTGTCTTCCACCACCCTGGTGGTCAGCGCGATCAGGTCGCTGCGGTCATAGAACGGAACGACCTTCACGTCCTTGGGCAGGATTTCAGTGTTGAGTTCTTTCGTCTTGGCTTCGACACGCTTAAGCACGTCCTGCGTCTTCTCGCCGGTGCGCATCAGGATGACGCCTTCCACCGCGTCGTTCTGTTTCTCGTAACCGAATTCGCCAAGCCGCGGCGCGATGCCGATTCCGACCTTGGCGACATCCTTCACCAGCACCGGCGTGCCGTTGTTCACCGCCAGCACGACATTGCCGATGTCATCCGTGGAGGTAAGGCGTCCCTGCCCGCGCACGTAATAGAATTGGCCGCCCTGCGAATAGAAGCCGCCGCCGGCATTGGCGTTGTTCGCGGCGAGCGCGGACTCCACCTGCGAGACGGTCAGGCCCACGCTCGCGATTTTCGCCGGATCGAGTTGCACCTGATATTGCATCGAGCCGCCGCCGAAACCAGAATCGTCGGCGACGCCGGGAACCGCGCGAAATTGTGGCTCGACCGTCCAATCCTCGAAAGTCTTGAGCTCCATCGGCGAGCGGTCGGTGCTCTGCAGTACGTAGCGGTAGATCAGCCCGGATGGCGACGACAGCGGCGATATCGACGGCGCCACCCCCTCGGGCAATCCCAGATCCGGCAAGCGGTTGAAGGCTTCCTGGCGCGCGAAATAGTTGTCCGTGCCGTCCTCGAAGGTGAGCGTGACGTCCGACAGGCCGTAAAGCGATACCGAACGCACCGTGACGAGCTTGGGAATGCCGTTCATCTCCAGCTCTATCGGCACGGTAACAAGGCGTTCCATCTCTTCGGTGGCGTGGCCCGGCCATTGGGTGATGATTTCCACCATCGGCGGCGACAGGTCGGGATAGGCATCCACCGGCAAGCGGTCGAGCGAGCGTATGCCCGCGACGACGAAAATGACCGTGAGGAACGCCACGATCAGCCGCTGACGCAACGAGGTGGCGACGATCGTGTTCATGATGGACGCCGCGCGCGGCGCCGGCTCCGAAGGGGACAGATGCTCGCTCATTGGTCCTGCATGAATTGCACGAAGATTGCGCCGTCGATGACGATTCGGTCGCCGGATTTGAGCCCCGCGGGGATTTCATAGGAGTCGCCGACACGACTGCCGATTGTCACGCGGCGGCGAGCGAAGCTGCCGTCGCGCTGGCGCACATAGACGAATGGCAGATTTTCGTCGTCGCGCAGGATCGAGGAGACAGGCGCAAGGATACCGCTGCTCGCATCGTGCGATTGGATGCGAACGTGCACATACATCTGCTTCTTGAGCAGGCCACGCGGATTGTCCACCGCCACGCGCGCCACCACCGAGCGTGTGCTGGGGTCGACTTCCGCGGAAACGTTCTCGACGCGGCCGGCGATGGCTTTTGTGTCCGTCATCACTTGCGCACTATCGCCCACAGCGACTGCGCCGATATCCGAATCGAATATCTGCGCCATCACCCATACGCGCGAGAGATTGGCGATGGTGAAGGCGGCAGTGCTGCCCGCCTGCAAAAGCTGGCCTGGCGTGATCAGGCGCTCCACGACGGTGCCCGCCATCGGCGCGCGGATTTCGCCGGATATATGCGCGATGGCGCGGCCTTTTTTTATCTCCGCAAGAGTGTGCGGATCGATATTCAGCGAGACGAGCGTCTGCAGCGCGGTGTAACGATCGGATTCCGCGCTCACCGCATCGCTCTCTGCCTGATCGGCTTCTTTCTGGGCCACGCCCTTGTGGGAAAGCAGATCCTTGTCCATGTCGGCGAGCTTTCGCGCGGCGCTCGCCGCGACGACGGCCTTGCGATAAGCGGCAACAGCGGCGGCGTAATCCGGCGAGTCCACCGTGGCCAGCAGCTGGCCTTTGCTTACATGATCGCCCGGCTGCACCAGAAGCCGCGACACCGGACCCGACATGGGCGCGATCACGCTGGTGGCGTGATCGTTGTCGAAATCCACCACGCCGTCCACATCCAGCGATTTGTGAAACCGGGACACTTGCGCCGTGTAAATGCGGATGTGCTTGAGCTGCGCATCGGTGAGCATGACGTTGCTCGGCGTCCGTGACGCCTTCTGGGAATTGTCCGGCCCGCATGACACAACGAGCGCAACGGCGCATAACAGCGCCGCGATAGCGCGCACGGGCGATGGAGAAAAAGTTTCAGTTTTCATTTTCGTTCCTGGCCAAATCGGTTCGATGCCACCAGCCGCCGCCCAGCGCCTGGAACAATGCGGCGGTATCCGCGTAACGGTCTGCTTTCGCTTGCACGAGCGCGATATGCGCCTGCTGGTAGGCCTGCTGGGCGGTGAAGAGCTGCAGATTTCCGGAGTATCCGTCGCGCACCTGCCGTTCGGTGATGTCGAGCGTGTCCTTCGCGGCCTTGTCGGCGACGGCGGCGGCTTTCAACGCCTCCGCATCCTGCTGCAGTGCGGTCAGCGTGTCCGCAACGTTCTGGAACGCGGCCAGCACGGTGCTCCTGTATTGCTGTGCCGCTTGTTCGTAGTTTGCGCGCGCGGCGCGTTCCTGATGCAGAAGCTGGCCGCCCTGGAAGATCGGCGCTGTGAGGCCAGCACCGATGTTCCAGAAGGCCGTTCCCGGATCGAAGAGCTGCCCCAGCTTTAACGCTTCACTGCCCGCGCCTGCGGTGATCTGAATATTGGGAAGGCGATTGGCCACGGCCACGCCAATCTCCGCGCTGGCCCAATGCAGGTTTTCTTCCGCCTGGCGGATATCCGGTCGTTGCTCCACGAGAGTCGAAGGAATGCTGACAGGCAGATCCGACGGCAATGTCAGCGTGGCGAAGGTGAAATCGGCTTGCGGGCCTTGGCTCGGAAAATGCCCCGTGAGCGTGGCCAGCAAGTCGTGCAGCTGCGCGGATTGTTTCAACAAGGGCGGCAGAGCCGCCTGCGCACTCGCCATCTGCGATTGCTGGGCGGCCAGATCGAGGCCGCTTGCATAACCCCTGTTCTGCTGATCGACGAGAATGTCGAGCATCTTCTTGTCGGCATCGAGAAGTTCGCGTGCTGCCGCGATCTGGTCATCGATGGAGGCGATCTGGATTGCCGTCACCACGACATTCGACGTGAGCGTCACATAAGTGGCAAAGAGTTGGAAGCGAACCGCCTTTTCCTGCGCGGTGAGCGATTCCGCGGTGCGGCGGTTCAATCCCCACACATCCGGCGAATAAGAGACACTAACCTGCGGCGTGTAGAGATTGTAGAGAAACGCATTGTTGCTCGGCACCGGCGCCAGCGCGCCGGGCGGATCCTGCTCGCGCGCGGCGTTAAAGCCCGCGGAGACGGAAGGAAGGAATGCGCCGCGCTGCGCCAGCACGCTTTCGCGCGACGATTTCAGCGCCGCCTGAGCCGCCTTGAGATCGGAATTGTTCTTGAGAGCTTCTTCGACGAGATCGTTCAGCGGCCTGGAATGAAACACGGTCCACCAATCACCGGAGATATCCTTGCCGATATCGAAACGCTGCGCATCGCCGCCCGGCGTGTTGGCACTGTCCGTTGTACCGAGGGGTTGCTGCGTGTAACCGGAAACGGCAGGCGGCGCCGGTTTCTCGAAATTCGGCCCGACGGCGCAACCCGACAGCGCCAGCATCGACGCCCCCATCAAAAGCGCGGTCGTTCCGATCGGGAGATGACCAGGCGAGGAGACGCTGTTCGTCTCCCGCTCCAATATTCGGCACATCTGTCTGTTCCTCATTGGATGAAATGTGCGCCGTGCTCCCGACAAGCGACGGCCACGCGAAAACCGGCGCGAGAACGGCGGCGGTCTGCTCAGTAAAATATGGAGAGATCAGCGCGGAGGTGCGCGACTGAGACCGTTTCGCGCAAGAGCAGCACGGGGTGCGCTCTGCGCCGGAGCTGCAAGGGCGTTTTCAACCCATACACACAGAACAAGGACGGCCAGTGCCGCAGGCGCGTAAAATGCGCCGGCATGCACGATGGCCTGGCAAAGCGGGCACTCAGCCGCTCCCCCCAATGGAGACTGAGAAATCGGGGAGTGGACGACGCATTTGGAAATGCAGGTCTGCGCGGGTGTTCCAGAAATCCCGTGAATATGGGTCTGGGTCAGATAGGACTGAAGCGCGAACGCGAATAGCAGCAGGAAGGTGATGGCACGGGAGCCAATCCCCCTGCGGCGAACCGCCGATATGTCGCGTTCAATGTCCATGCGCCTACAGCCTGACACAAACACCTATATCAGAGGAGGTTTTCGGACGATACCCCGTTTTCGGCGAACGACCCGCCGGGTCGAAGGTCGGCAAACAGCAGCCGCACGATTGGCACTCTTAACCAGGCCTTCTTGATCTTCGGCGGTTGAAAGAGTGTTTAGAGCGATCCGGGACCTTCCGAAATCGCCGAAGTGGCGGCGTTCCTTGCCGCCGCCCGCCATGTGTCAAACCGTTCACCAGCTTTTCTGTAGCTCGAAACACGGCTTCGATCAGTGCGGGCAAATCCGCCGCCGGAACAACGTGCTTTTCCAGATAAAGGCTAACGAGCTTTGTCGTTAACTTGACGAGCGAAGATGGGTCGTGCCGCAGCAGGCCATAGTCCGCTTGCCGCGACCACGCGACAAGGACCTCGAAATATTCGTCTTGATGAAGATCTATGATTCGCACTGAGCCGTGCCTGCCCGGAAACCAGGCGCCATCTCCGAGAATCCTTTCCACTCTCCGGACGAACCTTTCTGTGGGCGGTCCGGCGGCGGAGGCGCCAGCGTCATGGTCGTGTCCCCTACACTTATGCGGGCGCATTGTGATTCGGCGCGCCGCATTGGGGGCAACGATGAGTGCGACAGGCGCGAGCGGGAAAGCTGCGAAATCCGAAACACCGGTTGCTGAAATCGACACACCCAAAGGCCGGCTGAATTGGGAAGATCTAAGGGTGTTCGGAGCAGCCGCCCGCGCCGGCAGCCTGAGGCGCGCGTCTTTCTGGCTGAACATCGGCATCCCCACAATCAGCAGACGAATCGAAGCGCTTGAACAGGCACTCGGCAGAAAGCTGTTCGACCGCACGCCGCAGGGGCTCGTGCTGACGAAGCCGGGAAGAAAAATGGCCACGGGCGCGGATTCTATGGAGATGGTTCTCCACGAAGCTCGGGCTCACCTTGCAACGTCCCGCGATGTCGATGGGGAAGTACGTCTTCTGATGAGCGAAGGCCCCGCGGACAAATGGTTTGTTCCCTATTTCCTGCGCCTCTTCGGGCACAAATTTCCTCGCTCCACGCTGTACCTTGGCACATCGACCGAAGCGGGGGAGACAGAAATTCCTGCATTTGATGTGCAGATTCAGTATGCGCCGGCGACGCGAGCCGGCGCTCATACCGTGAGGGTCGGCACGCTACATTTCTTGTTTTTCGCAGCGCAGTCCTACCTCGATCGCTTTGGGATGCCGAAATCGACTGAGGAATTTTCGGAGCATCGGTTCGCCGATGCCACACCGACAATTCACTCAAGCCGAGGCTTTATGTCCACCTACTCGAATATCGACACCTGCGGACGCGCTTCGCTTCTTTCGAACTCCGGCCTTGTGATTGCCAACGCCGTGCAGGCCGGCGCGGTAATCGGCCTGCTGCCAAGTTATGTTTTTGCGACGACGCCAGATTACATCCCCGTCTTGCCGTCGATTCACTACGAAACAGGGATTTATCTGAATTTTTCAGCAGCGGCCGCCGAAAGGGCCGAAGTTCGGCAGCTAATCGACTTCCTGAAGTCTTCCGTATTCAACAAACGCAAGCTGCCGTGGTTTTCCGACAATTACGAACCTCCCAATGAAACTTGGAGAGACACGCTTTCCGCCCACCTAAAAAGCCTCTGGCTCGAAAATCCAGGCGATCCTCAATAGCTGCAAATCATCTGGCCCGGACTCGATGGCGTCCATCGAAATGATTTCGGCCGATTCTGGGGAGCACTTGATTAGAGAAGCAGCCAATTTCGCATCGCGCCGGAAACGGCTTTAGGATTTTCCATCGCGACCATGTGGCCGCTCCCCTCGATCACGACAAGAGAACTGTTCGGCACGCGCGCGGTCATTTCCTGGTGGACGGAAACCGGGCGCAGCGTATCGGCTTCGCCCGGCGCGATTAGCGTCGGCACGGAGATACGCGGCAGCATGTCCGTGTAATCCGGCCGTGCAAGGCCGGCGAATGTATGCGCGGCCAAAATCTCCGGCGTTTGCCGCGCCATCATTGCCACCACATCATCGACAAGCGCCGCATCTTCCAGCTTGGCGGGCGAGACGACCATTTTCACCCAGCCCTTGGCGAAGCTCTCCATGCCCTCGGCTTTCACCCTTGCTAGCATGCCGTTGCGCCGCGCCTCTTCCGCCGCGCGTGCCTCTTCGCTCACATGCCCGCGATAATCGGTGGCAAGCAGGGCGAGCTTCAACACGCGCTCCGGTGCTTTGCGATAAACCTCTTGCGCGACACGTCCGCCCATCGAATGGCCGGCCAGCGCAAACCTTGGCGGCGCCTCGGACAAAACCTTGTCTGCCATCGTCTCGAAGCTTTCGAGCGGGCCGAATTCCACCACGCGCGGCGCGGCGACATCGGACAGTGAATGGCCTCCTTCCCCGTAGTAGCGGTAAGAATGCGCATGCCGCGGCGCTCCAGCACGCGGGACAGCGCGAAGATGTTGCGCGCATCGTTATCCACCAGCAGCGCGGTTCTGCACGCGATAACTGTCGAACGTCGTGAACCCAACCGAGGGCGCTCAGTATCTTCGGCGGTCCGAAAGGCCCGGCGATACGCAACCGAGTTCAAACTGTCATAATTCGCGTCTAGGCGCCGAGAATGGCCACAGCCGAAAGGCCCGGGGCTCCGTAGACTTGGCTATATCCAATACGCACGCCATTAACCTGCCGGCCCTGCGCACGGCCGCGCAGCTGCTGCACGTTCTCGTAGACCTGACGCAAACCCGATGCGCCGATGGGTTCACCGCACGCCAAGCAGCCGCCATCGGTGTTGATAGGCAACTCTCCGCCGATGCATGTTGCGCCATCCGCGATAAGTTTTTCCTGCTCGCCATGTGCGCACAACCCGTTTTCCGCCATGTGCATGATTTCCGCACCGGACTCCGTGTCCTGGATTTGCGCAATGTCGATGTCGGTGGGGGCGACGCCCGCCATCTCGTAAGCGGCTTTCGACGCGATCTCCGTCGGCGAGGGGCCGCGTTCGATATCCAGCGACGGCGAGAACACCTCAAACGATCCGTTCACGCGCGTGCGTACAGCTGCTTGAAATGATAGCAGCTTCGACGTCACTCAAGCCAATCGTATTGTGAACTGGATCACTTATACGGCGGGCGTTGAAGTCAGCCATCTATCAATTCAATAGTTTGTTCTTTTTTAAAACATCGACAGCAACCGCGAAATGGTCTGCCACATGGGGTTTTTGTTTCTTTAATGTGGCGAGGGCTTCAGCATCGCTCTGGTTGCTCGCCGTCCTGAGAAAGTGGACCGATGCGAGGAGTTCGAGCCAGTCCTCTTGGCTGACATCAGCCATGGGGGGGTGCAGGAGTGGCGCGATAGTCTTGAGCCTTTCTACCGCCGCAGCATTAAGCGCCTGGTTCTTGGGATTTAGCGCCCCTGCGGCGAGGTCGCTTTCCAACGCGTAATAGTCACGGGTAAGAGAGGGGCAGTAAGGCCCCATGCGGTACCACCCGTACTGATAGCCTAAATCGACACCGCTGAGCTGGCCGAGATAAACAGCCTTTTGAACACGCTTGCGGTCATCAACGGTGTCGATGCTGTCATCCACACCGAGAGTATCGAGGAAAAGCTTTAGGACTAACAGCTTCGTTTCCATTTGGGTTCCCCGTGACCGCAGAAATAGAATCAATTGGCGCTAAGAATCACACCATGACGGTAGACTGCAATAGTATGGACAACAGGGGTTAGATACTGTTGGGGGCAAGTTGCAGTTCTCCAAGCAGGGGGCAGCCTCCAAGCATAGAGTGCTGGCCAACAGGGCTCGAAGAAACTTGAACTTTTGCCTCCCGGAGTTTCAATACATAGGTGTAGAAATTCCTAGAATATTGCCTCTAAAGCCGCGCTAAATCTGTTGAGCTAGGCAACAACAATCGACTTATCGATGTGAGAGCTGTATTCGCAATACTTCGCAGCCACAGATCCCGGCGAGAGGCCCACTTGCTGGCCCTAAGCGGACATCGACTTCAAGCGACTAACTTCATCCGAGGTCGCGCCAGCAGGTAATCAGCCCACCAACCCATCATCTCACGCCTCCCAGTTAGCCATTCCGCCGCATTATAGATGCCTCGCACGCTTCCATCGAAATGCGCTAACTGCATTTCTATCCAATCGCGATTGAACTGTTTCTCGTTCAAGACGGTCGACGCCGTTGAACGAAATCCGTGCACCGTTGCGCGGCTGTGATACCCCATGCGATATAGCGCGAAGATAAGCGTATTGACGGACATAACGCCCTTCCCGCTGATCGCTGGAAACAGATATTCATTTTTGCCTGTGCGCTTCCGCAACTCGCGAAGCACCCCAACAGCCTGAGGTGAAAGTGGCACGAGATGTGCCCGACGCATTTTCATCCGCTCTTGGGGAATTCGCCACAGAGGTTCGGAAGTTTCCAACCCCTCGAACTCCGACCACCGTGCAAAACGTAACTCGGTAGTCCTAACGAAAGTCAGAATCATGAGCTTCATAGCCAGCTTGGTGACGAGTTGGCCGTCGTAATCCTCCAAGTTTGACATAAACTCGGGCAATTCGTTGGCCGGGAGTGCCGTCCGATGCTTCGGAGGCTTCGCCGGCTTGAGTGCGCCGCGAACATCTGCCGAAGGGTCGCGCGGACACCGAGCCGTCGCGACGCCGTAGCGAAATATCTCGCTCGCCATCTGCATAACCCTCTTGGCCATTTCGATGGCGCCACGACTTTCAATCTTTCGAATTGCGTCGAGTACCTCAAGCGGTTCTATTTCAGCGATAGGTCGCGTACCCAAAGCTGGTAAAAGATCTTCATCCAGGCGGCTCCTCAGCCTCGATGAATAGGATTCAACCCAGCGCTCTTTGTTCATCTCAAACCACTCGTCGGCAACCAGTTGAAAGGTATTTCCGGCCGCCATCAACTTTTTGCGCTTTTCAGATTTCCGCGCGACCACGGGGTCTATTCCTTTAGCGAGAAGCGCTCTGGCCTCGTCCGTCGCTCGGCGAGCATCGGCCAGCATTGTTATTGGGTATTTTCCCAACGCGAGAGACTTCTGTTTTCCCTGATATCGATAGGCCAAGCGCCAGCAACGAGTGCCGTTTACTGAAACGAGCACATACAAACCATCGCGATCGCTGAGCTTGTAAGGGCGCCCATTTCCTTTCAGTGCGCGAAGCTTCAAATCGGTGAGAGACATGTTGGTCTTTTCTCGCAGTGTGTTGGTCTTTTGCTGAAATTGTACCAACAAAAGTTCTGACTTGGCACGAGCAGCCGCGAACGCTCCCGGTCATAAGCTTATGAAACTGTTTGGAGATTTTGAGCGTTGCGAACGCACGCGAACTGCGACGAAAGGGTGCTGGTGGGCCCGGTAGGATTTGAACCTACGACCAAGCCGTTATGAGCGGCCGGCTCTAACCAGGCTGAGCTACAGGCCCCACCGAGGCGGCTTCTAGCGGATTTGCCGGCGC
>Ga0207705_10000828_pt1 | contig 25260 bp, 33 predicted proteins | sample KBSC13metaG_FD_184314 | JGI IMG/M metagenome (GOLD analysis project Ga0207705, IMG submission 184314) | Corn rhizosphere microbial communities from Kellogg Biological Station, Michigan, USA - KBS C1-3 metaG (SPAdes) (version 2) | ecosystem: Host-associated > Plants > Roots > Rhizosphere > Soil ... | reverse complement strand
CAAGCGCCAAAGCGCCCGACGAGAGGATTCACGTGAAACGCGGCGTCTGCCGGCGAACCGCCATATCAACCAGATCGCGCCAATAAGGGCGAGGGCCACTGGGCCCGCACCAGGGCCATCGAGATCAAAACGGCTGCACGATCACCATGATGACGATGATGATCATCAGCACCGTCGGCACTTCATTGATCGATCGATAGAACCGGCTCGGCTTGTCGTTGCGATCCTCAGCGAAGGCTCGCCGATAGCGGCCCAGCAGCCCATGAAACGCGGACAGCAGGATAACCGCGGCAGCTTTCACCCACGGCCATTTCTGGCTCCAGTCGACAACCCCCGCCGCAATCATCGTCAAGCCAAAGACAAAGGCCGCGATCATCGAGGGATTGATGATGCCGCGATAGAGCCGCCGCTCCATCACCTTGAACGTCTCGGACTGCACCGAGCCTTTCTCGGCGTCGGCATGGTAGACATAGAGCCGCGGCAGATAGAGCATCCCCGCCATCCAGGCGATCACCGAAATGACGTGCAGCGCCTTGACCCACTCGATGTGCCCGACGATCCAGTCCCACATTCACTTGTGTCCCTTCACCAGCTCGACAAGCTCCGTGACGTGCTCGATCGGCGTTTCCGGCACGATGCCGTGCCCGAGATTGAAGACATGCGGCCGATCGGCAAAGGCCGTGATAATCGCCTCGACCCGTGCCGCCATCTGCCTGCCGCCTGCCACCAGCCGCAGCGGATCGAGATTGCCCTGTACGCCAAAGCCAGCCGGCAGCGCCGTTGTCGCAAACTGCAGCGGCAGCGCTTGATCAAGGCCAACCATGTCGACGCCGACCGCTGCGACATAGCGCGGCAACATGGCGGCCGCCGCTCGTGGAAAGCCGATGATTGGCCCGTCGGGGATTTCAGCCCTGACGCCCTCAACAATCCGCCGGTTCGGCTCGATCACCGCCGCCGCAAAGAACTCCTCATCGATATTCTGGGCCCAGCTCTCAAACAGTTGCACTACGTCGGCGCCCGCCCTGAATTGCGCCACGAGGTAACTGATGCTGGCCTCGACCAGCACATCCATCAAGCCGGCGAATGCCTCTGGCTCGCGCAAGGCGAACAGCCGCGCCTTCGCCTGATCACTCGACCCGCGGCCGCCGAGCATGTAGGTGGCAACCGTCCACGGCGCGCCGCAGAAGCCGATCAGGGTCTTGTCGGGAGCAAGGTTGCTCCTCACCCGCTCGATCGCCTCCAGCACCGGCGCGAGCACCGTGGTGATGCGATCAGGCCGCAAATGGGCGATGCCCGCCGCGTCAAGCGGCGACAGGACTGGTCCTTCACCTGTTTCGTAGCTGACCTTCTGTCCGAGCGCGTCGGGTACCACCAGGATGTCAGAGAACAGAATCGCCGCATCGAGATCGAAACGGCGCAATGGCTGCAGTGTGACCTCGGCAGCCAGGGACGGGGTGTAGCAAAGCTCGAGAAAATCCTTCACGCTCGCCCGGATCTGCCGGTACTCCGGCAGATAGCGACCAGCCTGCCGCATGATCCAGAGCGGCGGGCGCTCCTGGCGTTCACCGCGCACCGCCGCGAGCAACGGCTTCCGGACCGGCCCGCTCAAAACTGCTCTCCTAGAAAAGAATCTAGATTCTTTATCATCAGTATCATGGGGGGTCTTTTGCATGAATTCGCCGCCCTGCACAACGGAGCCTGCCGTTCCGCCGAAGCTCGCCACAACCGTAAACGACCTGTTAACAAGGCGACGCGTTTCGCCGGGAAAATCCCGCATCGTCGATGCTTAACAGAACGTTAACGACCTTCGGATGGTTAAGCGACGGTTAATGTCGCAGTGGAAATCCGTGCCCCGCGACGGGGCGGTTGTCCCCGCTATGCGTGCTAACCTCTTGCGGTGCCCCGCCCGAGCCAGCCTGTGCATGGATTTGAGCGCGGCGGGCATAACCCCGGTCGCTGCCGAAAAACCGCCCGAACGCCCCTGCGGCCTCTTGAGCGGGGGAGCACAGTGTGGAAAACCTCTCTCATGCTGATCCTTGCCAGCCGCAGCCTCACTCGGAAAACCCTGCTCGAAGGGGCTGGATTGCCGTTCGCCGTTGATGTGGCTGCCATCGACGAGCGGGCTGTGGAAAGTGCCGCCGTCGACGCCGGGGCCGATGCCCGGCAGGTCGCTGTGCTGCTGGCGGAGGCGAAGGCCACCGAGGTATCGGCCCGCCGTCCGGGCGATCTGGTGATCGGCGCCGACCAGACGCTGGCGCTGGGGCCAGAATTGCTGCACAAGCCCGGCTCGCCCGAGGCGGCCATCGTCCAGCTCGATCGTCTCGCCGGAAAAACCCATCGGTTGCACGCCGGCATTGCGCTGGCCACCAACGGCAGACCGGTGTGGTCGCTGGTCGATACGGCGGAATTGACGATGCGGGCATTCACCGCCGATGAGCGTGACGCCGTTCTGGAGCTCGAAGGCGACTCCGTGCTCAACTCCGTCGGCGGCTACCGCCTCGAAGGGCCATCGATCCGCCTGTTCGAGGCGGTGCGCGGCGACTACTTCACCATTCTTGGCCTGCCGCTGCTGCCCCTGCTGGAGGCGCTACGCGAGCAAATGCCGGAATTGTTCGTCGGCAGCGCGGCGCGTTGATCAAGGCGTTTGTCATCGGTCACCCGATCGCCCATTCGCGCTCGCCGCTGATCCACGGCACCTGGCTCAAGACCTACGGCATCGACGGCAGCTACGAGGCGATAGATGTGGCGCCGGAGCAGTTGGGAGATCTGTTCGAACGCTTGCGATCGGGCGAATTCGCCGGTGGCAACGTCACCATTCCGCTGAAGGAGGCGGTCTTTTCGCGCTGCGACAGCGTCGATCCGCTGGCTGAAACAATCGGCGCGGTCAACACGCTGGTGGCGCGCGATGGCCGGGTGCACGGCCTGAACACCGATTTCATGGGTTTTCTCGACAATCTCGACCAGCAGGCGCCCGGCTGGAGCACCGGCCTTGGCAGCGCCATCGTGCTTGGGGCAGGGGGAGCCGCCCGCGCGATCCTCGTCGCCCTGCGCCAGCGCGGCATAGGCACGATAAACCTGCTCAATCGCACCCCTCACAAGGCCGAATTGCTGGCGCGGAGCCTTGGTGGCATCGCGCCCGGTCCGCTCAGCTCTTTCGCGACACTGGCGCCCGGCGCCGGCCTAGTTATCAACACCACATCGGTCGGCATGCATGGCACCGGCTTTCCCGATCTGCCGCTCGCCCGCTTGCCGCCGACGGCGCTGGTTACCGACATCGTCTATGTGCCACTCGAAACCCCGCTGCTGGCGCAAGCCCGGCGACGCGGCCTGCGCACGGTCGATGGCCTCGGCATGCTGCTGCATCAGGCAGTGCCCGGATTCACAGCCTGGTTCGGGGTCAAGCCCGCCGTAACGCCCGAACTGCGCCGAACCATCGAGGCAACGCTCTGATGCTGAAGCTCGGCCTCACCGGCTCGATTGCCACCGGCAAGTCGACCGTGCTGGCGGCGTTTGCGGCGCGCGGGGTACCGGTCTTCTCCTCGGACGAGGCGGTGCACCAGCTCTACGAGGGTGAAGCCGTTGGTCCGGTGGGGAGGCTTTTCCCCGGAGTTATCCACGGTGGAAAAATCGACCGCCAGGCCCTCAGCGCCGCCCTCGTCGCGGCGCCGGATCGCCTCGCGGCGCTCGAAGCGATCGTCCACCCCCTGGTTCGTGCCCGGATCGCTGCTTTCCTCGCCACGGCCGAGGCGACGGGGGCCGCGCTGGCGGTGGTAGATATCCCGCTGCTCTACGAGAGCGGATATGACTACGGCCTCGACCAGGTGGCGGTCACCGTAGTCGACGAGCCGACACAGCGCCGGCGGGCGCTGGCCCGGCCGGGGATGTCGGTTGAAAAACTTGCAACCATACTTGCCCGCCAGACGCCGCAGGCTGAAAAGCAGCGGCGGGCTGACTATGTCTTCGATACCGCCAAGGCGCCTGCGGTGATCGAGGCAGAGGTTGCCGCCCTGATCGATCGGATCGGAAAGTCACGATGACCAGCACAGTGCGCGAAATTGTCCTCGATACCGAGACAACCGGCCTCAATCCGCTGGCTGGCGACCGTATTGTCGAAATCGGCTGCGTCGAACTCGTCAACCACATTCCGACCGGGCGGCACTTCCATCGCTACGTCAATCCGGAGCGGGCGATGCCCGAGGATGCGTTTCGCGTCCACGGGCTGTCCGATGCATTCCTCAGCGACAAGCCGCGCTACGCCGAGATCATCGCCGAATTTGCCGAATTCATTGGCGATGCAACGCTGATCATCCACAACGCGCCGTTCGACATGGGTTTTCTGAATGCCGAGCACACCCGGCTAAGACATCCAGAACTGAAGAACCCGGTCATCGACACCGTCATGCTGGCACGCACTGTGCACCCCGGCGCCCGTGTCAGCCTCGACTCGCTGTGCAAGCACTACGGCATCGACAATTCGCACCGCACCTTGCACGGAGCGCTGCTCGACAGCGAGATCCTGGCGGAAGTCTATCTCGAGCTGATCGGCGGGCGGCAGGTCGGCCTGGCGTTCATCGGCGAGGTCGATCGGACCGAGACTCGCGTCGCGGTTCGCGTGCCCGCCCGACCACGCCCCGTTCCGCTGCCGTCGCGGGTCGATGCCGCAACGCTCGAGGCGCATCGCGCCTTGCTCGCTACGCTCGGCAACGAGCCGCTCTGGCATTATTACGAAGCGGCGTGAGCGGGCTCTCGATCGCTGTTGGCGACCGATCCGGCGTGGATGGCCTCAGGCCGTCGTCGAGCCGTTCGGGGCGGAATTGGGCTGGCTGCCCTGCGCGGCCTGGATCTGCTGCAGGCTCTGCACATAGAACTGGGTGAAATCCACCGGCTCCATCATCAGCGGCGGGAAGCCACCCTGCTGGGTGACGCTGGCCAGCACCTGCCGGGCGAACGGGAAGATCAGCCGCGGGCACTCGATCATCAGCACCTCGCCGAGCCGCGCCTCGGGGACGTTCTGGATGCGGTAGACGCCGCCATAGACCAGCTCGACGGCGAACAGCACCGCATTGTCACGGTCGGCCTTGGCGTTGAGCGTGATTTCGACCGCGTAGATATCGTCGGTCTGCTTCTTCACCCCGACATTGATGTTGACTGAAAACTGCGGGCTGCCATTGCCCAGCATGATGCTGGCGGGGGCGCCAGGATTTTCGAACGACAGGTCGCGAATGTACTGGCCGATCAGGGTCAGCGAGGGCTGGGGAGTTTCTGCGCTAGGTTCGTCGGCCATCACGGTTCGGTCCTGGGGTAAGATAGGTGGGCGCTCGCTAGCATTTTTGCGCTAGCGCGACAAGCGATCCCCGCCGCCGGCCGGTCAGCGCGGCCGGAACTGCTCGGGATCGAGCTCGATCACCCGCGGCCCGGTTGTCGCCGTCGGCGCCGGCTGGTCCGGGCCGGTGCCGACGAGTCCCATGCGGCGGCTGAGCCAGCGGTAGAACCAATGCCGCAGCGGTGGGATCAGCAGCACGAGACCCAGCGCATCGGTGAAATAGCCGGGCACCACCATCAGCACACCGGCAATGGCGACCAGCATGGCGTCGGCCACGGCCCGCGCCGGCAGGCGCCCTTCGCCCATCGTCTCGCGGATCTCGGCCAGTAGTCGCAGGCCCTGCCGCCGGATGATCGCCGAGCCGATCAGCGCGATGAGCAGGATGCTCGCAATCGTCGGCCACACCCCGATGGCCTGGCCGATCAGGATGAACAGCGCGATCTCGATGATCGGCACGATGAGCAGGGCGAGAAAGACCAGGCGACCAACCACTTGCTGTCTCCGGAGTGCGGCTGCTAAAGCCGGCGCTAACGCTCCCCCAAACGTGAACTGGTTTCAGGGTGAGCCTTTACCTATATATAGGCGACTGCAGAAGTTTCGCGATCCCCGCGCTATTCTGTCCCGCCGGCTGCCAACCATAGTGAGTTAGATGGACGAGTTTTTCGACATTCCGACCCTGATCGTCATCGGCGTCGCCATCGTCGTGCTGTTCCGGCTGCGTCAGGTGCTGGGCACCCGCATGGGCCACGAGCGTCCCCCGGTCGATGTGAGCAAGCCCGATGCCCCAGAGGTCAAGGCCGAGGACAACGTCCTCACCATGCGCCCGCGACCGGTTGACGCCAAGGCGCTCGGCGACGAGCAGCGGGGCCGCAAACTCGAGGCGGAGATCGAGCAGTTCTCGCATGGCGACGCGGCCGTCGCCGCCGGCCTCAACGAGATCGCCGAAGCCGACCCGACCTTCGGGCCGAAAATCTTCCTCGAGGGCGCCAAGCAGGCCTATGAGATGGTGCTCACGGCGTTCGCCACCGGGGATCGCAAGACGCTGAAGAATTTGCTCGAAAAGGACGTCTATGACGGCTTCGAGCAGGCCATGAGCGAACGCGAGGCGGCCGGTCGCAAGGTCGACTTCACCTTTGTGGGCCTGCCCAAGATCGAGATTTCGCAGGCCGCCCTCGACAAGCGCAATGCGACCGTGACGGTGCAATTCCACGCCGAAGTGTTCACCGCCACCCACGACAAGGACGGCGCGCTGATCGAGGGCTCGCCCGACCAGGTCAAGGCCATCGCCGACGAGTGGACGTTCGCCCGTAGCCCGAAATCCCGCGACCCCAACTGGAAGCTGGTAGCGACCAACCAGCTCGACTAACCGCCGGGAAATGGTCGCATGTCCAAGCATGTCCTGCACACCCGGAAGCTCGTGGACTGGCACCTGTGGGCCGAGGTCCGGCGCACCGTGACGCCGCTTCGCCGGCAGGCGGAGGAAATCCTCGTCGAAGCGGCCCTGCCGATCCCGGCCCTCAAGCCGCCGCCGGTGTTTCGCAAGGGTGCCGGCTGGGCCGGGCCGGCGCTTCCCCCCTATCAGCCGCCAATTTCTAGCCCGCCACCCGCCGCCTCCGATCACCTGCTCGAGCCGCGGGTGAAACGGCGGCTGCGGCGCGGCCAGATCGATATCGATGCGACGATCGACCTGCACGGCATGCGCCAGAACGAGGCCCGTGAGGCGCTGCAGCGCTTCGTGCCAGCGCGGGTGGCGCGCGGCGATCGTACCGTGCTGGTGATCACCGGCAAGGGATTGCGCAAGGCCGACGGCCCCGAGGGGATGGAGCGCGGCGTATTGCGCGCCATGCTGCCGGTCTGGCTGAGCGAGCCGGGCCTGTCGTCCTACATCGCCGGTTGGGACGTGGCGGCGCAGACGCATGGTGGGGCAGGGGCCTTCTATGTGCGCCTGAGGCACCCAAGATGACCCCGCTCGGTGCCCGGCTCCGGGCCCTGCGCACGGCGCGGGGTGTGACGCTCAAGGACATGGCCGAGGCGCTCAACGTCTCCAGCGCCTACCTGTCGGCGCTGGAACACGGCCGCCGCGGCACCCCGACCTGGGTGCTGCTGCAGCGCATCATCACCTATTTCAACATCATCTGGGACGAGGCCGAGGAATTGCAGCGTCTCGCCGAACTGTCCGATCCGCGGGTGGTGGTCGATACCGGCGGTCTCGCGCCGGAGGCCACAGAGTTCGCCAACCGCCTGGCGCGCGATATCGAAAAGCTCAATCCGGAAGATCTCGCTTTCTTCCGCACCGAACTGATCCGGCGCGTCGGCCACTAGCGATCGCCGGTCTCCCTTCTCCCTCGTGGGAAGGGGATGGGGGCAAGCGCCGTGTTTGCGGCCATCCCTACCCGTCGCCTGATGGGGCCATCCTCCCCGCAAGGCGGCGAGGGAGAACGCCCTGCTCGCCTTACAGCACGAACTTGCTGAGGTCGGCGTCCGCGGCAAGCGCTGCCACCTTGCCGTCGACATAGGCCTTGTCGATGGTCAGCGTCTCGCCCTGTTTGTCAGGAGCCTCGAACGACAATTCCTCGACCAGCCGCTCCATTACCGTGGAGAGCCGCCGCGCGCCGATGTTCTCGACCGTGTCGTTGACCTTCACCGCCGCATCGGCGATCGCCTCGATGCCGTCCGGCGTAAACGCCAGGGTCAGCCCCTCGGTGCCGAGCAGCGCCACATACTGCTTGATCACCGAGACTTCGGTATCATTGAGAATGCGGATCAGATCTTCCTTCGTCAGGGCCTTGAGCTCCACCCGGATCGGCAAGCGGCCCTGCAGCTCGGGCAGCAGGTCCGAGGGCTTTGACACCGCGAACGCGCCCGAGGCGATGAACAGGATGTGGTCGGTCTTCACCGGCCCGTATTTGGTCGACACCGTAGTGCCCTCGATCAGCGGCAGCAGATCGCGCTGCACGCCCTCGCGCGACACGTCGGCGCCGCCGCGCATGCCGGAATTGGTGATCTTGTCGATCTCGTCGATGAACACGATGCCGTGGTTCTCGACCAGTTCGACCGCCTGGGTGCGAAGGGCATCCTGGTCGAGCAGCTTGTCGGTCTCGTCGGCGAGCAGCAGGTCGTAGCTCTCCGCCACCTTGACCTTGCGCTTGACGCCGTGCCCGCCCATCGCCTTGCCGAGCATTTCGCCGAGATTGATCATCCCCATGCCGGCGCCGGGCACGCCCGGAATGTCGAACAGCGGCTGCCCGCTGCCGGCGGTGGGGCTGACCTCGATCTCGATCTCGCGGTCGGCCAGCTCGCCATTATGCAGCTTCTGCCGGAAGTTTTCGCGCGTTGTCGGCGCCGCGGAAGAACCCACCAGCGCATCGAGCACCCGTTCTTCGGCATTCTGCTTGGCTTTCACCTCGACCTCGGTGCGCTGCTTGTCTTTCAGCAGGCCGATACCGACCTCGACCAGGTCGCGCACGATCTGCTCGACGTCGCGGCCGACATAGCCGACCTCGGTGAACTTGGTCGCCTCGACCTTGAGGAACGGCGCCTGCGCCAGCCGTGCCAGCCGGCGCGAGATTTCCGTCTTGCCGACGCCGGTGGGCCCGATCATCAGGATGTTCTTCGGCGTCACCTCGCGGCGCAGCTCGTCGGGGAGCTGCTGGCGCCGCCAGCGATTGCGCAGCGCCACCGCGACGGCGCGCTTGGCCTCTGCCTGCCCGACGATGAAGCGGTCGAGCTCGGCGACGATCTCGCGTGGAGAAAGGGTATTGTCGGTCATGCTTGGTCACTTTCCGGAGTGCCCGGTTCCGGCGCACTCCTAACGATGGGCCGCCTTCGGCCGACCCCGGTGAAACAACGAAAGAAGCTAGGCCGTCTCGATCGCTTCGAGCGTCACGTTCTCGTTGGTGTAGATGCAGATGTCGGCGGCGATCTTCATTGCCTTGCGGGCGATCGTCTCTGCGTCGAGCTCGGTGTTCTCGAGCAGCGCCAGCGCCGCCGACTGGGCGTAGTTGCCGCCCGAGCCGATGGCCACCACCCCATGGTCGGGCGTCAGCACGTCGCCGGTGCCGGTCAACACCAGCGTATCGGTCTTGTCGGCGACGATCATCATCGCCTCGAGCCGCCGGAGATAGCGGTCGGTGCGCCAGTCCTTGGCCAGCTCGACCGCCGCCCGCATCAACTGCTCGGGGTATTGCTCGAGCTTGCTCTCAAGCCGCTCGAACAGCGTGAAGGCATCGGCCGTGGCGCCGGCAAAACCGCCGATCACCTTGCCACCGCTGAGCCGCCGCACTTTCTTGGCATGGTGCTTCATCACCGTGTTGCCGACCGAAACCTGGCCGTCGCCGGCGATTACCACCTTGTTTCCCTTGCGCACCGCCACGATCGTGGTGCCGTGCCAGCCCGGGAACTCATTGTCCTTCGACATTCAACACTCCAAAAGGATTTTTCCGTATTTAGGGTCCTGTTGCTCAAAAGCAATGCCTGTTATTGGGGCACCTGCCCATCGGAGTAGCCCGTCATGCGCAAGGCCAGGATCGTCCGCAAGACCAACGAAACCGACATTGTCGTCGAGATCGATCTCGACGGTACAGGTCGTCACGAGATGGCGACGGGCATCGGCTTTCTCGACCATATGCTCGACCAGTTGTCGCGGCACTCGCTGATCGATATGCGGGTCGCGGCCAAGGGCGACCTCCATATCGATTTTCACCACACCGCCGAGGATGTAGGCATCGCCCTCGGGCAGGCCGTCAAGCAGGCGCTGGGCGACAAGCAGGGGATTCGTCGCTACGCCAGCGCGGACCTGCCGATGGACGGCACCCTGACCCGCGCCGCCGTCGATGTCTCCGGCCGGCCGTTCCTTGTCTGGAAGGTGGCCTTCACCGCCGCCAAGGTGGGCGAGATGGATACCGAGCTGTTCCGCGAGTGGTTCCAGGCCTTCGCCATGAACGCCGGCCTGACATTGCACGTCGAAACCTTTTACGGCGACAACAACCATCACATCGCCGAAAGCGCCTTCAAGGCGCTGGCCCGGGCCTTGCGAGAGGCCGTGGAGATCGATCCGCGCGCCGCCGATCGCATCCCCTCGACCAAGGGCACCCTCTGAGGGCGGATAGAGCCCTAGCCGTGCGTCATTGCGGCGATGGCCACGAACAGGGCGAACAGCACTGCCAGCGCCATGAGCACCAATGCCAGTAGCCCGACGAATCGTGGTTGCGAATGGTGCTCGTCATTGCGCTCGGCATAGCTCCCGTCCGGCGTCTTCTCAAAACTCATCGCAACGTGCTCCTCTCGTTTCCATGAACCATCGGGCGCGGCATCCGTTCCGGCAGCTTCCCTGCCGTGGTATTTTGCTCTATGGCAGCCCGGTCAAACCGCCGCCGTCGGCGCCGATCCGTGGACCGGCAGGAAGGATTGTAGCATGACAATCTACGCCGTGTTCGATCGTGACATGCAGAGCGCACCGGCGGTCGTTGCCGACCGCTTCTCCTGGTTTGCCGCATTGCTGCCGCCGCTTTTTGCCATTGTGCACGGGCTGTGGCTGGAGCTGCTGGGTTTTATCCTTGTCGCCATGCTGCTTGGCGCCGCCTCGAACCTCATCGGCGATGGCACGGCGTTCTGGATCTACGTCGTGTTTGCCGTCTGGATCGGCTTCGAGTCGGCGACCCTGCGGCGAGCGGCCCTCCGCCGTCGCGGCTGGCGCTACCGCACCGAGGTGGTCGCCGGCGCTCCCGACCTCGCCGAGCTCGAAGGCATCAAGAGCCGCCCGTGACCGAAACGATCGCCATCATCGACTACGGTTCGGGCAATCTGCGCTCCGCCGCGAAGGCCTTTGAGCGCGAGGCGGGCGGGCTCGAGGACACGCCCAGCATCGTCGTCACCGCCGACGCCGACCTGGTTCGCCGCGCCGACCGCATCGTCCTGCCGGGCGTTGGCGCCTTCGCCGACTGCCGCGCCGGGCTGCTGGCTGTCGCGGGCATGCGCGAGGCGCTCGACAGCCGCGTCATCCATGGTGGCGTGCCGTTTCTCGGCATCTGCGTCGGTATGCAGTTGATGGCGACTCGGGGGCTCGAAAAGGGTGTCCACGATGGCCTGGGCTGGATCCCTGGCGACGTCGTACCGCTGACGCCGGCCGATCCCGCGCTGAAAGTGCCGCACATGGGGTGGAACACGCTGACCTTCACCCAGCCGCATCCGCTGCTCGACGGCCTCGTCGACGGCGAGGCGGGGTTGCACGCCTATTTCGTCCACTCCTACCACCTCGCGACGACCGACCCCGCGACGCTGCTGGCGACCGCTGACTATGGCGGCCCCGTCACCGCCGCGGTCGGCCGCGACAACCTCTTCGGCACTCAGTTCCACCCGGAAAAGAGCCAGACGCTGGGCCTCGCTTTGATCCGCAATTTTCTGCGGTGGAAGCCATGAATGGTGTGAGCGCTGCAACCCCCCTCCCATCCTCCTCCGTAAGGGGGAAGGTGCTGGGTCGATGGCGTCTCTCGCCCGGCGCGCAACAGGCCCTGCCGAGCCCCCTCCCCCTGGGGGAGGGGGTCGCCCCAAGCACCGGGTGCGGGTCATGATCCTCTTCCCCGCCATCGACCTCAAGGACGGCCAGTGCGTGCGGCTGAAGTTGGGCGACATGGCGCAGGCGACCGTGTTCAACACTTCCCCCGCGGCGCAGGCCAAAAGGTTCGAGGCGCAGGGCTTTGAATACCTGCATGTCGTCGATCTCAATGGCGCCTTCGCCGGCGCCAGCATCAATGGCGAGGCCGTCGAGGCGATCATCGATGCGGTTGAATTTCCGGTGCAGCTCGGCGGCGGCATCCGCACCATGGCGCAGGTCGAAAGCTGGCTCGGCAAGGGCGTGGCGCGCGTCATCCTCGGCACCATCGCGGTGCGTGATCCGGCACTGGTCCGCGATGCGGCGCGGTTCTATCCCGGCCGCATCGCCGTCGGCATCGATGCGCGTGGCGGCAAGGTCGCCGTCGAAGGCTGGGCCGCGACCTCCGAACTCGACGTTGTCGAACTGGCTCGACGCTTCGAGGGGGCAGGGGTCGCCGCCATCATCCATACCGATATCGATCGCGATGGCATCCTTTCGGGCATCAACTGGGAGGCCACGCTGGCGCTGGCCCGCGCCGTCGAAATCCCCGTCATCGCGTCGGGCGGATTGGCCTCGATGGCTGATATCAAGCGCCTCACCCGGCCCGATGCCGCGGTGCTCGAAGGCGTCATTTCCGGCCGCGCCCTCTATGATGGCCGTATTGATTCACGTGAAGCACTGGCCCTGCTCCGGGGCGACCGGGGGTGACGGCCGGTCGCCGCTTTCCCTGGCTCGTCTATGCCGGCATCGGCGGGCTGCTGCTGGTGCTCACGTTCTTTCCAGTCGCCTCGGTGATCTTTGCCGGCACCATCGCCAACGCCAATGGCTGCGCCCTCGATGAGGGCAGCATACATCCCTGCCTCGTCATGGGAGCGGACTGGGGCGAAGCCCTCTATGGCTTCGGCGTGCTCGGCTGGCTGATGCTGGTGACCCTGCCGCTCGGGGGCGCCGCCCTCCTTGTGTGGCTCGTCATCCTGCTCATCCACCGCTGGGTCTGGGGCCGACAGCAGGGAACGCCATGAGCCGTCCAAGGGCGCACCCGGGCGGTCTCCACAAGGTCAATCTCGCCTGGTATCCGCTGGCGCTGCTGCCGATCCTGCTGCTGGTCGGTGCGCCCATCGCTGGCTGGCTGCCCATACTGGTGCTGCCGCTCGGGCTGTTCTTCCTGTTCTTCTGGCTTTTTTCCTTCGGGTTTGCCATCTACGGCAAGCTGACCAGAGCGAAGGAACCGCGCCAGTGACGCTGAAGACCCGCCTCATCCCCTGCCTCGACGTCAAGGACGGGCGCGTGGTCAAGGGCGTGCAATTCGTCGACCTCATCGATGCCGGCGATCCGGTGGAAGCGGCAATCGCCTACGATGCGGCCGGGGCCGACGAACTGTGCTTTCTCGATATTGCCGCGAGCCACGAGGGCCGCGACACCATCTTCGACGTCGTCGCCAGGACCGCCGAGCGCTGCTTCATGCCGGTGACGGTCGGCGGCGGCATTCGCACCGTCGAGCATATCCGCAGGCTGCTGCTCTCCGGCGCCGACAAGGTATCGATCAACACCGCGGCGGTGAACGACCCGGATTTCGTCTCCCGCGCCGCGGATAAATTCGGCGACCAGTGCATCGTTGTTTCGGTCGACGCCCGCCGCCGGCAGACCCGCGCCGTTGGTGGGGCAAACGTCTCGGCCTGGGAAATTTTCACCCATGGCGGCCGCACCGCGACCGGCGTCGACGCCGTGGAGTTCGCAGTACGCTCGGTCGAGCGCGGGGCAGGGGAGCTGCTGGTCACCTCGATGGATCGCGATGGGACCAAGGCAGGGTTCGACCTCGAACTGACCCGCACCATTGCCGATGCGGTGCACGTGCCGGTCATCGCCTCGGGCGGGGTGGGCAGCCTCGACGATCTCGTGGCTGGCGTGGCGCAAGGCCATGCGAGCGCCGTGCTCGCCGCCTCGATCTTTCACTTCGGCACCTATACGATCGGCGAGGCCAAGGATTATCTCGCGGCGCATGGCGTACCGGTCCGCCGTGACAACCGGCTGGAGGTCAACTGATGGCGTTCACTCTTGCGGCGCTCGACGCCCGAATCGCCGAGCGGTCGACCGCCTCGCCGGCGGAAAGCTACACCGCCAAGCTACTGTCGCGCGGCGTCGAAAAATGCGCGCAAAAACTCGGCGAGGAGGCGGTCGAGGCCGCCATTGCCGCCGTGGCCGGGCATAAAGTCGAACTCGCCAAGGAGGCGGGCGACGTGCTTTACCACCTGCTGGTGCTGCTCAGGGCCGCCGGCGTCGATCTCGCTGCGGTGATGGCCGAACTCGAGAGCCGCACGGCGCAATCCGGTCTCGCCGAAAAGGCCGCTCGCCCGAAGGACTGATCGCGTGGCCCAACCGAAGCTCGACCCCTACCACCGTTTCACCAAGGCCGAATGGTCTCGCTTCCGCGACGGCGAGGTGATGACCCTCACGGCCGACGACGTAGCGCGCCTCAAGACGCTCAACGACCCGATCTCGTTCGAGGAAGCCGAGCAGATCTATCTGCCGCTGGCCCGCCTGCTCAGTCTCTATGTCGAGGCGACCCAGGGACTGCATCGCGCCGCGACGCGCTTTCTCGGCGCCGACGACCGCAAGGTGCCGTTCATCATCGGCATCGCCGGATCGGTCGCGGTCGGCAAGTCGACCACGGCGCGCATCCTGCGCTCCCTGCTGCGGCGCTGGAAAACCTCGCCCAAGGTCGATCTGGTGACCACCGATGGGTTCCTGTTCCCCAATGTCGAACTCGAAAAGCGCGGCATCATGGATCGCAAGGGTTTTCCCGAGAGCTATGACCGCGCCCGCTTCATCGGCTTTCTCTCCGACATCAAGTCGGGCAAGGGGGAAGTTGCGGTGCCGGTCTATTCGCATCTCGTCTATGACGTCATCGCCGGCGAGAGCGTCGTCATCGACCGGCCCGACATCCTCATCGTCGAGGGGCTCAACATCCTGCAGCCGGGCGATTTGCCGCGTGACGGCAAGCCGATCCTGTTCGCCTCGGATTTCCTCGACTTCTCGATCTTCATCGACGCCGACGAGGCCGACCTGACCAAATGGTTCCTCGATCGTTTCCTGCGCCTCAGGGAAACGGCCTTCGCCGACAAAAAATCCTTCTTCCACCGTTTCTCGCAGATGAGCGAAGCGGAAGCCAAGACGTTCGGCATCTGGGTCTGGGAGACCATCAACCGGCCAAACCTGGTCAACAACATCCTGCCCACTCGCAGCCGCGCCGACCTGATCCTGAAAAAGGGCACCAGCCACCTCATCGAAGCGGTGGAACTGCGCAAGGTCTGATGGAGCAGGGGCCGCAAGGCTGCCCCGCGCGCCTTACGCCATCGCGTCGCCGGTCAGCCCATGTTCGCGCGCCAGCTCTTCGAGGTCGAGGACCGGGCGGGCGCCGATGTGGGAGATCACCTCGGAGGCGCTGAGGCAGCCGAGGCGCAATGCGGTCTTGAGATCCTGCCCACGCGCCAGGGCGAGCAGGAACCCCGAGGCGAAGAGATCCCCCGCCCCGGTGGCATCGACCACCCGGTCGACCGGGAAGGCCGGCACCGTCACTACCTCGCCGTCGTAGATGGCCATCGCCCCTTCGGCGCCCATGGTGACGGCGGCCAGTTCGGCATCCTTGGCGATCCCCTGCACCGCGGTGCTGAGCTCGTCCGTCTCGTAGAGGGCCTTCAGTTCTTCGACATTGGCGAACACGTAGTCGATGGTTTTCGACCGCATCAGGTCCAGGAACTCTTCGCGGTAGCGGTTGACGCAGAACGGATCGGAGAGCGTGAAGGCGGTAGCCCGTTCCTGCTTGTGGGCATAGTGGGCTGCGCGCACGAAGGCTTTCTTGGCCTCGAGCGGATCCCAGAGGTAGCCCTCCATGTAGGTGACCGTGGCCGAAGCGATCTCGGCCTCGACGATATCCGCCTCGGTCAATTGCTGGCAGGCGCCGAGATAGGTGTTCATGGTCCGCTCGCCACCTGCCGACACCAGGATCATCGAGCGGGCGGTGGCCGGCCCGCCAACCAGCCGGCTGACCCCGTAATGCACGCCGATCCGGCTGAGATCCTCGGCAAAGATGTCGCCGAGATCGTCGGCCGCGACCTTGCCGACGAACGCCGCCCGGCCGCCGAGCGAGGCGACGCCGGCGGCGGTATTGGCCGAACTGCCGCCCGAGATCTGCCGCTTGTCGGTCGGCATGCGGCTGTAGAGATAGGCCGAGCGCTCGGCGTCGACGAGGTGCATGATGCCCTCGGTCAATCCTTCCCGGGCCAGAAATCCTGTTTCCATCGGGGCGATGACGTCGACGATGGCGTTGCCAATGGTCAACACGTCAAAACGATCATCGGCCACGCGCGTCTCTCCGGCACCTCGGGGGATGTCCGCCAATACCGGATCGCAACCGCCGAGGCAATTGCTCAGGGCCCCGGAATGCGGGGCGAACGGACCTTCGTCGGTGCCGCCCCCGGCGCCGGGGTCTTGGGCGTGAAGCGGCACCACTCCGCAATCAGGCAGCGATAGCACTCGGGCACCCGGGCCTTGCACACATAGCGGCCGTGCAGGATCAGCCAGTGATGCGCATGGAGCAAATATTTTTCCGGCACGATCTTCAGCAGGGCTTCCTCGACCTCGAGCGGCGTCTTGCCCGGCGCGAGCCCGGTGCGGTTGCCAACCCGGAACAGATGCGTGTCGACCGCGATCGTGGGCTGCCGGAAGGCGGTGTTGAGCACCACATTGGCGGTCTTTCGGCCTACCCCGGGCAGCGTCTCGAGTGCCTCGCGGGTCGCCGGCACCTGGGAGTCGAACTCGGCCACCAGTTTCTGGCTCAGTGCGAAGACGTTTTTCGCCTTGGTGCGGAACAGGCCGATGGTCTTGACCATGCCCTCGATGCCGTCGACCCCGAGCGCCACCATCTTTTCGGGCGTATCGGCGGCGGCAAACAGCTTTGGCGTCGCCTTGTTGACTCCCGCATCGGTCGCCTGCGCCGACAGCACCACCGCCACCAGCAGGGTGAACGGGTTGAGATAGTCGAGCTCGCCCTTCGGTTCGGGTTCGGCTGCCGCGAAAGCGCCAAAGATCGCGTCCACGTCCTTTGCAGGGAGACGCTTCGGGGTTCGTGCTGCGGCCATGTCGCTGGGTCCGAGTTTTGCTGTGAAGCGCAACCACAGGGGCTGCAAGCCCATTTCGAATCCATCGTCCTGGGCTCTATACTGGTGCCGCGATGACGACTGAAACGCAAGCGCGTCCCCTGTTTGCCGCCCGCCTGACCCCGCACCGCTCGCTGAGCCCGCGCGGCATCAGGATTGTCGTCGCCGTGCTCGGTTCGCTGCTGGTGCTGCCCGGGCTGATCTTCTTCGAGCTCGGCGCCTGGCCGGTCATCGGCTTCATGGCGGTGGCGGTGGTGGCGCTCTATGTCGCCCTGAGCTGGTCCTTCCGCGACGGTCGCCGCTTCGAGGAAGTCACCCTGTGGGCCGATCGGCTCGAAGTGCGCCAGGTCGCCCCCGGTGGCGGCGAACACCGGCAGAGCTTCAATCCCTTCTTCGTCCGCCTGCGCATCGAGCGCGATTTCGACGAGCATGTCGTCGCCATCGTGCTGCACACCAAGGAAGAGGAGGTGATGGTCGGCGCCTTCCTCAATCCCGACGACAAGGCCAGCTTCGCCCAGGCCTTCGGCACCGCGTTGCGCAAGGCGAGGGGGTAGGGGCCTTTCCGCCCACCCGGAGCCAGCGCCCCCGTCAAAATCGGGTCGCATCGGCAGGGAGGCGGCACTATCTTCTCCCATCATGACCCAACACCAGACCCTGACCCCGCAATCCGACTACGAGACCGTCCGCGCCGCCATCCGCTTCCTCAGCGAGACCGGCCCGGACGAACTCGATCTTGCCGGCTTCGCCCGTGCCCTCGGGATGACCGAGCGGCAATTGACCGATCTGTTCCGTCGCTGGTGCGGCTTGTCGCCGAAATCCTTCGCCCAGGCCGTAGCGCTCGATCACGCCCGCAGCCTCCTCGCCGAGCGCGAGAGCGTGCTCGACACCACGTATGAAGTCGGCCTCTCCTCGACGTCGCGCCTGCACGATTTGTTCGTGGCCCACGAGGCCATGCCGCCGGGTGCCTTTCGCGCCAAAGGCGAGGGGCTGACCATGCGCTGGGGCGCCGCGCCCTCTCCCTTCGGCATGGCCGTCATCACCGCCACCGACTACGGCATCTCCGGGCTCGGCTTTGCCGACGAGGACATGACCGTGCAACAGGCCTTCGAGGACCTCGCCGGCCGCTGGCCCAATGCCCGCTTCGTTCGCGACGACGCCGCCATCGCGCCGCTGGCGGCGCGCATTTTTGAGCCGTCGCGCTGGTCGGCCGACGAACCGGTCCGCGTCATCCTCATCGGCACCGACTTTGAGGTGAAGGTGTGGGAGACGCTGCTGACCATCCCCTGCGGCAAGGCCACCACCTATGGTGAGGTTGCCAGCCGCATCGGCCGCCCGGCCGCTGCCCGGGCGGTGGGCGCAGCGGTGGGCAAGAACCCGGTGTCGTTCGTGGTGCCCTGCCACCGCGTCGTCGGCTCCAACGGCGCCCTCACCGGCTATCATTGGGGCGTGCCGCGCAAGCGCGCCATCCTCGGTTGGGAATGTGGCGTCGGCGCCCGCGCCTGACGCCCCCTTTCGCCGGCAACACTCCATACCTATTTACGAGGCGATATGCCCGGTGCCTTGCGCAGCGGGCCTTTCGCTTGCTAGAGCGTTTCCCGGAAAAGTGCGCAGCGGTTTTCCGCTTCCGAAACGCGACTACTCAAAGGGTTAGAGCCCCATTTTGATTCAGTCGAAATGGCAAGGCTCTGCTCCACCGCGGCGGCGGCCTTGCTCGGTTGCCGGCGCTTTTGACGCTCAGGGGTCCTGCCGACTTGGCCAAAACTGATTTTTACGAAGTGCTCGGGCTTCAGAAGGGCGCCGATGAGGGCGCACTCAAGAGCGCATATCGCAAGCTTGCGATGCAATTCCATCCGGATCGCAATCCCGGCGACAAGACAGCCGAGCACAAGTTCAAGGAAATCTCGGAAGCCTACGACACGCTGAAGGACCCGCAAAAACGGGCCGCCTATGACCGGTTCGGCCATGCCGCCTTCGAGAACGGCGCCGGCCGCGGACCCGGCCCGGGCTTCGGGCCGGATTTCGGCGCCTCGATGTCGGACATCTTCGAGGATCTGTTTGGCGACATGATGGGCGGCGGCCGGCGCGGCGGCGCCCAGGGCGGTGCCTCGGCGCGGCTGCGCGGCTCGGATTTGCGCTACAACCTCGAGATCACTCTCGAGGAGGCCTTTGTCGGGCGCACCGTCGAGATCGACGTGCCGACCCTCGTCACCTGCCACACCTGCGACGGCTCGGGCGCCAAGCCCGGCACCGGCATGTCGACCTGCAAGCAGTGCAACGGCCACGGCAAGGTGCGCGCGGCGCAGGGGTTCTTCACCATTGAGCGGACCTGCCCGATCTGCCAGGGGCGCGGCCAGATCATCGAGCAGCCGTGCACCGATTGCGGCGGCCAGGGCCGGCGGCAGGAACATCGCAAGCTGTCCGTCGACATTCCGCGCGGCATCGAGGACGGCACCCGCATCCGCCTCGCCAATGAAGGCGAGGCGGGATTGCGCGGCGGCCCGCCCGGCGACCTCTATATTTTCATCACGGTAAAGCCGCACGATCTGTTCCAGCGTGACGGTGCGGACCTTTACGCCCGCGTGCCGATCGCCATGACAACCGCGGCGCTCGGCGGCGAGTTCGAGGTCCCGACCCTCGATGCGGCGCGCGCCAAGGTCAAGGTTGCCCCCGGCACGCAGCCGGGCCAGCGCGTGCGGCTCAAGGGCAAGGGCATGCCGGTACTCCGTGCCAAGGATTTGGGCGATCTTTACGTGCAGCTCGACATCGAGACGCCACAGAACCTCAACCGCCGACAGCGCGAACTGCTGGAAGAGTTTCAGACGCTGTCGACGCAGGACAATTCTCCCTCCTCGCACGGCTTTTTCGCCAAGCTGAAGAATTTGTTCGACAGCTGATCGCCACCGACAGGATGCCGCCCGAAGTGATGTCCGACCCCCCCGCCCCCAAGACGGCGATCACCCTGTGCGGCTCGCTGCACACCGGCTCGATCAACGAAGTGTTGCGGCGCCATATGTCGAAGGCGTTGCGCGACGCCGGCGTCGCGGTGACCGATCTCGACCTCGCCGAATTCGAGATGCCGCTGTTCAACGAGAATATCGAGGATGCCGGCGAGTCGCCGGACGCGGCGCGGCGCCTCGCCGAGATGTTTCGCAGCTTCGACATCGTCCTTATCATCGCGCCCGAATATAATGGCGGCATCACCCCGCTGATCGCCAATCTGGTCGCCTGGGTCAGCCGCGAGAAGCCGAACCCGTTCAAGCACGCGATCTTTGGCATTGGCGGCCTGAGCAACGGCAAATACGCCACCCTCTTCGCCCTGTCGCATCTGCGCGATTCGCTGAGCAAAGTCGGGGCCCTGGTAGTGCCGAGCCTGCTCGGCGTCGGCCCGTACCCTGAGGTGTTCGACACGGACGGCAATCCGCTGGAGGCCAATATCCAGTGGAAAGTCGGGCAAATGGTGCGCGAGCTGACGCACTTTTCCCGCGGGGGCATTTAGCCCCCGGGGTCATTAGCGGCGCCGATTCAGGCCGCTCACGGCCGGTTGCCACCCGGCGCCCAGTCGCCGAGACCGAACAGTTCGATGGCATCTTCGAGCGCCGCGGCCAGTCGTTCGAGCCGGGCCGGCTCGGCAGCAACCTGTCGGAGGCGGACGGGGCCGGCCAGCGGCGCGGCCGCGAGGATCGCCTGGCCTTCGGCGGTGAGCGCGACGAGCCGGGCGCGACGATCTTCCGGGTTGCGCCACACGCTGCAGAGACCGCGGTCGCGCAACTCGTCGACGGCCTGGCCAAGGGTGGCCGGGTGCATGACGAGGGTCTTTCGCAATGCGGCCAGCGGCAGCGACGGCCGCTCGGCAAGGATGCGCAGGATCGCCAGCTGCAGACCGGTGATACCGAACCGGCGACGCAGCGCCAGGTTGAAACTCTCCGTGGCCTGTTCGAGCCGGATCCAGGCAACGATAGCCGAAAGCGCTTGCTGCTGCATGGCGCCTCGATCGGCCATTCGGCAATACTATGTCAACATATTAATTGTTGGGCCTCGTGCGGCGGGCCTCCGGCGTCCAAGTTTTTTCGCCCCTCCCCCTTGCGGGGAGGGTTGCGGCAGCCGGGTGGGGGTCGATCCGCAAGCACAGCGCCAGCGGCAGGATCCCCCATCCCTCCGCAGGGGAGAGGCAGGAGCCGACGCACCGTCGCCAACCCGTTCCGGGCGACCGGAGTGATGTCGCCGCTGTCGAACGCCAAGCGTGACCCTCCCATGCCGGCCCGCGACAAGTTGTATAGACCAGCGATCCACCGGGACGATCACCTTGAACTCATGCGTGAATTCGACCCCGAAATTGCCGAGCCGGCACCGCCCAGCTCCATTCTGCCCGGTGGAACGCCTTCACCGAGCCTTGACATTGCCGCCGCCGCCAGCTTGTGCAAGGGACCGCACAACAGGGAGAAATCGGAATGGCTGGCACACTGATTATCGCCCTCGACGTGGATACAAGGGCCGAGGCTGAAATGCTCATCGAGCGGCTCGGGGACGAGGTCGCCTGCTACAAGATCGGCTATCAGCTTGCCTATGGCGGGGAAGGCCTGGCCCTCGGCCGGTCGCTCATCGGGCGCGGCAAGCAGGTATTCTTCGACCTGAAGCTGCTCGACATCGACAACACGGTGGAAAAGGGCGTCGCCGCGATCGCCCGGACCGGGGCGGCGCTGCTGACCGTGCACGCCTATCCGAAGACCATGCGGGTCGCGGCGCGGGCGGCTGCGGGTTCCGGCCTCACCATCCTCGGGGTAACGGTGCTGACGTCGATGGACGACGCCGATGTCGCCGAGGCCGGCTATGCCCGCGACGCAGCCGGGCTGGTGGCGCTGCGCGCCGCGCAGGCGCGCGACGCCGGTCTCGGGGGCCTGGTGTGCTCGCCCCGCGAGGCCGCGATGGTGCGCGAGATCGTGGGGCCAAAACTCGCGATCGTGACGCCGGGCATCCGGTTGGCGGGCGGGGAGGCCGGCGACCAGAAGCGGGTGGCGACGCCATCGGCCGCGCTCGCGGCGGGCGCGACGCATCTGGTAGTCGGTCGGCCGATCACCGCCGCGGGCGATCCTGCCGAAGCAGCACGCCGGGTGCGGCAGGAGATGGACGGCCGGCGTCTGGCCTAGCAGTGCCGATGTTGATTTGATCGAAACGCGGCCCCGACCTCCCGCATTGGCGCAGGCCGCTGGTTTTGCTATGGCTTTGGCCGCGGCGAGCACATGGGCTGGCGGGCAGGGAGAGACGAGATGGCGGACCTGAAGGTGGCGATCGCCGGTGCGGGTGGCCGCATGGGCGCCGCCAATATTCGCGCCGTGCATGCCGCCCAGGGGGCGCGGCTCCACGCCGCGCTCAGCGGCATTGTCGTGCACGCTGCCTTCGACCGCGCCGGCAATGGCGCCATTGGCCAGGATGCGGGCGTCTTTGCCGGCCTGGAGCCACTCGGAGTGCTCATCACCGACGACATCGAGGCAGCGCTGCGGGGGGCCGACGCCATCATCGACTTTACCGCGCCGGCGGCGTCCGTCGCCTTGGCGGAGCGGGCCGCCAAGGGCGGTCTGGTGCACGTCATCGGCACCACCGGGTGCACGGCCGAAGACGACGCTGCCATCCGGCTGGCCGGTGCCAATGGGGCACGTATCGTCAAGGCAGGCAATTTCTCGCTCGGCGTCAACCTGCTGGCCGGGCTCGTGAAGCAGGCCGCGGCCGTGCTCGGCGAGGATTTTGACGTCGAGATTGTCGAGATGCACCACAACCGCAAGGTCGACGCACCTTCCGGTACTGCCCTGATGCTGGGCGAGGCCGCCGCCCGCGGGCGGGGTATCGACCTCACGGCCCGCGCGGTGCGCGGCCGCGACGGCATTACCGGCGCGCGCCGCAAAGGCGATATCGGCTTTGCCAGCCTGCGCGGCGGCACGGTGGTCGGCGACCACACGGTGATCCTTGCCGGCGAGGCGGAGCGCATCGAACTGACGCATCGCGCCGACAGCCGCACCATCTTTGCCAACGGCGCGGTCCGCGCGGCGCTGTGGGCCGCAACCCAGCCTGCCGGATTTTACGACATGGCCGACGTATTGGGCTTCTGATCTCTTGAGTGGTCGCCTGTTCGAACCAGGAAAGCGGTACCCACTTTCCTTGCACATGCTCCAAGTGAGGAAATACCGATGTCACGCACCCTGATCCTGGTTCGCCACGGCGAGAGCGAGTGGAACCTCAAGAACCTGTTCACCGGCTGGAAGAACCCGGACCTCACGGAGAAAGGCATCGGGGAGGCAAGGCTGGCCGGGCAGCGGCTCAAGGCGGCGGGATTCCTGCCGGACTATTGTTTCACCTCGGCGCTGAAGCGGGCGCAGCACACCCTCGACCTGATGCTCGAGGAGATGGCGGTGGTCAACATCACCATCACCCGCAACCAGGCCCTCAACGAGCGCGACTACGGCGACCTTTCCGGCCTCAACAAGGATGATGCCCGCCAGAAATGGGGCGAAGAGCAGGTGCACATCTGGCGTCGCTCCTACGATGTGCCGCCGCCGGGCGGGGAAAGCCTGAAGGACACGGCGGCGCGCACCCTGCCCTACTACGAGGCCGAGATCGAGCCGATGGTGCGGGCTGGGATGACCATCCTCGTTGCCGCGCACGGCAATTCCCTCCGCGCCCTGGTGATGAAGATCGAGGGGCTTACCCCCGAGCAGATCCTGAAGCGCGAACTCGCAACCGGCGAGCCGGTGATCTATCGCCTCGACCCTGGCGGAGCGCTGGAGGCAACGCTAACGGCGTAGCGTCGCCGGCGGCGTTGCGGCGAATTCACCCCTTCGCCAGCAAAGCGAAAGGCCCGAGCTTTCGCCCGGGCCCCTGATTCACGTGAAACGCCAAACTTAAAGAGTTCGGTCCAGCCGCAGGACTGGGGTCAGGCCGATTTCTTGTCGTCGTCGGCGACTTCCTCGAAGTCGGCGTCGACCACGTCGTCATCGGCCGCCTTGTCGGTACCGGCGGCCTTGGCCTCCGCTTCCGCCTGGCTGGCCTTGTACATCGCCTCGCCGAGCTTCATGGCGGCTTCGGCCAGCGACGCGGTCTTTTCCTTGATGACCTCGGCGTTCTCGCCTTCGAGCACCCCCTTGAGATCGGTGATCGCGGTCTCGATCGCCGCCTTGTCCTCGGCCGAAACCTTGTCGCCATAGTCTTTGAGCGACTTCTCGGTCGAATGGATCAGCGACTCGCCCTGGTTCTTGGCTTCCACCGCCTCGCGCTTCTGCTTGTCGGCATCGGCGTTCTGCTCGGCTTCCTTGACCATGCGCTCGATGTCGGCGTCGGAGAGGCCGCCCGAAGCCTGGATGCGGATCTGCTGCTCCTTGCCGGTGCCCTTGTCCTTGGCCGATACCTGCACGATGCCGTTGGCGTCGATATCGAAGGTCACCTCGATCTGCGGCACGCCGCGCGGCGCCGGGGGAATGCCGGCGAGGTCGAAATTGCCGAGCAGCTTGTTGTTGCTGGCCATCTCGCGCTCACCCTGGAATACCCGAATGGTCACGGCCGACTGGGAATCCTCGGCGGTCGAGAACACCTGGCTCTTCTTCGTCGGGATCGTGGTGTTGCGGTCGATGAGACGCGTGAACACGCCACCCAGCGTCTCGATGCCGAGGCTGAGCGGGGTCACGTCGAGCAGCAGCACATCCTTGACGTCGCCCTGCAGCACGCCGGCCTGGATGGCGGCGCCCATGGCGACCACTTCATCCGGGTTGACGCCCTTGTGCGGCTCCTTGCCGAAGAACGCCTTGACCGTCTCGACCACTTTCGGCATGCGGGTCATGCCGCCGACCAGCACCACCTCGTCGATCTGCCCCGCCGTGAGGCCGGCATCCTTGAGCGCCTGTCTGCAAGGTTCGACGGTCTTCTGGATCAGGTCCTCGACGAGGCTCTCGAACTTGGCGCGCGTCAGCTTTAGCGTCAGGTGTTTCGGGCCCGAGGCGTCGGCCGTGATGAATGGCAGGTTGATTTCGGTCTGCGTCGATGCCGACAGCTCGATCTTGGCCTTTTCGGCCGCTTCCTTGAGGCGCTGCAGGGCGAGCTTGTCCTTGCGGAGGTCGATCCCCTGTTCCTTCTTGAACTCGTCCGCGAGATAGTCGACGAGCCGGATGTCGAAATCCTCGCCGCCGAGGAAGGTATCGCCGTTCGTC